>OLPW01000369.1_pt1 | contig 55795 bp, 51 predicted proteins | sample 1672161 | NCBI WGS metagenome assembly OLPW01 (sample SAMEA3136654, study PRJEB25190) | human gut metagenome
CATAAGAAGGCTTATTTTTAAACTTTACACAATTTTTTCTATATACTCCCTTTCACTATAGCGAAAGGTGGACATAACTTATTTGTTAAGTCAAAAGTAACAACACCAATGTGAAGAATAGATATGGATCATTTACTTTTTCATTATATAAAAAGAACAAAATACATAAAATAAGTACATCATCATAATATAAATTAATTCCGAAAAAGCTGAATAATGGAGGCGACTCTTGTTGTTTAGCTTTTTCTTTTTTGGGTTTAGTAATATTGCTTTTGTATGATGAAGGTCGATAATTTAGGTTATTACGAGAATTCATTGGTGCTTGTGAATTTTGTCTATTATTTTGAGTATATGGGGTGGAATAATATGGATTTCTATTTTGTGGCTGAGCTCTACTATTATTTCGTATGTATTCTTGCTTTTGCTGTTGTATATTTTTATAAGCACTTGGATTCATATAACGCATGTAATTTGGAAGTCCGAAGTATGGATAATTAGCTACCATTCTTATCACCACCAGATTGCCTCATTAATTCGAAAACTTTTTCCATGTTAAATAATTGAATGTATTCATCAACTTTTGCCTGTCTGCTAGGCTTCAAATATGGTTTTAACGAACGAAGTAAATTTACACCAGAATTGTTAGAAGGACTGTTCATGGCACTAATTATTTTCTGCATTTTCATCATAGTGTTAATATCTATGTTTGGCATTGATTGCTCAGAATTAGTAGCTTCAGAAGAATTAGCTTGATTTACATATGAATTCATATTAGAATCAGTTGTATTTGCAGTGGTATTATTTCCAGTATTAGCACCATTTTGAGCAGAGTTATTCTGTAATGAATTAAGCATTTCTTTTATATTATCTGGAATTTGTTTCCCTTCCATCATAGAAGAAAAACTTTTTAACATATCAGCCATATCTGCCATAAAAATTCAGTCCTTCCAATAAAATTAATTATTTTTGTTATTCATTTGTTTCAGTATTTCCTCAGGGCTCTTATTTCCAAGCATTTTAGAAACTTGATTCATTTTCTCTTCAAGCTCTTTCTTATCCATCTTAGATATCATATTCATCATATCATTAAAATTCATTTCAGACATATTAAATTCATCCTTTCCTGTTTTACTTAGAGGCTTAGCTTCTAAGTAAATTATATTCCAAGACAAAAATATAATACCATTGTTTAAATGGTATTATATAATATTCTGTATTATAAATTTTGTTACATGTGATTATATTTTTTATATAATTCTAATGCAGTCTCTGGAGTTTCGTTTCCCGTAAATGATTTAATTGGGGCAAATTCTTCACTCGGATTTACTTCCAATAGCAATATTTTATCAAATAAAGCAAATGCATCAAATATAAATTTTTCAAATTTGAATGCGTTAGGTTTTAGTGGAACTTCCTTCATGCCTTCAGAGTTGATAAAGTCGCATTTCTTAAATGCCCTATGGTAAGGCAAGTCTGCAGTTGATAGTTTCTTTAGAGCATTCATCGAAAACAAATGTGCCAAGATATTTTTCTGGGTATATTTTGATTGTTCTTCTTCTGGAATATTTTTTGGGTCTATTATGCTAGGGTGTGAGTCAACATTTGCAAATACCCATTCTTTAGAAGATAAATCCGTTTTTCTAATTGATTTACTTGCAATTTCACAATCATTTGCAATAGTTAGTCCTAAAAATAGTGGGTCAATTATCTTTAATAAGATGTTATCTATTCCACCAACGAATATCCATTCAATATTTTCTGCTTCCATTTTTTCTATAAATCCAGCATTAGCAAGAGATTTAAATACATCTCCGTTGCCATTAGAGCCAGTTGTTATTGAATAAGGTGTTTCTAAGATAACTTTTGTTTTTACATCTATAAGAGGAAGTGTACTTTGCATAAAGAACTTAACTTTCTCTTTTGGATAGCCAAAATAATTTTTAGCTTCAAAATAATCTTTTGTAGCAACATCATTAGCAGGACTTGTCATTATGTACCAATTTAAGGCTGTTCCAGTTTCATTCAATAATTTCTTTAAATTATCACAGACAAACTCAAATAAAGATTTCTTTGGTGGAACATCAATTTCGTATGAGCCTTTAGGCCCTTTGTAACCAAGCCTTGTTCCTTGCCCTCCAGCCAATGTAATTATAGCGAGTTTTCCACTATTAATAACCGAATTACCAATATCAGAATAATGTTTTAATTCATCTTTAGTTAAATTAAGCCTATCAATGTATGGAATTGGCGAAATTCTATCATATGAAATAGAATCATCTAAAGTTGAGTTATAATACAACATATTCATTTTTGCAAAGTCAATAGAACGCACTTGGTTTGCTAGAATGTTTTTTTCTTCATCAGTCAAATCATTCCAAAAACTAAGAACATATTCTTGATTAAATTCTTTCAAAATCTGCATAATATCATGCGGTTCTGTATCCATAAAACACCTCATTTATTAAATTTTAATTAGAACTTGCAGTTCGTAAACTTTTAATAATTTTATCTTTTCCAGGCATATCCGAATTTTCTAAATACTCAATCTCTTTTTCTATATCAAAAGGTACACGAACTAAATTAATAGAAAAAGTTGATAATTCTTTAGAGCCATATATACCTTCTAGTATAATATATGAAGCAAGAGTAGAAAAGCGATTGTCTGCATTTTGTAAATTGTTGTCATTCGCCATTTCTATTGGCATACCAACGCTTCCAGTGTTAAAAATAGTTTTGTTTTTATATCTAAAAACATTAGGAGTATGAATGTGACCATAGCCTATAACATCTGGAATAGGATCGTTTGGGGTTTTGCCTAAAAATTCTGTATTCTCAAATAATTGCATAGGAGAACTTAGTTCAATAACTTCTCTTAGAGTATTTTGATTAGAATACATTGGATTATAAATATGAGAAGTACTAAAAGGTGAAGCATGAAACAAACGCACCAATCTACCACTCATATAGAACTCTGTCATAACAGGTAAATTATGCAAATAATTTGCACGCTCTTCTCCAATTTTCACTCTAGACCAAAAACTCTTAAGCTTAGCATTAGGCGATGAAATGGATTCATCACAATTACCTCTTAGAACAACTTCACAGTTTTCCCTAAGCTTGTCTATAACTAAATCTGGATTACAACACTTAGTAACACTATCTCCAAGACAAAAAATTCTAGAAATTCCTCTAGAATGTATATCGTCTAAAACAGCGTTTAGTGCGGTAATATTTGCGTGAACATCTGAAATAATTGCAATTCTATCCATAATTTTTCTCCTTAAATTTTATAATATTATAATCTAAAAAGCGGGAAATTTCAAGCCTTACGAAAGTATATTAATTAGTAAAATAAAAGAGGGCACCCCGGGCGGGGTGCCACGTTTGCACGCAGAGAAATTATTCAGCAATGGAATCGAAGGCCTCTAAAATCGCATCGCAACATGTTGTAACAATTTGATTTAATTCACCCGTATATTGCGGGTTGCTGGGATCATAGCACATCTTTTCTGCATAACTGCGTGCGGCAGCATATGCTGTTGGCCCTTTCTCGTTTTGAAGTTTCAGGAAACTTCTGTAGTAATGCACTTTTACTGCATCGCCGACTGTTTCGAAAAACTCTTCAAAATGATAGTTGTTGGAAGACATATCATCGACAATGGCAAGAGCCTTAGGCCCTTTTGCAGTTTCCTTAGCTTTTGCAAGGGTTTCACTGAACCGAGTTTTAAGGTTTTCTTTGTGATAGCTTAAAAAAGTATCAAGCAAACCAGCGAGGTCAGTAGTCTCACAAAGGTCCAGGAAAAACTTGTCGGACGGTTTAAAGCAATACAACATATTAAATACCTCATATAAATGTGTTTTAATCGGTATGTATATTATAGCAAAATTATGTAAAGTGTGTCAAGATTAAATCAAATAGAATAGCGTATAATTAAATTTGATTTTCGTTAGTTTTGAATTAATTAAAATGTCACAAAGAATTTTTATAAAATATAGTTTCTTAAATATTACAGTTATAAAAATGTTGAAAAATAGTCAAACGTGTAATAATTTGATACACGTTTTTGCTTGTTTTTCATTGCCGTAAGGTATATAATTACTATACTTTATAGAGTAAAAACTATAGAAGTATTAACGTTAATTATTATTAGAATTCTAAAATTATTTTATCAAATTATTATTAAATCTAAAAATTTAATTCATATATTCGCTATAGCGAAAGGTAAATCCAAAATGAAATTGAAAAAACAGCTAGCATACAGAAGAAAAAATATTTTATAAACGTCCGAGAAAAATATGAGAGATAATACGCGAAAATTTTACCTATCAGTTGAAAAATAATAAATGAAATGGTAAAATGGAAAGGAAGTAAATGGGCGATTTAAAAAAGAATAATAGTGGAACAGAAGCAATGAAGTTAACAAGGTTACCACTAACATCAGATTATGTTTTTAAAAGAATATTTGCAAGAGAAGAAAATAATTCAATGTTGAAAGACTTCTTAGAAGCAATTTTGAATATACATATAAATAAAGTTGAGGTTAAAAATCCAGAATTAACACCTAATATGGCAGATGAAAAACTTGGAATATTAGATTTAAAATTGGATATAGATAATGAAAGAGTAGTAGATGTAGAAATGCAAGTTTCGAATGAATATAATATAAAAGAAAGGTCTAGCACATATTTATCAAAGCTTGCAGCAGAACAATTAAAAGCTAAACAAAATTACAAAGAACTCAAAAAGATAATAACAATAAACATATTGAAATATAATTATCTAGAGAGAAATTCATATCATTCAATAGCAAAAATGAAATATGAGAATACAAAACCAATAGAATTTGTTGATATGGGGTATAAAAAAGAAGAGGAAGAGGCAACAAATACATTTGAAATGCACTTTATAGAACTTCCTAAATTTAAAGAAAAAAATCCAGACTGCAACACAAAGCTAGAGCAATGGCTATGGTTGATAGATGGAAGCGAGGAGGAGAAAGTAAAAATGTCGGCCAAAGAAAATGAAGAAGTAAATAAGACAGTAGAAGAACTAAACAAATTAAGCAAAGATCCAGACGAAGTCGCAAAATATGAAGAACGTGAGTGGAGCATTATGAGGTACGATGTCGAGATGAAAACCAATAGAGAACTTGGAGAAAAAGAAGGCGAAGCACGTGGTTTGAAAATTGGTAAAGAACAGGGAAGGAAAGAAGAAAAAACAAAAATTATAAAAAAATTATATTCTTTAAACATACCAATTGAAAAAATAGCTGAAATTACAGAAATGTGCATTGAAGATGTGAAGAAAATAGTAAAATAAAAAGAGGCGCTCTCCAGTGGAGAGCGTCTTAACTCTCATTCAGTTATTACATAAATCAAAAAGATTCTAATTTTAAGATTGCGGGTTTTAAATTATTCAGTCGAAACTTGTAAATTGTGCTAATATATCATTTAAATATGTAAAATTATATCATAAAAAGAACTACGAAAACGCTTGATATACAAGCGCTTTCATGCTATTATATATTTAGTTTTATAAAACATTAATTTTTACTCGAAGCAGACAAGCTTCAAAAAATATCGATATTTAAAATTTTATTAGAGGTTCTCTAATCTAATACAAAGCTATTATTTTGTGTCTAAAAATATCCCATAAGAAAAAATGAAGAAAAACTAATGAATTTACTATTAAGTTTGATCCCCCATAACTAAAAGTAAATAGAATTATTTTGATATAAACTTAGAAAAAACTTTTAAAATGTAAGAGATTTTTAACTAAAGATAATTTAATTTTCTATATAAGCCAAGCTCCAGGAAAAAGAAATAGAAATTTATAAGAATATATGCTCGGAGGTGATATTATAAGACAGATGTACATATCATAATGGAATTATTATGCCAGAAAATAAGTAAAAACCCTATTTTATTTATAAAACTTAAAATATCTATATTAAATGGTTTTGAGGTAGCAAAAGCTACCTCTTTTAAAATTTTACGATACTTTAAATCTTTTAGTAATAGGACCTAACAATTCGTTTACATCTACACCAAGCACTACAGATATTGCACAAATTTCATAGTCTCGTACTGTTCTTTGGTTGTTTTCTATTCTGTAAAGGCTAGTAACCGGGATGTTTACGCCAAGTAAAAGAAGTTTAGAAGAAAATTTTTCTAGTGAAAGTCCTTTTTCAATTCTTTTATCTTTTAGTATAGGTCCAATTAGATTTAAATTATCCTCATATTTGCTAAAATTATTCATTGAAAAACTCCTTCGTATAAAATTTGTATAATTTAAGTAATTATATAATCAAAGCTACGACAATATGTTTACACACGTGAAACAAAACAAGTGATAATACATGGTAAAAATAACCAGTTTTTAGCTTATTTAAATATTTGTAGCACTTTTTAAAAGTAGACATAAACTATAGTAAGATGATTGACTTTGGAGGGTGATTGAAAAATTTGATTTTTTTCAATCAAATAAAATGTAAGAAAGGACTGTGAAAAAATGGAGAAAAAAAGCATCGTACGAATACAAAATATTTCAAAGACGTATCAAGCTGAAAATGGAGAAGTAGAAGCACTAAAAGGAATAAATTTTGATGTAAAAGAAGGAGAGTTTATAAGCATAATTGGACCAAGTGGATGTGGTAAATCTACCCTATTATCAATAATTTCCGGACTAGAAAGTAAAACAAACGGAGAAGTGTACATAGATGGAAAAGTGGGATATATGTTGCAAAAAGATAATCTTTTAGAATGGAGAACTATTTATAAAAATGTTTTATTAGGACTGGAAATTCAAAAGGCATTAACAGAGGAAAATAAAAAATATGCAATTGAACTTCTAAAAAAATATGGTTTATATGAATTTAGAAATAAATATCCAACGCAATTGTCTGGAGGCATGAGACAAAGAGTTGCACTAATAAGGACGCTGGCAATTCGTCCGAAGGTATTGCTATTAGATGAGGCTTTTTCTGCACTTGACTACCAAACAAGGCTTATGGTAACAGAAGATATATACAAAATTTTAAAGGCCGAGAATATAACGGTACTAATGGTTACACACGATATTTCGGAAGCCATAAGTATGTCAGATAGAGTGGTGGTTTTAAGCCAGAGACCCGCAACAGTAAAAAACATATACACAATTGACTTCGAGATGGAAAATAGAACGCCATTAAATTGTAGAGAAAAGCCTAAATTTAGTAAGTATTTTAACATTATGTGGAAGGAGCTTGAAGAGTATGACAAAGAAGCTGGAAAAGAAACTAATGTCTGAAGATAGAAAAAGATATTTAAGAAAAAAGAAGTTTAGAAAAATTGAGATACTCGCAACACAAATTTTAATAGTAGTTGCTTTTATAGGAATATGGGAACTTCTTGCAAGGCTTGGAAAAATAGATAGCTTTATTACTAGCCAACCATCTAGAATAGTAAAAACATTTCTAAATTTGTCATCGAATGATTTAGGAAGACATCTAAGGATTACATGTATAGAAACATTGGTGGGATTCTCTTTAGGAACCATAATGGGAGTAATAATAGCAATAATTCTATGGTGGTCATCGTTCATTTCTAAAGTGTCTGAACCATTCTTGGTAATACTAAATGCACTACCAAAAGTAGCTTTAGGACCAGTAATAATAATATGGGTTGGTGCCGGAATGCCAGCTATAATAGTTATGGCACTTGCAATTTCGCTTATTGTAACAATATTAAATATTTTAAATGGACTTATAAACACAGATAAAGAAAAAATAAAAATGGCTGAAACTTTTAATGCAAGCAAGTTTCAAATACTTACAAAAATAGTAATACCAGCAAATATCTCAACATTATTCAACACTCTAAAAGTAAATATAGGATTATCACTAGTCGGAGTAATATCTGGAGAGTTCTTAGTATCGAAAGGCGGACTCGGATATTTAATTGTGTATGGCGGGCAAGTATTTAAGCTGGATCTGGTAATGACGAGTGTAATTATTCTTGCAATAGTCGCAGCCGTAATGTACGAAAGCATAGAAATATTAGAAAAAATTGTGATGAAACAGAAATAGAATGTACAAGATTATTATAAAAGGGAATGAAAATAAGCTAAATTTATAATAAAAGTGTAATGGTAAATATGAAAGAGGCAATAATGTGTCGATATAAAAACAATAAAATTTGCTTTTTATCTGTTTATAAAGCCTCAAAAATAAAGAAAGGAAAATTAAAAAAATGAAAAAGATTATAACGATAATAGTGTGCATATTGCTTGTAGCTGTTGTAATAGCGGTTGGATTTATAGCAACAAGACCACAAAAAAATGATACTGCAATAAAAACACTAAAAGTAAATGAGGTTACAAGATCAGTATTTTATGCACCACAATATGTGGCAATTGCTAATGGATTCTTCGAGGAAGAAGGCTTAAAAATAGAATTAACAACAGGTCAAGGTGCAGACAATGTAATGACAGCAGTATTGGCAGGACAGTGTGACATAGGTTTCTGTGGCCCAGAGGCTTCAATATATGTATATAACGAAGGAAAAGAAGATTACGTAGAAGTATTTGCTCAATTAACAAAGAGAGATGGTTCATTCTTGGTAAGCAAGAATAAAACAGATAATTTCTCATGGCAGGACTTGAAAGGAAAAACAGTAATACCAGGAAGAAAAGGTGGAGTGCCATACATGACATTTGAATATGTTTTAAAACAAAATGGACTAAACCCAGAAACAGATTTAGTATTAGACGATAGTATAAAATTCGACTTAATGGCAGGAGCTTTCGCTGGTGGAAATGCTGAATATGTAACACTATTCGAGCCAACAGCATCAATGACAGAAGCAGAAGGAAAAGGTTATGTAGTAGCGTCAGTTGGAGAGGCATCAGGAGAAGTGCCATACACAGCATATTGCACAAAGAAAAGCTATATAGAAAAAAATAGTGAAACAATAGAAAAATTCACACGTGCAATATATAAAGGACAAAAATGGGTAAAATCACACACATCAAGAGAAATAGCAGAAGCAATACAAAGCTTCTTCCCAAGCACAAGCGTAGAATCAATAGAAAAATCAGTACAAAGCTACAAAGACATAGACGCATGGAACGAAACACCTGTATTAAAAGAAGAAAGTTTCGATAAACTACAATTAATAATGACAGAAGCAGGAGAACTAACACAAAAAGCACCATACAACAAAATAGTAAACAACACATATGCAGAAAAAGTAACAAAATAAATTCTTCGCCTAAAAGAACAGCTTTCGCCCAATAGGGACGCCCCTTTTGGGGCGATATTTTGTGCAATAGAAAAATTAATAATTTTTGCAGGAGAGTGAGAAAAGTATGTTGTAAAAATATATACAGTATGATAATATTTAATTGTAGAATTTAGTAAAACGAAAGGGGAAAAAATGGAGGGAAAAAAACAAGTAAAGATCAAGTTAAATACTTTAATAATAGTATTAATTTTAATAATTGGTATTATCATACTAGGAAGTATTTATATCAGAAGGCAAATAGACAAAAAAGTATTAGGAAATAAGTACTTACAAGAACAAAATAAAAATAATGTTGTTGAAGAAGACGAGAAAAACGTTCAAGGAGCATGTATAATAAAAGGCGAAAATTCTAATCTGATATATAAAAATGAATATGAAAATGGTACAGCATATTTAGAGAAACTTATATATTTAGATGAAGAATCAAAGAACGCAATGAAAGGTATGCTGAGTGCTGATGAAACACTATATATAGGAAATCTAAAAGGAAACTATGTCGATATAAAATATACTTCTAATTTAAATGATTATGAGACAAGCCTAGCATATATGATAAGTGATAGTTTTTATAATTGTAAAACCAATAAAGTTGTAAGAAATGCCATTGATAAAGATGGAAATAAAGTGGAAATTCCAAAATTAAAAGAGGATTATACAGCAGAAAAACCAAATCAAAATTTAAAATTTTATACTATATATGATGTAACTACAGCAGATAACGAAAATTATGTTGTAATTATGTATGATGAAACTTTTGAAAATACAAATGTTGTAATGATAACTGTTGTTTTAAAAAATGAACAATCTGTAATTGATATAAATAGTGATGAACAAGTAAAGGAACTATTAGAGAAATATACAAATTACGAAATAGAAAATGTTGATACAAAAAGCTCAAATGATTATGAAAAAGTTACCATTAAAGGAAAAACGTATTATCACAGATTAAACGAAAAAAACTGGAGTGGAAATTATCACCAAGATGAATATTATATAGACTCAAAAGTTGATATACAAAAAGTAGTTTCTTATGATGACTATTTAAAATGCATAAATGAAATAAATTCCCAAATTGATGAAATGGCAGATAAAACAACAGAATCATCTTGGAAAAAATATTATAATAAATCGAAATTATCTAGCTATTATGAAAACAAAGAATTAAATTATATAGTATTAGGATATTCAACTGGTGGAAGCTGGTGTACAATGGATTTAATTGATTGTTTTACTGAAAATGGTAAAATTATTATTTATGGCAAAGAAGATTCAAAGGGGTCAATGGCAAGTGGAAGTGGTTACTTTATTGCAATTCCAACTAATATGCCAGTAGGAACAGAAATTGAGTACAGACAATGTTACACAACTGAAGAAATAAAGAACTTGCAAAATTATGGAAATGCAAAAGGTAGTATATTGTCACAAGGAGCTTACAAGCCAATAATATATTTATATCCTGAAAATGAAATTCAAATAAATGTAAAGCTTGGCTATCCGGAATTAGCAACTTGTGTGTATCCAGAATATGATTTGAAATCTGGGTGGAATGTACTTGCTAAACCAAATGGAGATTTAATTGATTTTAATACAAACAGAAATTTATATGCATTATATTATGAGAGTAAGAATAAGAAAGAATATAATGTTACAGATGAGGGATTTGTAGTAAAAAGAGAAGATACTGTTAAATTTTTGGAAGAGAAACTTGCAATTTTAGGACTAAATGATAGAGAAGCTGAAGAATTTATAATATATTGGTTACCAAAACTTCAAGAGAATGAATATAATTATATACGATTTGCTAGTATGGATGAAATAAATGAAAATATGCCACTGGAATTTTCACAACAACCAGATACATTAATAAGAATACTTATGACATATAAAGGTCTAAATGCTCCAATACAGGTTAAAGAGCAAAACCTTGAAAAGATAGAAAGAAAAGGCTTTATTGCTGTTGAATGGGGCGGAAGTGAAATAAAATAGATGTAGTTGAAAATTAATTAAACAATGCTCAAATCAACAATAGAAGTAAGAAAAGCAATGATAACTTGTTATTCTTACTTCTAATTTTTTATACCTAGCATAAAATTTTATAGGAGAATTTTGCTATGAATAATTTAAAGATATATATAAAATCAATTTTAATTCCTGTAATAGTTGGAGGTATTATAGGGCTAATTATAAATCCATTTATTAATTATGGTTCTTTAAATAAGCCACCACTTGCACCACCAGGAATTTTGTTTTCTATAATTTGGCCAATTTTGTATGTTTTAATGGGAATTTCATATGGAATTTTAAAAAGCAAAAAATTAGTAGACTCGAAAATTTCAATAGTATATTACGTGCAACTTGGAATAAATGCTTTATGGTCAATCTTCTTCTTTTTATTAAAATGGAAACTATTTTCATTTATATGGATACTAGTTTTAGATGTTATAGTAATTTACATGATTGTGTTATTCTACCAAAAAAATAAAGTTGCAGGTATATTACAAGTTCCATATCTACTTTGGATTTTATTTGCTTCATATTTGAATATTGCAATTTATGTATTAAATTAAAAATAATTGGATAAAAGAAGATAAAATACGCACAATACTACCGTATTCGGTAGTATTGCATAAATTAGCATAAATGTTTGACATGGTTTTAATAATGTGGTATATATTTATGTATAAGATGACAACCAAAAATCGTATGCTGTCATTATGAGAATGTATGTGTAATGCAACTGCACATACTTTTTTTATTTTATTTCCTGTATTAATAAGTTTATTAAGTTACAACTTTTTCATAATATTTTAATTGATTTTGGATTCTTACGAATAATTATTTTAACAACTAGAAATTATCCCCAAACTCTTGTATTTTCCGCCAAAATAATATAAAATAATTTTGATATTTTTTAATATAAATAAAAATAATAGAAGAATTAAAAAAATATAATAAAAATATATCACAAGATGTAAAACACTTTTTTAAATTTTTGCCTAAAAACGACAAACAAATTACAAGGCTTGTACTAAAATACTAGCATACAGTTAAAGGTACAAAAGTTAAAAAGGTAAGAGGTGGTAAAGATGTTTCAAAATATATCAAAAAACACAGAAGAAGTTTTTGATGACGAGGTTGATTTTGCTACGCAAAGCAAAAATGAAAAGATAATTGGAATATTAAAGCAAAATTTTAGTGTTCCAAACATCATTATTTATGCCCTAGCATTTATGATGTCTTTGCTAGGAGGGCAAAATAGTCCAGTATTTACAAGTGCTGCACCATTTGGTTATGCCATTACGGCAGCGAGCTTTGGAGCAGGCGTTCCTGCACTAATTGTATGCTTAGTAACATTAGTTGGAACTGCAATAAAGTTTGGCGGAAGTGGTCTTTTATTTTACATATTAACATTGCTAATATTTGTAGCATTAGTGCTAATAAAAAGACCAATTGAGCAAGAAGAAAGCAATGAAAAATTAAAAGTTGGAATGCAAATGACTGTTGCAGTATTCATTGTTCAGATGATTAAGCTTTTATTTAAAGGTTTTCTAGTTTATGATTTATTGTATACTTTAATGATAACAATAACTACGGCAATTTTATATAAAGTTTTTGTAAATTCATTAATTGTATTCAAAGAGATAAAAATAAAAAAAGTATTTTCAATAGAAGAGGTAATGGGAGCAAGCTTAATGCTTGCATTAGCCGTAAACTGTTTAGGAAACTTTAGCATATTTGGTTTCTCAATTAGAAATATATTGTGCATTCTGATAGTACTGGTAATGGGCTGGAAGAATGGAGTACTAGTGGGCGGAACTACTGGAATAACAATAGGAACGGTAGTCGGAATATTATCAGGTCAACAACCTGTAATGTTAGCTGCATATGCGATATCTGGAATGATTGCAGGGCTATTAAATAGACTTGGCAGAGTAGGAGTTATAGTTGGATTCATAATAGGAAATGTAGTATTATCATATGTTGCAAATGGAAACACAGTAGAGGTAATAAAATTTCAAGAGATATTAATTGCCGCTCTTGGACTTCTTGCAATTTCAAAATCATATAAAATCGAAATAAGTGATTTAGTTGGAAATACTAAGATGCTTCCAGAAACAACTACAAGAACTTTGGAAGAAAATAAAGAGACTATAAATAAGCTTACAAACATGTCTAACACAATTTCTGCAATGGCAAGAGAGTATGAAAATGCTGCGGCTACAATTGTTACAGACGAAGAGCTAGAAAAGCAAGAAAAGGCTAACCAAGAACTATTTGAAGATGAATTATATAACAATTTGGATGGCAAAGAAGAAAATCTATTATATGAAGACATCTATAATAATAACGAAAATATTTTAGATGAAATTTTTGAGCAACTTATGGCAAGAGAAGTTATTACAAGAAAAGATATAGTAAAAATATTCGCAAGCCATAACAATTATATAATGGGATTTAGTGCAGATTCTAAGGAAGATGACTATGTTGCTCAAAACGATATTGATGAGATTGTAAGAGCTATAAATTCTGCATATAGAGTTAGCAAGTTAAACTTTATATGGAAAAAGAAACTAGACGAGAACAAAAAAACAATGTCAAGCCAATTAAATGGAGTTTCTGAAGCATTATCAAACTTGGCAAATCAAATTACAAAAGATGAAGATGATATATACAAAACTCAAAAAGAGCAAGTAAAAAAATTGCTAGAGGAAAAAGAAATAGAATTAAAAGACATTACTGTGAAACAAGAAGATAGCGGTAGATACATTATAACGTTATACACAGGTGTGTGCTATTCTGTGGATGGAAAAGAGTGTGGAGTTAAAAAAATTGCGCGAATTTTAGCAAAAATATTTAACGAAAAAATGGTTTTACAAAAACAGAAATGTGGGCTAAGAGCAAACGACAATACTTGTATGTATACATTTACATCAGAAGATGAATTTACAATGCAAGTAGGACTTGCAAAAGCAAAGAAGTTTGATTCCATAATATCTGGTGACACAACTTTGCAAACAAGGCTAGAAGATGGCAAATATTTGCTTGCAATAAGCGATGGAATGGGCTCTGGACCAGATGCGAGAAAGAGTAGCAAAATTGCAATAAAAACACTAGAAAGACTGCTACAATCTGGCTTCAACAACGATACAGCTCTAAAGTTAGTAAACACAACAATATCTGCAAATACAGACGAGGACATGTATGCAACACTGGATGTAAGCATACTAGACTTGTATAAAGGCAATATGAAATTTATAAAAAATGGAGCTTGCCCAACATTTGTAAAGAGAGGAGGAAATGTAGAAACACTAAAATCAGTTTCGTTACCAACAGGAATACTAAACAATATAGATTTAGTAGAATATAACTACGACCTTCAAGACGGAGATATAGTTGTAATGTGCAGTGATGGAATACTAGAATCCAACAAAGAATACATAAGCAAGGACTTATGGATGCAAGAAATATTGGAAGAAATAGAAACAGATGATGCACAGAGAATGGCAGATTTAATATTAAAAGAAGCCATAGACAATGACTTCGGAAAAGAAAAAGATGACATGACTGTAATGGTTTATAAAATACATAAAAAGAATATATAAAATAAAAGATTCATGCTTTAATACAAAGTGTGAATCTTTTTTGAAAACATATAATTACTAAAAATTAGTCGATATTTTAGTCGAAACATTAGTCAATAGCCATATCAAAAGATAATTCATACACTGAATATGCTATAAAAAATCAGTGTGCCAGTCAAATAATTTGATAAAAGATTTAAAATCTCCTCTTTTATATTGTAATTCCACCATATTTTGTGATATATTATACTTGCAAAAATTATATAAATTAGAGAGGACATTTATGAGTAGAGGAAAAAGATATAACGGATCTGAACATAAGCTAAATATAAAAAAAGTTATTGCTGTTATAATAGCATTTTTAGTAATAATAATGTTTGTAGCAGTTTTTATAAAATTAATGCAGCCAAAAGCTGAAACAACCGAAAAGAAAGTAGCAATGGCATACTATTCTGCATTTACAAACAATAAATGGGGCATAATTGATTCATCTGGAAACACAGTAATTACACCAAGTTATGATGAAATGGTTGTTGTTCCGAACAAGGACAAGGCTGTATTTATAGTAACATATGATGTAGATTACACAAATGGAACATACAAAACAAAGGCAGTAAATGAAAAAAACGAGCAACTATTTAGCACATACGACCAGGTTGAAGCAATTCAAAATTATGATCAGCAAAATAATATCTGGTATGAAAAAAGTTGTTTAAGAGTAAAAAAAGATAATAAATATGGATTGATTGACCTTTCAGGGAAAGTACTTCTAGACTGTAATTACGAGAGCATAGAGCCACTTATTGGGATTAGCAATAGTTTAATTACAACGAAAGATGGCAAGAAAGGGCTGGTAAGCTCGACAGGTTCTGTAATAATAGATAACGAATATGCAGATATCAAATCATTAACGAACGAATATGAAAATGGATATATTGTAAAAAATTCTGAAGGAAAACTTGGAGTAATTGGAACAAGTAAAAAAATATTACTTCCAATCGAATATGATGAAATTAAGAATGTATATGCCGAAAGCACTTATATAGCAAAACAAAGTGGTTCTTGGAAGATTGTAAATGTAAAAGATAATACATCAACCGACTTAAACTATGATGATGTAAATTCAATGGATAGTAGCAACATGGTAGTTGTAAAAGGTGGAAAATATGGAATTGCAACATTAACAGGAGAAGAAAAAGTTGCACCACAATTTGATTCTTTGAAAAACATTTATCAAAATTATTACATTGCTCAAAAAGACGGAAAACAAGGTGTAATAGATGATGATAACAATATAAAAATTGATTACAATTATAAATTTATAACATATGTAAAAACGGCAAATATCATAGAAGCTGAATCTGAAAAAGTTGAAACAGATTTATATGATAAGAGCTTTAATTTAAAATTATCTGGAATAGTATCTGAAATTAATACAGATCAAGGCTACATGAAAGTTAGAATAAATTCAGATTATAAATATTATAATTTTAAATTTGAAGAAAAGAAAAATACAGAAATTTTAACAAACAATACATTATTCTTAGCAAAGAAAGATGGCAAATACGGTTATGTAGACAAAAATAATGTTGTAGTTGTAAACTATATTTACGATGATGCAACAGAGCAAAATAATTCCGGATATGTGGCAGTAAAAAAAGACGGAAAATGGGGAGCAATTAATTCAAAAGGCGAAACAACGGTAGTCCCAACACTTACACTAGAAAATAATCCAGTAATAGACTTTATTGGAACATGGCACTTAGCAGAAGATGCTAATGCAAATTATTATACGAAATAAAAAATTGAAAAATTTAAATTTTGGCAATGTCAAGTTTATTTAAAATGCAATTACAAAACATGTAAAGTTGCCTTTTAAATGTATTTACACTGCCAAAATTTAGCGTTTTCAGTTAGAAGAACTTAAAAAGGAGAAATACAAATGGAACTAAAGACTAAGTATCAATACACATATTTTATATACCCATATATAATAAAACAAAAAAATTTAAACAGGTACTTCCTAAGCTTGTTAAAGAATCCAAGCTTTGAGATGAAAACTTTCGACAAGGAAAAAGACGAAGATTTATATTCATATTTCTTGCCAAAGGCTAGAAATACAATGTTTTGGACTATGGGGTTGAACAGAAGCAAACTTACAAAGTTCTATGAATTAGACGTAGCGACCCAAGCCACACTCTTAACAGAATACCCATGTACGATGTTTGAATATTCGTTAAATGAAGATATACAAGGCAAAGCTGGAAAAAGAGACGGAATATTTTTTGATATAACCAATATAACACTAGTTTGTTTTAACACTGGCGTATGCTTTATGCTTATGAAAACAATGCTAGAAGGTGAAAACAGCCTTGCTAACATATGTAATTTCAATTATAAATTTAGAGACATAAAATCTGAAGCTTATGATTATAGAGGGTATGAAAATATAAAAATTCAAACAGACAGATTTAACACTATAAAAGAAATTACAGATTTAATTACAGAAATTACAGGCGAAAATAAAGAAGCAGCAAAAATGAATATAGATACAAACAGATTTATTACATATTCATATGCTTGTATAGGGCAAGAAGATTGGAATGATAATACAAATATAGAATTATTACAAAAGGAATTTTATAAATTTGTAAATGTCGAAAAGGCAGACTATATAGTTGATGGTTGTAATGAAAGCCTTGCTAATAAAGTTGGAATTGTAGAAAAATCTAAAAACGAAATCTATGGCTGTAGTAATGTCGGAACAGTTTTATTAACATCAGATATAAATTTAGAAAATTGTACTAAAAGACAAAGTGAATTCGAAAGACAATATTTATATCAGTATATATATAATTTGTACAAAAAAATAAGCTTGAAAAAATTAAACTATGATTTTGAGAAAAAATCGAAAAGTGCAAAAGAAGAATTCATAAAATTTGCACAAACAACATGGATAGAAGAAATTACAAACGACAATTTGGGCAGTTTGTTACAAAATGAATGGACAAAAACACTAAAAATGGATGCAATTTTTAAGCAAGTAAAAAACAAATACGATTTATTATATAAAAACTTAAACATAGAAAAAACAGCTAGCACAAATAAAATAATTGTAGCAATACTTGCAATATTGCTAATTATGAATATAATTAGTATTTTTAAAATATTTTAAAAATGAAAAATCACAATTGTTGCTATTTTAAATTTCATTCAAAATGATTATATAATATATATGAAAGTCCACTAAAGTTACTTGACAATGTTTAACTTTTTTCAAGTAAAATAGCACTCTATGAAAAGGAGAAAAATAAACATGCAGATAAAATCTGGAATAGATATAATTGAAGTTGAAAGAATAAAAAGTTCTATAGACGAAATGGGAGATAATTTTCTGAATAGGGTTTATACAGAAAACGAAATACAATACTGTGAAAGTAAGAAAAAAAACAAATATCAAGGTTATGCTGCAAGGTTTGCAGTAAAAGAGGCTGCCTTTAAGGCTATATCAACACTTATAAAAGATAAATATTCTATATCATGGAAAAACATAGAGACTACAAATGACGAAAATGGAAGACCAAGTGTGAAATTTATTTCACTAACAAAAGAGGTTGAAAAAGAACTTGCAAAAATAGAAAGTATAGATGTGAGCATATCACATTTAGAAAAATATGCAGTTGCAACTGTAAATATTCTGTTTTAATGAGAATGCTGAAAAATAATTATAAATTTGTCTAGAGTTAGGTGTGTCTACAATGTTGAAAAATATAAAAGATTTGTGTCTATGCTTTGTAAATAATGCCTATTATGATAGAATTTAATTATTTTAGCAAGTTTTGAGTGGAAGGAAGATTAAAAGTGGAGTTTTTTGATTCACATGCTCATTATAATGATGAGAAATTTAATGAAGATAGGGAAGAAATAATCGAAAAAAATTATAGCGCAGACATTACAAAATTTATTAGTGCAGGGTATAGTCTAGAATCTTCTAAAAAGGGGATAGAACTTGCTGAAAAATACGATTATATTTATACAACATCTGGAATTTCTCCAAATGATGTTAAAGAAAGTATCGAAAAAACGCAAAAAGATATAGATGAGTTAAAAAAACTAATAATAGAGTATAAGAGAGGAAAGAAAGAAAAAGATAAGCTAGTTGGAATTGGTGAAATTGGTCTAGATTATTACTGGAATAAAGAGACCAAAGAAGTTCAAAAGTATGCATTCATAGAGCAAATAAAACTTGCAAATGAGTTGAATTTGCCAATAGCAATTCATACTAGAGAAGCTGTAATGGATACCCTAGAAATACTAAAACAAAATCCAGTAAATAAAAAAGGTGTATTCCATTGTTGCCCATTTAATAGAGAACTAGTAAAAGAAGCCTTAAAACTGGGTTTTTATATATCAATAGCCGGACCTGTAACATTTAAAAATTCAAAAAATGCACCAGAAATAATAGACATGATACCGATTGACAGAATGTTAATAGAAACAGATAGCCCATATCTAGCACCAGAACCTGTAAGAGGAACTAGAAATGATTCGAGAAATGTAAAATATACAGCACAAAAAATTGCAGAATTAAAAGGACTTACACTAGAGGAAGTTGCAAAAGCAACATATAGAAATGCAGAAGAATTATATAACATTGAAGAATAATACAATAAAAATACCTTATTGATAAATAAATTCAATAAGGTGTTTTTACATTAGTATTATTTTCCAAAATCTACTTTTACATTTTTACGAGCTTCTGCATTGTCTACTTCGAATAAAGCTTCAGGTTTAAATCCAAATAAGCCAGCAGCAATATTTGAAGGGAAAACTTCTAATTGTGTGTTATATTTTGTAACAGTATCATTGTAAAATTGTCTTGAATAAGAAAGTTTATCTTCTGTTTTAGATAATTCATCTTGCAAATTCATGAAATTTGTATTGGCTTTCAAATCTGGATAATTTTCAGAAAGAGCCATAATTGTTTTTAATGTACTTGAAAGAGAACTATCAATACTTGCTTTATCTTCAACTGTTTTAGCATTTGTCCACGAAGAACGTAAGCTTGTAACTTTTTCTAAAACATCAGATTCATGTGCCATGTAGCCTTTTACTGTTTCAACAAGATTTGGGATTAAATCAAATCTTCTTTGAAGTTGTACATCAATCTGGCTCCAAGCATTTTTAACTCTTTGTCTTGCTACTACTAGGTTATTGCGCATAACAATTAATGCAATAACAATAGCAACCAAAACAACAATTATAATTAGTGCTACCATAGTGATTACCTCCTATAATAAATTTGATTATACTATATCATATATAAAATATGTTTACAACAAAAAAATATTAAAAAAGTAGTAATATTTTTTCAAAGTCGGTCATATTATATAATAGGACAATCTGGTAAAATTGGACAAAATTTCCAATGGTTGAGCCTGTAAGAATAGCACGGATAGCGCCAAATTTGACATGTTAAGAAAAAAATGGTATAATAAAGACGTTGTTTCAAAAGGAGGAACTAAAAATATATGAAGAAAGCAAAAAAAGCAGAAAATCCAATACGAAAAATAATTGGTATTTGCTTAATACTACTATTCGTAATGGGCGTTGGAGTTATGGCGTCAAATGCTAAACTTTACAACGTTAAAATAATTCTTTCAAATGGTTATATAATGAATGTAACAACATCTAAAACAAAAGTATCAGAAATATTAGATGAAAACCACATAATATTATTACCAGAGGAAAGTGTTATACCAAATGAAGATAGTGAATTATCAGACAATAAAACAATAAAAATATCTAAAGATGAACAACAAACAGTTGAAGTTGCTGAAAATGCAGAAACATCAGAGAATGTTACAGTAGAAACTTTATTAAAATCTTACGATTCAATCGTAGAAAAATTAGAAACAGTACAAGTAACAATTCCATACGAAACAATTACAAAAGATGTTTCAAACAATGACTCAAATAAAAGAGAAACCGTTGTACAAAAAGGTAAAGACGGACTAAAAGAAGTAACTTACAAAGTAAAATATCAAAATGATGTTGAAATTGAAAGAACAGAAATTTCTTCTAACATAATAGAAGAACCAGTTGACAAAATTATAGAAATTAGAAAAACTATAACAAACAGAAGCACAAGAAGCTCATCAGTTTCTTATAGTAATGGTGTATGGACATATTCAAGTGAGGAATTCGACTTATTATGTGCCATAACAGCACAAGAATGTAGTTCAAGCTACCAGGGTGCTTTAGCTGTTATAACAACAGCATGTAACAGAGCAGAGAGCTCAAGATGGGCAAAAAATGGTTCAGATCCATTAAGCCAATACAAGGCTCCGGGACAGTTCTGTTATTCAATAGATAGTTATTGGAAAAGAAGATTAAACGGTAACTATTCATCTGTAGTTGCACAAGCAGTTACAGACGCATTAAAAGGAAAAAGAAACCACAATTACTTATCATTTAGATCAGCAGGATATGCTTCAGGTGAGTACATTGGCGGAAACGTATATTTCAATGCAAAATAATCAATTGCGCTTAGGATAAGAAAACTTATTTTAAGCGCAATTATTGTATTCGGCTTGCTATTTGAACTTACATATAGTAAAATGTAGCTAGTTGAAAAATAATTAGAATTTTGTCTACGTTAAATCTTGTCTAAAACGTGGTTACATATACAAAGTATACGTCCTTGCCTTTTAGATTTCGTTTTCTTGTCAAAATTTAATTCTTTTCCAACTTTGAGTTTTGAGGAGGATAAAACATGAAGTTAATATCTTGGAACGTAAATGGATTAAGAGCAGTTATGAATAAAGGGTTTAACGACTTTTTTGAAAGCATAGATGCGGATATATTTTGTATTCAAGAAACAAAATTACAAGAAGGTCAAATTGATTATAAGCCAGATGGATATTTCGCATATTGGAATAGCGCTGTGAAAAAAGGTTATTCTGGTACAGCAGTATTCTCTAAAATAAAGCCTAAAAAAGTAACTTACGGAATTAATATAGAAGAACATGACCAAGAAGGACGTGTGATAACATTAGAATTTGAAAAATTTTATCTTGTAAATTGTTATACTCCAAATTCACAAAGAGAGCTCACAAGATTAGAATATAGAATGAAATGGGAAAATGATTTTAGAGAATATTTAAAAGAATTAAACACAAAAAAACCAGTAATTTTATGTGGAGATTTGAATGTTGCACATAACGAAATAGATTTAAAAAATCCAACGTCCAATAGACATAATGCGGGATTTACAGATGAAGAAAGAGGGCAGATGACAAATCTTTTAAATGCAGGTTTTGTGGATTCATTTAGATATTTGTATCCAGACAAAGCAGGAGTTTATTCATGGTGGTCATACATGTTCCATGCCAGAGAAAACAATGCAGGCTGGAGAATAGACTATTTTATCACATCAGCTTCAATAAAAGAAAAAATACAAGACAGCAAAATACATACAGAAGTATTTGGAAGCGACCATTGTCCGGTTGAGCTAGATATAGAACTATAATAAAGTTAAGAAAGGGTACATCAATATGAAAAAAGAAAAGAACGATATAAAGCTATGGTTATTCTGGTTTTCGCTTGCAGTAGCGATAATAGCAGCCTATAACATATTAGGAAATTTAGCAGGAGTGGCTCAAATAATAGGAAGCATACTTGGAGCAATAATGCCATTTTGTATAGGATTATTAATAGCATATATATTATACATGCCATGTAGAAGCATAGAAACATTATTTAAAAAATCGAAGAAAAAAAGCTTCGTAAACAAACATGCAAGAGGATTAAGTATATTAACAACATACATAATTGCACTTATAGTAATTGTAATAATTTTAAACGTAATAATTCCAATTGTAGTACAAAGTTTGTCAGACTTATTTACAAACCTACCGGGCTATTACAACAGCGTTACAGAAAAAATAAATGAACTTCCAGAAGATAACATACTAAGAAGTGAAAAAGCCACTGAAATAATAAATAACATAAAAAATATTGATTTTACAGCATTATTCAATATGGAAAGAATTCAGCAATATATTAAAAGCTTTATAAGTGCTATGGAGACAATACTAGATGCATTCATAGCAGTAATAGTTTCTGTATACATATTGGCACAGAGAAACGCAATAATAAGATTCTTATCTAAATTTACAAAAGCAGTTGCTTCAAAAAATGCATATGAAAAAATAAAAAAATATTTCATGAAATCAAACAGTGTATTTTTTAAATTCCTAACAAGCCAGGTACTAGATGCAATATTAGTAGGAGTATTAGTATCGGTTGCATTATCAATACTACAAGTAAAATATGCAGTACTATTAGGCTTTATGATAGGACTATTTAACCTAATACCATACTTTGGAGCGATAGTAGCAGTTGTAATTGCAATACTAATTACAGTATTAACAGGCGGAATTGGAAAAGCCTTATTGATGACAGTAGTTGTAGTAATACTACAGCAAATAGATGCAAACATAATAAATCCTAAAATAGTAGGAGATTCACTAGAAATTAGCCAGCTACTTGTAATATTTGCAGTAACACTAGGTGGAGCATACTTCGGAGTAATTGGTATGTTCTTAGCAGTACCAGTAGCAACAGTAATTAAATTAGTAATAGAAGACTTCATAGAAGAAAGAGAAAAAAGCAAAGGAATATAAACAAAATGATATGTGTAGAAATGCACATATTTTTATTTTGCATTGAATGTTATTACCTAATATGTTATAATACATCAAACCATTATTGTAAAGGTTAGGTGAAGTTAAGATGATTTATTTTGGAAAATATTTAAAAGACTACTTAGAATATAGCAATATATCACAAACAGAATTTGCAATGAGAATGGGAATTACACAAAAACATATGAACGAAATATTAAATGGAAAAACAAATATAACTTTAGAAATGGCTGCAAACATAGAGAGATTGACTGGAATAAAATCAAGTTTCATTATAAGTGTGGAAAATTCGCGTATACTTAAAGAAAGTATTCTAAAAGAATATGGCAACTTACAACATATTAAAGAAGAAATAATAAAAAAATATTATATTAATGAACTGAAAAAAAGAAAATGGATAAAATTTAAGGACGAGACAGACGAATTACAAATATGTATAGACTTATTAGATTTTTTAAAGATAAAAGATTTTGAAGTAGTACCAAAATTGGAAGAACAAGTATTATTTAAAAAATCAGGAAATGATTTTAATAAGATTGCATTATGGATTGCCCGCTGTGATGAAATAATAAAAAAGCAAGATGTAAATGAATACAACAGCTATAATTTAATGTTTTTAATAAAAGATTTAAAAGAATTAGCATATAAAGAAGGATTTGAATTAGAAAAAATAAAAGAACTATTAAATAAATATGGAATATATTTTGTGTGTGAAAAGGCTCTCCCAGGAACAAAAATAAGAGGGTGTTTTAAAGTTAAAGGAAAACAACCAGCGGTGTATGTTACGGATAATTATGCGGGCAAGGATTCATTTTTCTTCGAACTATTCCATGAATTAGGACATTGTAAATCAGATTATAATGAAGGAAAAAACAAAATTATTATAGACGGAAATGAGAAAAAAGAAGAGAAAGCAGATAAATTTGCATTAGAAGTAATGATTCCGGAAAATGTTTGGAACGAAATTATTAATGGAAAGATAGAGAAAAATAAATTAGAAAAAATATCTCAAACAGAAAAAATTCCAATGAGTTTTATAGTTGGAAGATTGGCTAAGAAAGATTTAATTACTTATAGGAGCCGTTTATACCAAGATAACTACCAAAAATAAAGAATTGACAACCAATATATTAGAGTATATAATGCAAATTGTATGACAATTAGATGATAGGGAGGAAAAATTTTTTTTCCACATTATTATAATTAAAGGAGAGACTAAGTATGAAAACTTTTGCATTAGTTCATCGGAATGTTTGTTTGAATGTTATTTGTGATGATGAGTTTGAGAATGTAATTAAGGAACATTTTTGTAAGAGTACAAAGCTTATTTTTGAAAATTCAAAATCACCCACTTATACTTTATGCGTAACTGCTCAAATAAGAACGATTGATGGTATTTATCATAAGATGGTGGATAAATGGTTTAATTATTCAACACTAGATTGCTGGATTGATAATAGTAAAAGAATTTGTTATATATCTAATTTTAAAGCTGATTGTATAGCAAATAGAAATTTAACTATTCAGTATTTTACAAGTAATCTTTTTAATAGATTACTTGTAATGAATGGGTATGTTGGTATTCATTCTTCCTGTGTGGAAAAAGATGGTGATGGAGTAATGTTTGTGGGCTCACGGTTGGCTGGAAAAACAACATGCATGCTGGATTTGTTAAATAATGGTTTCAATTTTGTGAATAATGATACTGCAGCTATTAAGTATATAGAAAGCGAACATCAAATTGAAGCACTTGGAATCATCAAAAATGTTTTTATTAGAATGAATAAGAGCTTTGCTACTCAAATTCAAAATCAAAAATATTTGGAGATTGCAGAACGACAAGGTGTTCAATACTCTGATAGAGTATCGCTAGAGGAAAATCGTATTATTCTTACACCACTAGAACTGGCAGAGCTGAATCATTGCAAATTTATCCCGTCTGTAAAAATTAAAATTGTGATTATTCCACAATATAATCCTAGATTGAATAGTATTAGATTTTCATTGCAAGCTTCTAAGGCTTATGCTCAATTTTTTATTTCTCAGAGTTTACCACTTGTTCATGATACTACAGCTTTTTTGACAGATATTGCTGTAGATGATTTGGGATTCTATCAACTCCAAAATGGTGTTGAATATTTATCCTCTTTACCATGTTATGTATGCGAGTATAATGAGAGAAATATAGAACATTTGGCAGAAACTGTACAGAATGCATTAATAAGATAATTTGCAAATGCAAGGAGAAAACAGAATGGCTAAAATAGAGATATTAGAGCTAGATAGCATAAGTGAAAAGGAATATACTCGTATAGTATGTGTTACAAGATATAAAAAGAAGTGGATTTATAGTCGAATGAAAGGAAAGAATACATGGGAAATTCCAGGAGGACATATTGAACATGGAGAAAACTGGAGGACTGCAGCAGAGAGAGAATTATATGAGGAGGCAGGTGTCGTAAAAGCTAACATTTAACCGATTTGTGTTTATAAAATATCGAAATATGCATTATTATGTTTTGCCGAAGTTATTGAGTTAACAGATTTGCCAAACTATGAAATGGCAGAAATAGGCTTTTTCGATAATGAGCCTCAACTCTTGTCTTACCCGGAAGCGCACAAGCTTTTTTTTGAAGTAATAAAAAGTAAAAAGAAACTTTAATTATATAGCCTCCATTCCTACTTGGAATGGAGGCTTAAATCTATTTGTTTTTTTTCAATGGACATAAAGGATCTATATCATCTAAATTTCCAAATAAATATAGTGAACGAGCCCTACATCCACTTCTACATATTGAGTAATGCTTGCAGTTTTTACAAGTATCATTTCCTTTTATAATAGATTTTTCTAAAGATTTGTTCCAAATATTTATAAATTTTTGATTTTTGATATTTCCGATATTGTATTCTTCTCCCCAAAAGTAACAAGGCGAGCAATTTCCGGTTGCATCTACCCACATTGCTTCTTTACCACAATGACAGCCAAAACCATTTGTTCCAATCCAAGGCTTGATTTTTGTTATTTTTTCTGGATAAATGATTTCTATATTTGCCTTTATTTGACGTATCTCTTTTAGGAAATCTATGTATTCATCTTGAGTTATTTCTAAATTTTCATTTTTGGCACGTCCATAAGGGATTAATGGAGTTATTCTAATTAAATCAAATTTATGTTGTTCAGCTAATTTAATTAATTCACGGTATTCGTTAAAATTATTTTTGTTTAATGTAACTCTTATGGCCTTTTTACCATTAAAATTATCTCGCAATAGTTTTAATGCGTTCAGTGCTTTAGAATATGTTCCAATTCCTCTTAGAGCTTCATGATTTTTTTCTAAGCCATCTAAACTGATCCAAAAAGTATCTAAATTTTGTTTATTTAATTGTTCAATATATTCTTTTGTTAATAATAAACCATTGGACACGACAGACACTGCAAGTTGTTTATTTTTTCCATATTCTAATATATCCAATAAATCGGGTCTAGTTAGAGGCTCTCCACCACCTAAACATATGAAAAATGTTCCAAACTCTCTCATTTGATCAAAGAGGCTATATATTTCTTTTGTGTTTAATTCGTTTTCCAGACAGATACCAGATTCTGTAAAGCATTGCTTACATCTGAGATTACACTTTTTTGTTATATTCATTGAAATTTTTAATGGTGAGCTTAATTGATTAGTTCTTTTGTGATCTATCTCAATAAAATTTCCATGCAATTTATTTCTTATTTTTTCTGTATCCTCGGAATTATAATATTCTTCTGTTTTGTTCTTGGAGTCGTATACTCTTGAACCAAAATATTCATTTACAATAAAGTATCTTTTCATAGTATTATTATCCTTTCAATTATTTAATTAAATTAAGAAATAATTTTAGTTTTACTTTTTAGTGAGCCTTTCATTTAATTCCCATAAAGCAGTTTTATTACTATCATATCTTAGCTTTTCCATTGCTTCATTATATTCTACCCATTTGTATTCTTTATGCTCATTTGAGAGTTTTATATCATAGTTTTTTAACTCTACTGCAAATGTGTATTCTGGAACAACGAATACACTATCTCCCCAGGTATATTTTCCGGTTATATTTAAAACAGGAATGGTTGTCCTTGAATCTAATTGTCTAATTTCGTTTTTATCAATAATTAGAGACGTTTCTTCCTTTATTTCCCTTACCACTGTTTCGATTGGTGTTTCATTATCTTCACCTCCACCAGACACAAATTGCCAAATGGGATGAGAATTTCTATAAAATATTGCAAATTTGATTTGTTTATTTTCTTTTTTATATAGAATGGTTAATGTTTGATATGGTGCTCTCATAATATTCCTTCTTTCATTTTATAATTTTAAAAAGAGTATAACATATTTAATTAAAAAAAGTCCATATATATTTACAAGACAAAAGTAATTTTTTATGACTATACTTTTTTTATAAAAAACGCCAACTCCTATTGACAAAAATGAAGCAAGTAGTTTATAATAATAGGCATGTAAAGATTTATGTGCTAAGAAAATTAGAACATATAAAATCCCATACGAATGCTACAGCGCACCGGAAGGAGGGGAATATCAATGTCAGAAGTTAAAGTAAATAATGGAAATATAGAAGATGCCTTAAAAAGATTTAAGAGACAATGTGCCAGAAATGGAGTATTACAAGAGGTACGCAAAAGAGAACATTATGAAAAACCTAGTGTAAAGAGAAAGAAAAAGTCGGAGGCAGCTAGAAAAAGAAAATTTTAATTATTAATAAGAGAAAAGAGGCGTTTTCAAAATATATGTAATATTTTGGAAGCGCTTTTGTATTTAAAATTAAATAAAATATAAAGGAGTTGGATAAAATGTTAAAAGAAAAATTATTAGAAGATTTAAAAGATGCTATGAAAACAAAAAATGTAAACAAGAAGAACGCAGTTCAAATGGTTAGAACAGCAATATTACAAATTGAAAAAGACAAGGGAATAGAAGTTAGTGACGAGCAAATATTAGGAATTGTTGCTAAAGAAGTAAAAACAAGAAAAGATGCAATTGCAGAATACGAGCAAGCAAATAGAGAAGATTTAATAGAAAAGGCAAACGAAGAAATAAAAGCTCTAGAAGAATATTTACCAAAACAATTAACTGACGAAGAATTAGTTGCAGAAGTTAAAAAGGTAATAGAGAAATTAAACGCAACATCTATGAAAGACATGGGACCTGTAATGAAAGAAGCAAAGGCTACAATAGGTGCTCAAGCTGATGGAAAAAGAATAAACGAAGTAGTAAAAAGTTTGTTAGCATAGACTTTTAGTAAAATGAATATGGAAAGGAATTTATAATATGTCGATTACTACCACAGAATTAATGGAAGGCGTAAAGCTTCATAAAATAAATACAAAAAAATATAAAACAAATTTATTGGCAATATATCTTACTTCAAAACTTGATAGAAAGCATGTTACAGAGAATGCACTAATGCTTGCTATTCTTAGAAGAGGGACAAACAAATTAAAGACACAAGAAGATATAAATATAAAATTAGAAGAGTTATATGGTGCAGATTTTAACTGTGGAATAGATAAACTATGCAATGATAGTGTATTCAAATTTTATATGGAATCTTTAAATGACGAATTTTTGTATGAAAAAGAAAATGTTTTAGAACAAAGTACTCAAATGCTATTTGACATAGTATTTAGTCCGATTACTGAAAACGGAATGTTTAATGAAGAATATTTTAATAGTGAAAAAGAGAATCTAAGACAAATAATCAGAAGTAGAAAAGATAATAAAGGTGCATATGCATATTCTAGGTGTATAGAAGAAATGTATAAAGATGAGCCATATGGTTTGTTTACGTATGGTTATGAGGAAGATTTGGACAAGATTAGAAATAAAGAATTATACAATGCATATTTAGAAATGTTAAAAAACAGTAAAATAGATATTTTTGTGTCTGGAAATTTCTCAGAAGGAAAAAACAATGTGGACGAAATAATCAAGAAACAAATAAATGAGAAAAATGTTCAGCCAAGAAATATTGATGTATATGTAGAAAATGAAGTAAAAGAACCAGTGGCAGAAAAGGTTGTAAGAGAAACAATGGACGTTTCTCAAGGAAAACTTGTAATAGGACTAGATGTTACAAAACTTGAGCCAGAAGATAAAGCGGTAGCATCTGTTTATAATGCCATTTTAGGCGGTGGAGCAAACTCAAAATTATTTCAAAATGTAAGAGAAAAAGCAAGCTTAGCATATAGTGCAGGTTCATTATATATTAAAAACAAAAACAGCATAGTAATAAGAAGTGGAATAGAAAAGAAAAACTATGAAAAAGCTCTTGAAATAATCGAGAAACAAATAGATGACATGAAACAAGGTAATTTCGATGAGACCGATATGAAGAATGCAAAACAGCTTATAGTTGCAAGTTTCAGATCTATGGAAGATGAACAAGATTCGACAATTTCTTATTATTTCGGAAAAGAAATGGAGCAAGAAAATGCCGACATTGCAACATATATCAGCCAAATAGAAAACGTTACAAAAGAGCAGATAGTTAAAGTTGCACAAAATGTTACTATTAACACTATATATTTTTTGAGTAAATAGAAAAAACAGGAAGGAAAAGTTTATGAGAGAAATAGAAAACAAAAATATTAAAGAAAAGTGCTATATGGAAAAGCTAGAAAATGGCTTGCAAGTTATAATAATTCCTAAAAAAGAAATCCAGAAAAAATATATTATTTGGGCCACAAAATTTGGTTCAATAGACAATACATTTATAGATAGCACAACAGGAGAAAAAGTTGTAATTCCAGATGGAGTTGCTCATTTCTTAGAGCACAAAATGTTCGAACAAAAAAATGGTGTAGATAGTTTATATGTATTAATGGCTCTGGGATTAGATGCAAACGCATATACAACAAATGACCACACAGCATATCTATTTGAGTGTACAGACCATTTTTATGAGGGCTTAGACGAGCTAATGGATTATGTGCAAAATCCATATTTCACAGACCAAAATGTCGAAAAGGAAAAAGGCATAATTGGACAAGAAATAGGAATGTATGATGATGATCCAGGCTGGCAGTTATATATAAATGCTATGGATTGTTTATATGAGAAAAATCCAATCAAAGTAGATACAGCAGGAACTGTTGAGACTATATCTGGAATAAATCCGGAGATGTTGTATAAATGTTATAACACCTTCTATCATCCAAGTAACATGGTATTGACCGTTGTTGGAGATTTTGAACCAGAAGCAATTCTTGCAGAGATAAAGAAACGTTTAAAAGACAACGAAGCACGTGGAGAAATAACAAGAATATATCCAGAAGAAAAGCTAGAAATAAATAAAAAATATGCAGAAAAAGAAATGGAAGTAAGCTTGCCATTATTCATGATAGGTTTCAAAGACAATATTAAAGATAAATATAATGAAGTTGTAAAAAGACACATTGCAATAGAAATAATTTTAAACATGTTAATAGGAAAAAGCTCTAATTTATACAATGAGCTATATAAAGAAGGCTATTTATTATCTCAGCCAGATTTAGAATATGAATTTGGAAATGAATATTCACATGTACTAATCGGAGGCCAGTCAAAAAATCCACAAAAAGTGTATGAAAAAATTGCAGAAAAAATACAAGAAATGAAAAACAACGATATTAATGTGCGAGAATTCGAAAGAATAAAAAAGAAAATATATGGAGACTATGCTGTAGAATACAACAATGTAGCAGACATCGGCAGAATGTTCACATCAGATTATATAAAAGGAATAAACAGCTTCGAATACATGGATAAATTCGAAGAAATAGACGCAGAATATGCAAAACAAGTATTAAAAGAAATATTCACAGAAGACAAAATGATTATGTCTGTGATAAAAGGTAAAAAATAATTTTCGACATATATTAAAATGACCCAAACATCTTCTTTTCAAAATTCAATTGGAAGTTCGACTTTGAGGAGTCCGTTAGGAGCTCAAACCAAGAACAACATATTGATATTTTGAAAAGAAGATGTTTGCCCTTTTTTAGAATAATTAGCTGTTATATTATAAAATATGAAGTCGAATTTATTTGTCAAATTTTATTGCTTTCTGATGTATAATAATAGAATATAAAAAATAACATTATAAAAGGAAAAATATTAAAAAAATAAGTGGAAAAATGCAACACGAAAAACGGCGTAAACCATTGAAAATCCTTGACTCTAGACTATATATGTGGTATTTTGAAATAAAGGAAAAATGTGTGGAGAAAAAGGAGAAAATCAAATGCTAAATGATAAAATTTGTAAATTAAGAGAGAAACTTAATGAAAGCATAATAAATGGTGAAGATTATAGCATAATTTATCAGTTGAGTATTGAATTAGATGAATTAATTGCACAATATTATGAAATATTAACAAAAAATAGTTGACTAAAATATTTTTATTCTATATAATTGAGTAAGAAAACAAATAAAAAGGGAAGAAAATGAAGAGAAAAGTAAAAATTTTTAGTATTATAATGTTAATAATAATTACGCTATCATCATTTATGGGAACAATTGCATATGCTGGACAGGGAACAATTGATCCGAGTAAGTATAACCCAAGTAGTGGAACTCAGGGAGAAATACCAAAAGAATTTACTAACATTGTCAATGCTATAATTACAGTTATACAAACAATAGGTATTATACTTTCTGTTATTGTAATAGCTTTGTTAGGAATTAAATACATGACAGGTAGTGTTGAAGAAAGAGCTGATTACAAAAAAACATTAATACCATTTTTAATTGGTACAGTACTTTTAACGACTGTGTCAACAGTTGTACGAATTATATATAATTTGACTACAAGTGCAATAGGTTCGTAAAATACAGTTGAAATGTAAAGAAAAATGTAGTATAATATAAAAATAATAAAGGAGTATTTTATGAAGAAATATATTAAGGTGTTGATGTGTATATGTATAATGTGTTACATAGCATTAAATATATATGTTCCAAAGGCATATGCTGCTGATACAACTATAGGAGGAATCGTAAAGGATGCTAATGAATTTCTTCAAGGAGGCTTGGATGCAGTCAATCCATTGAATCCAGATGCTTTGGAAAGTGGATCAAAGCTTTTGTACAATGTTTTACTTATAATTGGAATTGCAGTTGCTTTAATATGGGGATTGGTTTTAGCCATACAATTTATTACAGGTAGCATAGGCGAGAAAGCAGATGTAAAGAAAAATTTAATTGTATATGTTATTGGATGTATTATAATATTTGGCGCATTTGGAATTTGGAGTGCATTACTTCAAATGTTAGAGCAAACAGCACAATAAATTAGTTATTAATATTCTTACGAAAGTAAGCTTTAATAAAATAGAAAAATAAGGAGGAATAAACATGAAAAAGACAGTAAAAATAATATCAACTTTATTACTTGTTGTAATGTTAGTTACTTCAATAGCTGGAACAGTATTTGCTGATAGTACAACAGATGTTTTGGATAAACTAAAAGGCGATGGAAAAGTTGAAACAAGTAGTTTAACCACAGTGGGAAATAATGTAGTAACAATAATAAATGTTGTGGGAATTGTTATTGCTGTAATAATTCTGTTAATTATTGGTATTAAATACATGATTGGTAGTGCTTCAGAAAAAGCTGAATACAAGAAAACAATGATACCATACATAGTTGGTGCAGTTCTTATATTTGCTGGAACATCATTAGTTAGAGTTATTTACTCATTAGCAAATTCTGTATCAGGAAAATAATGTTACACGAGTATTACATAAGTATTACAATAAAATTAAAAGTGCATGTAAATGCACTTTTTTTTGTTTTTAGGTTACATTTTGTTACAATATGTGCTATAATTTAATATATAATATTATGTTAAAACGGAGGAAGTCTATGGGAACATATAATGTGCCTAGAAATGTAAAAGGAGAAGGTAGAATTCTATTCATTTTTACAACAAAAAGCTTAATATATAGTGCAGTAGGAGTTGGCGTTGGATTAATATTTTATTTAATATTTAAGCTAATGAGCCTAACCGTTGTTGGAATTGCTATGGTTGTATTATGTGCATTAATTGGGTATTCAATAGGAATGTTAAAAGTACCAAACATAGGTATATTAAAGGCAACTAAAGTTGTGGGCGGCGAAAACGTGGATGATGTAATAAAAAGAGCAATAAAATTTAAACAAAAGAGAAACAAAATTTACATCTATGATGATAAGGAGGAAAATACAAATGACAGATAATACATCATTTTTAACGATTATATTATATGTAATGCTAGCAATAATGTTTGCTTTGGCAGTAGCACTTATTTTTATATATTTAAACATGAAAGTTAAAGAAAAACAAAAGGAGAAAGAAGACAGTGCAGTAGCAGAGTCTAAACCAGTAAAAAAATCTTCATCAAAAACTTTTAATGTTGGTTCAGTTTTCGACTTCATGGAATTCGATAAAATTGAAGATAACATGATTATACAGAAAAAAGGTGCTAGATATGTAATGGTTGTTGAATGCCAAGGTATTAACTACGACTTAATGTCACAAGCAGAAAAAGTTGGAGTTGAAGAAGGATTTATACAATTTTTAAACACCTTATCACACCCAGTTCAAATATATACACAAACAAGAAAAATTAACTTGGAGAGTAGCATCCAAACTTATAAAGCAGAAGTTGATAAAATAGAACAAGAATATAGCAGACAAAAGATGAGATATCAAAATATAATGGCATCACCAAATGCTACAGCAGAACAGAAAAAACAAGCTTTATATGAGTTTACAAAAGACAAAAACTTATATGAATATGGTAAAGACATTATATACAACACAGAAAAGATGAGTTTAAATAGAAATATATTAAACAAAAAATATTATATAGTAATTCCATATTATTCAGAAGAACTTGGACAAAATGATTTTGACAAAGATGAAGTTAGAGAGATGGCTTTCTCGGAATTATACACAAGAGCACAGGCTATAATAAGAACTTTGTCAGTATCAGGTGTTATGGGAAGAGTACTTTCATCAACAGAACTTGCAGATTTACTATATTTTGCATATAACAGAGAAGATGCCGAAGTTTTCGGTGTTGATAAGGCAATTAAAGCTGGATACAACGAGTTATATTCAACAGCGCCAGATTACATGGATAAGAAAATGGAGATGTTAGACAAACAAATAGAAGATGCTGCAGTTAATTTGGCAAGTGATAAAATTGCACAAGTTCAAACAGAAAAAGAGAAAGAATATCAAAGAAAAGTTGAAACAGAAGATGACATAATAAATAACTTAGCACAACTCATAATTCAAGAAAACGAAGCAATGCTTGGAAAAGACGTTGCAGAGAAAGCAAAAGAAAAAGTAAGGAAGGAGAAGAAAGCTAATGTTCAATAAAAAACGTAAAGCTACTAATAATGATTTTCAATTTCAAAGAAATGATTATACGAGTGATGAGCAAATTCCAATATTGCACAAGAAAACAATAAAAGAATTAATTGCACCTTCTGGAATAGACGCAAGTAATATTGACCACTTAGAGATTATATCAAATGTAAAAAGATATGCTAGAAGCTTCTTCGTTTCTGCATTACCAAGAATGTGTACATTTCCAGAATTATTTAGAGATATGTATATGTTTGGAGACATAAATACATCAATATATATAACACCAATTCAAGAATCTAGGTCTCAAAACGAGTTGAATAGAACGATAAATGAGCTAGAAACAGAAAGAATTGTTGCAGCAGATAGAGGAAATATCAATAGAGAGAGCAACTTAGCTCAAAAAAGATATGAGGCAGAAAGCTTAAGAGATGAGATTGCAGCAGGATTTAATAAACTTTATGAAGCATCTGTAGTGTCTACACTGTTTGCATATAGTTTGGAAGATTTAGACAAGCTTACTAAACTATTAGCAACAGAAATGTCGAAATCTTTGGTTGGAATAAAAAGTGCATGGGCAATGCAAGAAGAGGCTTTCCAAAGCAATTTACCTTTGGCAGAAGATAAAATAAGGAAAACGCATACATTTGACCGTAGATCTATGGGAACAGTATTCCCATTCACTACATCAGAAGTTGGTCACTCAACAGGTATTCCACTTGGATTTAATAAACAAACTGGCGTACCAATATTATTTGATAATTTCCATAGCTCACTTACGAACTATAACATGGTTATATTTGCTAAGTCTGGTGCTGGAAAATCTGTAACAATGAAAACTTTAATATCAAGGTCTGCAGTACTTATGGGAATACAAAGCTTAGCACTAGATGCCGAAGGCGAGTATAGCATAGTTGCAGAAAGTTTAGGCGGAATAAACGTTGTACTAAGCCCTAACTCAAAAACAGTTATAAATGTTTTTGATATAGAAACCGAAGTTGTAAAAGATGAAATAACAGGAAGAGAAAGAGCTGTATTAAACGTAGAAAACAAAGTAGAGGACGTTACACAAGCGCTACTTACAATGGCAAGAGGTAGTACAAGAAGCCAAGATATTAATGAGGTAACAAAGCAGATAATTGCAGAATCTGTTGCACAAGAGTATGCAGCATATGGAATAACAAGTGACCCAATGAGCTTATATGAAGCAGCTGGAAGAGGCAACGGAGACATATTAGGAAGAGCAAGAAAGAAAATGCCAACAATTGGGTCATGGTATAAGCGTTTACAAAGAAATGCAGAAAGCAATACAAACCCTGATTACAGATTCCATTACAGCTATTTGCTAAAAGTTATGAAACAATACATAAGAGAATATGATGGTCAGATGGCATACTTTGACGGTCAATCTACATTTGACTTATTAGATGGAACATTATTTATAAACCTAGACATATCACAACTAGAAGAAAGATTTGCAAGACCACTTGCACAACAAATATTACTTTCTTGGATATGGGAAAAATACGTTAAGAAAAACAGTGAAGATAGAAGAAAAGCTGCTAAGAAGAGAGTTTTGGTTGATGAGGCATGGATGTTATTACCATACCCAGAAGCTGTAGATTTCTTAAACACAATGGCTAGACGCGCGAGAAAAAGAAACGTATCGCTTGCAATAATTTCTCAGAGATTCCAAGACTTCTACGAGAAACCAGAAGTACAAGCAGTTTTAACATCATCAGACACAAAGCTATTACTAGCACAAGATAAATCTGAAATTCAATACCTAAAAGAAGTATTCAAACTTAGCGAAGGTGAAGCAGGATTTCTAGTAACCTGCAACAAAGGAGAAGGATTATTGAAAGTTGGTGGAGACACTGCAATATTACAAATAACACCAACTGCAAAAGAGTTTGAGTTTGTTGAAACAAACCTAAACAAGATGATGGAAAATAATCAAAGAAAATCATAATAGAGGGAGGAAGTAATGCATAAGATAATAAACAAAAAGTCAATACAAAAGATTACAGCAATTATTATAATAATGATAATGTGCAACTTTATTATGAGTGGGAAAGTTTGGGCAGTTGAGAGCTGGATGTCGATTAAGGAGTATCAGGATTTATCAATTGGTGGAACTGATACAAAGCAAGATTTATATAACAAGGATACTAGTCCAGCAGTAAAGAAATTATGCAGTGCATGGAATATAACTGCGGAGCAAGCTATTGAAATGTTGAAAAATCATGCAAACGATGAGAAAACTTTATATGTAAATAAAGAAACGTATGATAACACAGCTTATACAATAAGTGACGTTAAGATCAAACCTACTGAAGAAGAAAAAACAAATTATAACATACAAGTAGATGATGATGGGTATGCGAGTGTAGATACATCATATAATTATGGGGTTAATTCGGACTTGGAAGGTTCAACTAAGGACGGAATTGGAGGACTTCTGTTAAGCCCAATTGCTGCTCTTATTCAAGGAATAGGAGATGGGGTAAATTATCTATTGCAACGTAATATAATAGGAGATAAATCGGATGTTTTCTTAAATTCAGGCGTATTCGAACATTCAAAAATGATACAGGTATTGAATGAAAACAAGCCGGTATCTGGAGTACCACAAGTTGATATTGCAGAAGAATATATTGAAACTGCAACAGGAAAATATGGAATCCCGAATATAAAACTTACACCTGCGGAAATTTTTGCTGGGAATGTATCGGCTCTTGATGCTAACTTTTTTAAAACTGAAGGAGACCATAATCAGGAACTTGGTGGAAGTGAAAAATCAATTGTGGAACAATTGAGAGATACTGTTGCAACATGGTATGTGGCTTTGAGAAATATAGCTATAGTAGGGCTTTTATCAGCATTATTATATATTGGCATTAGAATTGTTATAAGTTCTAGTGCAGGAGATAAGGCAAAATATAAACAATTTTTTGTAGACTGGGTAGTTGCATTATGTTTAATATTCTTCTTACATTATATTATGGCATTTACAATGACTATGAGTGAAACCGTAACAGATGTACTAGCCGGAGATAGAACAAATCAGGGAAGGATAAAGGAGGTTAATATTCGTTTAACCGAAACAGACGGTACAACTACATTTAAAGATGCGGGAACTGAGGTATGCTTCTCTAGCAATTTTACTGGAGTGGCAAGAATGAAGGCGGATTACCAAGGTGGTACTTTAAAAATTGGATATTCGATCTTATATATTGCTTTAACTGTTTACACAGTATATTTTGCATTTGTGTATTTAAAAAGATTACTAATGCTTGCATTTTTTACAATGATTGCACCATTAGTTGCTCTAACATACCCATTAGATAAGATAAGAGATGGAAAAGCACAAGCATTTAATTACTGGTTTAAAGAATACATGTTTTATGCTTTATTACAGCCAATGCATATGCTTTTGTACACAGTATTTGTATCATCTGCATTATCTGTTGCGGCAAACAATTTGCTATATGCAATAGTTGCGCTAGCTTTTATAGTACCTGCAGAAAAGATAGTAAAGCAGATGTTTGGAATAAAAGGAAACACAGAATCTACACTTGGTGGGTTTGCAGGTGGAGCACTTGCTTCACAAGCGTTTAATATGCTTAGAAAAGGTCCACCACAACCTAAGAAAGGCGGAGGAGATGGCCCTAAAGGAGAAAAAGGCATAAGACTTTATAATCCTAATAAGCCAAATGCTATGGATACACTAGCTGGAGATGCTATGGAAAATGGAGTAGAAAATGCTGCACAAATGGCTACAGCAGCTGGTATTGGAGCTGCAGCAGGAGCTGCTTCTGCTAATGCAACGGGAAATGAAAACAATGAAGAAACAGATAGCAATGGCGTACATGTGAGTGATGATGGTGTAATTGATGGAGTACAATTTAGAGAAGTACCAGACAATGAACAACAAGGCAATGGACTGGAAAATCCAGAAATGCAGTCTGGAGAAAACCCTGCTATGCCTGAAAATGGACAACAAAATCAAAATGCAGACAACAATAATTCGGAAGAAAATCCATTTGCAGCAATTAGAGCAAAAGCAAATAGTGCTAAAGGAAACTTAGGTTCAGCTATAAATAGCAGAGTCCAAAGTGCTGGTGGTTGGTCTGGTATTGCAAAGGGTGTTGGTAAAACTGGAGCTAAACTTGCAGGTAGAGCAGCTATGATGACAACAATGGGTGCGTTAGGACTTGGAGTTGGTATTGTTGGAGGAGACATGAGTGATACACTTAAAGGTTTAGGTGCAGGATTAACAGCTGGTTATGCAACAGGTGGTAGATTAAACAGTGCTGTTGGAAATACAATTGTTGGAAACAATGCTGCGGGAAGATTCCTTGATGATGCAATTAGAGGAACTGGCCCTGAAAGAAAAAGAAACGATTATATAAGATCGTACATGTCAAACCAGGAAAATAGAAATAGACTTATTGAAAAGAATCCTTCTATTAAGAAATCTGAACTTGATGCACAATTAAGACAAAGAGCAGAATTGTCTTATGACTCAGGTGTTACAGATGCTAAAATGTTGGATAGGGCGGTTAAGTTACAAAAACAACTTGATGAGAAGAATCCTAGAGGCGTTGGAAATGCAGAAAGACATGGAGCTAACTACAATAAAACTGTAGCAACTATGCAATTAGCAAGCAAATACAGTGATTCAACTTTCGAAAACGACGAGAAAATTGCCAAAGCACAAAATCGTTTGGCAAGCAAACTTGAAAGAAACATGAGTGAAAGAACAAATGGCCCAATTGATGCAGATACTGCTAAAAAATATAAGGCTAGAGCAAAAGCTGAAGCTGCAGAAACAATGGGTAACATAGATTATTTAAAGAATGGATAATTTTTATAAAAAGCAATCAATCTAATAAATTGGTTGCTTTAATTTTTATAGAGAGGTATAAAGTATTGAGTAAAGACTGGAAATTTTCAGATTTATTCTTAACTAAAATATAAAAATGCATTAAAGTAATGACATAACTATAATTTTGATATATAATAAGGTTGTGAAATGGCACTTTAGACTATGGTGTATGGTTCTTATGCCAATAAAGGAAAAAGGAGAAAATTTCTATGGAAGAAAATAAAATGCCAAATAAATCTGAAAAAGATATTATAAAAGAAAATATGTTAACCTTATATAAGGCATATCAAAATGAGGAAGAAAATCCTGTTGATGAAATTTCTTATTATAAACAAATTATTTTACAAAGTGAAAAAAGCCCAATAATGTATGGATTGCAAGATGTGTATCCTGTAAAAATAAAAGAGCCAGAAAAATTTTATGGAAATAGAATTTTGTTATATCAAAATGGAACTCCTATTGCGATGATAGATGAAAATTCAAATATAAAATTTTCTAACGAATACTTAGAGCAAATGAAGTCTTTGAACCCTTCAATATATGCACTTTTGCATTCTATGAATGGTAAACATTATGAATTGCCACAAATACAAGAGGTAAGTGAAAAACTCCCAAATATAAACTCAAAACAAGAAGTTGAAGATTTTAAATTAAGTAAAGAAGAGCTTGAAAATGCAAAACAAAATGAAACAGTTGGGCAAGGAATGAGTGAAGAAGAGAATATCCAAGAGGTAAATAACGAGCAAGAACCTGAAAATGAAGAAGAAAGCATGGAACAAATTGCAAAGCAGTCAGGAATTGCTAAAGATGATATTAAATCTTGCTCTGAAATTAATCCGCACGAAAGAATTACAGACCAGAAAAGTTTTGAAGATATAGCAAATGTTACAGGGAAATATTCTAAAATTTTTGTAGTATCTGCAAATAGTCAAACGCGTGGAAATTCGCTTTATTCGTTCTGGGGAATGACACAAGATGGAAAGATGGAACCAGTTCAAGGTTTGGAAGAAAGACAAGGAGTAAATACTGGAAAATCGATATATTCTATAAATAGAGATGGTTCACAAGTAAAAGAACAACAAACATCAGCATTGTTTACAATGCCTAATCAAAGAGAAGGTTTTTCGGTTACTATTGGACAATATGGAATAATTGAAACTACATATATAAGACGTAGTCCAAACGAAAATAAATATATAGGAAGTACTGTGAATTTATCAACACAAAAGCCTACTACAAGAGAGGTTCAGGAGTTTATGAATGACAGCAGAACAACCGATGCTGAATTGAAAGATACAATTGATAAAACAGAACATCAACTTGGAGAAACATCTGAAACTAAGTTAAGAAATGTTGATGATAACCCCAATAATGATGTTGAAATTGATATGGACCAAGAAATAACTTTACATGACGGAACAATCACAACTCTTGCAAAAGAAGCAGAAACGTTAAATATTGCACCAGATGAATACAAAAAACAATTTGCAGAAAGAGAAGCTGATTGTTATGCTGACAAAGTAGAATTAATTAGAGAAGAACAGGCGGAGGAACAATCTGCAGAGCGTGCTGAAGAACATGAAGAAAGAGCAGAAAGGTCTTTAGAAAATGATGCGTGGGAGAGAATTAGAAAACATCAATAAAATAAAAAATTAATGTTTTTAAGCTTAAATATTTTTCAAATAAAAAAGACAAGCTATAGAAAAATTACAATTAGATTACAAATGAAAGAAATAGTTGAAATATACATAGCAAATAAAGTATAATAAAAAAGAATAATATTTTTGTGCAGAAAAAGCACATGGAAAAGCTAAGAAAGGAGCTCAACAAATGAGAGAAAAAGAAAGAGAGGAAAGTAAGAAAAATATGAAAAATACACGAGAAAAAAATAACAAAACACAAAAGCGGAATAACGTTAATAGCTCTAGTAGTTACCATAGTTGTTTTGCTAATACTTGCCGGAGTAAGTATAAACTTAGTACTAGGCAATAACGGAATAATAGCAAAAGCAAAAGATGCGGAAACAAAATCTGCAGAGGCAAGCCAAAACGATTTAAAGGGAATGAATGCATTAACAGAGGAAATGAATAATGCATTAGGAGAAAAGCCAAAAGTAGAACAATCAAAATATAAAATCGGAGATTACGTAAATTACACATATGATCCAGCAGAAAATTATAAAATAACATCAGCAACATGTGGGTCAAGTAGCAACCCAACAGATGGAATACCCCAAACAACAGGATTAAAATGGAGAATATTAAATATAGATGAAGCAAATGGAACAGTTGACTTAATAAGTGAAAATCCAACAGGAACAAGGGTATATTTTAGTAATATATTAGGATATAACAATGGACCATACTTAATGAATGAAATCTGTAAAGCGCAATATAGTAATAAGAGTCTAGGAGTAAATGCACGTAGTATAAATCTATTAGACATGGAAAAGCACTTAACAGCGGCAGGAATAGCAGCAAGAAATGCATATAAATATAAATATAATAGTGATACAGCAAAATATGGAACAACAAAAACATATACAAGTAATACAGAATATCCAAGTCTGTATGCAAACCAAAAAGGAGCAGGACCAAATATAAAAGCAGCAGATGCAAGTGCAAAAATAACACAACCAAAAACAGACGCAGGAAATGACCCATATGAAGAAAGTAAGCCAATAGTACCAAAAGGTCGAACAGAGCCAACAACTGATAACGCATCAGAAAACGGAAATCCATTAACAGTAACGCAAACAGATTATTATATACCAATAAACGATACTAACTATGGAACTGCATCAAGTATACTAGCGAATTGGAGATACTCCTGGGTAGCTGGACGTTGTGTCGAGACTGACTCAAGTTTTGTTCGCTTTGCCCTTCGCAAAGCGGGCCAGGTCACTGACAACCAGGATATGTTCATTTCAGCTGGTGTCACGGACGGCGGCGACTATGCTCTTCGCCCCATAGTTTCTCTACCATCTAGTCTCCTAACAGGAGAGAAAACGAGTGACGCTTGGAACTTGAGCAAGTAGAAAAAATGAATGAAGTTTACATAAATATAGAATAGTCTAATAAAGAAATAGATACATAATGTAAGTGCTCAATAAAACGACGTAAGATAACCCCAGATTTTTAAGTTTTGCTTAAATTTCTGTGGGTATTATTTTTATTCCAAATTTAGTTCTGTATATTCTTCTTCATAATTTCTTATTTCGTCTGGCAATTCTTCTGACCATGGCAAATATTTTTCTATGTCTGTGTCTTTTTGTTCTCCTTATAATTGTGGCAGTATTTCCAATAAATAATTTTTCTCTTTTATCAATTCACATTTTTGCTTTATCCATTCATCTGGTGCTGTATTTGGCACAACTTGCTCTTCAATTATACCGTAAGCATTCAATAAAATTGAATTAAAATAATTGGTAAAGATAGAATTAATAAGTTTAAATAAAAAAATAAAACAATATGTTTTAATACAAAATAAGGAATTATTATCTCATGAGTGATATAAAGATACTATAAAAATTATGTAGGAAAAGGATGGAACAAAAAATGTTGTTATTAACAAAACAATTAAAAGAAGTAAGAGAGATTATAGTATCAAGAAGAAAAAGAAAAGATTTTGAAGTGGTAACAGAGGAGTGGCTTAAATACAAAAAAAATACTGTAAAAAAATCTACTTATTATAATTATTCATATAGTGTAGCAAAATATTTATATCCGAGTTTTGCAGGAAAAAATATTACCAAAATAAAAAATTATAATAATTTCATAGAAGAACTCTCAGATACGTTATCACCCAAAACTGTGCGTGATATTGTTACTAAACTAAAGGAAATAATAAATTTTTACGAAGAAGAACATAATACAAAGTTAAACATAAAAAAGATGAGTTTGCCTAAAATGAACAAAAAAGAGATACAAATTTTATCAAATAAAGAGAAACAAAAATTAGAAAAATATTGCATACAGCAAAATGATTTAAAATCATTGGGAATATTAATATGTTTAAATACTGGACTAAGAGTTGGAGAAGTTTGTGCTTTGAGATGGGAAAACGTTGACTTTGAGTCAAGGAAAATACACATAGAAAAAACTATAGAAAGAATATATTCTAAAGAAGAAAACAAAACAATAGTTATTATAGATACACCAAAATCAATAACATCAGTAAGGACTATTCCTATAAATAGTAAATTATATAATATTTTAAAACAGATAAGAGGAAAGAGTAAAAAAACTGATTTTGTATTAACAGGCTCGAGTGAACACTATGTGGAACCAAGAAATTATCAATATCATTTTAAAGAAATTTTAAAAAGAAGCAAAGTAAAAAAATATAAATTTCATACTTTAAGACATACATTCGCAACAAATTGTATAGAGGCGGGAATGGATATAAAATCTTTAAGTGAAATATTAGGACATGCAGATGTAAGTATAACACTAAATATATATGTGCATTCATCAGATAAGGCAAAAAGAAAATATCTTGAAAAAATATAAAAATTATGGTAAAACTAGGATAAATTTAATTATGGTATGAGATTAGAAAAGAGACGGATAATAATGGGAAACATTGTATTATTAGATGATTTAACGATTAACCAAATAGCTGCGGGCGAAGTAATTGAACGCCCTATGAACGTTGTAAAAGAGCTGGTGGAAAACTCTATTGATGCTGGTGCCACGAAGGTGGTTGTAACAATAAAAGATGGTGGTAAAACACTTATACAAGTTACAGACAATGGTTCTGGAATAGACATAAATAATATGGATATAGCACTAGAGAGGCACGCAACGAGTAAGATTTCTAAAATAGAAGATCTAGAAAATACATACAGCTTTGGGTTTAGAGGTGAGGCTCTTGCAAGTATATCATCAATTTCAGAACTTACTATGATATCAAAAACAGCTGATGAAATGGTGGGTTACAAGTTATTTTCAAGAGGTGGAAATATACTAGAAAAGGACGAAATTGGAGCATCAACAGGAACTACTATTAAAGTAGAAAAATTATTCTACAATACTCCTGTTAGGTACAAATTCTTGAAAAATGATGCCACAGAGTTTAGGTATATAAAGGAATTCTTGCAAAAAGTAGCATTAGCCGAACCAGATAAATCGATAGAGCTAATAAACAATGGCAAACAAATACTTAAAACATCTGGTAATGGTGAAATTAAAGATGTTGTATATTTACTGTATGGAAAAGAAATAAAAGACAACCTTGTAGATGTAAACTATCAAGATGGAGACATAAAAATAACTGGAGTAGTCGGAAACACCTTTATAGCTGAAGAGAACAGAAAAAATCAAATTTTATTTTTAAATAATAGGAACATACAAGACAAGATACTTACAAACAGTGCTGACCAAGCCTTTAAAGGTTCTACTGGAATTGGAAAATATGGGTTCTTTATACTAAATTTACAAATGCCAGCCGATTACTATGATGTAAATGTGCATCCAACCAAAAAAGAAGTAAGGTTTAGAGATGAAGATAAAATATACAAGGCGATGTATCATGCTATAAAAAATGCAATACTTAGCAAAGACTTTTTAGGAAACACAGAAACAGAAAACAATAAAGAAGACTATATAGAAAATGAACTAGAATTTGTAACAAATCACTTTGATATAAAAGAAAATAGCTTCTTGAGTGGATTGGAAAAGGCACAGGCAAAGAACAAAACTGTAATTGAAATGAACTCGCTAGACGATGTACAACAAGAAGAAAAAGTAGATGAGAAGCAAGAAAATAAATCAGATGTAGAGACAGAAATAGAGGCTAAAGAAGAACTGGATGCTCCAAAAGAAAGTTTAATAACACGTGAAGAGAAAAGAAAAATAAATTATAAATACATTGGGATAGCATTCAAAACCTACATAATAGTAGAAATAGAAAATGAAATATATCTAATAGACCAACATGCTGCACACGAAAGAGTGCTATATGAACAGATAAAAGAAAACTACAAGAACCATATACAAAACAATGTGCAAATGATGCTAATTCCAGAAGTATTTACGCTGTCATATAAAGAAGCAAGGTTCGTAAAAGAGAATATGGAATTATTCAAGAATACAGGGTTTGATATAGAATTTTTTGGAGATAATACAATAAAAATAAACGGAATACCGGACCTAGAATATAAAGTGGACAGAAGCCGCGTGTTCTTAGATGTATTAGATGAAATGCTAACAAACGAGAGAAGTTCTCTAAAAGACATAGAAGAAAGGTTTGTAGCAACAGTTGCATGTAAAGCTGCTGTAAAAGCTGGAATGGATTTAAGCAGACAAGAAGTAGAAAACTTAATAAGCAGTTTACTGGGATTAAAAAATCCATATACATGCCCACACGGTAGACCAACAACAATAAAAATTGATATACATTGAAAATTAAATAAAATTATTAAATTTCAATTTGTTCGCTTGTTTTTTTACTAAAAATACTATATAGTATTTTATGTAGAAAATGAGATAGCGGATATGTTGTGTTTGCCACTCTTCAAATACTCGATATACTCGAGAGCAAGGAGGTGGTTGTTTATGGTAAATTTTTTACTTGTCCTAATATTAGGATTAATGATTTCAATAACTGTAAACGTAGCCTTATTGTGTATAATATACATAATGTGGACTAATAAACAATAAAAACAACACATTCTGCTTTTGTCGGTTGGAATGTGTTGTTAAAACTTTATAAGTGGAATCACACGTTCTGTGACTCTCATTTTCTATTTATATTATACACATATTTTTTTAGAATGTCAATTTTTATTGATTTTTTGAAAAGTATTAACATTTCAATATTAATCCATAATAATTGTAAAAATCCAGTTGAAAATTTTCAACCTTTTTGGTAGTATATATTTGAAAAAGGTTTAAAAATATTTATAAACAAATATAATTTCAAAAGAGAATAATGTAACATTAACTACAGAAAAAGAGATGGAGATAATACAGGATAAGCGTAACAAAGAGAAAAAATAGTTGAAAAATATATAACGTAGGAGAAATAAATGGGGAGAGAACAGGATTGGAAAGAGATTGAGAAAACACAGTTAAATTATGAACAAGGATTAAAAGACCAATATAAAGGAATAGACATTATAAAAATTAGCAAAGAAAACAGAAAAACAATTCATAAAATTAAGAAAATAAATGCTAAGGCAGATAAATTGGTAAGAGCGTTGCTTATTTGGTATGTTATATTTTTAATACTATTAATAATATTTGGAACATATATATATATAATGTATTTAAATAATATCAAAAATCGAGTAAACATAGATTTTATAGCTGATTTAAAGGATTGTTATGGAATTAATGCAAAAGTAATAGAAAAAGATATAGATAAATCTGGAAATGGAAAATATGTGCTTAAGTCAAAAGAAAAAAAGCCTATTGAATTTATTGTAATAAAAGAATTTGGAAGCTATACGTTTGACTATTTTGACCGTATTTTAAAGTGTGAGTATGAAAATTCTAGTAATGATATTAAACAAACTTTTGAACCACACGAAGAATACAATGTAAATGGAGAGTTTGAGTATAATTTAAATGCTAATGCATCAAGTTTATCTGACATAGATAATATAGTACATAAATATGTTCAAATGAGAGATAATGCAGGAAAACATTTTGGATATGATTGGAATGTAAATATAAATTTTGATGGAATGACTGAAAAAATATGGTCTATGGGTTCAAACGAAGATGAAGAATCTATAAGTAGAAGGGTAAAATGTGAATATGTGGTAGCAAAGGTAAATGGAGGGGATAGCACCAAATTTACAGATGAAGAAATAACAAGGTATTACAAGCCATATTCATTAAAAGTATTTATTAATGGCAAGGAAGTTTATACTACAATAATGAATCAGCAGGTGCAACAAACAGCATTATATAGCTATTCAGAAGAAGATTATACTATGCCGATATCTGCACTTGGAGAAATTGAAGAAGTTCAAATAACGTATAACAAATATAGCACGCCACTTGAACTTACATTTAAAGATAAAACATATAAAATAGGTGGATCAACCGTGGATTTGGGAAATAGTACTATTCCGACTTATGTAGAAGTACAAACTTTAAAACAAATAATAGGGGCAAAGTTAGAATTTAACTATAAAGAGCAAAAATTGAATATTGTAGTTAAATAAATGTATTACAAGGGCAAGTAATTATTGTAAATTACTTGCTCTTATGCTATAATCCATTTGCAAATAGCATAAGATTAAAAAGGAACTAAATTGTTTCTCTTAAGGAGGAAAAATTGAAACGCATTTATATAATTTTAACATACAGTGGTACAGTACTTTCAAGGATTGTAAAAGCATACACAGGAGCTGAATATTCGCATGTGTCTATTGGATTAGACGAAAACTTAACGAAAATGTATAGCTTTGGAAGACTGAATCCATATAATCCATTTATAGGTGGATTTGTACATGAGGGAATAAACATTGGAACATTTAAAAGATTTAAAAATACTCAGACAGCAGTTTATTCTGTACTGATTTCGGATGAGCAGTATAATAGATTAAATCAGATAATACATAAGGTTGAGGCAACTTCTCAAGAATATAAATTTAATTTTATTGGACTTGTTGCAGTTGCTTTACATATGAAAATTCAGAGAAGAAGGGCTTTTTACTGTGCAGAATTTGTGAAGTATGCTATGAAAAAGGCTCAAATTAGGAATAATTTGCCAGATATAGTAAAACCAGAGGATTTCTTAAACTTAGAGAATATAAGATTAGAATATAAGGGTGCACTGAAACAATATAAAGTTGAAGAACTGCCAACTTTGAATGTGGCAAATTTATGAGATAAACATATGCCAAATATGTAATTATAAATTTGAAATAGCTGTAATAATGCATGACAAAAGGAATGTGATAAAATAATGAGTAAAACAAGGATATTAAAGTTAGTGATGTTTGTAGTAGCACTTGTAATTTGTATTGGAGCAACAATATATTTGTTTCCAGTAATGAGAAACTTATCAACTGTTGAAGGACAAGTTGCATTTAAGCAAAAAGTAGAAAGTTCTGGTGTGCTAGGACTACTTTCACTGTTTGCTCTTGAGGTTGCACAAATATTTTTATTTATAATACCAGGAGAACCGATTGAAATTTTAGCAGGAATGTGCTACGGAGCCTTATGGGGAACAGTTTTTATTATGGCTTCAGCAGGAATTATTTCTACCGTGATATTCTTCTTGGTTAGAAAATTAGGAAAGAAATTCGTGTATGAATTTTGTGATGAAAATAAAGTAAAGAAAATAGAAAACAGCAAACTTTTTCAAAACCCTAAAAAAATAGAAATGATAATGCTAATACTATTTTTATTGCCTGGAACGCCAAAAGATTTATTAGTATACATTGCAGGACTGTTACCAATAAAGCCAACAAGGTTTATAGTAATATCCACACTTGCAAGGTTTCCATCAGTAATATCATCAACATTAGCTGGTGCGAATATTGCAGTGGGTGACTGGAAATTGGGAATTTTATTATATGGAGTAATTGTAGTAGCGGTGGCAATTTTAATATTTATATATCAGAAATTTGATAAAGAAAAAATAACGAGTGAGGCGTTGAAAACGATAAAATAGTTGACTTTTACAATTTTAATAAGTATAATCTAAGTGAAAATCGTATGATTTAAGCATATATTTTTAATTATGATAAAAACTATATATATGGAGGTAATACAAATGAATGAAAAAATGTATGAAATTATGAGAGATGGAAGAGGATTTATTGCTGCTCTTGACCAAAGTGGAGGAAGCAGTGCAAAGACTCTAAAAAATTATGGAATAGATGAAAGTGAATATAGCTCAGAAGAGGAAATGTTTAATCTAATCCATGAAATGAGAAAAAGAGTTATGACAAGCAAAGTGTTCACAAATGAGCACATTTTAGGAACAATTCTTTTCGAAAAAACAATGATGTCAGAAGTAAATGGAAAATTTACAGCAGATTATTTATGGGACGAAAAGGGAATAGTTTCTTTCTTAAAAGTTGATAAGGGATTAGCCGAAGAAAAGAATGGCGTAAAATTAATGAAAGAAATTCCAAATTTAAAGGAAGAAATAGAAGAAGCAAGCCAAAAGCATGTATTCGGAACAAAGATGAGATCTGTAATATATGAAGCAAATGAAGAAGGAATAAGAGATATTGTAAATCAACAATTCGAATTTGCAAAAACAATATGTGACGGTGGATTAGTTCCAATAATTGAGCCAGAAGTAGACATACATTCAGAGCAAAAAGAACTTTGCGAAAAAATATTAAAAGACGAAATAATAAGAAAATTAAAAGAATGGAATCCAGCAGACAAAATAATGTTCAAATTTACAATACCAACAGTTGCAAACCATTACTTAGATTTATATGATTACGACTGTGTTGTAAGAATTGTTGCTTTATCTGGCGGATACGAGATAGATGAAGCATGTGAATTACTTGCTAAAAATAACAGAATGATAGCAAGCTTCTCAAGAGCATTATTACAAGACTTAAATGCACATCAAACACAAGAAGAATTTGATACAGCATTAAACAATGCAATAGTAAAAATATACAATGCATCAATAGACTAAAATGGATACAAGCTGAAGAAAAAGAAAGTTTTCTATAAATGCACAAAAATAGAGGAGTATAGTATGTTAGATTTAACGAATGCAATAGAAGAAATCAATTATTATAAAGGTTCAGAAAAGAAGAAAACACTAGTTTATGAGGGAAAGAAATATCTTGTAAAATTTCCAGATCCAATAAGAGAAAAAGGAAAAAATATATCATATATAAATAATGCCTTTTCCGAATATGTAGGAAGTAATATATTTAGATTGTGTGGATTTAATGTGCAAAATACAATGCTTGCAATTTATAAATACAATGAAAGAGAAAAAATAGTTTGTGCATGTGAGGACTTTACAGACAGGAATCATATTTTATATGAATTCGAAAATTTAGCATTGAGTACAAACCCAGATAAAAAAATTGAAACAGAATTAGATGATATTATGGATGTAATTGATGAAAATAAAATGATAAATTCTGATGAAACTAAGAAAAAATTTTGGGATATGTTTATTATAGATGCTTTAATTGGAAATACAGATAGACACAATGGAAATTGGGGATTTTTAGTAAATACAGAAATGAATGAAATAAAATTTTCACCAATATATGATTGTGGATCTTGCCTAAATCCGATGCTTGAAGATTGTGAACTTTCTAAATTGAGCGATGTAGAATTAAAAAATTTAGCAATAAATTGTTATTCATGTATTAAGATAAATGGAAAAAAGATAAATTATATGTCATTTTTGAAACAAATGGAAAATAAAGATTGCAATGATGCTATTAGAAGGGTATTTGAAAGAATAAAAATTGATAATATCTATGAATTGATAGAGAATATGGAAGAAATATCAGACATAAGAAAAAATTTCTATAAAAAGATAATAGAAATAAGATATGAAATATTAAAAGAAGTATACGAAAAAATTGTAAACTAATAGTTGTAAAACTATTAGTTTTTTGATATGATAGGCGTAAATTTAGAACATAAGGAGGAATTTTTAATGAGTGAATACGAATGTGTTGACAGCGTTGAAACTTTGGCAAAGACACTAGAGAAAGTTAAGAATGCACAAAAAAAATTTTCGAAATATTCACAAGAGCAGGTAGATAAAATATTTCAGGCTGCGGCTATTGCTGCGAATGAAGCTAGAATTCCACTTGCTAAGATGGCAGTAGAAGAGACTGGAATGGGAATAGTAGAAGATAAAGTAATTAAGAACCATTATGCGGCAGAATATATATATAATAAATACAAAAATGAAAAAACTTGTGGAGTAATTTATCAAGATGATAGTTATGGAATTAAGAAGATAGCTGAGCCAGTTGGCATTGTAGCTGCTGTTATTCCTACAACAAACCCAACTTCTACGGCAATTTTTAAAACTTTAATTGCACTAAAAACTAGAAATGGAATTATAATTAGTCCTCATCCAAGAGCTAAAAAGTCTACGATAGAAGCTGCAAAAACTGTTTTGGAAGCAGCAGTAAAGGCAGGTGCTCCAGAAGGCATTATTGCATGGATTGATGTTCCATCTCTTGAGCTTACTAATATGTTAATGCAGTCTGCAGATATAATACTTGCGACTGGTGGACCTGGAATGGTTAAGTCTGCTTATTCGAGTGGAAAGCCAGCTCTAGGCGTTGGCGCAGGAAATACTCCTGCGGTTATTGACGAGAGTGCTAATGTAATTTTGGCAGTAAACTCTATTATACATTCTAAAACATTTGATAATGGAATGATTTGTGCTTCTGAGCAATCTGTAATAGTAAGCGACAAGATTTATGATAAGGTAAAAGACGAATTTGTTAAAAGAGGATGCTATATATTGAATCCTGAAGAGACTGAAAAAGTTCGTAAGACTATAATTATAAATGGAGCCTTGAATGCTAAAATAGTTGGTCAAAAAGCACACACGATAGCAGAACTTGCTGGAGTAAGTGTTCCAGAAAATACTAAAATTTTAATCGGAGAGGTTGAAAACGTAGATTTATCTGAAGAATTTGCTCACGAAAAATTGTCTCCTGTACTTGCAATGTATAAATCAAGCAGTTTTGACGATTCTCTTGAAAAGGCATATAGATTGATAGAAGATGGCGGACTAGGACACACCTCATCTTTATATGTAAATACTGTTACAGAAAAAGAAAAAATAGAAAAATTTTATAGCAAAATGAAAACTTGTAGAGTTTTAATAAACACACCATCATCACAAGGTGGAATTGGAGATTTGTATAATTTTAAACTTGCTCCATCTTTAACACTTGGATGTGGAACATGGGGTGGAAACTCTGTTTCAGAAAATGTTGGAATTAAACATCTATTAAATATAAAAACAGTAGCCGAAAGGAGAGAAAATATGCTTTGGTTTAGAGCACCTGAAAAGGTTTATATGAAGAGAGGTTGCTTGCCTGTAGCCTTAGAAGAACTTAAAAACGTAATGAATAAGAAGAGAGTATTTATAGTAACAGATACATTCTTATATGAAAATGGTTATACAAAAGTTGTAACAGACAAATTAGATGAGATGGGAATAGTTCACGAAACATTCTTCAATGTTGCTCCAGACCCAACTCTTGCTTGTGCAAAAGAAGGTGCAAAATTGATAGATGCATTCAAACCAGATTGCATTATAGCAATAGGCGGTGGTTCTGCAATGGACGCTGCAAAAATAATGTGGGTTCTATACGAGCACCCAGAAGTAGACTTCTTAGACATGGCAATGAGATTCATGGATATTAGAAAAAGAGTTTACACATTCCCTAAAATGGGCGAAAAAGCTTACTTTATAGCAGTTCCAACATCAGCAGGAACAGGTTCAGAGGTAACACCATTTGCGGTAATAACAGACGAAACAACAGGCCAAAAATATCCACTTGCAGACTACGAATTGCTTCCTAAGATGGCAATAGTAGACGCAGATATGATGATGAATGCTCCAAAAGGACTAACATCAGCATCTGGAATTGATGCCTTAGTTCATTCAATAGAAGCATATGTTTCTATGATGGCAACTGAATTTACAGACGGACTAGCAATAGAAGCAATCAAGACAATATTCGAATATTTGCCAAGAGCTTATGAAGAAGGAGCAAACGACCCTATTGCAAGAGAAAAAATGGCAAACGCAGCAACGATGGCAGGTATGGCATTTGCAAATGCTTTCTTAGGAATATGCCATTCAATGGGACATAAATTAGGTGCTTACCATCATCTACCACATGGAGTTACAGTTGGATTGGTATTAGACGAAGTAATGAGATTTAATGCAGAAGAAGTTCCAACAAAAATGGGAACATTCCCACAATACGAGTATCCACATGCTTTAAGAAGATATGCAGAAATAGCAGATAGCTTAAACTTAGGCGGGAACACAGACCAAGAAAAACTAGAAAGATTGATAAACAAAATAGACGAATTAAAAGAGAGAGTTGGCTTCAAGAAAACAATAAAAGACTATGGAATTTCGGAAGAAGATTTCTTATCAACATTGGATGAGATGAGCGAAAAAGCATTTGACGACCAATGTACAGGTGCAAATCCAAGATACCCATTAATAAGTGAGATAAAAGAAATTTATTTAAAAACATATTATGGAGGTGAAAGATAATGGAGTTTAATTTGATAAATCCAATAGCTGAAAGAAAAACAAAAACTGTTTACAGAGACGGAGATAAGACAATAAAATTATTCGTAGAAAATTACTCGAAGGCAGATATATTAAACGAGGCATTAATTCAATCAAGAGTAGAAGAAAACACAGATTTAAAAATATCTAGATTACAAGAAGTTACAAAAATAAACGAGAGATGGGCTCTAATTACAGAATATGTAGAGGGAACACCACTAGATGTTTTAATGATAGGACATCCGGAAAAACAAAACGAATATTTAAACTTTTTCGTAGAAATTCAATTAGAAGTTTTATCGAAAAGAGTACCTCTATTAAATAGAATAAAAGACAAATATAGAAGAAAAATAACAGATGCTACAAACATAGATGACACGACAAAATATGAGTTGCTACAAAGACTAGAAGGAATGAAAAACCATGACAAACTATGTCATGGAGACTTCGTTCCAAGCAACATAATAGTAAAAGAAAATGGCGAATATGTGATAATAGACTGGGCACACGCAACACAAGGAAATGGCTCAGCAGACGTAGCAAACACATACTTAATATTCTCTATGAGAAATCAAAAAGAATTAGCAGAAAAATATGTAAATTTATACTGTGAGAAGACAGGAACGGACAAGAAAGAAGTACAAAGATGGATTCCAATAGTTGCAGCAATAAGAAAGACAAAAGGAAAAGCAGAAGAACAAGAAATGCTGGATCAATGGATAAACATAGTCGATTACGAATAAAGATTGAATAGCTTACTCTAAAGAGAGTAAGCTATCTTCCTGTTATTGTGAAAAAAATTAAAAATTTTATATTTTCTCTTTATTTTTAACAAGCTATTGTATATAATTATAGCAAGCAAAGAGGAGATGATTGAATAAAAATTACAAACCTTCAATCAAATTTTACCCTCAAGAAAGGAATACAACAAAAATGAATTTACCAAACAAATTAACACTATTTAGAATAATACTAGTTCCAATAATGGTTATAGTATCTTTTTTTGATATACCGGGAAGTTTTTTAGGCATATCTACAACAATGTGGATAATGGAATTAATATTTATAATTGCATCAATAACAGATAAACTAGATGGATATTTGGCAAGAAAAAATAATCAAGTAACTAACTTCGGAAAATTTTTAGATCCAATTGCAGACAAAATTTTAGTAGTTGCTGCCATGATTTTATTTGTAGAAATGGGAAGATTACCAGCATGGATTCCAATTATAGTAATATTCCGTGAATTTGCCGTTTCAGGATATAGACTAATTGCTGTACAAAACAGTGGCAAGGTAATTGCCGCAAATGTTTGGGGCAAATTAAAAACTGTTACACAAATGATTGCGATAATTTTAATGTTTTTAACAACACAGCCTTACTTTGCATTTGTTATGAGAGCAAAAACTGAACAAGATGCGCTTGTAAACAGTGCACTTACATATATGACAACAGGAGATTTTATAATGAATATACTAGCAAGTGTATTTATGACAATATCTGTAATTGCAACAATTTTCTCTGGATATGAGTATTTAAAAGGCGGAAAAGATTTACTAAAAGATTGTTAATACGAAAAAATAATACAATATTATCAATTTTGAATAGAGAACAATATATACATAAGAGATAAAGGGGATAAAACATGAAAAAATTAAAGAAAATATTCATTGCATTGCTTTTAATAACGTTTATTTCAA
>OLPW01000371.1_pt1 | contig 55720 bp, 49 predicted proteins | sample 1672161 | NCBI WGS metagenome assembly OLPW01 (sample SAMEA3136654, study PRJEB25190) | human gut metagenome
CGGGGGTTGTTCTTTATTCACTTCACGAGAGATTGCCGGTTGCGTACATCACTGCAGTCAGCGCGACGACGGGAGCCGTCTCACAGCGGAGTATCCGCTCGCCCATTGAGCAGATATGCAGCCCCGCGATGCGCGCGAGATCGGCCTCGAACTGTGCAAATCCGCCCTCGGGGCCTGTGATTATCGCGGCGCTCGCAATGCCGGAATTCGCGCCCAGCACATCGTTGAGCGCCTCCCGCTCGCCCGTCTCATACATGAACAGGCCAAGCTCTTTCTTCACTGCAACGTCCAGCGCGCCTGCGAAATCGCCCGCCCAGCCGACCTGCGGGATAATCCCGCGTCCGGACTGCTTCGCGGCCTCTTCGGCGATGCGCTGCCAGCGCTCAAGCTTCTTTTCGGGCTTATCCGGCCTTGCGACGCAGCGGTCGGAATTGAAAAACAGAATCTCCTCCGCGCCGGCCTCAACGGATTTCTGAATGATATAATCCGTCTTGTCGCCCTTCGGCAGGCCGCACAGCACCGTCACCTTCACGCTCGGCTCCGCGGGGCAGCGGACGACCTCGATCACCTCGGCCTCGGCCTGCTCCTTATCGGCCTTCACAAGACGGCATTTATAATCCGTCCCCTGTCCGTCGCAGATTATCATATCCTCGCCGGGGCGCAGCCTCAGCACGCGCACATGCTCCGCGTCGCGCCCTTTCATTATTGCCATGCCGCCCAGAATGTTTGTACCGGCCATAAAAAATCTCGGCATACGAAATTCCCCGTTTCACATTTTTTGTTAGTGTCAGTTAGCAAGAGCAGACACGGTTTTGTCAACTGATATTATTATCTCACACTTTCGGCCTTTTTGCAATACGGCGCGGCGCGCCGTCACTTTCTCCTCGTCGTCGGCGCGAAGAATGCGAGTATCGGATGTAGCTCCAGTCTTCCGAGGAGCATGATGACCGCGAGCACCATTTTCACCGGCGCCGAGAAGATGTTGAAGCAGCTCGCGGGGCCTATCTGCCCCATTCCGGCGCCGATATTCGATATGCAGGCCAGCGCCGCCGTGAAATTTGTCGTCATGTCATAGCCGTCCAGTGAGACGACCATCGTCCCCGCAACGATGATGAGGACATATATAAGAAAATATGTATACACCGCCTTGAGCGTGCCGGATTCGACGCGGCTGCCGTCAAGCTGGATGCGCGTGACGCGCCGCGGATGTATCATCCGGCGCACGTCGGACGCGGCGGATTTGACCAGCATGATAAAGCGCGGCACCTTCAGGCCGCCGCCCGTGCTGCCGGCGCAGGCGCCGACGAACATCAGCATCAGCAGCACCCACTGCGTGAACTGCGGCCACTGCGTATAGTCGAGCGTGCTGAAGCTCGCCGTGCTGACCATGTTCGACACCGCGAAAATGCGTGGCGCAGCGCGCCCGCCGCCGATCCACTGCGTGAGCATGCGCCAGAACATACAGCTGCGGCTGAGGACTTCGACCTGCGGGAGTATCGTCGCGCCGCCGTGAAGCCGGAGACGGTCTCAAACACGGCATCGAGATAATTCGGGATGTCCCCGCTGAGGACAAATGGCAGCGCGCCGAGCAGCGACATGGATATTCACACCAGCCCGACCGTCACGAAACCCTCGCGCGCATAGAAATCCTGTAATTCATCCAAGCGTCTCCGGTTTTTATATATTTATAGATACGCAGATAGACCGTTCAGCTGCGTTTCCAGACCGACGGGAAAAACAGCACAAGTATCGGGTACAGCTCCAGCCGCCCCGCAAGCATCAGAAACGACATGAGAAGCTTTGAGAGATCGGAGAAAATCGAGAAATTACCGGCCGGGCCGATGAGGCCAAGCCCCGGACCCATGTTCGACAGGCAGGTCAGCGCCGCCGTGAAGTTCGTCGCGGTGTCAAACCCGTCAAAGGAGATCAGCAGTGTTCCGGCCAGCACCAGGAGCATATACAGCGTGGAATACGAGAACACCGCCCGTATCACCGTCTGCTCCACCCGCTGCCCTTCCATCTGCAGACGGCTGACGCGGCGCGGCCATATCACGCGCCGCATGTCGGAAAACGCGGCTTTCAGCAGCATCATCACGCGCGAGAGCTTGAGGCCGCCGCCGGTGCTGCCCGCGCAGGCGCCGACGAACATGATTATCACCAGCAGCCACTGCGAATACTGCGGCCACTGCGTGAAATCCGCTGTGCCGAAGCCGGTACTGCTGACGAGCGAGGCGACCGTGAACGACGAATAGCGCAGTGCCTCGGCGAAGCCGCCGTACTGTCCGGAAATGTTCCAGGCGACGGTGAGCATCGAGAAGGCCACGAACACGCCGAAGCAGCGCAGCTCCTGATTTTTTAACACGTCGCGCACGCGCCCCATGAGCAGCAGGAAATAGAGGTTGAAGTTCACGGCGAAGAGCAGCATGAACACGCTTATGACGACCTCGATATACAGGCTGTCAAACGCCGCGATGCCCGCGCCGCGCGTCGAGAAGCCGCCTGTGCCGGCGGTTGCGAAGGCGTGCAGCATCGCGTCATAAAAGCTCATGCCGCCGCAGAGGAGAAAAACGGTCTCTATCGCGGTAAGCCCCATATATATTATATAGAGTATCGCCGCGGTCTTTCTCGCGCGGGGGACGAGCTTGCCGACGACCGGCCCCGGGATCTCCGCGCGCATTATGTGCATCGAGTGCTCGCCGCTCATCGGCAGCACCGCCATGATGAACACCAGTACGCCCATACCGCCTATCCAGTGCGTGAACATGCGCCAGAACATGCAGCCGCGGCTCATCGCCTCGACGTCCGTGAGCAGCGTAGAGCCGGTGGTCGTGAAGCCGGAGACGGTCTCAAACAGCGCGTCCACATAGCTCGGGATATCGCCGCTGATGACAAAGGGCAGCGCGCCGATAAGCGACATCAGTATCCACGACAGGCCGACCGCCGTGAAGCCCTCGCGCGCGTAGATATCGCGGTTTTTCGGCTTGAACAGCATGAAGATACCGCCAAGCGCTGCGGCCGCCGCGATCGTGACCGCAAAATTGAGCACATTTTCGCCGTAGCACAGTCCGGCGATAAGCGGAAGCACCAGCAGCGCCGCAAGGATCAGCAGCACCATGCCGAGTATCCGCGCAATCATTCTGTAATTCATAGCGTTTATTTGTCAACAATACCGTCTATGGTCTTGAGTTTGCCTGCGCTGGACACGATTATCGCGTGATCACCGGCGCAGATGGTGGTTTCGCCGTCGGGGATTATGCTGCGGTCGCCGCGTATGACGGCGCAGACCAGCACGTTCGGCTTGAGCTTCAGCGACTTGAGCGGGATGCCGATGCAGGCCGCGCCCTCCGTCACTCGGAATTCCAGCGCCTCGACCTTGCCGTCGGCAAGGCGGTAGAGCGTCTCCATGCTGCTGCCCATCGAGTCGTGCATCGCGCGGACGTAGCGCGCGAGCTGCTGCGCGACCAGCTCCTTCGGCGTGACGATGCAGTCGAGATCGGAGCTTTCGAGTATCTCGGTGAAGTGCTCGCGGTTGACCTTGGTGACGATGCTGCCAACGGCGCGCTTCTTCGCGTAGAGCGAGGTAATGATATTGTCGCCGTCGTCGCCGGTGAGCGCGACAAAAGCGTCCGTCGTGCGGATGCCCTCCTCCAGCAGGACTTCGCTGCGCGTCGCGTCGCCGCAGACGATGTTCGCGCCGGGCAGAATGTCGCACAGATGCTCGCAGCGTTCGGGGCTGCGGTCGATGACGGACACGCCGATGCCGCTCTCCTGAAGCAGCCTTGTCAGGTACACCGCGATGCGGCTGCCGCCCATTATCATGACGTTGCGCACGGGCTTTTTATACTGCCCCATGGCCATGAAGAACTTGCGCAGCTCCTTTGTGGCGCCGGTGATGCTCAGGCGGTCGCCCGCGTGAAGGGTGAATTCGCCGTTCGGGATGATCGCCTCGCCGCCGCGCTCCACGACGCTGACCAGCACCTTCGCCCCGCAGACCGACGACAAGTCCTTCAGCTGCATGCCGTCAAGCTTTCCGTGCTCGCGCACGCGGTGCTCCACGATCTCGACGCTGCCCTTGGAGAAGGTATCGACTCTGGCGGCGCTCGGGAAGCGCAGTATGCGCGCGATCTCCTTGGCGCACTCGTATTCGGGGTTTATGGTTATCGACAGGCCGAGCACCTCGCGCAGAAACTCCGTCTGCCGCAGGTACTCTGTGTCTCTTATACGCGCGATGACGTGCTTCGTACCGAGCTTGCGCGCGGTGATGCCGCAGACCATGTTGACCTCGTCCTGCTGGGTCGCGGCCATTAGGAGGTCGGCCTCCGCCGCGCCCGCGCCGAGCAGCGTCTCATGGTTCGTCGCACTGCCCTCCACGCATATGACGTCAAGCTCGTTGGAAAGGTGGGTTATGGTTTCGGGGTCGCGGTCGATGACCGTGATGTCGTGCCCCTCCTCGGAAAGTATTTTTGCAACAGAGTAGCCAACCTTGCCGGCTCCTACAACAATTATTTTCATAGCTTGCTCCTTTGCATAAAAAGTACGCAAAAACCTTTTTATATTATATCATTTTCCCGTATTAAGGCAAGGGCAATTTGTCCTTTTGCCGGTTTGGGACGCAATTCTCGCTGTGCGAGAGAGATTTTCGGTTTGAGGGCTGGTATTTTTTCTTGCAATTTTGTAGAATGAGACTGCACAAGGCCAAGTGACTTCATTATTGAGGAGAAAATAAATGGAAAAGAAAACCATCGGAAGCTTCATAGCCGCCCTGCGCAAGGCAAACGGGCTTACGCAAAAAGAGCTTGCCGAAAAGCTCAACGTCTCCGACAAGGCGGTCAGCCGCTGGGAGCGCGACGAGTGCTATCCCGACCTGACGATGATCCCCGCGCTGGCGGAGATCTTCGGTGTCAGCTGCGACGAGCTTTTAAACGGCGGGCGCATAAACAGTGAGGAGCGCCAGCCGCGCCAGGAGCAGAAGACCGCGAAGCAGATAGACTTCCTTATAAACCGCGTGCGCGCGAGCTTCGCCGTTCACTCGGCGGGGATATACGCGCTCAGCGCGCTCGGCCTGCTGGCAGCGCTTGTCTGCAACACGGTGTTCGACCGCGCGTATCTCGGCTTCTTCCTCGCATGCGTGTTCTATGTGGGCGGGCTTATGTGGCTTACGATGAAGCTCATCGCTTCGTTTTCCGCGCTGGTATACGAGACGGAGTCGCCGCTGCTCGACCGCGTGAAGGAGAAAATCGTCCGCGGCGCGGCGGGGAACCTGACCGGCGTACTCATTATGTTCGCTGCCGCTCTGCCGCTGATAGTCGTGGTGAACAGCCCCTACTACGGGCTTGATATCAGCGACTGGGCGAGATACGGCCTCGTCTTTGCCGGCATCGCCGCCGTTATCGGCCTGATAATATGCGCGGCCGTGCCGCGGATATGCGCGGCGCGCGGCGTGTACGTGCCGGAGGAGATGACCGTTAAGGCCGACAAGCTGCGGCTGAAGAGCGCGCTGATCCTCGTGGCAGTGCTAGTCGTGACCGCAGCGGTGCAGATAGCGCTGAACTCCGACACCACGCTTTTTGCCGACTCCACCTCGTTTGACACCGTCGACGACTTCGTTGCTTTCATGGAGACAAAGCAGACATCGGACGGGTACAATGACGCTCCCGCAACTGCGGTGGAATACGACGCGCCGGCATATGATTCGAGGCAGTGGCGCGAGCAGCACACCCACAGCATAGAAGCGCCGGACGGCAGCGTGGTATGCACATATATTCAGCGCAACGAAAACGTAGCCAGCATGAGCTTCACTTGGGTCGAAAACGAGCTTGTGAGCATAAAGGTTATAACCAGCGACCAACTGCGCGTGGCATGGCAGCGCCAGACGCTGATGAACGAAGCGTTCATCGCAGTATACATCGTTGAGGCCGCCGTCTGCCTGATCGTGTTCCTGTCCAAAAAGAAAAAGCTGGCGTAAGCAGATGATTCTGAAACAACCACGGTTTCTGTTGAAACCGTGGTTGTTTTTCAGCGCCAGAATGTAGTTCACGCCCTTCGGCGCGCGCATATCATCCCGACATGGCGCGAACTACCGCTTCGTCATCTCCTCGTCGTCGAGCTGTTCATAGATGAGAAAGCCGCAGTCGGCCAGCATTTTCTCTTTCTCGGCGGCGGTGTATTTCGCCTTCATGCTCTCCCCCGCTGCGCTCGCGAGCTGTTCGTTCCGGCGCGTCTCGCCTGAGCCGTCCGGCGTCTGGTAGTCAAAGCATATCGCGGAGCCGTCCGACCACAGGTCGGAGATCGACCGGAGCAGGCCGCGGAAAGAGTCGCTGTCCAGATAGTAGCTGAGGCCGAGCAGGCTTCCGAAGGACTTGTCCTCCGCTTTAAAGCCCGCGCCGCGCAGAAGAGTTTTCCACTCCGCGTCGGCTAGGTCGCACGGGATATACTCCACCGCCGATTTTTCCCCGATGGCAACTCCGCTCTGATGCTGGTCTGCGCCCAGCTCCTGCGATGTGGCGGGCACCCAGTGGGGCGGCAAGAAATACATGAACATGAAGCACTTGGAGGCGGCTCTGTACGACGCCTCTATTGCCGGCTGACTTCACTCAGCCGGAGCCTGCAAATAAATTTGCGCATAAATCTTGACGGGACCGGATGAGGAAAATCTTAATATATTTTTATATTTGAGGATAAAAATCACAGCCAACTTTCAAAAGTCGGCTGTGGTTTTTGTTATAAGGTAAACACGCAGTAGAACTGGAATTTTTAGCTTAGGTTTCATCTAAATATATTTCGACCCCGCTAAATACGTTTTCCTTACAGTAAGCAAATACCGGTGTTTTTCTAATATAGTCAAAAATATTTTCTTCAATATCTTCATTCCATGTAGTCTGTTCAAAAATCATGTTTTCCTTTGTCGGAATATATAACACATTTATATGGAGTTGATAATACTCATCCTCATCATTGGGAAACTGTCTAACCAAAGAAAATTCAAACATTGGCTCCCCGGTAAAAGAATAAGTACCTGTTTCAAAAAGAATCATATCTTCTTTAATAGGTATATTACACATATCCTCAAACGCATTTACAATATCTTCTAAACTTGACCCGTCGGAAATTCTACTTTGTAAATACTTTACTAGGCTTTCAGTTTTTGGCTCATTTGTTTTTCCTGAAAAATCTTTCATTTCAACATGTGTCATTTTACTTATTTTCATCTCCTTAGCTCTAAAATTTAGAAAATTCAAATTTTTCTCTTAGTCCAAAATAAGTATATCATAAAAGAAGTTGTTTTGCACCAAGAACTTAAGAATGCGGAGCATTACGCTCCGCATTCACACTGCACATATATCAGCTTTTTCACACGATTTTCTCTGCCGCGCTCCTTGCATTATTCAAATTCTATCGTTGCGGGGGGCTTGGAGGTGACGTCGTAGAGAATACGGTTTATGCCGCGAACCTCGTTGACGATGCGCACGGACACCTTATCCAGCACCTCGTACGGAATGCGCACCCAATCCGCGGTCATAAAGTCCGAGGTAGACACCGACCGCAGCGCCAGCGCGTAATCGTAGGTACGGCCGTCGCCCATGACGCCGACGGAGCGCATATTCGTGAGCGCCGCGAAATACTGGCTCATGGTGTTCTGCAATCCGGCCTTCGCTATCTCGTCGCGGAAAATGTAGTCCGCTTCTCTGAGAATGTCCAGCTTCTCTTTCGTGACCTCGCCGATGACGCGGATGCCGAGGCCGGGGCCGGGGAACGGCTGGCGCTGGACAAGCGTTTCCGCCAGGCCAAGCTCGCGGCCGAGTACACGCACCTCATCCTTGAACAGCATACGGAGAGGCTCTATTATCTCCTTGAAATCCACATAGTCGGGTAGGCCGCCGACATTATGATGGCTCTTGATGACCGCCGCATCGCCCTTGCCGGACTCGATAACGTCGGGGTAAATGGTGCCCTGAACGAGATAATCGACACTGCCGATCTTCTTGCCCTCGATCTCGAACACGCGGATGAACTCCTCGCCGATGATCTTGCGCTTGGCTTCCGGCTCCACAACGCCCTTCAGTGCCGTCAGGAACCGCTCCTCCGCATCCACGCGGATGAAATTTATATCCCACTTCGCAAACGCGGCCTCAACCTCGTCGCCCTCGTCCTTACGCATCAGGCCATGGTCAACGAACACGCAGGTCAGCTGATTGCCGACGGCCTCGGCCAGCAGTGCGGCGGCCACGGAGGAATCGACGCCGCCGGAGAGTGCGAGCAGCACCTTGCCGTCGCCGACCTTCGCGCGTATCTCCTCAATAGCGCGGCGCTTGTAATCCGCCATCGTCCAGTCGCCGACCGCGCCGCAGATCTCGTAGAGGAAGTTATGCAGCATCTCGCTGCCATAGACGGTATGGTTGACCTCGGGATGAAACTGCACGCCGTATAAGCCGCGCTCCTCGTCGCAGATGCCGACGGTCGGGCAGGCGGCGGAATGAGCGACAAGGCGGAAGCCCTGCGGAACCTGCGCCATATAGTCGCCGTGGCTCATCCACGTTATGCTCTCGGCGGGAATATTCTTGAAAAGCTTGCATGAGGTATCAAAATAGGTCTCCGTCTTGCCGTATTCGCGCGCGGAATCATCCTGCGCGGCAGTGACCTTGCCGCCCAGCTCATGCGCGAGGAGCTGACAGCCGTAGCATATGCCCAGAATGGGCACGCCAAGACTGTACACACCGGTATCCACATGGGGCGAACCGGCCTCATAGACGCTGTTAGGGCCGCCGGTGAAAATGATGCCGATCGGGGCAAAGGCTTTTATCTCTTCCAGGGACGTGCTGAAGGGCTTGACTTCGCAATAGACGTTGCACTCACGGACGCGGCGGGCGATAAGCTGGTTATACTGTCCGCCGAAGTCGAGAATAAGTATCTTCTGATTTTTCATGCAGAACCTCCGTAGCTTTTTGACGAATACATTATATATTCTAATCCGCCCCTTTGCAAGAGCAAACGAAAAAAGCGTGATTTTGTTGACTTAGCTCCCAAAAAAGTGTATTATTTTTGGGTAAAAAACATTTTATTTCAGGAGGCGTTTCATGTCCGGAGTTATTTCAAGAGGAGTACGTGCCCCCATCGTGCGTGAGGGCGACGATATAATTAAGATAGTCGCGGATTCCGTCGTGGCCGCGATGGCCGAGGACGGCTTCAAGCTGCGCGAGCGCGACGTCGTTTCCGTCACCGAATCCGTTGTTGCGCGCGCAGACGGCAACTACGCCAGCGTTGACGATATCGCGGCCGACGTCAAGGCCAAGCTCGGCGGCGGCACCGTCGGCGTTGTGTTCCCCATCCTTTCCCGCAACCGCTTTGCAATATGCCTGCGCGGCATCGCGCGCGGCTGCAAAAAGGTCGTACTCATGCTGTCCTACCCCTCCGACGAGGTCGGCAACCATCTCTTTGACGAGGACACGCTCGACGACAGCGGCGTGAACCCCTACACCGACGTCCTCAGCCTTGAAGATTACCGCCGTCTCTTCGGCTATATCAAACATCCCTTCACCGGCGTTGATTACGTGGAATACTACGAATCCGTGATCCGCGAGGAGGGCGCCGAGGCCGAGATTATATTTGCAAACCACGCCGAAGCGATCGTCAAGTACACCGAAAATGTCATCTGCTGCGATATACACAGCCGCGAGCGCTCACGCCGCCGTATCAAGGCCGCGGGCGGCAAGACCGTTCTGACCCTGTGCGACATTCTCAACGCCCCCGTGAACGGCAGCGGCTGGTGCCAGTACGGTCTGCTCGGCTCCAACAAGGCCACCGAGGGCAAGGTCAAGCTCTTCCCGAAGAATGCGCAGGAGGTCGCCGAGGGTATTCAGGCAGCGCTGCTTGAGCGCACGGGCGTCAAGGTCGAAGCCATGGTCTATGGCGACGGCGCGTTCAAGGACCCTATGGGCAAGATCTGGGAGCTTGCTGACCCTGTCGTCAGCCCCGGCTTCACCTCCGGCCTCGTCGGTCTGCCGAACGAGCTGAAGCTGAAGTATCTCGCCGACAACGACTTTGCCGGACTCTCCGGCAACGAGCTCAAAGCCGCGATCCAGGAGTCCATCCGCAAGAAGGACGCCGACCTCAAGGGCAATATGGCCTCCGAGGGCACGACGCCGCGCCGCCTGACCGATCTCCTCGGTTCTCTCTGCGACTTGACCAGCGGCAGCGGAGACAAGGGCACGCCCATCATCGTCGTGCAGAACTACTTCTCCAACTACGCTGAATAATTTTGACAGATAACAAATACCCCGCCATCCTGATGGATGGCGGGGTTCATTTTACTTACGCAAACCAAATTTTATCGCAGAAGAGCAGGAACAGATATATCGCAATGCCGAAAACGGACGCTATGGTCAGCCCCGCTTTCACGGCGGCAAGCGTATACATTCTCGCTTCTTCCTTCGTCATCGACTCCGGCTCTCTGCCGTCCGCCGGACGATCGGGCGCCTCGGGCTTATACCAGGGCATTCCCTCGATGTTCATGGGCGCAATGGTACGCCCATCGTCATCGTCATAGGTTCGCTTCGTCTTTCTTTTCATTGAAGGTACCGTTTGCTTTCGCTTCCTTCAGGGCTTCCTCGGCTCTGGCCTGCTGCTCGGCATCATTATACAGGTGGCATGCGCACCAGTGACCCGGCTCTACCTCGCTCCACTCCGGAACGGCACAGCGGCAGATATCCATGCACTTGTCGCAGCGCGTATGGAATTTACAGCCGGCGGGCGGATTTGCGGGAGAGGGCAGGCTGCCCTTGAGGATAATGCGGTTGAGCTTGACGTCTGGATCGGGGATCGGGATAGCCGAGAACAGCGCCGTGGTGTAGGGGTGCAGCGGCTTGCCGAAGATCTTCTCGGTCTCGGAGTACTCGACCATGGTGCCGAGGTACATGACGCCGACCGTGTCGGAAATATGCTCGACGACGGAGAGGTCATGGGAAATGAACAGATAGGTGATGCCGAAGTCCTTCTGGAGCTGACGGAGCAGGTTGATTATCTGCGCCTGGATTGAAACGTCCAGAGCGGAGACAGGCTCGTCACAGACAATGAAGTCCGGACTGAGAGCCAGAGCGCGGGCGATGCAGATACGCTGGCGCTGGCCGCCAGAGAACTCATGCGGGTATCTGTCCTTGTAATACTCAGGCAGGCCGCAGGCCTTCATGACGCGGGTGATATAATCGTCGTACTCTTCGGGAGGGACTATGCCATGCTCACGGACGGCCTCGCCGATGATCTCACCGACGGGGAGACGCGGAGACAGGCTGGAATACGGATCCTGAAAGACGATCTGCATGCGCGGACGCATACGGCGAAGCTCTTCCTTGCTGAGGGAGAATATTTCCTTTCCGTCGAACCAGACCTCACCGGAGGTCTTTTCGAGCAGGCGCAGAATGGTTCTGCCGGCAGTGGATTTGCCGCAGCCGGATTCGCCGACGAGACCCATGGTCTGGCCGCGCTTGATCTTGAAGCTGATGCCGTCCACAGCGCGGACGTTGCCGATGGTCTGCTTAAAGAAGCTGGACTTTATCGGGAACCACTTTACAAGGTTCTTGACCTCAAGCAGGTATTCGTTTTCCGTGTCGGGTGTTTTTTTGATTTCTTCCATCTTTACAACTCCTCCACGTTAACAGATTTGGGATAACCCATTATCTCGCCCTCGTCAATGAACCGGTAGCAGGAGACGTAGTGCGTATCGCTGATCTTTATCTCCGGAGGATACTTGCCGTCGCACTGGTCGCAGCGCATCTCGCAGCGATCGCGGAAGTAGCAGTAGTTCGGCATGTTGACCGGATTCGGAACGCTGCCGGGGATATTGTACAGCGCGTCGACCTTCTTGCCGACGACGGGTTTGGACTTCATCAGGCCGATGGTGTAGGGGTGGCCGGGGTGGTGGAATATTTCATCCGCGGTGCCCTTTTCCACGACGCGGCCGGCATACATGACAACGACGTAGTCCGCCATGCCCGCGACGACGCCGAGGTCGTGCGTGATGAGCATGATGGAGGAGTTGAGCTTATCCTTCAGATTCTGGAGCAGATCAAGAATCTGCGCCTGGATCGTAACGTCGAGCGCGGTGGTCGGCTCGTCGGCGATGATGAGCGTGGGCGAGCAGGCAAGCGCGATGGCTATCATGATACGCTGACGCATACCGCCGGACAGCTCATGCGGGTACATGGAGTACACGCCCTCTTTGTTGGCGATGCCGACAAGGTCGAGCATCTCGAGCGTGCGCGCCTTGACCTCTTCCTTGCTCATCTCGGGGTTATGGAGCATGGTGACTTCGTCGACCTGCTGACCGATGCGGAACACCGGATTCAGGCTGGTCATCGGTTCCTGGAATATCATGGATATCTTGTTGCCGCGAATCTCCTGCATTTTTGCAGTCGGGGTGTTGACGATGTTATATGCGGTGCCGTCGCCGAGGTTGAAGCGGATCTCGCCGCCGACGGTCTGACCCTGGGGGCGCTGAAGCAGCTGCATCAGGGAAAGGCTGGTGACGGATTTGCCGCAGCCGGACTCGCCGACAACGCCGACGGTAGAGCACTTGGGAACCACGAAGCTGACGCCGTCAACGGCCTTGACCGTGCCGACATCGGTGAAGAAATAGGTACAGACGTTATCAAACTCGACAACGTTGTTCTCGTCCTTCATCTTCGTCGTGAACAGCGCGGGATCCTTATTGGCGTCCGCTCTGTCTCTTTCGAGCTTCTTGGTTACGCGGCGGTTAAATTTTGAAATTTTCCTGGACTCTTTGCCGGATATATAGGAGGAGTTTTTTTCGTTCTTATCTGACATGATTATACCTCCTAATCAGCGTTTTGCCTTGGGGTCATATGCATCGCGCAGACCGTCGCCAACGAAGTTGAAGGCGATAACGGTCATGCAGATGAGCAGACCAACAGGTATCCAGATGAACGGATAGTGCGCCATGGCGGACGCAGAGGAAACGGAGTTGATGATGGTGCCCCAGGTTGCCAGCGGGTGCTTAACGCCAAGGCCGAGGAAAGACAGGGTGGACTCGGTGATGATGGTGCCGCCGATGCCCAGAGAGGCGATGACTATAAGCTGAGGCATAACGTTCGGGACGAGGTGACGGAATATTCTGTCCTTAACTCTGATGCCCGTAGCCTCGGTTGCAACCATGAACTCCTGCTCACGCAGGGAGAGTATCTGGCCGCGAACCATACGCGCAACGCCGGCCCAGCCCATGATACCGAGCGCCGCCATCATTATCATGAGACGTACATAGGTATTCATACGCAGAGCGTCCATCATTGCGCCGAGGATTATCATAATGGGCATGGAGGGGAGACAGTAGAAGATATCGACCAGACGCATGATGAGGTTATCGACCCAGCCGCCGTAGTAACCGGCAAGGCCGCCCATGATGACGCCGAGAAGTATCTCGAGGAATACGACGACAAAGCCGACCATCAGGGAGATGCGGCCGCCGTACATGACACGCGCAAGCACGTCAAAGCCGTCGCCGTCGGTGCCGAGAACGTGAGTTCCGGAGGGTGCGGCAAACTTATCAATGACGTAAATGGTCTGGTGGCAGCTGATGACGTAGGAGCCGGTGTCACGCTGAGAGATGGTCAGGTCGCCGTCCTCGTACTGGAGATTGCCCTGCTCGTCATAGGTGTAAACACCGTTTTCGTCCTGCATGGGCAGGCGATAGGTGAGCTCGGCAGTCTTGAGATCCGTCTCCTGCATTTCCTCAATGACGGTATTGAGCGCCTTCTTGAGGTCATAGTCCATGCTGTCCTCGCCGGAGTAGCGGCGGATGGAGATGGTGCTGAACTCGGCAAACTCGTTGCCCTGAGCGTCGAATATCTCAAGAACATCATCGTTGCTCTTGATAGTGTACTTCTGTCCCTCGTAACTGAACTTGCCGCTGTCATAAGCTGCAAGCAGAGCGTTGACGCGGAACTCGTCACTGACCTTCAGACCGGTCTCAAAGGTATCAAGGGTGAAGCGGGTGTAAACCATGGCCATGCTGGGCTCGCCGCTCGTATAAACGTGGTGCGCCTCGCCCTTGTTGAGGATGGTGTAGTTTACGCCTTCAAAGCTGAAAGCCTTTGCCTCGGACTCGATGGCCGCGAGCATTGCCGCCTCAAACTCTTCACCGAGGCTGCCCTTGGCGTAGTTGATGCCGTCGGAGGTCTTGGTTATGGTATAGCTCTTGCCTGAGCCCTTCTTATAAGAATAAGTCTCGCCGCCGAACTTAAATTCGCCGCTCTTGCCCTTGCAGGCCTTTGCCGCATCTTCAAGTCCCTCTATCTCCTCACCGGAGAACTTGAGCTTCTTGCCGACGGAGTCATAGGTGCCGATGGTAACGGTGCTCGTACCGGCAGTGCAGACCTCATCCATTTCGCGGCCGCTGAGAGTATATATCTCGTCACCGAGACGGTTTATCTCAAAGTTGCCGGTCTCGCCCTCGACGAGCAGGTAATCCTTGCCCTCTTCGATCATGGACTTGATGTTGCTGTTCATCGCGGTAACGACCTTGCTGTCAAGCTCGACGGAGTCGTTGACGACATAGCCGTTATATGCGCTGTTTTCCTTGGCAAGCGCGTAGTTTACGTTCTGGTTATTGTACTTATAGAATATCTCCGTCTGACCGTGGGCATAGAACAGAGGCCCAAGGAAAGAGAACGCAAACATGAATATAAGCACAACGGAGCCGAAAACCGCCAGTCTGTTGCGTATAAAGCGCTTAAAGACCTGACGACCGGGGGAGAGAACCTTGACGCGGGATACGTCGTCAAGATGAATCTCTTCGTTTTCAACCGATTTTTTGTTCTGCTCGGCCGCTTCCTTGGCCTTGAGGACTTCATTCAGATTATATGATGCTGCCATAAAGTACCTCCTCAACTCAAGCGCACACGCGGGTCAACAACGGCATACAGAAGGTCCGAAATGAGGTTGCCGAGCAACGTGAGAATTGAAATGAATGCCAAATAGAACATGGTAAAGGGTATATCCGCCTGTGTCATCGAATAGTAGGAGGCATAGCCTATGCCGCGGATGCCGAACAGCGTCTCGGTGATGAGTGCGCCGGAGAAGAGGCTGGGCAGGCTGCCGCCGAGGGTGGTGATGAGGGGGATAAGGGTGTTGCGGAAGGCGTGCTTATTGATGACGGCCTTCTCCGGCACGCCCTTCGCGCGGGCGGTACGGATATAGTCGGCATTGAGCACTTCCAGCATATTGGTACGGGTGTAGCGCATGAGACCGCCTATGCTGATTATGGTAATGGTAATCGCGGGCAGGACAAAATGCTTGGCCACATCCAAGAATTTTCCGAAGTCAGAGAGATATTGATAATTTCGTCCCTGCATACCCGTAAGCTCAAACCAGCCGAGCTTGACGGAGAAGACGTATTTCAATATCGTTGCGAGGAAGAAGGTCGGCATCGAGATACATATCATCGAAACGACCGTGGTGAAGTAGTCGGTAAAGCTGTACTGCTTGCGGGCAGCGGCAATACCAAGGGGAATTGCTATAAGAATTTCAAGGATAAACGACACGAGTCCGAGCGCAAAGCTGTACCAGACGGTGTCATGGAATTTCTGGGTGACGGGGACAGTCCAAGACCAGCTCTCGCCCCATTCACCTCTCACAGCACTCTTAAGCCATGTAAAGTAACCCTGAACGATGCCTTTATCCATGCCGTATTGCGCATTCAAATCCGCAAGCCACTCGGAGTAGCTCTTGCTTGCGCCGGGGCGGGAAGCCAGTTCTCTTGCCTTTGTCTCAATATAGCCCATGGGCATATTGTACATTAGCACATAGATCAGGAACATTACAAAGAACAAAATCAAAGCGCTGTAAAGCAAACGTTTAACTGTATACTTTGCCACACTATTTCACTGCTTTCTTAAATATTTGTTTCACAGCCAAGCACGGAAGGGGTAAAAACCCCTCCCGTGCGATGATTTAGGTGATGTAATTAAGCTAAACTCAATTACTTGACTGCCAGAGTCTCGATCTCGGCCTTCCAACCCCAGTACGGAGTCATGTCCTTAGGCAGAGTGTCGCAGTCAACACGGATGGTGGATGCAACGGTGCAATCCTTGCGCTGGTAGACAGGCAGCTCAACGCCCCAATCCATGATGATTTCCATGGCCTGCTTGTAGACGGACTTACGGTACTCGGTGTCAGCGCTGGTGCGGCCGTCGATGATCAGAGCATCGAGGGCGGGATCATCTACCTGGTAGTGGTTGGAGTTAGTGCCCTTACCATGTGCATTGCTGCTGTGGTAGACCTGGTACATATCGGGGTCAGCGGTGGACTGCCATGCAGCAACCCACATCTGAGCGGTGTTGCCCTCGAGAGCGTTGTTCCAAACGGAGGAGCCGACGTCGTTAACGGTGAGCTTGATGCCGATGGTCTCAAGTGCCTTGGAGGCGGCAGTTGCAATGCCGTAGGTCGGGTGATCCTGCTTGCCATTGCCAGGGATGAGGATCTCGTAGGACTCGGGAGCGCCTGCGGGAGCGGAAGCGACCTTGCCGTCAGCATCGAAGGTGTAGCCGGCCTTCTCGAAGAAGGTGACTGCTGCCTTGAGAGCTGCGTCGTACTTCTGCTCGTCGTTCATGCTGGAGTCAAAGATGTCGTTGCCGTCGGCATCGACAGAGTATGCTGCACGGTAGCCCTCGTCAGCAGGCTGAGGAGCTGCCCAAGAGGTGTTGGAGATGGGGTACTGGATAACTGCGGCACGGTCGCCGTAGTAGGAGTTGATAACGGTGTCACGGTAGACTGCCAGAACGGTCATGAAGCCCTTACGGAGAGCCTTGGACTCCTCGGAGCCGGGGTCGCCGCCGATGTTGACGAGGTCAGCATTGATGCCGAGGTAGCCGTAGCCGCGGTAGTCAACAAGGATGGTGGTGAGAGTATCGCCGGTGAGCTCGCCGTTGGAGTTAGCATCGGTGATAGCGTTCAGGGTCTCCTCGCTGATGGAGGGGACTGCGAGGTCGTAGGTGCCGGTGACGATACCGGGAACGTAGTCAGCATCCTCGCCTTCCTTGAAGAGGATGGTCTTGGTCTTGGGCTCGCCAAGGAAGTAGGTGGGGTTGGCTTCCATGGTGACAACGCCGTTCTCGTAGCTCTTGAAGATGTAGGGACCGCAGCCGAGAGGCTCGGTGGTCTTTGCCTTGACGCCGCTCAGGTCGCCCTTGTCAAAGCCGAACTTGTTGTTGTCGTAATCGTACTTGCTGACGTCACCATAGTGGTGCAGAGGAGCAATGATGAAGCTCATGTTGTAGATGGCGGTTGCATCGTACTCAGTCATATGTACGGTGAGGGAGTAGTCGCCGGTACGGATGATGCCCTTGATGCTGGGAACGTCGTCGCCGGTAGCAACGAGCTTATCGTAATCTGCAAAGTCATCCATGAGATCCCAGATGGAGGAGCCGGCGCTCTCGGTCTCAGCAGCCTCGACAACGCTGTCGAAGTTTGCCTCGATTGCAGCCCAGAAGTCAGCAACGGTTGCGCCTTCAGTCCAAGCGTCGCCGTAGCCCCACATGTTCATACCGAACTTGACCTGCAGAGCAGGATCAGCGGCTATCTCATCGGGAGTTGCTTCGATGACGCCGGTGTACTCGTCGGTGTTGTAGCTGCCGACAACGGTGTCAACGATTTCCTGTGCCAGCTTTGCGCCTGCGGCGTCAATGCTTGCCCAGAATGCGGTCTGAGTGGCTTCGTCCCAGAGGGAGAAGTCAGTGTTGTCACGGCCTGCCTCGGCAAGGAGCTTGTAGAGGTACTGCTGAGAATTGTAGTAGTCAGCCATGCCCTCGATAGGCAGTGCGTAAACAGTGGAGCTGCCGTCGTAGGACGGGTCAGCCATAACGTAGATACCGAAGATAACGTCATCAATGGTGGCGGGGGTGCCGTCGGAGAAGACGATATCGTCACGCATGGTGAGGTTGTAGTCAACGGAACCGTCATCGTTCTGAACGACGTCAACATCGCCCATGCCATAGTAGGTGTAATCGGTGCCGTTGTACTCAACGGTCTCGCCCTCTATGCCGTGGTGAATGATCGCGCCGCCGCGGTCAGCAGCAAGCAGACCGCCGGTGAAGTTGGAGACGACTTCTTCGTCATACGCGGTGGTATAGAAGAAGGGGCTGAACTTCTGGCCGAAGGTGGAGGTTGCATAGACCAGGGTGGATGTGTTCTCCTCGGCAGGAGCCTGAGTCTCTTCGGCAGGTGCCTGAGTCTCTTCGGACGGTGCGGGGGTGCTGGAGTTGCCGCATGCGCAAAGAGCAAGAACCATAACAAGAGCCAGAACAAGAGCGAGGATCTTCTTGATGTTGCTCATTTTCATTTTTCCTCCTTGATAGGATTTTTATTTATTAAACGCGGGCTTCTATAATTAAGCCCTGCGGTTAATAACTGGATCAGATAAGCTTCGTCGCCACCGCCTGACGGCGGGAGAACGAGAGCGCGAACGCCGCGCAGAGTATCACGGCGCCGGCGGCAAAGGAGATGTCCGCCGCATTGAGCTTTTCCGGCGCGGCTATCGCGGTGATGCCTTCGGCGATCAAGGCGACCGCCGTGAGGATGATGCCGAATACCGAAGCCGAGGGGAGATTCCCTGCGACCTTCTCCGCCTCCGAGCGCTTGAGCTTATCGCCCGCGCGCAGCAGCTCGGCGACCGCGGAACTGACGTACCACAGCGGCACGGCCGCAAACACGAAGGGAAGGATCACATACATGAGCTTTCCGGCTCCGGACGGGAGCCACAGAGCCACGATATACGCAAGCCAGCCAAGCGCGGCGGCGGGAGCAAGGAGCCTGCCGCTCTTCTTCGCGGCGGCGGCATCGCAGAAGCAGAAATACGAACCGACATATATCGGCACGGATCTGACCCTGCCCTTTTCGTCGATAGTTTCGGAAATTTCGTAATCCCGTACGTATTTTTTCTTTGCCATGCGAGCTTTTCCCCGTCAGCTTCCTCCGGCGCAGCGGTCTGCGCCAGTGCAAATTGCTAAAGTTGGTTTACATATTGTGATATGTCATTATATCTGAAATATTACAATTTGTCAATGACATCCACATTTCAGATAGCACAAAGTCCACAGCTGGCGTACAAGTGTTTCTGTTGCACTGTACACAAAACCATCGGATTCTTCAGTTTCGTCATTAGCTTTTCTAATACATATACACTTTCGCCAGCGGCGGCTAAGCGCCCCCCGTTATTAAAAATCGCAGTGATACCGCGGCTTTCCAAGGCTCTTGCGGCCATACTCTATCGCGCCCGTCGGGCAGTGACAGATGCAGGCCATGCAGTGCGTGCAGTTTTTGCCCCACACAGGCAGGCCATCGACGATGCTGATATCGTTCAGCGGACACAGCCGCGCGCATTTGCCGCAGCCAATGCATTTATCGTCGGCGCGGAATTTATCCGCTTTCACGAAAAGCGCGTAGAACGCCGGATTCACGGCGGTGCTCATAAAGCGGTCATAGAGATTGTTCCGCGGCGCGGCAAACTCGAAGCCCTCGGATATCTTCCGCGCGGCCTCGTCTATCGAGGGAGACGCGGCCTCAATTATCCGCGCGGCTTCCGGCGCTTCGGGCGCATCGAACATGGCGATATAGTTCTCCGGCATTATCACCTGCGCGGTGCCCATATAGGTGAAGCCCTTATCCGCGCACAGGCGCTTGTTGTACTTCGCCGCGTTGCCGATCTCGCTGCCGCAGTTCATCACGAACCACACCTTGTCCGCGCCGGAAAATTCTACTCTGCGTATCCACTCCTCGACCACGCGCGGGATGCGCCAGCCGTAGGTAGGCGTCACGAATATCAGGCGGCCGTCGGCGCGAACTGCCCCGGTATCGCCGCTTTTTATCCTGTCATTGACACTGACAAGCTCATCGCCGAGCGCCGCGGCGAGTCTGCGGGCAATATAGCGGCTGTTTCCGGTACCGCTGAAAAAGAGGATCATACGCGTTCTCCTTTTCCTATAAAAATATTAAATGCCGGAACCCCACACAGGCAGGCTTGCGGCATTTATTGATTTGATCTCAACTCTGAGAAATTTTACTCTATTTGCTCACGGCTGTCAATCAAAAAAGCCCGAAACTACGCGCATTTCCCCTCCGGCGGCAAAAAATCAGGGCACGGGATATCCCGTGCCCTGAAGCGTTTTATTTTGCGCAGGCTCTCTCGAACTCTTCCTGGACCTCCTTTTCGGGTTCGGCGGTGAGCAGGCTCACGACGACGATGAACACGCAGGATATCACGAACGCGGGCAGCAGCTCGTATATTCCGAGCACGCCGCCAAGAGGTGCGACGCAGTATTTCCACACGAAGACCATCGCTGCTCCGGAGAACATGCCCGCAATCGCGCCCCACTTGTTGCAGCGCTTCCAGAACAGGGAGAACAGCATTATCGGGCCGAAGGTCGCGCCGAAGCCCGCCCACGCGAAGGATACCACGCGGAATATCGAGCTGTTGGGGTCGCTGGCGAAGATGACTCCGAGCACCGCAACGCCGACGACGGTGATGCGCGCGATGAGCATGGTCTTCTTATCGCTCATCTTCACGCCGAAGACATCGGTGAGTATGTTGTGGGTGACGCCGGAGGCAGCAGCGAGAAGCTGCGCATCGGCGGTGGACATGGTGGCGGCGAGGATACCGGCGATTATGATGCCCGCGACGATAGCAGCGAGCGTGCCGTGCGTCGAGATGAGCGCCGCGGAGTTGACGATCAGGTTCTCCGCCTCGGCCTCGGAGCCGGGCATCGCTATCGCTCCGGCCTTGACCATGCCAAAGCCGACGATGCCGATTATGACCGCGGCGCCGAGAGAGATGACGACCCAGATGGAGGCGATGCGGCGGCTGAAGTTCAGCTTACTCTCGCTGCCGATGGCCATGAAATGCAGCAGGATGTGCGGCATGCCGAAGTAGCCGAGTCCCCACGCCAGTGTGGACGCGATCATCAGGGGGCTGTAGCTGCTGGGGGTGCCGGTGAGGATGCTCGTGGACGCGGAGAAATCGAGGTAGCCGGGGATCTCCTTGGCGTTGGCGATGACGGCGTCCCAGCCGCCGGCGGTGTTGATGCCGAATATGAGCACTATGATGAGCGCTATCGTCATGACGATGCCCTGGATAAGGCTCGTGACGGAGGCCGCCATGAAGCCGCCGGTCGCGCAGTAGATAACGATGACGGCCGCGCTGATTATCATGGCGGTCATGTAGTCGAAGCCGAAGAGGCTGTTGAAGAGCTTGCCGCAGGCGGCAAAGCCCGAGGCCGTATAGGGCACGAAGAAAATTATGACCGTAAGCGCGCCCAGAGTTTCGATGAGCTTGGTATTGTCGCGGAAGCGGCGGGCAAGGAAATCAGGCACGGTTATAGCGTTGATGCCCGCGGAGTAGCGGCGCAGGCGCTTTGCGACGATGAGCCAGTTGAGATAGGTGCCCAGCGCAAGGCCGATGGCCGTCCAGCCCGCCTCCGCGACGCCGCAGAAGAACGCCAGTCCCGGCACGCCCATCAGCAGGTACGCGCTCATATCCGACGCCTCAGTGCTCATGGCGGTGACTATGGGGCCGAGCTTGCGGCCGCCGAGATAGAAGTCCTCGGAGGTGCTGTTGTTTGCATATTTGAAGCCTATCGCCAGCATGCCCAGCAGATAGACGACCACTGCTACAAGAATCCAGATCATTGCCGAAGTCATAATACATATCCTCGCTTTTCATAATATAGTCGGGATTATATATTATTTTTTTCGGAAAACAATATTATTTCCGCAGGTTTTCTCTTGATTTTCGCGGTTTTCGGGCTATAATATAAACGTCTCTAATTTTATTCATATTAAGATGAATTTATTTCATATAAGGAGTTTCCCATGAATCTGGCCAAGTATCAGGCGCTGCTGAGTGTCGTGGAATCCGGAAGCCTGACCGCCGCGGCGGCGCAGCTTGGGCTGACGCAGTCGGCGGTGAGTCACAGCATCAACAGTCTTGAGGAGGAGCTGGGCTTCGCGGTGATAAAGCGCAGCCGCGCCGGCGTGAAGCTCACGAACGAGGGCGAGCGGCTGCTGCCCGCGGTGCGCGGACTCTTAAACAGCGCCGAGCAGCTCAGCCAGGTGACGGCGGCGATACGCGGGCTTGACAGCGGCCTTGTCCGCATCGGGACCTTTACCTCCGTCGCCGTCCACTGGCTGCCGGGGGTGCTGAAGGAATTCCAGCGCGACTATCCGCGCGTCGAGTTCAAGCTCCTCAACGGCGACTACAACGACGTCGAGCAGTGGGTGCGCGACGGCAGCGTGGACATCGGCTTTGTGAACCTGCCCTCCCCGCTCGACTGCGAGTGCATCCCGCTGATGGAGGACCGGCTGATGGCCATTCTGCCGAAGGACAGCCGCTTTGCGAGCTACCCGAAGTTCCCGCTCGTCGAATGCGAGACGGAGCCGTTTATAAGCCTGCTTAAAAGCTCCGACCACGACGCGCGGCGCGCGCTAGAAGCCGCCGGCGTCACGCCGAACGTCAGGTTTTACACCAAGGACGACTACGCTATAATTGCCATGGTCGAACAGGGGCTGGGCATAAGCATAATGCCGGAGCTGCTTTTGAAGGGCAGGCATGACGATTTGCTCGTGCTGCCGCTCGTCCCGGAAGCGAAGCGAACCATAGGCATCGCCATCGCCGCGGGAGAAAAGGCCGGCCCCGCAACACGACGCTTTGCGGATTACGTCGTGCGCTATGTAAAGGCGCAGGCGTAGATCGCCGCGCGGCATCATCGGTAAATCTACACAAAGTGCGCGGCAAAGATTTGTGTACAAAGTCGATTTTGTATTTTGCAAAAACATTTTTCTGGACTTTTTTATTTTTATGAAATACAATCATGCCATAGTGATGCGCTTCACACTCAGGAGTTTCCCTGCCGTTTCTCAACATGGCCAGTTGAGAGCGCGGGAACACAATGAAAAGTTGAGGTAAATCTATTATGGAACAATCAGCGAAAAGGAAAAAATATTGGCGAATAATAGCGATATGTCTCGCCGTTATGCTCCTTGCAAGCATTGTCTCCGCCGTTGTGAAGACCGACGGCGGGAACACGCTCATTCGCGAGGTGAAGATCAGCACCCGCGGCGGCACGCTTTCCGGCGTGCTCTACATCCCCAAGGACGCGCTTGAGAACGACGGCTTCGGGAACTACACTTCCCCGCGCCCGGCAGTAATTCTGAGCCACGGCTATCTGAACAGCAACCAGATGCAGGATCCGAACGCGATCGAGCTGTCGCGCCGGGGCTTTGTCGTGTTTGCAATGGATATGTACGGTCACGGCAACTCCGACCTCGCTAACGCCACCGATGACCCGACCGGCAGCGGCGCGGTTCTCGGCGCGCTGGACGCATACAACTATGTACGCACTCTCCCTTATGTTGACGCTACGCGCATAGGCATCGCGGGTCACTCCATGGGCGGCATGAACACCGGCAACGCCGTTGCGCTGACCGCCGGCTTCTACACCGAGGCAGATATGCTTCTGAACCTCCTGCATGACGAATTCGGCATGGACATCACGGCCGAGCAGGTTGCCGCGCAGGATCCCGACGCGCTTGCGGCAGGACTTTCCGACTATGAGCGCGGGAAGTATGAGCTGCGCCGCGAGGAGATACTTACCGAGGCAGCGCAGCGCCCCGTTGCGGAGCTGTTCATGGGCTCCGGCCCGGGCTTTGCGGGGCTGACGAAGGCGCATCAGGTCGAGGTTGCGGGCAACACCGTGTGGCGTGACCTTCAGGCAAACGTCGGCGTAAGCATCGGTCTGTACGAGGAAAACTGCTGGCTGATGTTCTCCGCAAGCGACGACGGCATAAATTCCGCAAAGCAGATACCAGAAACCACCGTGGCACGGGTTCTGTTCGGAACGCTTGATGCCCCCGTTGAGCGCGAGACTTGGTATTCTCTCAATCTCTCCGACGGCGGCGCGCAGCTTGAAAGCACCAAGCTCGGCAGCTTTTACTCCACCGAGCCGAGCGACACCGCCCTGCGCGAGGCAATTGCCAACCGCAGCGCCCGCGTGATGATTCAGCCCGCCGAAATTCATGCCGGCAACCACTTCTCCTTCAAAACAACGAGCTTCGTTGTTCAGTTTTTCACCGACGTTATGAACTACAACAACGGTGAGCTTGCCGACGGCGCACAGCCCATCCCCGCGAGCAGCTCGGTGTGGCTCATCAAGGAGCTTGCAAACGGCGTGGCTCTTGCCGCAATGCTGGCTCTGGTGTATCCGTTTGCCGCGTTGCTGCTTGAGGCTCCGTTCTTTGCCGGTCTGCGCAGAAAGCCGCGCGAGGCGCTGATAGAGAAGAACGACCGTGGCTTCTGGATAATAAGCGTACTGCTTGCCATAATTCAGGGCGTTAGCATTATCCCCTGCTTCATACTCGGCGGCGCGCCGACCACCTACGCCGGTGACAAGGGACCGATAGCGTGGAACTGGCTGTTCAGTCAGGAAATGCCGAACCGCACCATAGTATGGGCGCTTACGAACGCGGCAATCGCGCTCCTGCTGCTGCTCATCCGCCATCTGCGCGCAAAAAGCGACAAGCTCAGCTTTGCGGATCGCTACGGTATCAAAATTTCCGCAAAGGATTTCGGCAAGACCGTGCTGCTTGCGCTCATCGTTTTTGCCGGCTCCTACTGCCTTGCCGTGCTTTCGAGCTTCTTCTTTGCAAGATCCGACTTCCGTCTCTGGGTCATTGCGGGACGCGTCATGACCAAGACCCAGTTCCTCACTTGGGCGGGCTACCTTGTGTTCTTCCTCGTGTTCTACATTGTCAACAGCATGGTCGTCAACTCCGGGCGTATGCGCAATATGAGCGACGGCAAGAACCTGCTTATCTGCGCGCTGTTCAACGTGGCGGGCGTATTTGTGTTTGAGCTGTTTGTGTACGCATTCGAGCTTATCACGGGGCAGATGGTGTGGTACGGCTTCGGCAAGGACTATTTCCTCTACGCCGTTGTGCTGTATCCGATGATAGTCGTGCTGCCGCTCGCAGCCGTATATGCGCGCAAGCTCTACAACAAGACCGGCAGCGCATGGCTCGGCGCGCTTATCAACGCAATGATCTTCACATGGTTTGTTGTGGGCAACACCTGCTATCACTACAGTATGCTGATTTCATAATTTGACTTTGCATCGGCTCGATGCTATAATAATATATCAGCGTTAAAAAACCGCGAAATCTCCGCGAGGAATTTTATCAGCTTTATCGGGGCAATGCTGAAAGGCATTGCCCCGATTTTTATAGTAAAGGAGTCAAAAACCTATGGCAATGTCAGCCGAAACCTCATGGATGGGCAAATACCGCGATTTCGTGGAGAGCATTATTTATCTCTGCAACCGCTCCGCCACACGCTTCAATATGCCTCAGTACTACAACACCTCTTTCCGGCTGACCGCCATCCAGATACAGATAATCGAGTATACCCTTGAGGATAACAACGACAAAATGAGCGCCATTGCCGCGCGCTTGGGCATCACGCGCGGAGCCTTCTCCAACAACGTGACAAAACTCGTAGACATGGGGCTTCTGGAGAAGTCGCACCGCGGCGGCAACAAAAAGGATCTCTTCATCGCGGTTACCGACAGAGGCCGCGAGGAATATGCGCGCTATGCGCAGTTTGTTTATGACAAGACGCTGCGCCATGTGTTCGCGCTGGCGGATGAGCTGACGCCGGAATCGATAGACGCCTTCCGCAAGATTTTAAATACCTTTGCGGATACGCTTGTATAACGGAAAAATAAATCGGAGCGCCCGATAAAGGCGCTCCGATTTTGTTATATTGCTTTTTATCCGATATCGGTCACGGTGCCGATGAACACGGGCGTCATAGTCTCGCAGTCGAGGATCATATACAGGAACGGCCGGTTCAGCGTGACATACTTTATCTCTTCTATGAACGCGCTGCCGCAGGCGGCCTCGACCGCCGTCGCGGCTCCGGCTTTCGTCCCCTGCTCGTTCACGGAGACATGGCACTTATGCAGCACCCGACTGACATAGAGCGGCATACCGTCATAACTGCCGATGCCGCTGAGGTCGGCGGAATCCGGGTCGAAAAGCTCGGTCACGCCGAGCGCCCTCAGCACGTCCGAAAGCTCCGCGCTGTAAGAGCTGTCAAACTTCGGCAGGCTCGCAATCACCGTCGTGCGCTGCGCTCCGGTCAGCATCGCGCGCAGACTCTCGCCGCTGAGGCCGGCGATGTATTCGTCAAGCCCGACTCCTCTTTCCGGAAGCAGTGCGGCAAAGGCGTAACGTCCGCCCTGATAATATTTGATGAAGCCTGCGGCGCTGCCGTCGGAGATATATGTGTGCTCCTCGGAATCCATGAAATCGACCAGTCTGTCCTCGCCATCGGCGTTGGTGAAGCTCCCCTGCTCGACCTGATCGGCGGTATACACCGTCTGCCACTTTGCGTCAAAGGCGACGGCGTTTATCAGGTACAGCATCGCGTCATCAGGGATCTTGTCCAGTATCCGGTCTATCATCCCGTCGGTGTTCTTCTTCACCCACGAATTTATGCTGTCGAGCGTCCCGCCGTCAAACGGTGCGGTGAACACGGCGCTGTCGTAATATCCGGCGTTCTTCTCAATGAACGCGTCGTTTATCTTCAGCTTGTCGTCGTCCCGCAGCCACATGGAGCAGGCCGAGCTGAGCTTGCTGCCCTCGCTGTCATCCAGCGTCGCCAGAAACGCCGCCATGTACGCGTTCAGCTCGTCCGCGCTCATGCCGAACAGGTCTTCAAGCTGGCTGAGCGTTTCGCCCTCGGCGCCGTTGGCAGTCATGGCCAGCGCGCAGAGTATCGAGGTCGGGGAAATCAGCGTGTCGCCGTCGGATGGGCAGCTTTTCAGCAGGCGCAGCGCCAGCTCCGTGACCGCCGTGTTCGCCTCCTCCGTCAGCGCGGCGGGGTCGGCGGCGATCTTATCAGTGTTTCTGGCCGTGATCTCGCTCACGGCGGGGCTTCCGCAGCCGCCAAGCAGCATCGCCATGGCCAGCAGCAGGCATATCGAAACATAAAACATGCTTTTCATCTCGTGCTCCTTTCATTCGATCTGCTTTTTTGACGCACGCCGCGGGAAAAGGTTCCCATAAAAATATCGTGAGAGATATTAAAACCTCTCACGATATGTAATATCAATGTCTTCCCCTGTATCCGCCGTGGTGTCCGCGGCGATTGCGGCGTCCGGCGTCGGATATCAGCTTCACCACGACAAGGATGACTATCATCGCGACGATGCCGATGATTATATACTTGAACATGCCCTCGGTGAGCTGGATGCCCTTGCCCGTGTACTCGACCTCGCGGCTGCCGGTATAGCCGCAGACGCGGCATGTTCCGCGCTCCTCGCCCGGCTGATCCTTCTTCGCCGCGCGCACCAGCGTCCACTGCATGTCATGCGCGGTCTCGTCGGCCTTCTCGCCGCAGGAGCACTCATGCCAGTGGCGCTCCTCGTCAAAGCTCCATTTCTCAGCGAATTCATGCTCATGGTTTTCGTCCGCAGGCGAGGGGCTTTCCTCCGCGTCATCCGGCTTATCGTCCGGTTCCTGACTGGGCTCCGGAGTCGCCGTCGGTGCGGGCGTTGGGGTCGCTTTTGCGGGGTCAGCCTTCACGGTTATGACCGCGCCGTAGCTCTCGCGGCCTCCGCCGGGATTGCTGAAATACGCCGCTATGCGCCAGCCGTTGAGTTCAAGCGGGATGTTATAGAGGTTCATCCTCGTCCCGCCGTCCGCATCCGTCGTGAGGCCGGGGAACTTTTCGACCGCTTCCTCCATCGTATAGTACGACGTCGCGTCCGGATTATAGAGCCGCCAGTTTATCTTCTCGTAATACGCGCCGGATGCCGCGAAGGACGCGAAGCCGCCCTCGGTCACGGTCTCGGCCTCGGGGTGCTTGTAGATGTCAGGCGTCCAGATTGCGGGGGCATACTCGCGGCGCAGCGTCACGCTGCTGCCGTTCACGGTGTAGTCCACGGCGGAGTTATTCAGATACACACGCGCATCGGACGCGAGCGAATAGCCCTCGGCGAGCGAGACCACGATCTCGACTGTATAATTCTGCGTCCCGAAGGTGCCGCTGAACTGCGAGCCGGACGCGTCGTACCACACCAGGCTCTGCACGGAGCAGCCCTCGGTGCTGGAGCTGGCGGAAATGTTTCCGGCGGGCATATATGCTATCGGTGTTGTCGGCATGGCGACAAGCAGCTTGTCAAGAGTTACATCCGCGCTCGCGGCGGCGGGCAGCGCCAGACAGATGCAGGCGCACAGACACAGCGCGAGGAGGGCGGTGAGGCGGTTTTTCATGCTTCTGCGCATGTGAATTCCTCCTTTGATTGGATTTTCCGATATTCATTATATAATTGCATATTTTGCGGGTCAAGGAATTTGTTGAAAAATACATAAATTTCTGGCCGATTTCATATTTTTCGTTTGCTATCCGCCGCAGTAATGCTATAATAAAGTGTTAAATTTTGAAATTGGAGTTGGTTACATGGCCACATGCTATATATTCGCCGCAGGAAGCTTCTACGGGCTGGCCGAGTACCCGTCCGACGGCGACTTCGTCATCGCGGCGGACGCGGGGCTGAAGCACTGCACCGAGGCGTGGGTCGCGCCCGACCTGATTCTCGGCGACTTCGACTCCCTCGGCGAAGCGCCGGAGGGCGGGGACGTCCTTCAGCTGCCCGTCGAGAAGGACGATACCGACACAATATACGCCATGCGCGTCGGGCTTGAGCGGGGCTATACCGATTTCGTCGTCTACGGCGGCACCGGCGGCAGCCGCGCCGACCACACGATCGCAAACCTTCAGGGGCTGCTGTTTCTCTCCTCGCACGGGGCGCACTGCCGCATGTACGGCGACAGCGTGGTCTGGAGCGTGCTGCACAACGAGAAGGTCTTTTTCCCCGCCGGCTGCGGCGGCACGCTGTCTCTGTTCTGCATGGACGGCGCTGCGCGCGGCGTGACCATCCGCGGGCTCAAATATGAGCTGGCGGACGCCGAGATACGCTCCGACTTCCCCATCGGCGTCAGCAATTCGTTCACAGGGGCGGCGGCGAGCATCGAGGTGCGGGACGGCATGCTGATAATGATACATGATATTTTCGGGTGAGACAATGATAGAGTACAAGGCAGGAAAATGCGATATCGCCGTTATAGGTGCGGGGCACGCGGGTATCGAGGCCGCTCTCGCCGCCGCGCGGCTGGGGCTTGACACGATATGCTTCACTGTGAACATGGACAGCATCGGCAACATGCCCTGCAACCCCGCCATCGGCGGCACCGGCAAGGGGCATCTCGTCCGCGAGCTGGACGCTCTGGGCGGCGAGATGGCGCGCGCGGCGGACAAAGCCTGCATACAGTACCGTATGCTCAACCGCGGCAAGGGGCCGGCGGTGCACTCGCTGCGCGCGCAGGCCGACCGGCGGCGGTATCAGGAAGTGATGAAGCACACGCTTGAATTGCAGGAGAATCTCCTCGTCAAGCAGGCAGAGGTCGTCGATATCGGCGTCGAGGACGGGTGCGTCCGCTCCGTCACGACGCACACGGGCGCGGTCTATGACTGCAAGGCCGTCATAATCGCGTCGGGCACATATCTCGACGGGCGCACAATAGTCGGCGAGGTTCTGCGCTCATCGGGGCCGGACGGTCTCGCCGCGGCCATCCCGCTGGCGGAGCGGCTGAGGGCGCTGGGGCTTAATATGCGCCGCTTCAAGACCGGCACGCCGCCGAGAGTGAACGCGCGCACCGTAGACTTTTCAAAGATGGAGCTTCAGCGGGGCGACGATGAGATCGAGCCGTTCTCGTTCTCGACGGTCGATGCGCCGCGCAACTCCGCCGTGTGCTACCTGACCTACACCAACGAGCGCACGCACGAGATAATCCGCGCAAATCTCGACCGCAGCCCGATATATTCCGGCGTTATCGAGGGCATCGGCCCGCGCTACTGCCCCAGCATCGAGACAAAGGTGATGACCTTTGCCGACAAGCCGCGCCATCAGCTGTTCATCGAGCCGATGGGGCTGAACACCGAGGAGCTGTACATCCAGGGCTTCTCGTCCTCGATGCCCGAGGAGGTGCAGGTCGAGATGCTGCACAGCGTCGCCGGACTCGAGCACGCGGAGATGACGCGCTGCGCCTACGCGATAGAATACGACTGCATCGACCCGACAGAGCTTTATCCGACGCTGGAGACCAAGAAAATCTCCGGACTTTACGGCGCGGGGCAGTTCAACGGCTCCTCCGGCTATGAGGAGGCGGCGGTACAGGGCTTCGTTGCGGGAGTGAACGCGGCGCTGAAAATACTCGGCCGCGAGCCGATGATACTCCGCCGCAGCGACGGATACATCGGCACGCTCATAGACGATCTTGTGACCAAGGGCACGAACGAGCCGTACCGCATGATGACCTCGCGCAGCGAGTACCGCCTGCTGCACCGGCAGGACAACGCGGACAAGCGCCTTTCCGGCATCGGCCTGCGTATCGGGCTTGTCTCCGAGGAGCAGTACCGGCGCGTTCTCGACAAATACGCCGCCGTGGACGCGGAGCTGCGCCGCCTTGAAAAGACGCATATCGCCCCGAGCGACGGGATAAACGCGCTGCTCACGGCGCGCGGCACGGCTGAGATATCCACCGGCAGCTCGCTCGCTGATCTCATCCGCCGCCCGCAGATAAGCTACCGCGACCTCGCGGAATTTGACCCCGAGCGTCCGGAGCTTCCGCGCGCAGTGACGGAGCAGGCGGAGATAAGCCTCAAATACGAGGGCTACATCAAGCGACAGCTCAAGCAGGTCGAGGAATTCACGCGGATGGAGAGCCGCCCCCTGCCCGCCGACATCGACTACGACGCGATAAACGGCCTGCGGCTGGAGGCGCGCGAGAAGCTGAAAAAGATCCGGCCTGAGAATTTTGGGCAGGCGAGCCGCATTTCCGGCGTGTCCCCGGCCGACATTTCGGTGCTGATGATCTACATGGAGGGCGGAAGATGAGCAAGATCGTTCTCGGCTTTTCCGGCGGAGTGGACTCCACTGTATCCACCATGCTTCTGAAAAAGGCCGGACATGAGGTGTACGGCCTGTATATGGACAACGCCGACGAGGCCGCGCGGCAATGCGCGATAGACACGGCGGAGTTCATCGGCGTACCGCTGACGGTGCTGGACGTCAAGGCCGAGCTTGAGCGCAATGTATGCCGTCCGTTCACGGAGGCGTATCTGCGCGGCGAAACGCCGAACCCCTGCATAATCTGCAACCCCAGCACAAAGTTCAAAAATCTGCTCGCCGAGGCTGACCGCGTCGGCGCGGAGCTTGTAGCCACCGGACACTACGCCCGCACGGAAAACGGCAGGCTCATGAAAGGCATGCCCGCCAATGATCAGAGCTACATGCTCTGCCGCTTAAGCCGCGAGCAGGTGCGCCGCACGGTGTTCCCGCTCGGCGGCTTCGAGAAAAAGCAGGTGCGCGCGCTGGCCGAGGAATTCGGCCTTCCGGTCGCGCACAAGCCGGACAGCATGGAGATATGCTTCATCCCCGACAAGGACTATATCGGCTGGATATCGCGCCGAGCGGAGCTGCCGCCGGCGGGAGATTTCATCTTCCGCGGCGAGGTCGTCGGGCGGCACGAGGGCATACACCGCTACACCGTAGGCCAGCGCCGCCCTGGGCTTATCGACGGGCGCAAGGTCTACATCTCCCGCATCAGCGCAGCGGATAACACTATCGAGCTTGCGCTGTGGGAGGATATGTTCAAAACCGAAGTCCGTGCCAGAGACTTCAACTGGCTCATCGACCGCCCCGCCGAGTCGTTCCGCGCGAACGTCCGCGTGCGGCACACGAAATGGGAGATGCCTCCCTGCACCGTATACCCTGAAGGAGACGGCGTGCGCATAATTTGCGACGAGCCGGTGCGCGCCCCCGCCGTGGGGCAGTCTGCCGTGCTTTATGACGGCGACTACGTCCTCGGCGGCGGATTTATATTCTAAGCGGTCAGGTGAACTCATTGGAAAAGAATCTTACAAACGGCAGCGTACTGAAAAACATAGCCTATTTCTCGCTGCCATATCTGCTCTCATACTTCCTTCAGACGCTCTACGGTCTGGCCGACCTCTTCATAATCGGCCAGTTTGAAGGTGTCGCCAGCACGACCGCCGTGTCCATCGGCAGTCAGGTCATGCACATGCTGACGGTCATGATCGTCGGCCTCGCAATGGGCTCGACCGTGTGCATAGGTCAGGCCGTCGGCGCGGGGGACAAGAAGCATGCCTCGGCCGCCATCGGCAACACCGTTACGCTGTTCATGCTGCTGTCCGTCGTCATCACGGCGCTGCTTCTGGCGCTTGTCAGACCCATCGTCTCCGTGATGTCTACGCCGGCGGAGGCCGCCGACGGGACGCGGGCGTATCTCACGATCTGCTTCATCGGTATCCCGTTCATCACGGCATACAACATCATAAGCTCCATTTTCCGCGGCCTCGGCGACTCGAAAAGCCCGATGATATTCATCGCCGTGGCCTGCGCCGCGAACATCGCGCTCGACTACATATTCATCGGTGCCATGGGACTTGGCCCCGCGGGCGCGGCGCTCGGCACCACGCTGTCGCAGGCGATAAGCGTTGTGTTCTCGCTAGTTGTGATACTGCGCAGGAAGTCCGGCATCAGCCTTGAACGCCGCGACCTCCATCCCCAGCGCGACACGATGGGGCGGCTGCTGCGCATCGGCGTCCCCGTGGCGGCGCAGGACGGGCTGATCCAGATAGCTTTCATCGTCATCACCGTCATAGCCAACCGGCGCGGGCTTGACGCCGCGGCGGCAGTCGGCATCGTGGAAAAGATCATCAGCTTCGTGTTCCTTGTGCCGTCGTCGATGCTGTCAACGGTGTCGGCGCTCTGCGCGCAGAATATCGGCGCGGGGAAGCAGGCGCGCGCCGAGCAGACGCTGCGCTACGCGATAATCATCGCGGTGAGCTTCGGCATCATTATCGCGCTGCTGACGCAGTTCATCTCCGAGCAGGCGGTCGGCCTGTTCACGCCGGACACGGTAGTCATCATGCTCGGCGGGCAGTATCTGCGCGGCTACATCTGGGACGCACTCTTTGCCGGTATACACTTCTGCTTCAGCGGGTATTTCTGCGCCTGCGGCCGCTCCGAGATATCGTTCATCCACAACATCTCTGCGATCGCGCTCGTGCGCATCCCCGGCGTGTACCTGACCTCGAAGCTCTTCCCCGACACGCTCTTCCCCATGGGACTTGCCACCGCCGCGGGTTCGCTGCTGTCGGTCATCATCTGCGTCATCGCTTTTGCGCTGCTCAAAAAGCATAGTGTTAAAAGCGCATAAAGTTTGCGCTGAATCCGGCACATTATATGTGCTTTTGACGATTTTATGATTTTGGCGTAAAAATCGTTGACAATGCGCGCCGACCGGTATAAAATCCACGTCATAAAAAGGCAACGACGTCTGATATCTTTCAGGCGTCGTCGCCTTTTTTGCATTTCAGAGAGAAACAGGAGATGATTTTATGACAGTGGAATTCTGGTATTTGATCGGTGCGGCTTTGGTGTTCTGGATGCAGGCAGGCTTTGCGATGGTCGAAACAGGCTTCACACGCGCAAAAAATGCAGGCAACATAATTATGAAAAATCTGATGGATTTCTGCATCGGAACAATAGTGTTTTCCCTGCTTGGATACTCGCTGATGATGGGGCAGGACTGCCTGCGCGGGCTTGTCGGGCTGCCGAACATGGATATGTGGTCATCCTTCAAAGCATTCATAGCCTCCTCCACAGACGGCAGTTTCACCGGCGCGTCCGTATTCGTATTCAACCTTGTTTTCTGCGCAACCGCCGCAACGATAGTTTCCGGCGCTATGGCTGAGCGCACGAAATTTTCCGCCTACTGCATATATTCGGCTGTCATCTCGCTGTTTGTCTACCCGATAGAAGCGCACTGGATATGGGGCGGCGGCTGGCTCAGTCAGCTTGGATTTCACGACTTTGCCGGCTCCTGCGCGATACACATGGTCGGCGGCATCGCGGCGCTGGTCGGCGCGATATTCCTCGGACCTCGGCTCGGTAAATATGTCCGCGACGAGAGCGGAAAGGTCATCAAGGTCAACGCCATCCCCGGCCACTCGATAACCCTCGGTGCGCTTGGCGTGTTCATTCTCTGGCTCGGCTGGTACGGCTTCAACGGCGCGGCGGCGACAAGCGCATCCGAGCTTGCGTCCATATTCCTCACGACGACTATCGCCCCCTCGGTCGCAACCGTGACAACGATGCTTTATACGTGGATAAAAAACGGCAAACCCGATGTTTCCATGTGCCTGAACGCATCTCTTGCAGGGCTTGTCGCCGTGACCGCCGGCTGTGACGCATTCGACGCACTGGGCGCGGCCATCGTCGGCATCGTTTCAGGCATACTCGTTGTCGTCGTAGTTGAATGGCTCGACATTGGGCTGCACATCGACGACCCTGTCGGCGCCGTAGGCGTACACTGCGCCAACGGCATATGGGGCACTATTGCGGTCGGTCTTCTCGCAAATCCCGCCGCCCCCGCCGGACTTGACGGCCTTCTCTACACCGGCTCCGCAAAGCTCCTGGGTATACAGTTCATCGGCTTTGTATCCGTCGCGGCATACTCGGCAGTGCTGATGTGCGCGGTGTTTGCACTTATCAGGAAGTTCAACGGGCTGCGTGTAACGTCAGAAGAAGAGCTGCTCGGTCTTGACATAACGGAACACGGTCTGCCCAGTGCCTACCCCGATTTTGCTCCGTCGGTGAGCAAATACGCGGCATATGCCCCCGAAGAGGGCGTTACCGTCGTTACCGGCGACGTTCCGGCGGCCGAAGCGATTCCCGTTAAGGCAGTACGCACCGTTCCGGACGGCACACCCAAGTTTACAAAGGTCGAGATAATCTGCAAAGACTCGAAGTTTGACGCGCTGAAGAGTGCTATGTCGGCGCTCGGTATTACGGGCATGACCGTGTCGCATGTACTCGGCTGCGGCATACAGGGTGGACAACCTGAATATTACCGCGGCGTCAAGCTGGAATCCAACCTGCTGCCGAAGGTGCAGGTCGATATCGTAGTCAGCAAGATTCCGGTGCGCAGCGTTATAGAAACGGCAAAGTGCGTACTATACACCGGCCATTACGGCGATGGCAAGATATTCGTTTACGATGTGGAGAACGTCGTAAAGATCCGTACCGGCGAAGAAGGCTACGACGCGCTTCAGGATGAAGAATAAATTTTTTCCGGCAGCTGCCCGCTGCCGGAATTTTTCTTGACAAAGTGCTTGACTTGTCGTAACTGCAGGAGCTATAATGACGGCATAAGATATTGTTAAAATAATAACCTGTTTAATTCTGAAGGAGGCTATCATTATGGAACGCAAAGTCAGAGTAGTACAGTACGGAGCAGGCAAGATGAGCCGCTATCTCATGCGCTATGTGATCGAGCATGACGGTGAGCTGGTCGGCGCATTCTGCCGCAACAAGAACCATATCGGCAAGGATGTCGCCGAGATCATCGGCAACGGCTTCCCGACCGTCGGCGTCAAGGTAGAAGACTCTGCGACCGCCGACGCACGCATCGGCGAACTCAAGCCCGACGTGTGCATTATAGCCACCCGCAGCACCGTAGCCGAGCTTGAGGACATCTTCACCATCTGCGCCAAGCACGGCGTGAACGCCATCACCACCTGCGAAGAGGCGCTCTATCCCTGGAACTCCTCCCCCGCTCTCACCGCAAAGCTTGACAAGCTCGCCAAGGAAGGCAACTGCACCCTCACAGGCGTCGGCTACTGCGACCTCTATTGGGGCACTCTGGTCACGAATCTCGCCGGCTCATCCCATAAGATCACCAAGATTGAGGGCAGCAGCTGGTATAACGTCGAGGACTACGGCGTAGCTCTGGCCGAAGGCCACGGCGCAGGTCTAACTATCGACGAGTTCAACAAGACCATCGGCTGCTATAACGAGACCCCGTCCGACGAGATGAAGGAGCTTGTCGAGAGCGGCAAATATGTCCCGTCCTACATGTGGAATCAGAACGGCTGGCTGTGCAGCAAGATGGGTCTGCACATCACCTCCCAGACGCAGAAGTGCATCCCCTGCGTTGACAAGGAGGATCTGAAGTCCGAGACTCTCGGCATGGTCGTCAGGGCGGGCGATGCGACCGGTATGCGCGCCATCGTCACCACCGAGACCGAGGAGGGCATCACCCTCGTCACCGAGTGCGTCGGCAAGATCTACAATCCCGAAGAGATCGACCGCAACGTCTGGACGCTCCACGGCGAGCCGGAGACGACCTGCATTGTCAACCAGCCCGCGACCGTCGAGCTGACCTGCGCGACGTTAGTCAACCGCATCCCGCAGCTTATCGATGCGCCCGCCGGTTATGTTACGACCGACCAGTTCCCGTACAACGAGTACATGGTCCACCCGATGAACGAGTACGTCCACAGCAAATAAAGAGTAAAGCGCAAGACAACAAAAAGGCGTGACTTTAAAAGTCACGCCTTTTTAATAGCTTTAATAGCTTTTTTATTGTAAGAACTTACTCGTCCTTATCCTCGTCGTCCTCGCCGCCGATGTCGAACTCAAGCTTCTCGCCGCACTCAGGGCAAAGGATGTAGCCCTTGTCGAGCGTCTCTTCGTCGAAGCTGATCTCCTCGCCGCAGGCGGGGCAGGTCACGTCGTAGATGACGCCGTCATACTCCAGCTCCTCGTCTTCGTCGGGATCCTCGTCGGCGTCCTCATCGTAATCTTCGTCATAGTCGGCATCACACACATCGTCAGGAGTGTCCAGATCGCAGGTCAGCTCCTCCAGATAGCTCAGATCCTCGCCCATATCGTCAATGATATCGGCCAGATCAAGATTGCTTTCCTGAAGATCCTCGATCTCGTGCGCCATGTCGGACAGCAGATCATTCAGCGCCGCCCACAGCTTGCCCTCCTTGGAATCCGGCGTAACGCCGAGTCCCTCGGCCAGCCCCTTGAGGTATGCGGCTTTTTCAACAACAGTCATGTGAAAACCTCCTTTAATTGAGTTAAAACAAGGGAGACTATATAGTCTCCCCTGAATTTTGATGAATTATGCTCTGGATGCGTACTCGCCGGTACGGGTATCGACGATGATCTTCTCACCCGGCTCGATGAAGAGAGGAACCTTGATGACGGCTCCGGTCTCGAGAGTGGCGGGCTTGGTGGCGTTGGTGGCGGTGTTGCCGGCAAAGCCCGGATCGGTCTCCGCGACCTCAAGCACGACGTTGATGGGGGGAACAACGTTGAATACCTTGCCCTTGTAGGAGTAGATGGAGCAGACCATGTTCTCCTTGACGAATTTGAAGTTGTCGCCCAGGACGGACTCGTCGACCGGCTCCAGCTCGTAGGTCTCGGGGTTCATGAAGTAGTAAAGGTTGCCGTCGTTGTAGCTGTATTCCATGTCCATACGGTCGATGGAAGCGCTCTCGAACTTTGCGGTGGGGTTGAAAGAAGTTTCGGTGACGGCGCCGGTGATGACGTTCTTCATCTTGGTACGGACGAAGGCCGCGCCCTTGCCGGGCTTGACATGCTGGAACTCAACGACCTGCATGACCTGGCCGTCCATCTCAAAGGTAACGCCGTTTCTGAAATCGCCTGCTGTAATCATATAAAGGGACCTCCCAAAGAATTTTTAGAAAAATCTATTAACTTAGATATTCTAATATATATATGCGATTTTGGCAAGTAAATTTTCTCGATTTTCCAGTCTTTTTGCAAAAATCAGAGGATGGTGAGCTGTTTCGGAGCCTTGGTGATGACCTCTGCGCCGTTTTCGTGCAGGATCATGACGTCCTCGATGCGCACACCGAACTTGCCGGGGATGTAGATTCCCGGCTCCGCGCTGACCGCGCAGCCGACGGGCATGATGGCCTTGCCGGAGAGGTTTGCGCCGGGCAGCTCGTGGATATCAAGGCCGAGGGAGTGCCCGAAGCCGTGGCCGAAGTACTGGCCGTAGCCGGCCTTGGTGATGACGTTGCGCGCGGCGGCGTCGATCTCATAGCCGGGGATGCCGGCGCGGGCGGCGGCGATACCGGCAAGCTGCGCTTCGAGGACGATGTTGTAGATATTCTTCATCTCGTCGGTAGCGTAGCCGATGGCGACGGTGCGGGTCATGTCGGAGCAGTAGCCGTGCTTGAGGCAGCCGAAGTCCATGGTCACGAAGTCGCCCTCGCGGATGACCTCGTCGCCGGGGACACCGTGCGGCATACTGGTTTTCTTGCCGGTGATGACGATGGGGTCGAAGGAGTTGCCCTCGCTGCCGTTGAGCAGCATGTGGTACACCAGCTCCGCCGCGACCTGACGCTCGGTCATGCCGGGCTTGATGATGCGCAGCACTTCCGCCAGCGCCTTTTCGCTGATGGCCTGCGCCTCGCGCAGATAGCCGATCTCCTCCTCGGACTTGGAGGCGCGCAGCTCGGAGAATATCGCCTGCGCGGGCAGAAGCTCCATTCCCAGCGCCTTCTCATAGCCGAGATACTCGGCGTGGCTCAGCTTCTCCTCCTCGGCGCCGAGGCGCTCCACGCCCGCTTCCTTGAGTGCGGCCTGGATCAGCGAGAGGCGGCTGTGCTCGCGGTCGAACATCTGCACATTGCAGCAGCAGGCGGCGGTGTTGGTCGCGGCCTCGATATAGCGGGAGTCCGTGATGAGCCACGCGGCGGAGCGCGCGACAATCACGGCGCCGTCGGTGAACGGGAAGCCGGTTGCATAGCGCTGGTTCTTCTCGTCGGTAACAAGTACGGCGTCAAGATGCTTTTCGATCAGCTTTTCCTGAATTTTTTTGATGTTGTTCATATACCTGTCTCCTCTGGTGTCGGGCGCGGAAAGCTCACTGTGAATTTCGTTCCGCGCGGTTTATTTTGTCCGACAGTGATGGTGCCGCCATGCAGCACCACCGCGTCGTGTACAATACTTAATCCAAGGCCGCTGCCCCCGGCTTCGCGGGAGCGGGCTTTGTCCACTCTGTAAAAACGCGAGAATACGTTTAGCCTGTCCTCTTCCGGGATGCCAATGCCCGTGTCCGCGACCTCGAAGCTGACGGTTTCGTCGGTCTGGCTCAGGGTCATGGTGACGCTGCCCTCGGGGACGTTGTATTTCACGGCATTTTCAACAAGGTTAAAGATGATGTGGAACATGTCGTCCGTCGTCGCCATGACGACGCAGCCGTCGGCGAGATCGCAGCGCAGGCGCACGTTCTTCTCCGCGGCGAGCGGGCGCAGCAGCACGAGCGCATCGACCGCGACCTGCTTGACGTCCACCGGCTCCGGCACCACCTGCACCCCGTCATCAAGACGCGACAGGTCGAGCAGCTTTTCCGTCGTGCGCTGGAGGCGCTCGGCCTCGTTGCCGATATCGGTGACGAATTCGCGCACGGTCTCCGGATCGATGTTTTCGTTCTGGACGATGCTGTCCGACAGCAGGCGTATCGACGCCAGCGGCGTTTTCAGCTCGTGCGATGCGTCGGACACAAAGCGGCGGCGCTGTTTCTCCGTGGTGTCGAGCCTTTCAGTCAGGAGGTTGAATTCCTCGCCGAGGTCGGTTATCTCGTCGCGCCCGCGGGTAACGAGCCGGTGGCTGTAATCCCCGCTCGCAACTATCTTTATTGAGCGCACAAGCTCGCGCATGCGGCGCAGCAGCAGCGTTGTGAACAGTCCCGTCACAAGCAGCGCGCCGGAGCAGATAGCGAGCGATATCGTCCGGATGCGGGACTGGATGCTGACGATTATCTCCGCCCGCTCCGCGTCGTATTCATAGATGTACAGCGCGCCCATGGCCGCACCCTGCCCGTAAACGGGCATCGCGAAGCTGCTGGCGAAGGCTTCGCCGGTAAACAGCGAGCGGAAGACGCATTTTCCGGTGAGCGCGAGGAGCAGCTCTTCAATGTCGGTGTCCTCATCGACGGTGCCCCCGTCGTCATACAGGACGAGCCCATCCGCATCAGTGACTACCGTGCGGGCATAGCCGCCGATATCGAGAATACGCAGCACCTCCGCGACGCTCTCCTTTGTCAGCCGGTCAAGCCCCGAAAGCGACGAGGCGATGACCGTCGCCTGGCTGGACATGGCGCTGTGCTTCTCTTCAAAGACCATGTCTCTTGAGGACGTCATCGGATAGGTATTCAGCAGCAGCAGCAATATCAGCAATATCGCCGCAATGAAAGAGAAGATCTGAACTCTCAGGCTGTGCATAAGCTGTCCTCAGTCGGCGAAGTAATATCCGACGCCCCACTTCGTGACGATGTACTCCGGATGCGCGGGGTCAAGCTCCAGCTTTTCGCGCAGGCGACGGATGTGCACGTCCACGGTGCGCGTGTCGCCCTGATAATCGTAGCCCCAGACGAGGTCGAGCAGATTCTCGCGGCTGTACACCCGCCCGGGATTTTTCATCAGGAACTCTATCAGGTCAAACTCCTTCATCGTAAGCTCGATGGCCACACCGTTTTTATACGCGCTCCGGCGCTCCGTGTCAACACTTATGTGTCCGCGGGTGAGGACGGAGGTCTTCGCCGGTTCCTGCGCGGCGGACATGGACGCGCGGCGGAGCAGCGCGCGCACACGCGCCTTTAGTGCGAGAATGTTAAAGGGCTTGGTGACATAGTCGTCCGCGCCGGACTCGAAGCCCATCAGCATATCCGCGTCCTCGCTGCGGGCGGTGAGCATGATGATTGGGACGGTGGAAAAGCCGCGGATCTCCTGACAGGCTTCAAGCCCGTCCTTCTTCGGCATCATGAGGTCGAGTATGATGAGGTCATATTCTCCCGTGCGCGCCATGTTCACGGCACTCTCGCCGTCATAGCAGGCATCCACGGTGTAGCCCTCGTTTTCAAGATTGAACTTGATGCCCTTCACAAGCAGCTTTTCATCGTCAACAACAAGAATTTTCATGTATCAGTCCTCAATCGTAATATAGTCACGGATGTTCTCAAAGCGTTTTTCGCCGATGCCGCTCACGTTCATTATATCCTCAACCGCGGCGAAATCGCCGTTTTCCTGCCTGTACTGCACGATCGCGGCGGCGAGCGTGTCTCCTATGCCCGGCAGCAGAGTAAGCTCGGCCTCATCTGCGGAGTTTATATTCAGCTTTTCGCCAGGCAGAAGCTCCCGCTCCGCGGTCTCGGCATTGCCGCCGGTCATCACAGCTTCCTCGGACGCATGACGGGCGCGTATCTCCGTCTCCCGCGGCGGCGTGAGCCTGACCGCAAGCAGCACGGCGGAGAAAGCAAGCGTGATCGCCAGAGACAAAGTGACCGCTCTTTTCCCGTTCATTATATCAGCTTCTCCTTAATCTATAATTTAAGAAAAAGTAAATACTCTTTTCTATTGCTTTTCCAGTCCGCAAACTTTATAATACCATAATGGATATTTACTGTATACACTATATCACATTCCGCGGAAAACGGGAGAACAAAATGAAAAAATTCAGACTTTTTCCTCTAATTTTGCTGCTGTGCATGGCTTTCACCCTGCTGGCTCCCTGCGCGTTCGCAGTAGACGATCCGGATATCGGCGCGCAGCGCGCCGTGATCGCCGACCTTGACTCCGGACGCATACTCTATTCCAAGAATATGGACGAGAAGGCATCCCCCGCGAGCCTGACGAAAATCATGACCGTGCTGCTCGCGGTGGAGGCGCTTGAAAACGGCAGCCACACCGCGGACGAGCTTGTCACCGCGCAGGCCGACTGCCGCGCGGGCATGGACGAGACCAGCAGCACCGCCAACATCCAGCCCGGCGAGCAGATGCGGTATATCGACCTGCTGTACTGTGCGATGCTCGCAAGCGCGAATGAGGCCTGCAACATCATCGCCGCCTGTGTTGACGGCAGCGTTTCGGCCTTTGTGGAGCACATGAACCAGCGCGCGGCGGAGCTTGGCTGCGTGAACACGCATTTTGCCAACACCAACGGCTTGACCGACGCCCAGCACTACACCACCGCTTACGACCTCTATCTGCTGACCCGCGAGGCCGTCAAGCACCAGACATTCATGGACATCTGCAACACCAGGACCTATCAGGTGCCCGCCACGAACTCCAGCGCGGAGCGCAATCTCGCAAACTCCAACGCTCTGATCTGCGGCGACAGCATATACGGCAGCGAGTATCTCTACCAGTACGCCGCCGGCGTCAAGACCGGCTACACCCGCGACGCGGGCTACTGCCTGATATCCACCGCCGAGAAGGACGGCGTGCACGTCATGGCAGTCATCATGGGCTGCAGCGGCCCGCTGCTCGACGGAACTGAGAAGTATTATAACTTCATAAACTCCATAACAGCCTATGACTGGGCTTTCGGCAACTTCTCGTATCAGACCGCGGTCAGCTCCGAGAAGAGCGTGATGAGTGTCAACGTCAGCATGGCCGAGGACGGCGAAAGCGTCATGCTCCGGCCGCAGAACGACGTGGAACTGCTGCTGCCGAACGACACCGATCTTGAAGCGGTAGAGCTGCGGACGAGCGTATACGAGGACAAGCTCGTCGCCCCGATCGACGCGGGGACGGTGCTCGGCGAGGCAGAGATAGTCATCGACGGCGTGAGCTACGGCACAGTGAAGCTCGTCAACAGCTCCCCCGTCAGCATGGCCAAGGGCGAATACCTCAAGTCTCGCCTCAACGAGACCTTCGGCAAGACATGGGTGAAAGTTCTGATAATCGTCATCGTGCTGTTTGCCGTGGGCTACATCAGCCTCGTCATGCGCTACCGCCGCCTGCGGCAGAAGCATCTGCGCGAGCGCAGGCTCGCCGAGCAGCGCCGCCGCGCGGAGCGCGAGCAGTATTACCGCGAGCACGGCTACCCCGTGGATCACGAGCCGACGCAGCGCTTCTCCTCCCCCGACGCAAACGGCGCGCCCCGTTCCGGACGGCGCAGGGGGTAAATAAAACTTAACAGAAATATTATTTTAACGCCAATGTTACCGCATTGGCGTTAATTTCTTAACGCCAGCTTAACATCCTGTATGCTATAATATTGTTGCGTTATTATTGCAACTGGGGGGGCATGTCTGAAAAATGAGGTTTTTAAAAAAATATTTCCCCATGTCGGCCAAGGGCTGGCTGATATATTTTGTGGCGATGGGGCTTGCCTCGGCGCTGTGTGCGCTGCTTCAGAAGGTCAGCACGTCAGACGTCCATGTGCCGATGATATTCGTGCTGATGGTGCTGATAATCGCGCTGATGACCGACGGATATTTCTATGGCTTCCTCGCCGCCGTCACAAGCGTTATCGCCGTCAACTGGGCTTTTACATATCCGTACGCTGAGCTGAACTTCACGATCTACGGCTACCCGCTGACCTTCGTGACCATGCTCGCGGTCGGCTTCGCGGTGTCTACGCTGGCCGCCCGTGTCAAGGAGCAGAACCGCATCAAATTCGAGGCCGAGCAGGAAAAAATGCGCGCCAACCTTCTCCGCGCGATATCGCACGACCTGCGCACCCCGCTCACCTCTATAAGCGGCGCGATATCCGCCGTGCTCGACAGCGGCGACTCGCTGAGCAACGCCCAGCGGCTGGAGCTTCTGTCCGACGCGAGGAAGGACGCCGACTGGCTGTACCGCATGGTCGAGAACCTGCTGTCCATCACGCGCATCAGCGGCGACAAGCCGGGCGCTATAAAGAAAGAGGACGAGGTGCTCGAAGAGGTCCTGAGCGAAGTGGTCGTCAAGTTCAAGAAAAAGAATCCGGACATCACCGTGTCGGTCACGGTGCCGGACGACCTGTTCTTCGTCCCGATGGATGCGATGCTCGTCGAGCAGCTTCTGATGAACCTGATGGACAACGCCGTGCAGCACGGCGGGGGAACCAGCCGCATCACCATCAGCACGGCAAAGAAAGACAATTTCGCCGAGATATCTGTTCGTGACAACGGACACGGCATTCCGCCGAGTGAGCTTGACCACCTGTTTGACGGCTCGCTTCAGCTGGGCGGCGACAAGATAGACAAGACAAGAAACATGGGCATCGGCCTGATGGTCTGCAAAACGATCGCCGTGGCGCACGGGGGGAAGATCTGGGCGCAGAACCTGCCGGACGGCGGCGCGGAATTTATATTTTCTTTACAGTTAGGAGAAGAAAAGAATGAATATTAAAGATAAAGTATTAGTAGTAGAAGATGAAAAGGGTATCTCCGGCTTCATACGCGCGATCCTGACTGCAAACGGCTATGACGTCATTCTGGCGCATACCGGCGCCGAAGCGTTCTCCATGATAAGCTCGCACTGCCCTGACCTGATAGTCCTCGACCTCGGTCTGCCCGACATGGACGGCATGAACATCATAAGCGCCGTCCGCCAGTGGACGCAGATCCCGATAGTCGTCGTCTCCGCGCGCACCTACGAGCGCGACAAGGTGGAGGCGCTGGACAAGGGAGCGGACGACTACATAACCAAGCCATTCGGCGCGGCGGAGCTGCTCGCGCGTATCCGCGTCGCCATCCGGCACACCCGCTCCGGCCTTGCGAACGAGAGTCTCGCCAGCTCCGGCAAATTCGTCGCCGGCGGGCTTACCATCGACTATGACAAGCATCAGGTGCTCATAAACGGCGAGAACGCGCACCTGACCCAGAACGAATTCAAGATCGTGGCGCTCCTCGGCAAATGCGCCGGCAAGGTGCTGACCTATGATTTCATCATGCGTGAGCTTTGGGGGCCGCAGAGCAAGGGCAACAACCAGATACTCCGCGTCAACATGGCGAACATCCGCCGCAAGATAGAAGCGAACCCCGCCGAGCCGCAGTATATATTCACCGAGGTCGGCGTAGGTTATAGAATGATAGAGGGAACTGAATAATCGCAGGAGGAACACCATATAGATGCATTTGCCGGAACTGATATCTGACCTTGCAATAATGCTGCTGACGGCCGGAGTCGTCACTGTCATATTCAAAAAAATAAAGCAGCCGCTTGTCCTTGGCTACATAGTCGCGGGCTTCCTCATAGGCCCGTATATGCCGTTTTTCTTCACCGTTGCGGACAGCGCGTCCATCAGCACCTGGAGCGAGATTGGCGTTATAGTGCTCATGTTCGGCCTCGGTCTGGAATTCAACCTCCACAAGCTGGCGCAGGTCGGCGGCACGGCTATAATCACCGCGCTCACAGAGGTCGGCGGTATGCTGCTCATCGGCTTCGGCGTCGGGCAGCTGCTCGGCTGGGGCATCATGGACAGCGTGTTCCTCGGCGGTATGCTCTCGATGAGCTCGACGACGATAATCATCAAGGCCTTCGACGAGCTTGGCGTGCGCAATCAGGGCTTCGCCCAGCTTGTGTTCGGTACGCTGGTCATCGAGGACATCGCGGGCATTTTTATGATGATAATCCTCTCGACGCTCTCCGTCAGCCAGAGCATTTCCGGCGGCGCGCTGGCGATGAAGCTCGCGCTGCTGGTGCTGTATCTGGCGCTGTGGCTCATCCTCGGCATCTACCTGCTGCCAACGCTGATGAACAAGGCCACGCCGCTGATGAACGACGAGACGCTGCTCGTCAGCTCCCTCGGCATCTGCTTCGGCATGGTGCTGCTCGCGAACGCGCTGGGCTTTTCTTCGGCGCTGGGCGCTTTCATGGCGGGCTCGCTGCTCGCGGGCACGGTGCACGCCGAGCGGGTGGAGCACCTGACCTCCGGCGTCAAGGATCTGTTCGGCTCGGTATTCTTCCTCTCGGTCGGCATGATGCTCGATCCGGCGATGATCGTCAAATACATAGTCCCGATCCTGATAATCACTCTGGTCACGCTCGTCGGCAAGCTGATATTCTCCTCGCTGGGCGTGCTCCTCTCCGGCCAGACGCTGAAAAACGCCGTGCACTGCGGCTGCTCGCTGGCGCAGATAGGTGAATTCGCGTTCATCATCGCGTCTCTCGGCCTGTCCCTCGGTGTCATTGCGGATTACATCTACCCGATAATCGTCTCCGTTTCCATAATTACGACGCTGACGACGCCGTCGTTCATAAAAGGCTCCGACAAGCTTTACGAGTGGCTTGAAAAAGTCCTCCCCTCAAGGCTTACGGAGAAGCTCGCCCGATACACCGACGAGGAGCAGTCGAGCAAGGAAAAGAACGGCGACTGGTCGGCATATCTGGGGCGCTACGTCAAGGTGACGGCCTTCTACGGCGTTGTGATGCTCGGCATCGCGCTCATCGGCAGTCTCGTGCTGCTGCCGCTGCTCGGCAAGCTGGGGCTTGAGCCGTGGCTTGAAAAGCTCATATGCCTCGCAGTGGTCTACATCGGCATGGCGATATTCATCCGCCCGATGCTCGACATGAAGTCCCCGCAGTTTACAACGCTGTGGGTCAAGAACCGCAACTTCCGTCTGCCGCTGATGGCGCTGACCGCCATACGCGTGCTCATCATCGTTATCATCGCGTTCATCCCCGCAAACACCGTCACCGGCGTCGGAGGTCTGTGGCTGCTGCCGCTGATCCTCGCGGCGGTGCTGCTGATATACCGCTCCGGCTGGTTCGCCTCGGCTTACCTCTCCGTGGAGGCGCGCTTCCTCGCGAATTTCAACGAGCGCCAGCTTCAGCGGCTCGGCTCCGACGACGCGGTCGAATGGCTCGACCAGCGGCTGCATGTGCTGAGCTTCCAGTATGAACAGCACGGCGGCACGCTCAAGGAGCTGGGCTGGGGCAAGCGCTTCGGCGTGAACGTGATAAAGATCGTCCGCGGCAAGCGGCACATCAGCATCCCCTCCGGCGACGCCGCGCTGCACAGCGGCGACACGGTGTACATCCTCGGCGAATCTGCGGAGCTGCGCAATCTCTGCCTTGACCTCGGGATCGCCGAGCCTGCGGAGCTGCCCACGCTGCGCGAGTTCATCGCGGCGGAGGATTCGGAGCCGGAGGCTCTGTACTCCTATGCGATATCCGTTGACAAAGGCTCCGAGCTTGCAGGCAAGACCGTGCGCGACAGCGGCATACGCGACAACTACGACTGCATGGTCCTCGGCCTCCAGCGCAGCCGCCTCCCCATAGTGCAGCCTGATGTCAACATGCAGATCCAGAACGGCGATCTGGTGTGGGTCCTCGGCGCGAAAGCAATGGCCGGCAAGCTGCTGGCAAGTGTTGTTGAGGAAAATTAAACACTCTTATCAAGAAGCATATACGTCTTAACGCGGCCTTAACGTGAAGTTAACGCCGCGTTAACGTCTTTACGCCCCTCCTTTGCACACAATTAGCGTCTTAACTGTTATAATAAATATGCAAATTACCGTATTACCCTGCAAGAAAGAGGAGGATTTTTATGGAATACGATGAACTGTTGCAAAGAGCTATTGATCCGGACGAGAAGGTTCTCTGGGTCGGAAAGCCTGAGGACTCTGAGCCGCTGGAGGGCGTTTACAAGAAGCGCTTTATCAGAAAGCTTGTTGCCGGTATTGTGATCGCGGCAGCTCTCATAATAGGCTACATAATCGGCGCGAACGTGAACCGTGCTCAGATATACCCGCTGGTGATCGCTGTTATCCTTGTGCTTGCGTTCCTTGCTCCGCTCAACTGCGTCACCGCGCCCAAGAAGCTGAGAAAGACCACCTATGCCTTCACCAACAAGCGCCTTATCGTCCTGCGCGACACCGCGCACACCGTCGAGTACGGCCTGATCAAGACCGCCGCTCTCAAGACCGACGAAGCCGGCCGCCTCACTCTTCTCTGCGGTGAAGATGCCGTCAACCTCAAGCCTGAGCTGTGGCGCGAGGATGCTCTTCTCGGCGAGCATATGAACGACAACATGGACAAATGCGAGAGCCTCGTCATGTTCGGTCTGCCCAAGGACAAGAAGCTCATGGGCATCATTTCTGAGTATCTTCCTGCCTGATTTCTACGTCTCTTTTCGTTTCTGCCTGCAGGGTCAAAAAAGCCCTGCAGGCAGTTTTATTTTTTTCGGAACTGTGTTATAATACGGTTCACCACCGAGGAGGATCACACATGAACAGAGTTTACGCCGAAAATGTTATTGAAAAAATAGTCTCGGCCGAGCGCAGCGCCGCCGAGATCATGATGCACGCCCACGATATAATCGCCGAGAGCAAAAGCGGGCAGCGCGATATTGTGACCGAATATGACAAGCGTGTGCAGGAATATCTCATGCAGGTGCTGAGCGAATCCGTGCCGGAGGCGCGCTTTTTCTGCGAGGAGCAGAAGAAGCATGACGATCTCCATGCAAGGCATCTGTTTATTATCGACCCCATCGACGGGACGATGAACTTCGCACGCGGCTTCAATCACAGCTGCATCTCCGTCGCATACATGAGCGCAGGTGAGCTGCGCGCCGCCGCGGTGTACAATCCCTATGTCGATGAGATGTTCACCGCCGTGAAGGGCGAGGGCGCATATCTTAACGGCCGCCGGCTGCATGTCAGCGACGCGCCGCTGAGCGACAGCGTGGTCTGCTACGGCACCTCCCCGTATTCCACGGAGCTTGCGGACGAGACCTTCCGTCTCGCGCGCATCGCCTTTAACGCGGGTCTTGACCTGCGCCGCGAAGGCTCCGCGGAGCTTGATCTGTGCAGCGTCGCCGCGGGGCGCGCGGGGCTGTATTTTGAGATGCAGGTGTCCCTCTGGGACTATGCGGCGGGCGCGCTGCTTGTCCGTGAGGCGGGCGGCGTATGCCAGGATATCCGCGGCGCGGAGCTGCCGTTTGACGGCTCAAAGCCGACGATACTTGCAGGCGGCAGCCATGCCGTCATGGATTTCCTGAAGCTGACGGAGGGCGGAAAATGATTTCTCTTTTCCCAGAGCGCGGCGCTCCGGTATTGTTCGAAGCCGAACTTGATTCCACAAATACACGGCTCAAGGCCATGGCGGCCTACGCCGAGCCGGGCACCGTCATTGCCGCAGGGCGGCAGACAGGCGGCCGCGGCAGGCTCGGCAGGAGCTTCTCTTCCCCGTCGGGCGGCGTATATCTCTCGATGCTGCTCGCCCCCGCTGCGGACATGCGCGCCTGCCTGACGCTGACACCCACCGCCGCCGTCGCAGTGCGGCGCGCGCTCAAGAAGGTCTGCGGGCTGGGCGCGGACATAAAATGGCCGAACGACCTGCAATTCGGCGGCAAGAAGCTCTGCGGGATACTCACCGAATCCGTCACCGCTGGCGGGAGCTTCAAGCTCATCATCGGCATCGGCGTGAATCTTAACACCGGCATGGACGAGCTGCCGCTTGAGCTGCACGACACGGCCTGCTCCGTGTATTCCGTCACCGGACGCTACACCCCGCAGGAGGCCGTCATACGCGCGATAGTGGACGAGCTGGACTCCGCCTACGCCCACTGGGTCGTCAACTCGCACTGGGCGCTCGACGATTACCGCGCCGCCTGCGCGAGCCTCGGGCATCGGGTGCAGCGCGGCAGCGTCTGCGGCGAGGCCGTCGCGATCGCCGACGATTTCACCCTGCTCATCCGCACGGACGCGGGCGAGCTCATCCCCGTCTCCAGCGGCGAGATATTGTACGCATAGCGAAATATAACGCATTGGCAAAATCACCAGTTTGCCAATGCGTTTTTTATAAATTGTGCCGATTTTTTTGCGAGTCTGCGTGTTGACCAGGCCGATCTTCCGCGTTAAAATATTGTCAGGCTCGAAAGGGCATAATGAGAAAATAGATTGTTTTTCACGTCAAGAAAAGAGAAACATTACTATGGCAAACAGAATCATTCTCAACCAGACTTCTTATCACGGCGCAGGCGCCATCAAAGAGCTGCCCACCGAGGTCAAGTCCCGTGGACTGAAGAAGGCTCTTATCTGCTGCGGCCCCACCCTTCTGCGTCACGGCGTCATCGCCCACGTGACCGACGTTCTGGACGCTGCCGGACTCAGCTATGAGATATATTCCGATATAAAGCCCAACCCCACCATTGAGAACGTGACCGACGGTGTCGCCGCGTTCAAAGCCGCAGGCGCGGATTACCTGATCGCCATCGGCGGCGGCTCCCCCATGGACACCTCCAAGGCCATCGGCATCGCCCACTCCATGGCGCACACCCTCGGCGCTGTCTATGACACTCCGCACGGCGTCGCCTGCGCGATGATGCTGCCGATCGTCATGGAATACAATGCCGACTGCACTGGTGAGAAGTATCGCGAGATCGCACGCGCAATGGGCGTTGAGGGTGTTGATTCGATGACTCAGGCCGAATACCGCAAGGCCGCCATCGACGCCGTCAAGAAGCTCTCCAAGGATGTCGGTATCCCTGAGAAGCTGGAAGCTCTGAAGGAAGAGAAGCTGCCCTTCCTCGCAGAGAGCGCGTACGCCGATGCCTGCCGTCCCGGCAACCCCAAGGATACGACCCCCGCAGAGCTGACCGAGCTGTTCAGAAAACTGATGTAAGCTCTAAATCAAATAGAAACACGCAGAGCAAAAGCTCTGCGTGTTTTTTAATATAAAAGTTTTTACTCCGCCGCGCTCGGCTCAGCGTGTACATTCTTCGCGTCATACTCCTTGACCACGGCTTCATAGAATCCCGCACAGGCCGCGTCATAATAAGGGTAGACGTAGAATATGCCGAGGATACCGTAGGTAAAGCTGTTGAGCAGATGCCAGCCGATGAAGCTCAGACGCAGGCAGAAATACTTCCACCGATAGCCCTGCATTATGGCTCTGGAATAGCTCATGGCCTCCTTTGCGGAAAGCTGCGGCTTATTTATCAGGATAAACGGTACCATCAAATATGAATACAGCCGCGTCAGGCCGTACACCGGTATGAGCAGCCACAGGAAGCTGATCACAGCGTGATACAGCCGCCCAGTCATAATGCGCTTATAATCCGAGAAGCCGCAGAAAGCGTACTCCGCGTGCAGCGCCTGGCCGCGCCACAGCGTCAGCGCCGCGGCGCTTTCGCCGCAGGCGAGCACGTTCGCGAAGAATACCTGATACAGCAGGAGTATGAGCATCACTTCGATGTACAGCGTCAAAAACGGCAGCAGGTACTGCGACGGGTCGAAGCTGTGCCCGCGGAATGTGAGCACCAGCGGCTGCGCGGTGAAGAATACGCTCATGAGAACGACGAAATACGTGATACCCACAACAACGCCTGTACTCAGAGTCTGTGTCCCGATAAGAGTGAGATAGGTGCAGTTTGAAGCGTAGTGCTGATCGTGCAGGCGTTTGCGCGCCGTCTCGCATATCTGCCGGCGAGTGGGGAAACCGGCCGCCGACGTGACCGGTGCGGGCGCGCCGCAGCTTGCGCAGAACGCGCCGTCGTTTTCATGTCCGCAATAGCATGTCCACATACTTGTTCTTCCTTTCCTTTATTCCTCTTCGTCCTCCAAATCCTCCGGCAGGATGGTCATAAGGTCGTCCCTCGTCGACGATTCCATCGCGGCGACGCGGTTTGACTGCCGCACGACCATATCCTCGAAACAGTTGCGCACGTCGCGCCCGTTGCCGAAGTTATCGTCGCGCTCGGCGTACAACTCATCAAAGAGTTTGAGCGCGGCCGACTCGGCGTCGGCACTGAGCGTGTAGCCGTTTTTCTTGCACTGGCCGCGAAAAATTGCCATGAGCTGCTCTCCGGTGTAGTCCGGAAAGTAGAAATACTTGTTGAAGCGGGATTCAAGCCCCGGATTGGAGTTGATGAACTTCGTCATCGGCTCGTTGTAGCCCGCGACGATAACGATGAGATCGTCCCGGTGATCCTCCATGGCCTTGAGTATCGTTTCGATAGCCTCGCGGCCAAAATCATTCTCTCCGCCGGACGCGAGCGAATACGCCTCGTCGATAAACAGCACCCCGCCGAGGGCGGATTTTATGACCTCCTGCGTTTTCAGGGCGGTCTGGCCGACGTAACCGGCCACAAGCCCCGAACGGTCGACCTCGATAAGCTGTCCCTTGCTCAACACGCCGATAGTCGCGTACAGCCCGCCTACGAGCCGCGCGACCGTAGTCTTGCCGGTGCCCGGATTGCCGAGGAACACCATGTGCAGGCTCATCGGCGGCACAGGCAGGTCGTTCTCCTGACGGAGCTTACGCACCTTCATAAGGTTTATAAGGCTCTTCACGTCCTTCTTCACCTCATCCAGCCCGACCAGCGCGTCAAGCTGTGCAAGCAGCTCTTCAAGGCTCGGCTTCTCCTCCTCAGACTGCGCGGGCTTGGGCGCCGCCGTCTCCCCGCCGGAGGTCTGCTGTGCGGCCGGGTGCTTCTCCGTGAAGCCCGGCTCCATGTTCGTGACGAAGTCCAGCGGATTAAGCGCCTCCTTCGACTTTTTCACGCCGGAGGTGTCGCATATCGCGGCCAGTTTGTCGCCGCACTCGGTGATATACTCGGCCTCGGCGTAGCTCACGTCGTCGTCCGCGGCGGCGAGGTAGAGCAGAATGTTGGTGAGCATACGGATGAATGTGCGTGAGGCCTCGGTGCCGCGCTTTGCGTCACGCTCGGCAAGATCCCAGAAAAACACCGGCGGCATGAACATGTCGCTTTCGCAGACGGAGCTGGTCAGGTTCCACAGCAGCCAGTGCGGCTCCGGACGGTTCTTGGAGTATACCTGGTTGGCCATATCTACATGATGCTGGCCTATGCTGCCCGCCTTGCTCCACAGCTCCAGCGCGCAGCGGGTCACAAACTTGTCCAGCTCGTCCGCGAGCGCGAAGCTGCCGACGCGGTAAAAGGCGTCGGTGTTGGCGATGTATATTTTATGAAACTCCTCCGGGGAGCGGTTCCATGTCGTTGGCATATGTCGCATCTCCTGTTTATGTTATATTTGGCTTCATTATATACCCCCGAACCGCTCTTGGCAACGAGCAATTCGGGGGATCCGTCCATATAATCACTTATGCGGCGGGCAAAAGCGCACCGCGCGGCTCTGCGGCTTTTTGCCGGGCATCAGCTCGGCGGCGCCGCCGGAACGCATGGGCGGTTTTGCGGCCTCGGGCCGCGCCGCGGTCACGCGTTTCCATACCTCGTCAAACCCCTCAAGGCTCTTCATTATCTCGTTATTGTCCATGTGCATCACCCATCCGGACTTATTATATGCCGCTGCCCGCCGAAAGGTGTTGCCGCAGCCGCGCATGGCGGGTATAATACTGCATGACACCTGACAGCACGGCGAGTCAGGAAATCGCGTTTCCGCTGCGGTACAATAGGTTCACAGAGGGAGGGAGAACATGGACTGGATAACAGGGATTCAGCGTGCCGTCGACTACGCGGAGGAGAACATGACCGGCGAGATCGACTACGAGGAGGCCGCGCGACGCGCGCTGTCGTCAAGCTTTCATTTTCAGCGCGTGTTCGGCATTCTGTTCGGGTACAGCTTTGGCGATTATATCCGTATGCGGCGGCTGTCGCTCGCTGGACAGGAGCTTTTTCTCACGCGCAGCCGCGTTATCGACACGGCGCTCAAGTACGGCTACGACACGCCGGCGAGCTTTTCCCGCGCCTTCACGCGCTTTCACGGAATATCCCCGTCTGCGGCGCGTCAGGGCGGCCATGTGCGCAGCTTCTCCCGCATCTCTGTGAAACTTACTATCACAGGAGGAAACATGATGGATTACAGGATTGAGAAGAAGGGCGCGATAAAAGTCGCGTGCCGCAGGATAAACGTCACAAAGCCCACCGAAAATGGCATCGCCTATGAGCCGATATCCGCGTTCTGGCGCGAATGCGGCGCCGACGGGACTATTCCGCGTCTCTGCTCACTCATGGCACAGCCGAACCCCTTCGACGGCATACTCGGTATCTGCTTCACCGAATTTCTCGACGGCAGCACCTTCCCCTACGGCATTGGCGCAGCCTGCCGTGACGATGTGACCGGCGGCGACGGCATCGACGTGGTCGAGTTGCCCGCGCACACATATGCGGTTTTCAAGGTACGCGGTCCAATGCCTGAGGCGTTCCAGAAGACGTACATGGAGATGAACACGGACTTCTTCACGACAAGCGATTACGAATACTCAAACGTCGTGGAACTTGAGGTCTACCCGTCCGCAAACGTGAAAGATCCGGACTATCAGTGTGAAATCTGGATCGCCGTCGAGCCGAAGAAGAAAGCCTGACCGCAGAATTCTATTGCGGTGCCGCACCGCGCAGTGTATAATTATGGCAGGGGATAAAAACACATCCCGGTAGGTAGTCCGGGAGCGCCGTCAGGCGTCAGTAACCTGCCTCCTTTGGTTGTCCGTTCCCCGTACACAGCAATAAGGAGGAACGAACAATGTCCACAACAAAAACAAGCCTGACAGTCACATTTGAAGCGCCGTTCTGGATTGGCCTATACGAGCGTGAATCAGACGGCGCATATGAGGTGTGCAAGATCACCTTCGGCGCGGAGCCAAAGGATTATGAGGTTTATGAGTTCCTGTTGAGAAACTGGCACGGCCTCAGCTTTAGTCCAAAACTCCAAAGCAGCACGCTTTCCGAGCGGCGGTTGAATCCGAAGCGGCTGCAAAGGGAAATCAAACGTCAGCTCGAACCGCGCGGTATCGGCACAAAGGCGCAGGAGGCGCTCAAGCTTCAGCATGAGCAGAACAAGAAACTGCGTCAGAGCATAAGCCGCGAGGCAAGAGAGGCCGAGAAAGACCGGCGCTTTCTGCAAAAACAGGAGCAGCGCCGGGAAAAGCACAAAGGACATTGAAAAACAAGGCGGATCGACGATCCGCCTTGTTTTTATATAGTTTCCTTATTCAAAATCTGGCCGGAGTTTGAGATAGTATAGACCTCGCATGGAATAGCCTTTCCGCTTCGCTCCATTGCCGCCTGAACCATACGCACAAGACCACCGCAGCACGGCACCTGCATACGGGTCACAACGATGCTCTTGATGTTGTTGAGCATAAATATCTGCTGGAGCTTCTCGCTGTAATCGGTGGCGTCGAGCTTCGGACATGCGATAATAACGGTGCGTCCTGCGATGAAGCGCTCATGGAAGCCCGCGAAAGCATAGGCCGTGCAGTCTGCAGCTATCAGAACATCCGCGCCGCGGAAAACAGGCGACACCGGCGGCAGCAGCTTCAGCTGAACCGGCCAATTGCCGAGCTGGCTTTCTCTCGCTTCCGCTTCAGCAGCCGCGATGCGCGCCTTATTCTCTTTCACAGCGGACTCATCATATTCCGCCGCCTCGCGCTCTACAAAGGTTATCGCGCCCGCAGGACACTGCGGCAGGCAGTTGCCAAGACCGTCACAGTAATCATCGCGGATAAGCCTCGCTTTCCCGTTAATAATCGCGATCGCGCTTTCGTGACACGCCGCGGCGCATTTGCCGCAGCCGATACACTTTTCTTCATCTATGTTTATTATCTGGCGGATCATAAACATACTTCCCTACATATCTACTTGAATTATATATAAAACCACAAAAGAATTCAAATATAAAAAATCAGAGCCGCTTATTTAAGCGGCTCTGTGTTGGCGTTGACCTATCTTTCCAGTCCGTCTCCAGACAAGTATTGTCGGCACTGGTGAGCTTAACTTCTGTGTTCGGAATGGGAACAGGTGGACCCTCACCGTTAAAAACACCAACTATATTCAGGAACTGTACCCTGAAAACTAAACAGAGGAGAGGTAAAGCAAGGGGTTTGCCTGCAAAATATAGGTCAAGCCCTCGGGTTATTAGTACCAGTAGGCTGAACACATTACTGCGCTTACACCGCTGGCCTATCAACGAAGTAGTCTTCTTCGACCCTTACTCCATAATGGATGGGAGATCTTATCTTAGGGGGAGTTTCACGCTTAGATGCCTTCAGCGTTTATCTCGT
>OLPW01000381.1_pt1 | contig 54511 bp, 46 predicted proteins | sample 1672161 | NCBI WGS metagenome assembly OLPW01 (sample SAMEA3136654, study PRJEB25190) | human gut metagenome
GCAATGTGGGCGGAATGATCAATGCGCTGAATTCTGCCCTTGGTGGGGGCACTTTCCTTGCGAGTGTTCTTATAAATGCCGGTATGGCTCCCGAAACCCTGGGGATAAAACCGGATGAAAAGGGAAACTACAGCGAGCTTGATAAGCAGAGACTGGCAAATGCAGCGCTGCTGCTGGTCGCGCAGATGACAGGGGACAAGGATGAAGAATCTAACGAATATCTTGTTAAAGAGGACATACTTAATGCGCTTGCCCTAAATGATGCAAACGGTCTTGTGGATTTAAATGACGTTCCCGGAACATTGAGAAATGTTGGGGCAATCTATGGCGTGATGACCGCCTTTGCCCATTCCGAGCAAGCGGAGGACTGGACAACGACCCTGACGGACGCGGACGGCAAAGAGTTTACATACGATGCAAAACAGTACTACGACTATGTCAATCAGCAGATCGCCGCTGCCGCCAATAGCGGAAAAGATGGCGGAGAAAAACTAAGTGATATCCTTGCCGCGCTTGGGCAGTTTGGGTCGTTTGTTCAGGACGAGGACGGTAACCTGACAGACCAGTTTTTGGATTACGTCGACGACCCAACTGAGCCGGAAAACGCGCAGATCAACAAGGATCTGGACGGCTATATCAACGCGATGCAGGCGCTCAGTCAGAATCAGGACGGTCTGGTCGCCGCCGGCATCCTCGAAGACGGCGCGGACGGCGGAAACATTTCCCCGATCTTAGACAAGCTGTTCGCCCAATAGAAATAAACCGTCCCCCCACACCGGACAGGCGCATGGTAAAAATGACCCCCGTAAGCGATTCATTTGAATCGCTTACGGGGGATTTTTTGCGCTGATGCGGGAAGAGCGCCGCGCGGAACGCTTAGCCCTCCTCTATGTAGCCGTTTGGATTTTGCACCTGCCAGTTCCAGGAGTCTCTGGCACAGTCCTTATAGTCATATTCCGCCGTCCAGCCAAGGATGTTCTTTGCCTTTTCGACGGCGGCAAAGCTCAGGGGCACGTCGCCCGCGCGCGGGCCGACGATGCGGTAAGGCACCTTCCTGCCCGATGCCTCTTCAAACGCGGACACCAGCTGCAGCACGGTCGTCCCCTTGCCCGTCCCCAGATTGAAAACGTCATATTTGCTGTCCGTTTTTTCAAGATAGTTCAGCGCCGCAATGTGCCCCTTTGCCAGATCGACAACGTGGATGTAGTCGCGGACCCCCGTTCCGTCCGCGGTATCGTATTGATCGCCGTAAACGCTCAGATACGGGAACTGCCCGAGCAGGGTGCGGGTGATGTAGGGGGCAAGGTTGTTGGGGGCCTTCTGACCGCAGTCCTCGCCGATGAGCCCGGAGGGATGTGCGCCGACGGGGTTGAAGTAGCGCAGAGAGGCAAAGCGGAAGTTGTCGCGCTGCCGCGCGAAATCATGCAGGAGCAGCTCGTTGAGATACTTGCTGAACCCATACGGGCAGCAGACCTTGCCGACAACATCGCTCTCGCGGTTCGGCATGGTCTCGGGCGTGCCGTACACCGTTGCCGAGGAGGAGAACACCAGCTTGTACACCTGATGCTTTTCCATTGCGTTGAGAAGATGGAAGGTAGACGTCAGGTTGGTGTCGAGATATCTTCCGGGGTCTTCAACGGACTCCGCGACGGATTTTAAGCCGGCAAAGTGGATCACGGCGTCCAGACAGTTTTCCGCAAAGACCTTTTCAAGCGCGGCGCTGTCCAACAGGTCGATCTGATAGAAAGCAGGCCGTTTGTTCGTTATCTTCTGGATGCGGTCGATCACTTCAATCTTAGAGTTGCACAGATTGTCGGCAATGACAACGTCATAGCCGGCATTCAGAAGCTCCACCACCGTGTGACTCCCAATAAAACCCGTACCGCCCGTCACCAATATCGTCATGGCTCATGTTCCTCTCTTTTCCGTTTGTTTCTTGCCGATTTCGCGTTTTTTGCTCAAAGCAATCCCTTCTGCTCTAACTTTGACATATACCAGGACTTTTTCAGACTCTTTTCGTTGGCATAGGTATAGACAACGGTGTCTACAAGCCCAAGATCACCGTCGTTTTCCCTGAGCAGTTTCTCCATGGCGCGGACGATCTCATCCATCTTCCCGTCGCACTCTTTTTCGAGAGCGGATGCTCTGGAAAGATAGCCCCTCGCCATTTTCAGGAGTTGTGTCTTTGTCCGTTTTTCCGCCGGCAGAGCCAGATACTCCGCCTTTGCGTCGGCATACATCGTGTCCAGCGCCAGCGTGTACTCCTCACGCAGGACATAGACCTTGGCGATGAGCGCCGACAGCTCTTTTTGATAGGCGCTTTCCGCGCTTTGTTCGCTCTTCTCGCTCGCAGCCGGCGTGTCGGTCTTCGCGACCGGCGCGTCCGTCTTGCCGCCGCTTTCCGGACGGCTTGTGCTGGCGGGTTCCTCGCGCGGCTCCCCTTCCCCGCCGTTCGTCAGGCGCTCCATAAGCTCCTCCTGGGTCATGGAGCCGTCCCGGAAAGCCTGACGATCTTCTTCCGAGATCTCCCCTACCGTGACCTCGCCTGCCGCTTTCACTGCCTCTTGGATCATCTGCTGGTTCTCCTCCAGCTTTTCCTCCAGCTCGGCCGATGTATGCTGCGTCGCGGCATGGATCGCTTTTAAGTTATCGCGCTGCCACCAGAAAAGCCCCGCCAGCGATACCGCCAGCAGTACAAGAATGGTGCAGAGAATGGTTTTACGCCGTTTCAAGCCGTTTCCTCCACTTTTTTGAGGTCCATTTTCCTCATCCACCAGTTCCAACGCCTGTTATGAGACTTCTGCCGTTGCTCGGCCGTTGATCTCCTCCGGGGAAGTATATGTCGGGACCATCTCCCGTAGCATGGTGATCAGATCCTGAGGCGGTATGTCGCGGGTGACGGCTTCATCCAGCCGCAGCAGGTCGTCCATGATGACGTCCTTTGAAATATCCTGCTGCTGTTCGATGAAGATCTTCTCATTGCTTGTTTTGGAGAGCGTTTCGCTGCGCATCAGCAGCTCCTCATAGAGCTTTTCGCCGGGGCGCAGGCCGATCTCCTGAATGGTGATATCCTTATCCAGCTCCAGTCCGGACAGGCGGATGAGGTTTTCCGCCAGTTCCAGGATCTTCACCGGCTCGCCCATATCCAGAACGAAGATCTCGCTCTGCTTTGCCATAGCGCCCGCCTCGAGCACCAGCTGGGCAGCCTCAGGAATGGTCATAAAATAGCGGATGATGCGCCTATCCGTGATGGTGACGGGGCCGCCCTCCTGGATCTGCTTTTTGAAAAGGGGCACAACAGAGCCGTTGGAACCAAGCACATTGCCAAACCGCACCGCGCAGAATTCTGTGGGGCTGTCCGTCCTGCTTTGCAGGATCATCTCGCAGAATCGCTTGGTCGCGCCCATGAAGTTGGTGGGATTCACGGCCTTATCCGTGGAGATCATGACAAACTTTTTGACGCCGAACTTCTCCGCCGCCCGCACCACATGATATGTGCCGAAAATGTTGTTCTTGATGGCCTCCTCGGGGCATTCCTCCATCAGCGGGACATGCTTGTGGGCCGCCGCATGGAGCACGATGTCGGGGCGATACATCCGAAACAGGCTGTAAACTTTTTCCTTATCTCGCACGGAGGCGATCTCCACCCGCAGGTTCAGCCGATCGCCCCATACACGCCGCAGCTCCTGCTGGATATCATAAGCGTTGTTCTCGTAAATATCCAGAATGATGAGCTGCTTGGGTTGATATTTGGCGATCTGACGGCAAAGCTCGCTGCCGATGGAACCGCCGCCGCCGGTCACCAGCACGGTCTGACCCTGCAAAAAGTTCGTCAGGACCGCCGTATCCAGCTTCACCGGCTCTCTGCCAAGGAGATCTTCCACCTGCACATCCTTCACCGCCGCCATGCTCACCTCGCCGTTTACCAGCTGGTAAATCCCCGGCAGGCTCCGTATACGGCAGCTCGTTTTCTGGCAGATGTTCAGGATATCCTTCTTTTCCTTGGCGGGCGCCGCGGGGATGGCAAGGACGATCTGCGTGATCCGCTCCTTTTTGACCATCTCGGGGATCTTCTCCCGCCCGCCGACGATGGGCACGTTCCCGATGTACTTGCCCTGCTTGCTCTTGTCGTCGTCGATGATGCAGCAGACATGGCTTTTTAGCTGCGGCGTGACGGAGATCTCCCGCAGGAGCATTCGCCCCGCCTCGCCCGCGCCGATGAGCATAACGCGCTCGCCCTCCTCCTGCCTTGCCTGACGGGCGGAGCTTGCGAACATCCGCAGAAACCGGAAGGTGCAGCGCCCGCCCACCAGCAGGAACAGCTGGAACAAAAGCTCCATGAAGAGCACGCTCCTCGGCTGGTGATAGCCGAAAAGCGCCGCCGGCACATGGAACGCGCAATAGGCGAGGACGACGGATATCACCATCTCGGCGACATCATGGGCGCTGACGTAGCGCCAGAGGTAGCGGTACATCCGGCGCGGCCAGAAGACCGCCGCCGTGACCAGAAACTGAACGGGCAGAGCACGAAACCACGGCTCAAGATATCCGGAAGGCACCTGCTCAAAGTCGAAGTCGAAGCGCACCAGCAGCGCAAGACCGCCCGCCACAATGATGAAAATGGCGTCCATCAGGAGGAAGAGCACCGTCTGGACGGGTACGCTTTTTTGAATCGTTTTCATACTATGCCCCCATGGATCTATGGTAAAAGGCAGTCCCTCCACTGCCTTTTACCGTACTCTTTTGAATTCTCCGCTCAGCGGAGGGCGACGCCGTCAGACGCCTCGCAGATGTTCTTCCACGCCCAATGGGTCTGGGGGACATCCGGGTACTGGCGGGCATTCTCGTAAGACTGACCTGCCATGCAGCGGCCCAGCAGACGGTTCAGCAGAACGGCTGCCTGCGCGCGGGTGATGTGCTGATTGGGGGCAAACTGCCCGTTGCCGACGCCGTTGACCCAGCCGAAGGACGCCGCCGTGGAAATGGCGTCAAACGCCCAGTGGCTGGCGGGCACGTCGGTAAAGGTCTCTCCGCTCGCGGAGACCTGGGTGAAGCGGGCGCAGATGGTGACAAACTCGGCGCGGGTGATGGACTGATTCGGGGCAAACTTGCCGTTGCCGACGCCCTCCACGATGCCAAGAGAGGCAAGGGCATTCACCGCCTCGGCGCACCAGAGCGTGTCGGGGACGTCCGTAAAGGTGGATTTGGAGGAAACCTTCTGCTCCTTCAGCAGGCGGTAGAAGATCTGCGCCACCTGTCCGCGGGTAACGGAGCTTGCGGGATAGAACCTGCCGTCCGCCATGCCCTGCATATAGGAGATATTCTGATCGGTGTTCAGCTGCTTGGAGATGCCGGTCATATCGGGGTCGGCGACCATCATGGCGCGAACGGACACGCTGCTTTCGGGCATGGTGAAGGTGTAGACGCCGTCAGACTGCTTGCTCACGGGAATGTCGTTGCCGCTCACATCCTTGACCGCCAGATCGGAGAGGACATAGCCGTTCGACGCGGCGCTGTCCCGGATGACGGCGGTCTCACCCTTGGGCAGGGTATTCTTGTCCGCGCGCAGCGTGTTGTTCGGCACAGACTCCACAACGATCTTGTGGCCGTCGGGAGCGACGGGCGTATTGCCGCTGCTGCCGGAGCCGGTGGTGTAGCCCTTGAGCGTCACGGTCACGGTATAGAGGCGGCCGTTGTCTCGGTAGGTCACGCGGTTGACGCGGTCGACCGTGAGGTTTGCGAAGGTGGAGGAAAGGCTCTTGAGCGTATCCTTGAAGGCGCTGTCCACGCTGTCATAATACTTCTCAACGTACGCATTCCACGCGCTCTCGCCCTGCCGGAACGCCTCGGCGCCCGTGTCCACGATATTTCGCAGACCGGTCCCGGAAAAGACGGTTTCCATTTCGTGGTATGCGCTGTCGACAACGGACGCCAGTTCCGCTGCAAGGGGCGTGTCCATCGTGCCGTAGCGGCTGGAGGAGGCGCTGAGCGTCCGCTCCACGCCGTCGGCATCGGGACCGGTGATGGTCACGTCGACATAATAGGTCGTGGCTGCCAGCGCGGTCTGCGGCAGCAGCGTGCCGAGCATCATCAGCAGCACAAGCATTTTTGCAATGTTTCGTTTCATGTTCATCCTCCAAGTCAATGAATTTATCAGATCACGTTTCCGTATTTCAGGCAATTCCTTCAAGATGCAGCGTCTCGCTGTGCAGCCTGCCGGGCAGGGCGCTGTGATGGGTGGCGAATACCGCCGCCGGATACGCGCCCGTCAGCTCTGTCAGCAGCCGTGCCTCCGTATCCTCGTCCAGCGCCGAGGTGATCTCATCCAGCAGCAAAAAACGCGGGGCAGAAAGCATCGCGCGGGCGATGGCAAGGCGCTGGCGCTGTCCCGCGGAAAGACCGCCCCCCTCTTCGCTCAGGACGGTTTCAAGGCGGTCGGGCAGGTCGCGGACAAAGCCGCATTGCGCCCGATCCAACACCTCCCAAAGGGAGGCGTCATCCGCGTCGGGCTTTGCCAGCAGCAGATTTTCCCGAATACTGCCGGAAAAGAGCCAGGGCGTCTGTGGGACATAGCCGAACAGCCCCCGCACGGCAGCGGAGCAAGGGAGCTCCCCCCGCTCGGTTTCAAGGTATACCCGGCCCTGCTGCGGGTGGTACAGCCCCAGAATAAGGCGGAAAAGCGTGCTTTTTCCGCTCCCGGATATTCCCGTGAGGCAGGTCCAGCGATCGAGCGGCAGCCGCGCGGAAAAATTCCGCAGAACAGGCTGTTCCTCGCCCTCATAGGAAAAGGTGACATTTTCAAATACGATGGCGCGAAAGACGTCGTCCTCCTCCGCCGCTTGTCCCGGCGCCTCCCCAGGCAGGGAATACAGCTCATCCAGCCGCGCCTCCGCCGCGCGGACGGCTGCCAGCCGGGACTGAACGCCCGACAAGCCCGTGAGCGGGCTTTGGAACATCGCGAGGAGCTGTAAGAGTGCCGCAAGGTCGCCGAAGGAGAGCCTTCCTTCCCGAATGGCGATGCCGCCCCAGACAAGAAGAACGGCGTATCCAAGCTGCAATACGGCGGAAAACCCGGTTCCGACCCCCGTTGAGAAGACGCGCAGGCGCTTGCGCTCGCGCAGCCACTCCTTCTGCCGTCCTTCAAAGCGGCGGACAGCCTCCTCCCCCGCCGTCATGCTGCGCAGAAGCTCCGTATGCTCCAGGATCTCCTGCGTGCAGCCCGTCAGACCTTCTTCCGCCTGACGCACGCGCAGATGCCGCCGCGTCAGATACTTTCGCAGCAGCCGCCCGCCGGCGATCGCCAGCGCGCCCGCGCCTACGACCGCAAGGGCAAGGGGGATATTGACGAAAAACAGCGCGGATGCGGCGCAAAGCAGTCGGATGAGCTGCCCCGCCACCTGGGGGCGGCCGACGACCCGCCATTCGCAGACGGTGTAAGCGTCCTGCGTCAGGCGGCTGAAGACCTGCCCGCTGTGGTAGCGGCTGTATGCCTCCGCATCCTTGCTCAAAAGCGTATCAAGCGTGTCGCGCCGCAGCGATACCGCCGCGCGGTCGACTGTCCTGCCGGAAAGCAGGTCAAGCCCGCCGTCGAGCAGCGGGAGAGCCAGCGCCAGAAAGAGCAGCGCGCCCCCCCATGTCCTGCCGCCCTCATCCAGCACCCGGCGGCTCACCAAGGCAAGCGCCGCGATGCCGAACGCCTGCGCGGCGATGCCTGCATACAGCAGCGTGAGCGGCGCTTTGTACGCGCCCGCCGCCTTTTTCTTCGACTGACTCATCTCATCTTCTCCCGCGTATCAGTCCCCTCCGTGCCCGCTGAAGGAATCGCAGCAGCCTCAGCAAGGGGCGACGGGCGGGAAAGGTATGGACCCAGAAGCGTTCATAAAACCGGTAGGGCCGGGACAGGGCGGTCTCCTGCCAGTGCCCCTTGCGGCGAAAGGCGGTGACGTACGCAATGATCTGCGCCTCATCGACCTGCTCCCCTTCCCACTGAGCGTCGCCGCAGCAAATGCAGGTCTCTGGCGCACACAGGCGGATGACGCGGTGCAGGATATAACTGCCGTCTGCCCTCTGATAGAGGGCGATATCGCCCGACTGTGCGCAGCGATCGGGCCGCGCAAGGCGCACCATGTCCCGCCCGCCGGCAAGAAGCGGCCACATACTGTTTCCTGTTACCGGAAGGAGCGCTTCTCCGTGCGCAAGCTGCTCATCGAGCAGTTCGCGCAGCTGCGCCATGGGGATCTGCCGGACCTCCATCCTACAGACCGTCCACCGCGCCGACGGGTCTCAGCTTGTCAAGAAAGGCGGCTGCGTCTGCCTCCGCCTGCTCCCGTTCGACCGAATACACGGCGCATAAGGCGTCTCCAAGGCTTTGGAGCGTCTGTTCCCGCGCCAAAAGGTCCCATAAAAATGCGCCGGTCTCGTTTACGGAGATCATTCCCGGAAACGCTTCGGCAGCCGCCCCCAGGGGGACGATGACCGACATATCTGCGACCCGGCGCAGGATGAAATTCTCATTTCTTCGCATATTCCCTCTCCTGTTCTGCGCGCGCTGCGGTGAAGATCGCGTCGCTGCGGCAAAGGAGCGCTTTGAGCGCATCCCCCGTCAGACGCTTTTTGGCAACGGCAGCGGCAGGGCCCAGATCGGGCGTGCGCCGCTGCGTGCCGTGACAGTCGGATGCAAGGAAAAAGGATTGCCCCTCCCTCAGCTGCCGAAGGAGTTTCCACCGCTCCATGGGATTCAGCAGGCATCCGGCGCTGAGCTGGATGGGGACGTTCAGGCGATACAATTCCTGTATGTGCTCTTTCTTCTGCCGCCCCAGATACCGCTCCAGATGCGCCAGCACCGGCGTGACGCCGGTCTGCGCCGTCAGCGAGTAAAGCTGGTCGATCATGCTGCCGCTCCAAGGGGTGAAGGGCAGTTCCAGCAGCAAATAACGGCTCGAACCGAGACACAGTGCCTCAAGATCGTCCCAATGGTTCATATTTGGCATCCATGCCACCTCTGCACCCAACACAAGGTCAGGAAAAGGTTCGGCGGTTTTCTCCATCGCTGCGGAAAGATGATCCCAAGCGGCTTGACGACGCGCGAGAAACTGCTCTATGCTCTCCCTGTCCCGATGAAAATGGGGGGTGAGCGCTACACCCGTAACGCCCTGCGCTGCCTCCATGCGGAGCATTGCAAGACTGGCTGCCGTGTCCGGCGCGCCGTCGTCCATGCGGGGCAGAATATGGGTGTGAAGATCGGTCATGGGATGCTCCGTTCCCCGCTGTCCGGCTTCTCCTGTCCGTATCCGTAACCGTAGCCGTGCCCATAGCCGTAGCCGCGTCCGTAGCCGTAGCGGTGGCGTCGATAGCCGTATTTCCGATATCCGTAGTATCCGCTCTCCCGCGGCACTTCATTAAGAACAAAGCCGAGGATCTTCGCGTGGGAGCGCTCTAACTGCTCCACCGCGCGCAGGACGCTCCCGCGCTCGGAAAGACCTGCACGCACCACGAACAGCACGCCGCTGCTCTCAGGCACCAGAACGCAGGCATCCGTCACCAGATTGACGGGAGACGTATCGAGAATGATGTAATCGTAGTTTTTCTGCAAGCTGTCAAGCAGCGCTTTCATGCGGGAGGAACCGAGCAGTTCCGACGGGTTGGGCGGCACGTCGCCGGCAAAAATGACGTCAAGATCCTCAATGCCGGAATCATGGATGGCCTTTCCAAGCAGCTCCGGCTGGATAAGCAGGTTGCTCAGTCCTACCTTTTCCTTCGCGGACAGCAGACGCGCCAGCTTGGGGCGGCGCAGGTCACAGTCGATCAGAAGGACGCGCTGCTTCATCTCCGCATAGGAGATGGCAAGGTTGAGTGCGGTGATGCTCTTTCCTTCGGATTGCATGGCGGAGGTCACGATCAGGACCTTGCACGCCGTCTCGTCCGCCAGGGAAAAGGTCACGTTGGTCCGCAGGGTCTTGTAGGACTCGCGGATGAAAAAATCGCTCTTTTCCGAGAGGATGTTTTTCCGCTCCACTTCCATGATCGCGGCAGTATCCGGCGCGTCGTGCCGCCGGGATCTCCGCAGAAGAGAAAAATGCTTTTTTTTCATGTCGCCTTACCTCTCTCCGCCGTGCTCATCGGCTTTTTGTGCGCTGAGACCCGCCTTTTTCCGCTCATTCTCCGCAAAGGAGGGGATCTGCCCCAGCATGGGCAGGTCGAAAAGCTGCGTCAGGTCTTCCTCGTTCTTGATGCGAACGTCCATCAGATACAGCAGCGTGACATAGACGACCGCGAGAAGCAGACCCACCGCACAGCCCAAAAGGGTATTTTTCCGATAGCTTGGGGTATAGCGGCTCGTGGGCACCTTGGCATGGTCGATGATCTTGGTGGAGCTGCCTTCGACGAATTCCTCGATCTCGCCGGGGGCGACGGTCGCCACCGCGTTGGCGATCTTCGCCGCCATCTCCGGATCGGGGTGGGAGATGTATACCGAGAACAGCTCGGTCTCATCCACCTGCGCCGTCGTCATCATGCCGCGGATCTCCGCCGCCGAGCAATCGAGCCTCGCGTTCTTTACCACCTTTTCCAGCACGGTATCGCTGCGGATGATGTTGACATAGGTGTTGACCAGCTGCTGGGAGGTCGCGAGGTTGGCCGCGCTGATATAATCCACCTGCTGATTCGCCTTTATATTGTTGACGTAAATGGTGACGTTGGCACGATACAGCGGCGTAATGAAATTGGCGGTGTAGATCAGGGAGATCGCCGCGGCGGCAAGTGCGCACAGCAGGATCAGCCGCCACCGCCTGAGGTAAAGCAGCAGCAGCTTCCAAAGGTCGATCTCCAGAATGTCGCTGGATCGGTTGATGTTGGATTCGTTCATGGTTGTATTTCCCTTTCTGTCTGCGTTTGGACAGATCTTGAGCGGGGCTTTCCGCCCCTTTTGGCGAGAGACCGCCTGAATAGTCTAAAGGCGGCACAAAAAGCCGCATATCAGTCGGTACTCTTTGTGCCGCTTCCGTCCACTGGCAGCGGGCAGCACGGCGTTTGCGTACTGCCTCCTGTCAATCGATGGCTTTGGCTTGATCCGGGAACAGTTTCTCCCGGACAAAATAGGCGGCGCTGTCGTCATTCCGGCAAATCAGTCGGAACACGTTCGTCTCCCGCAGGAGACGGTCTGCCGCGGCAAGCAGCCGGTCCATATCCTCCCGATGCAGACGGAAGGGGGTCTGACTCAGCAGCAGAGGTAAAGCCTCCGCCGGAGTGAGCGGCTGTAAAGCGTTTTCCTCCCCCTGAAAGAGGAAGCAGATCGCGCGCAGGGGCGCGCTGCGGTTCTGATGCAGCGCCTCCTTGCCGCACCATGGCGTGCCATAGACCTGCCACACACCGCTTTCGCGGCGCAGGGCGGGCTTGTCATCATTCAGAATGGACGCTCCAAACAGGCGCGTCCATTTTTCCGTGTGGGTGGATTTCCCCGTGCCCGGCGGCGCGGAAAAGCACACGGCCTGTCCGCCGTATTCCACCGCCGAGGCGTGGAGCATCATCCCCTCGTGGGACAGAAGCCCCACGGCAAAGCAGTCGCCTGTGGCGATGTACTCCGCAAGGTCCTCCGTTTCCAGCTCGGGACAGAGCGACAGCGCCTCCGCGCCGCCCACGCGGATGGTGATATCCGCCGCGCCGCACCGGGCGGAGGTCCGGTAGACCTCCGCCTGGGCAGCCGTGCGTCCCTTGGGGGACATTTCAACGATCAGATCAGCGATTCGGTAACGCATCACTTTTTGTGGATCCTTCCGTCCTCACCCCAGTAGGTGCGCTTACCTCCTACGACGCTGGCGTTTTTAACGACGCCCTTGTAGCCCCACTTATTCAGGGCGATCTGGTCGTCTTGCTCCATCGTAGCGGCCAACGCCTCCAGCGGCGCAAGCAGGATCAGTTCGGCAGCCGGAGCGATATAAGGTTTTTTTATCGTTTTCGTCATGCTTATTCACTCCGTTTTCGGGTTGGGGTTGGGGATGGGGATGTTCAGATCTTTAAGGAACTTTTCGAGGATCTCCCTTTCTGCCTGACTGATGTCCATGTCAGGATCCGTCAAAGCATTCTGCCAAGCGTCCTCGAAGCTCCACAGTCTCGTTTTGCTATTCTGCGTTTCGTCGTTTTGGAACGTTGCCTGCGCGATGGCGGAGAACTTCTTCGTATAGGTATCGGTGTTTTTCTTATCGATATCATGCATCAGGTATGCCTCGAAGAGATAGGCGTCACCACTGAGAACGACCGGGCTATCGCCGGGTTCTGATTCAGGGGGAATCTTCGTACCGGCAGGTATTTCATAGCGGGGATTGGTGGTCTTGTCATCGATATCCGTCAGCTTAAAGCCCAGAGACTTTAGGTAATCCTTTGCGGCTTTGTCGCCCTGGAACTTGCCGATGAAGAACAGCGCGCACTGCGGCGTGTCGCCGGTGGCCAGCTCGAAGCGGTAGCCGGTGACGGAGATGTTGAAATGGTGGAAGGACAGATTTGCGGTTTTACCATCTGCTTCCAGTCCCGAAATGGCAACATAGCGATCGTAGGTATCGACATCCCCCACCTTCACGGTCGGGGTCTCGTAGGTCGTGGCGTAGCCCTTCACCGTGCCGATGATCTTGCCCTTCGGGGCGGCATACTCCTTGCTCGAGCTGTCCATGCCGTAAAGCTTGTAAGCGCCCGTTACCGAGATATCGCCTGTCACCGTGCGGCCGTTCAGGTCGAGATAGAGACTCTTATTGCTGACGCTGATAGTTTTCTCGGTGGTGTTGTGCAGCAGCTTGATGTAGTTCGTCGGAGCGGTGGTGTTGTCCGGCGAGTAGGCTTTGACCGCGGCTTCCAGGGTGGAATAGGTGTCCCCCTGCGTGCCGTTGTTGATGATCGCCGCGACATCCTTCACCCATGTGCCGTCGCCGCAATCCTGGCATTTGCAGTAGGTAAAGGTATCGCCGGCCTTGGAACCCGCGGTTGGGGTGTAGCTGCCGTCGGCGGCGTTTTTCAGTTGGGCGGGGGTGATGGGGATGTCGTGGTTTGTTACATCTGAGCCTTTTTGCGTGTACTGATGGGTCGTGGTTTCATTACCGGGCGCGCCCTGCTGGACATATTTGCCGGTTCCTTCACTGGAGCAAATATTTGCGCCGCTCGTCGTGGTGTAGATGCTGCCGTTGGCGGTCAGCGTACCGTTGACGTCCACCTTCACATCGATAAGGTTTGCTTCTGTGCGGTTATAATGCGTTCCGGGGGTATATGGCACCGCTTTGAACTTACCTCCGGTAACAAAGTTTTGGGCGACCCACTCGTCACGGTCATAGATGTAGATGCTCTTGCCGCTGGAAATAATCATTTCAGCGCCTTGTGCGATGTTGGCCTGCACCCCCGGCAGCAGTGCCGCCGTCTGGTTGATGGACAGCTTGCTGCCCGAGGTCAAATCAACAGTCATATTGTTGGTAAATGGCAGAACATAGCTGCTGGAGCTGACGCTCATGCTTCCCAGCTTCAGGTTCAGGCTGTTGACCTCCGCCACACCGGCGATGGTATAATGGATGCGGTCGGTGGCGCCGTCATACGCCTTGGTTAGACTGCCGGAGGTCAGCTTAAACATACCCCCGTCGCCGATAAAGGGAATGGAGGTGGGGTTGATCTTCCTTATGGCGTATACCGCAGTATACACCGTCTCGCTGGCGCCGGCGTGCAGGGTCAGGGGTACCTCCACATTCTGCACGGCGTACTGGCTAAAGGGGAACACCTTGTTGCCCATGTCAGAAGATGCCAAGCCGCCGCGGAAGTCCAGAATCTGGTACCACTCGTAGACAGAGCCGCCGGACTGTACGGTGACAGAGCCGCTGCCGGAGATGAAGCCCCATGCGTACAGGCTTGCGCCGGACTGCACGTCGATGGCGCTGCCGGACTCCATTTTGATGTAGCCATAGGGCCCGACCATCTTGCCAGAAGCGCCGCCTGAGGCGGCATAATACTGACCGCCGATGCTGATGGCCGCCCCGCTTGCAAGGGTGAGGGAGCTGCCCGCCGCTATGGTCAGCGTCCGGAAGGGCTTAGCGGTCGGGGTAGAGGTGATGGCGATCGGGGTACTGGTATAGCAGGTCTTGGCCTCGTCGAAGGGAATCAGCAGGGTGACCTTGGAGGGGATGGTGTAGTTCCCCGTGATCTTACCGCTCTCGGCGAGTGTGATGATAGCGGGCAGGTTCTTCTGCGCCTCCGCGATCGCCTCGTTCAGGTTGTCAAACACCTGACCGCCGGTTTCAAAGAGCGCCAGCTCCTTGCTGACGAATCGCGCCGTGATGGTACGGTTACTGTCAAAGTTCAGGGCGGTCTTGGCATCGGTGCTGATGCACTTTCCGCTGGCCACATCGTACCACCCCTTGAAGCGGTAGCCCTCCGCCTGGGTCGCCACGACCTGATAGGGTTTCATGGAGCTCTGGGTGTGGGTGTACACCTCGGTGATAGTCTTCCCGTCCACGGTGTAGCTGCCGTTCACGGCGGGCTGGAAGGTCACGGTGGCGCTCACATCAGCCACCAGCTTCACGCTGGTCATGGTGATATTGGTGTCGGCGCTGGTGCTGCCGGATTCGATCTCCACCTCAACGGTGCCGCCGGCTTCCAGCTCCATGCTGAAGCTGCCGTTTGCGGTGGTCGTGGTGTTGTTCACCAGAATCGTCCCTTTGCTTACCACGACGGTATAGTCAAAGGACAGCGTCGCCTTTGTGGTCTTCTTGTTTTTGATGGTCAGCGTAGAACGGGAGTTACTGCCACCGCCGCAGCCTGACCCAGACGTAGACCGAGCCTTACCGATGATCTGCGTGCTACTGGCGGACCACGCGTTGTCCGCAGTGCCATTAAAACTCAGTCCGATGCTCTGATCGGCTAAACCGCTCACGGTTCCGCTGGTCGCCGCCAGCGCCGGCAGCGTCATCGCCGGAAGCATCGTCAGTATTGTGACAAACGTCAGGAGCAGCGACACAAAGCGCCTGCCAATTCGTTTAATCATTCCGCCGTCCTCCTGTTTTTTTCTCTTTTTTTTGTAATTCGCCGTAAATGCTGATGCCGATCCCCAGCGACAGCAGCGCCCAGAGGTGGGAAACGTGCAAAATACTGTCCGTTCGGTCCGAGAAGCGGAGCGTCTCGGTCACGAAGCGGAAAATGCCGTAGGAGATCATATAGATGGGGTAGATCATGCCCCGTGCGCTGCCTGTCACCACCTTGCGCCACAGGCGCGAGAGCAGGAGGACATAGAAGATCAGCTCCAGCTCGCGCGTGGGGAAGCGCAGATGCGTCAGCCCCTCGATGGGGATGTGCGCCCCCAGACAGCATCCTGAAATAATGCAGTTCAGGCGGGCGCACATCAGCGTGAATACAAGGCAAATCGTGAACACATCGAACACATCCGCCGCTTTCTGCTTGGCAAGCTTCGCCACGCCCCAATAGAACAGAGGCATGAAGAATACACCACCGAACAGGCTCATATTGCTGAAATTTCCGGTTTCAAACAGCGCGAATACCTTCACGCTGAGAACACCAAGAACCGTGTGCAGCACGGAAAGGAGCAGCACAGAAAGCCAGCGCAGATGCAGCCGCTCGCGGCAGCGGTGAAGCCAATAGACGTTGAACAGCGTCCCGCAGCCGAGCAGCAGAATAAGCGCGTGGTCAGAGAGCCAAGTGAGCAGAGCCATGTTTAGGTTTTGGAATTCAGAATCGACTGCAGCAGGGCAAGGGTCTGGTCATCGTTGAATGCGTTGTTGCTGGAAATGTTGACGTTCTCTCTGTTATCGTGGATGATCTGCAGCGCGCTGAGGTACGCCGTCATGTCCGCCTTAGCACCCTTATCCTTGCTTGTCAGATAAGCTTGCGGCTTACCGCCATGACTTTCATCATCCATCAGGTCTGTAAGGAGATTTTTAATGTCTTCTTTGCTCGTAGGTTTGGTCGTCTTAAGCTTTTCCTTGAAATCCGAACTTGCATAGTTCGAGTTGCCATAGGCGGTCATGGTGCCATACAGAAGAGCTGCCTTTGTAAGCGGGTCGTTTTGTTTGAGATAAATCGCGCCCAGTACATTATCGGGATGAGCTATTACTTCATCCAAAAACTCATCTTTGTTCATCTCTTGCGCTTTGGAAGCGACATAAAGAATGGTGGCGTTTGCGATCTCCGTATTGTCGGGGTCGTGATTCAGCTTTGCCTTGAGATCAGCGATCATTTTGTCATACTCGCCATCAGGCATCCATTCGCGCAGATCGCTGTCGGTTAGCCAATTGGTAAACAGTTTGGAAATGTCGTTGCAGGTATTTGCCAATTCCACTTCGTGACCATTCAGATTGGACTTTTTGAAATTGGCAAGAAGCTCCTTTTGGACATCGGTCAGCTCACACTCCTGCACGGGCAGAATGATCGTATTGTAATTGCTGTTGTCCGCATACTTAGACGTGCGGTACTTCACCGAGGTTTTCCAATCAGAGCCAAAGGCGTTCACCAGCCACTGCTCAACGATTTTCTCGTCATTATCGCCATGGTCGGAAGTAACGGTAGCGTTGTTATCTTTGGTGACAGTAACGCGGGCAAATGCGCCGGGGTTCTCATACTTGCCGATCTCGCCGGCGTACAGGATGTTGCGATACAGGGTCTCGTCCAGACCCTCGTTGGTGCGCTTAATGTAGCCGCCGTAGCCCACCGTGCCGATGCCGGCCAGAATGCCGATGATCGCGATGACCACAATAAGCTCTACCAGCGTAAAGCCTGCTTTGTCACGCAGCTTGTTTCCCACTTGCTTTTTCATGTTGTATCCTCCTCAATATATTTGTTTTCTTTTTGAGAATTATATGAACAGATGATTACTCTGTGGTTTCCTTTCCTGTCTTCCAGTTCAGCACGCCGTAGCCCACGATGCGCGAATCCCCCAGAGAGTAGCGCTGGACGGCGACCTTGCCGCCGCTGTTGCCCTCGATGGTGTAAAGGAAACCGTCCTTCACGCACAGCACCGCGCCGACGTGGTCGGGGTCGCTGCCCCCGTCCCAATCGAAAAAGACGTAGTCGCCGGGGATGGGCATATTGTTGGCGTCATTGGGGTTGCGCCACTTGCCGCTTTCCTTGAAACTCGCCATGCCTTTGTCCACGTCTGCGAATTTTGGCGGCGCGCCGTCGATGGTATCGCGCTGCTGCGCCGCTCCCCACGAGAGGAAACAGCCGCACCAGGGGGTGTATTGGTTCCAGCCGGGGTTTTTCGCGTAGTCGCCGATGTACCATTCGGAGAAGTAGCCGCTGCCGCCCTTGATCTCTCCCCTGCTGTCGTACTGGTTAGCGAGGGTCTGCAAAAACTGAAAGCGCGCTTTTTTCTCCGCCTCGGACAATTTAGTGGACTCCGGCAGGGTGGGCTTTTTCGTCAGGATATCCTTCGCCTCTTCTTTGCCGACGCTGTCTCCCTCGATCCCGGTGCGGCAGAAAACGGAGGTGCTGTAGCTGTGCGCCGCGGTCGCGAAGGTGAAGGTCACGAGGCTGCCGTCCAGATCGACCCGCGCGCCGCGCAGGTTGTCCAGCAGCACCTGATCGCCGCTCGTGCCGCTGCGGAGCTTACCGCTGTTGTAGCGCAGCAGCACCGCGCCGGGAGTGCCGTCGGCAGTCTTTCCCTGTAGCTGCCAGCCGTCGGAGAGCGGCTCCACGCGGTAGATCTTGCCGCTGGCGGAGAGATCCTCCAGCGCGGAGAGCACGATGCGCACCGTCTGCTGCTCGCCCGCCTCCTTCTGCGTCGTTTGATGCACCCGCAGTCCGAGCAGCATCAGCGACGCTGCGGCTGCCAGCACGATGGAGCTGACAGCGACGGTCACCAGCAGTTCGACCATGGTGAAGCCGCTGTTGTTTCGTTTCATCCGCTCGCCTCCCCTTCCGCTGTCAAGTGGGTGATGGTGTAGGTGATGTAGCTGTGCGTCGCCTTGCTGACCTTAGCGGCGTACTTTATGACCGTTGTGGTCGTTCCGTCGGGCAGCGGTTGCGTCGTCGTTTCTTCATCGTAAACGTAAGTGAGCTCCATGCGGATCTCTGTCTTGATGCAAACGGCGCCGTTCGCGCAGGTGAGCGGAAAGGTGCAGGAATTGCTGTCGGTAATGGTGTCATCAGGGTCGTAATTGCAGCTTCTGACCTCTTTCGACACATCTTGAAGATGTGTACGGTAAGCCGTTTTTGCCTTTTCCTCTGCTACCTCTTTCGTGTAATGCTCAGCGGGAAACTCCAAAAGATGTACGTCCTCCGCCAGCGCCACGAATTTTTCGATCTCGCCCTCCGCCTGATAGAGCTGCCGCGTCTGGCGGATGGAGCGCTCCTGCGCCTGATAGTTTTTCAGCGCCGCGGTGCAGACGGACACGGCGACGGCGCACAGCACCAGAACGACGATGAGCACATATACCAGCGCGTAACCGCCGTTGTCTTTTCGGAGCTTTTTCATGCGCCACCGCCTTTCGGTACCGCGCGGACATACGTTTTCACCGTAACGAGCGGCTCTGCGTGCTTATCCGTCACCGTGACGTGATAATAGGGGTCGCTGTCGTGGTCTTTCTTCGTTTCGATCGTCACATCGGAGAAATCTCTTTCGCGGTAAACGGGACTTGCCTCCGTAACGCCGTCCTTCATCAGGGTCTCCACGGCGGTACGGACGTTCAGATGGGCTTCCATTACGGCCTGGCTGTGGGCGTTGATCCGCCCCGCCAGAATGAGGCTCGTGCAGATGGGCGCGGAGATCAGGCCGATAATGGCGATCGCCACGACGACCTCCAGCAGCGAAAAGCCCGCTGTTCTCTCTTTCCCGATCTTTTTCATGCCTTGTCTCTCCCAATGGGTCAGTTGAAAATGTCCGTCTTACCGGTCGCGGGCGGCGTTACGCCCGGTTCCTCATAGGTGTTCTGAGCGGACGGCATCAGATACAGCGTCAGGGTCATCTGCCCGTCCAGCAGCTTTTTTTCGCTGTCGTAGTTGAAGGTGGCATACCGGATGGAGGTAATGCGCTCATCCGTTGCCAGCGCGTGCACCATGTTCTTGAACTCCTGATAGGAGGCGTGATAGTACACCGTCAGGTTCAAGCCCTCAAGGAGTGCGCCATCGCTCAAGGCCTGCATCGGCGTGATCTCACCGAAAGAAAACTCGATGTCGCCGCCGCTCCCGAAGCGCTGAAGGAAAATATCGTGCAGTTTCTGGGTGTAGCCCAGCTCCTTACTGCCGGTCCCCAGCGTTTTTTCCAGATACAGCAGATAGAGGATCTGATCTTCTTCCTTCATATCCGCGGGGAAGTTCTCATAAAGCGCGGCGCGGCTTTCCTCGATCGCGGCCTCTGCCGGCTCAAGCTGATCCTGCACGCCCTTGTACATCTCGTTTTCGACGATGGTGGTTTGCAGCGCGGTGATCTGAGCATTTAACTGATCCCGCTCCATGACGTAAGCTTCACTGCGGGGACGGTAGCCCAGAACATACACCAGAACGGCGACCAACAAGAGCAGGACTGACAGGACAGCCTTCCAGTTTCTACCGATCACTTTCACTGGCCCACCTCCACTTTCTCAACCTTGGCGTCGCGATCCAGACCCTTGCGCGTCTGCTCTGCCTGGATCAAGGACTCGTCATAGGTCAGCACGACCGTCAGGTAATAGCGGTTGTCGGCAGGCTTCTGCGTCTGAGAAGCGCCGGTGTTGAAGATATCCGGGATGCCTGAGCCGCCGGTTTGATTTTTGAGTTGATTCATCAGGATCCACATCAGCAGATCGTTTTCATCCATGCCCGTGCTGCCGGAGGTGCCGGATGTACCGGAGGTCTGCTGATTCTTCCGCAGCAGCGCGTTGACCGCGGCCACAGTGGCGGCATCCCGCTGGAACGCCGCGCCGCTGTTGATCTCCTTTTGGAGCATCGCAAGGTCGAGCGCGGTGTTGACCGAGCGGAGCTCGCCCATTTCCTTGGCAAGATGGAGCGCAAGCTTGCCACTCAGCGTCTGATTCTGCCGAATGAGCGCGATCGCTGCGTTGACATTCGTCTTGTTGTCGGTCAGGATATTCAGCAGGTTCGGCAGATATTTGTTCAGCATCACATCGTCGCTCTCATAGAACATGCGGTGCTGATCGGGGTTTTTCCAAATGTCGTCAAAGATCTTGTCGTACAGGATCTGATCCTTTTCCTCACGGGCGATATCCTCGCGCATCAGCAGGAAAAACTGATACATGGCGGCAGGATCGTTTTGCAGCAGGGACCGGATCGCGTTCTTCTCCTGGGTAGTATTGGAGCGCTTGCGCAGGTCATCCAGCGAGAAGGTCTTTTCCTGCACCGGCCCGTAGACGGCTTGCAGAGCGTCCAGCTGGTTGGAGTTCAGGTATTGCAGGCTGAGACGCAGCTTTGCAATATCGACAGACTCAATGCCAGAAACAGAGGACGTAGTGCCGCTGCTGGGCGTGGCAGGCGTGACCGCTGTACTGCCGGAACTGCCCGGTGTGCTGGGCGTGGTAGGCGCGACCGTTGTGCTGCCGGAACTGCCCGGCGTGCTGGTCGTGCCGCCGCCGGGGAGCAGCCCCTGGATCCCGGAGAGGATGCCGAGGTTATCCGGGGTAATGGTCACGCCGAAACGCTCCATCACATCCGCATAATTTTCCATCTTTGCAATGGTACTGTCATCGGCACCCGCCGCTTTCAGCAGCGGGATCATATTCCGAAGCGTTTTTCCGTCGATGGCAACGCTGCCACCGGAAGCGTTGGAGAACAGCTCATCGAGGGAATAGCCGCCCTCGGTGGGAGGTTCTTCCGTACTGCTTTCCTCGGTACTATCCGTTGTGCTTTCCGCAGTACCATCCGCTGCGCTTTCCTCCGTGCTCGGCACGGGGGACTCCTTCTCCGCTTTCTCGTACAGCGCAGCGATCATTTTGTCCGGGGAGTAGGCTTCCCGCGGGCCAATGGTCAGGCTGGAAACGGTGCTGAGGGTCATGAAGGGCACGTCGCGCAGCGCCACGAGGAAATAAGCGGCGTCCTCCTTGCTCTGGAAGGCGACCTGCGCCGCAAGACACAACTCGGTCGTGCTCAGAGCGGTCACTGTTGACTTCTTGGGGAGCTTTGCCTCCAGCTCGTCCAGCACCAGTTCAAGGTTGTCGTTATATGTCCGAACGGAGTCGAATACGGTGTCCCAGTCGGCGCTGTAAGCGTCGTACATACTCGAATAGTTGTGGTAATTCTCCGCGCAGCCCGCGTTCTGCTGGGCAAGCGCCGTCAGGCGGTCCTGCTGTGCGCGCAGACCGTCCAGCTCCGTGCTCCACGACAGCTTGGATGTCAGCAGCAGCAGTACGGACGCCGTCAGCGCCGCGCCGCCAAGGAACACAAGACCGTACTGCCACGCGCGGTTGATGGGTGCGCGCGCGCCGGTGATATGGTTCAGCTCCGGGTCGCCGAAGTCAAGGGCGGTGAGCGCCGCGCCCTGACAGAGCAGCCACTGCGCGCCGTAGTCGGTCTCCACCATTTCGACGGGGACATTCAGCAGCGACGCGAGCGCCGGGGCAAGCCCCGCCTCCTTCCCCTGACCGCCGGAAAGCACGGCGCTCGTCAGGCGGGCGCGGCCGGGCATGGCGGAGAAGTAGTCGAGCACGATGCCCGCCTCATTGAGGTCGTCCTGCTGGGAATAGCCCCGCTGCAGCAGGCGCTGCAGCTTGACCTGCCCGTTGTGGACGAAGGTCAGCAGCAACAGCTCGCTCTCGGCGTTGATATAGAGGCAGACGCCGTCGTCCGTATCCGCGGAGGATTTCGCGTGCTTTGGCAGGGCAAAGTCCGCGTCCACGGCGGTGGCGTGGCTGTGACCGCAGAAATCGACAGCGGCAACGCTCAGCCCCATGCTGTTGGCAAGGGCATAGTAGCGCTGCAGCATCGCGCGCGGCACCGCCCAGAGCTGCACGCGCAGAAGACGCGCGTCCTCGCGCTGCTCGACGCCCACGCTCTCCCACGAAAGCTGATACTCGCCCGGGTCGATGGGGAAATACTCGTCCATGTTCGCCAGCAGCATCTGACCGAGACGCTGCTGCTTTTTCACCGCGGGGACGGTGACGCTCTCGCTGATGACCTGCGTGGAGCAGAGCGAAAAGACCACCTTACGGCAGCGGCGGAACAGCCCCTGCCGCAGAACCGGCTCCATCGCGTCCCGCAGGGCGTCCAGCCCCACGAGCTGACCGTCCTCGACCGCGTTCGGCGGCGTGGGCAGGATGACCCGCTCGGAAATGACGTCGCTGCCCAGCGTCATCTGGGCGATGCGGATCTCCCGCTCGGTGATCTGCACCACCAGCGCCCTGCCGCTCAGCCTTTGCATGCTCATAAGTGTTCCCTCCCGGACTGTGGGAATGGCACAGCCGTCCCGAAGAACGGTTCTGCCCCTCCCACAGGCTCTTGTTTTTCTCTCGCGGGCAGGTCCGCGCCTGCCCTGTTTCTCTCCCGTGTTACAGCCCAAAAAGGCCGAGGTACGCCGCGATGAGCCGGTCGCCCCATAGCGCCGCGACCCAGATCCCGGCGGCAAGATACGGCCCGAACGCCAGCTTGCGGGGCGCGCCGCGTTTCATGCGGACCGAGTGGATGATCGCACCGGAAACGCTGCCGAGGATCATCGCAAGAAGGATGCGCTGCCAGCCCAGCAGCAGTCCCGCCCCTGCCATCAGCTTGACGTCCCCCATGCCAAGGCCGCTGCCCTTCGTCACGAACCACAGCAGGAGGAAAAGAAGGCTCACCGAGAACATGCCGATGAGATACGTTTTCCAGTGCGCGGTATCGCCTGCAAGCTGCACCGCGCCCAGCAGGAAGATCGCAAGGTTCACCCCGTTGGGGATCTCGAAGGTACGCCAGTCGATGAGCGCCACGACCGTCAGCAGGGAGAAAAGCAGCGAATACAGCACCGCGCGCAGCGGCTCTGCCTGATACAGCCACGCCGCGAGCAGCCATGCCACGCCGTTCAGCGCCTCCACCACGGGGTACTGGGCGGAGATCTTCTCCCCGCAGGAGCGGCACTTCCCTCCCTGCATCAGCCAGCTTGCCACGGGAATCAGCTCATACCAGCGCAGGCGATGGCCGCAGGCCATGCAGTGCGACGGCGTTTTCACGAACTCCTCTCCACGGGGCAGGCGGAAGATCAGCACGTTGCAGAAGCTGCCGACGCACAGACCCAGCGCCGTCCAGAGCAGCAGCAAAAGACAGGTCATGGGAAAATTCTCCTTTTCGCTCAGGGGTCTCCCCCGCCCGCCCGGGTGATAGGGATACCGGACAGGCGGGGTGTTGGTTCAAATCGCTTGGGGATGATGTAGGGGTGGATTAGCCCTTGGTCTCGGTCTTCGGGGTCAGCTTCCAGCCGGCAGCATGACCCGAATCGCCGGCAACCTCCGTTGCGTACCACGTTGCAGATTGAGTGTTGCTCTTGAAATCGAAGTTGGTAATGTCGTAATAGGCAGAAATGTCGATTGTGCCAGCGCTTCCGCCTTTGGGAGTAACCGTAACGGCGCCTTTACTAACATCAATCTGATCGATATCCACGAAAGTAGCGTCCTTGACATGCGCATCGGTATAAGCGAAGACAACAGCGGTCTTGATGGCGTCGAGCTGGGTGTAGTCGGCGGCCTCGTTGGCCTTCTTGATGTAGCCGGAGTAGGCGGGGACGGCGATGCCGGCGAGGATGCCCAGGATCGCGATGACGACGATCAGCTCAACGAGAGTAAAACCGGACTTGGAACCAAACTTTTTCATAGGAGTTTTCTTCCTTTCTTTGTTTTGCGTCGGATTTTATATCATCGCCATGCGGCACGGGCCCCTATCTCCCACACCAGGGGACATGGCTTGGATATACGGATTTACAGGTATTTGTCGAATGCCTTGGTCATGTTGATCATCGGCAGGTAGATGGCCAGCACGATGATGACCACGAAGACCGCCATGAAGATGATGATGGCGGGCTCCATCAGGTTCAGGAGCTTTTTGGTGGCCTCATCTACTTCTTCATCGTAGTAGTCGGCCACTTTGCCCATCATGCTTTGCAGGTCGCCGGTCTCCTCCCCCACGCCGACAAGATTCGACACCATGGGCGGAAAAATACCCGTCCGCACGAGGCTCTCCCGCAGGGGGGTGCCCTCGGCGACCAGGGCGCGCGCGTCGCGGATGGCCTCCAGATAGTAGATGTTGCCCATGTTGCTGGCGGCGAGGTCCATGCTGTCCGTCAGCGTCAGGCCGGAGCCGATCAGCACCTCCATCGTGCGGCAGAAGGTGGCGCAGGCGGTTTTCACCGTCAGGTTGCCTACCACGGGGGTCTTGCGGGCGAGCCAGCCGAAAAAGTGCTTGCCCTTGTCGGTCCTGTGAAACAGGACGCCGCCCACGATCAGCGCTGCCAGCACCAGCAGCGGCACCCACCACCAGGACTTGAACCATTCGCAGACCGCCATCACGCCGAGCGTGAGCTTGGGCAGCTCCGCGTCCATATCCTCAAAGGTTTTGAGGAAGTTGGGGATGATCTTCGTCATCATCACGATCAGCACGACGATCATGACCACGATCAGCACGCAGGGGTAGATCATGGCGCTGGTCACCTTGCCCTTGGTGCGCTTGCTGCGTTCGAAATAAAGCTCCATCTGGCGGAAGGATTCCTCCAGATTGCCGGAGGCCTCGCCCGCTGACACCATATTCACCAGAATGGCGGGGAAGATCTTGGGATGGCGGCGCATGGAAGTAGCAAGCGATTCGCCCTTTTCCACGTCCGCCTGCATTTCGCGGATGGCGGCGCGGAGCTTTTTATTGCCGGTCTGCTGCCCCAGCATGGCGAGCACGGAGGCAACGGAAACGCCCGCCCGCAGGATGGAGACGAACTGACGGCAGAACACCGCCATGTCCTTCGCCTTGGGGTTGCCGAGGAACGGGATCTCGATATCGCGGTTGAGGGTGGTCTGCTCCTTTATGTCTAAAATCGTATAACCGGCGCCGCGAAGGGAGCTTTTCGCGGTCTCGATGGACGACGCATCCAGAGAGGAGCGGACGCGTTTTCCGTTTCGGTTGATCGCCGTATAGTTGAATCCGGGCATGGAGCCGCCCTCCTTTCTCAGGTCTGCCGCCCTGTCTTGAATTTATCAGGCTCGTTGGCGGCGGCGAGGGCAGTCTCCAGCGAAATCACGTGACGGTCGACCAGATCCTCCAGCGCGTCGTCCAAAAGCTGCATCCCGTACCGCTTGCCGGTCTGGATGGCGCTGACGATCTGGAAGGTCTTGCTTTGCAGGATCATGCTGCGGATGGCGGGGGTGACGATCATGATCTCGAATACCGCCGTGCGGCCGCCGCCGATCTTCGGCAGGAGGGTCTGGCCCACGGCACACTCCAGCACGTCCGCCAACTGGATGCGGATCTGGTTCTGCTGCTCGGCGGGGAAAGAGTCGATGATACGGTCGATGGTGTTGGCGGCGCCCTTGGTGTGCAACGTGCCGAACACCAGATGGCCCGTTTCGGCGGCTGTGATGGCGGTGGAGATGGTCTCCAGATCGCGCATCTCGCCGACTAAGATCACGTCGGGGTCCTGACGCAGCGCAGCGCGAAGTCCCGCGGCAAAGCTGCTGGTATCAGCGCCCACCTCGCGCTGGTTGATGATACATTGATCGCTCGTGTGCAGGTATTCGATGGGTTCCTCCAGCGTGATGATGTGGCGGCGCTCGGTGTGGTTGATGTGGTCGAGCAGCGCCGCCAGAGTGGAGCTTTTGCCAGAGCCGGTGGGGCCGGTGACGAGCACCAGTCCGCGGGGTTTATCCGCCTGCGCCACCACCACGGGCGGCAGGCCCAATTCCTCGGCGGTGGCAATGCGCAGCGGCAGCAGGCGAAGCGCCAGCGACGTCATGCCCCGCTGACGGAACACGTTGCAGCGCATACGCACCAAATCGTGATAGGTCACGGCGAAGTCCGCCTCGCCCATTTCATGAAATTCCTTGAGAAGTCCGGGCGTGATCAGCTCCTGCACATAGGCGGTGGTATCCGCCTCGGTCAGCGGGACCTCCCCAAAGTTGGTCAGCTCGCCGTCCAGTCGAAAAACGGGGGGCTCCCCCACCGTGAGGTGAATGTCGGAGGCGTTGCGCTCCAGCGCGTCATGAATGAGTGTTCCCAGGTCGATCATGCGCCGTCCTCCAAAGGATGAGTTTCTTCCGCCATATTTTCAACGCTGATGCGCTGCATCTCGCTGATGGAGGTCGTTCCCTCCAGCACAAGGCGGCGGGCGCTTTCGCGGAGGGTGTGCATCCCCTCGGCGATGGCAGTCTCCCGCAGCGCGCCCGTGTCGCAGCGGTGGGAGATCATCGTGCGCATACGGGGCGTGATCTCCATGATCTCGTAAATGCCGATCCGATCGAAATATCCGGTACCGGCGCAGCGCTGGCAGCCCACCGGCTCGTAAACCTCGGCGCTGTCCTTCTCCTTCGGCGTCAGTCCCAGATATTCCAACTCATGCTCTAAAAGAACGTGCCGCCGCTTGCAGTTGGGGCAAAGACGGCGCACAAGGCGCTGGGCGATGATGCCGGTCAGCGCATCGGCGATGAGGTAGCTTTCCACGCCCATGTCCAGCAGGCGCGTGACGCTGCTGGCGGTGTCGTTGGTGTGCAGCGTACTCACCACGAGATGACCCGTGATGGACGCCTGCACCGCGATGGACGCCGTTTCCCGGTCGCGGATCTCGCCGATCATGATAATGTCGGGGTCCTGACGCAAAATGGAACGCAGGGCGTTGCCAAAGGTCAGGTTCGCCTTGGGATTCACCTGCACCTGATTCACGCCGTCCACGTTCGCCTCCACGGGGTCCTCCACCGTGACGATGTTCACCATGTCGCTGTTAAGCTCGTTCAATGCGGTGTAAAGCGTGGTGGATTTACCGGAACCGGTAGGTCCGGTGACCAGCACGATCCCGTTGGGATGGCGCAGGATCTCGTCGAATTTTTCCAGTTCCGACCCCGTCAGGCCAAGGGCGCGCTTGCTGCGGCGCAGCGCCTTTTTCTGCGTCAGTCGCATCACGCACTTTTCGCCATAGACCGTGGGGAGCGTGGAAACACGCACATCGTATTCCCGGCGGTCCACCAGGATGGAAAAGCGGCCGTCCTGCGGTCTGCGCTTTTCGGAAATGTCCAGATTGCTGAGGATCTTAATGCGCGCGATGATGGCGGGCAGCAGCTGCAGGTCGTAAGTGGCGGTGGTGTACAGCACGCCGTCTACTCGGCAGCGGACCCGGACCTTGTCCGGTCCGGACTCCACGTGGATATCGGAAGCGCGTTGGCGCACCGCCTGCTCCACAAGGGAGTTCACCAGCACCACCACGGGGGAGGCGTTGACATCCTCCTGAAAGACCTGATCTTCCAGAGAGGCGCTCTCCCGCTCGTTGGTCTGGGTGTAAAGCTCGGCAGCCTCCTGCATCTCCTCGCTGCCGTAGCAGCGGTCGATGGTCACGAGAATGTCGGATGTTGTCGCTAAAAATGGCTTAATGCGACACTTGCTGGCGATCGCGACCATGTCGCGCCCCTTCATGTTCATGGGCTCGTTCATGGCGACATACAGCGTGCCGCTGTCCTCCGGATCAAACTGGAAGGGCATCATTGTATATGTACGCAGGATATCCGGGCGAACCGCCTGTCGGACATCCATGGGGATGGTCATTTCGTAAAGGTGCACCACGGGGGTGCGGGTCAGCGAGGACAGGGCTTCGATGACCTGTTCCTCGGGCAGGATGGCGCGCTCCAAGATCAGCTCGCGGATGGACTTGTTCGTTTCCTCCTGAGCACGACGCAGCTCGTCCGCCTGTTCCGCGGTCAAAAGCTGCTGTTCCAGCAGGTATCGCAGGAGCTTTTCGTTCATGCGCGCCCTCCTTTCTCTTGTTTTTCGGGGCAGAAATTATTTTTGAATCAGTGCTTTTCAAAAGTGTGAGACGACAGACCCGCCAGGCTCTCAAACGCGAATGAGCCGCTGACGCGCCTAACGTCTCTTTTTTTTTCCCCCCCCCCCCCCGGGGGGGGGGTGATCCCCCCCCCGGGGAAGAGGTGGTCCGAATGATGGATTTGTCTTACGCTGTCAAATTACTTGACGTTGATGATGAGGTTCGCGCTGGCGCTGCGGGTGTTGTAGTTGACCGTCACCTTCTGACCGGCAGGGTCAGCGAAGCTGCTGTTGATGCTCAGATCGCCGAACTGGGCGATAAGGTTCGCAAGCTCGGTCACAGCCTCGAGAGAGGTCTTGGCATTGCCAAGCGCCGTGAGATCGCTCTTCGTCAGCGTCTCACCGTTGAGGGTGATGCTCGCGCCGTCGGGCAGCAGGTTCTGCGCCTTGGCAACGATCTTGCCGAGGTACTGCGCAACGTATGCGTCGCCCTTGCTGCCGACGATGTCCTTCATGGTGTCGCTCTTGAGCGCGTCGGCAAGCTGGGTCGCGGTCTTGGTCTGGATGCCATTGGTGGCATCGAACTTCAGGCTGTTGAGCAGGTCGATCTTCTTCTGATACTCCGCCTGTTCGGCAGAGCCGTTATTCAGAATATCCGACACATTGATCGCGGCAAGCTTGGCTTCCAGCTTTTCGGCGAGCTTTGCCTCGCCCTCTTTCTTGATGGTGGGCTTGAGATCCGTCAGAACCTTGCCTTTCTCGCCAGCAGCGTCGCCCTTCTCCTTGTTGAAGTCCAGACCCACCTGCACGAGCGCGCTGTAGATCAGGTAATTCTTCAGACTGGGGTTCTCCGCCAGCAGATCCTTCAGCGTGGCGGAGGAATTCAGCGCAGTGTCAAGCTCCTTGGAGGCCATCTCAACAATGTACGCCTTGAGTTCACGTCCGTCGAGCTCAACCCCTTTTAAGAAAAAGTCGGTGAACGTAATCTTGATGGTTTCTTGCTGAATCAGGCGGTTAATATCAGTGACCGACCCGATATCCAGCGTCACATCAGCGGGGTCAATAGAGTACGAAGGAGCCGCAGCACAGAACTTCTTAGCTGTTTTAATATTCTCGTTCTCATTCGCCTTCTTGACGATCCACGCCTCGTTGATCTCCTTCTCCTTGAGCTTAGCCTTGATCTGGGTCTGGATCAGAGCGTCCAAATCCTCCACTTTGAGCGTGTCGATTTCATCCGCGATCAGCGGCCACACGGCGTTGATGAGCAAGGTGTTGTCAAGGCCAGTCAGGGTGCCGCCGTTGGCGGTAGAGGAAACGATCTTCGTCCAGTTGGTATCGACCCAGCTCTCCACCACGGGCTCCAGAGCATTTTCGATGTTCTCGACAGTGGTGTCCTTCAGCGTGATGTCATACTTGGCAAGCGCGGTCTTGACCTCGTTGCAGAGGGCGGGGATCTCCTTCTTCACCTTAGCGACGACCTCATCCCTGGCGCCGTCCTTATAGGCGAACTGCGCGGCGATCTGGTCGAGGCCGTCGTTATAAGCCTTCTGGACGTCCTTGCTAATGTTGAGACGCAGATAGTTCTCATCGCCCTCGTACTTGTACTCGAGCAGACCGTTGCTGTTGAGCTTCGGCGTCACGACGAGCTTATAGTTGTAGGTGTAATTGTCGGTCTTCGCCTTGATGTCCGCGTTGGCAGCGGGAGTGAAGTTGACCTTCAGGTCGATATTGAAGGTGAAATTATCCGTGTAGGCAGTGCCCTGCGCCTTCATCTGCTTGTAGATCTCCTTGGAGATGGCAGTGCCAAGCTCCTTGACGATCTTGGACTTGGCGGCGGAGAGAGAGGCGCTGTTTGCGCCGACCTGAACGGTGGCGTAGGTCTTGCCGTTGAACACAACGTCCACATTGCCGCAGACATAGTTGCCCTTGCCGTCGTGGAAGTTCGCCCACAGGCTCTTGCCCTCTTTCTTGAGAAGGTCGACGACCTGCGTCTTGATCTCGCTCAGGGACTTGTTGGTGAGCACGATGCCGGTCTCGGACTCGACAGCGTTCTTAACACTGGTCAGGAAACCGTCGATATCGTCGGGAGTGGGCTTGCTCGTGGTGCCGGTGATGATCGCGTCGGCGATCTTGTTCGCCTGCTCGATGGCGGAGACGACCTGGCCGTCCTTCACCTCGAGAGCGACGTTCCAGGTGACCTCGCGCTCGGTCTTGTTGTCGCCGGAGGTGAAGTTTGCCTTCACATCCTCGACCTTGACCATGTCGTTGACAATGTTCTTGACCTGCTGGAGCTGTTCATCCGTCAGGTACTTGTTGTCCTTGTTGACCTGATCAACGGCGCTGACAACGGCGCTCTTCATGTCGCTGAATCTGTCGTTGACCTGCTTGACGGACTTGAGAACGGCATTGCCGATCAGGTCATCGGAAACGACCACGGGCGCGTTCGCCTGCCAGACGGCGTACAGGGTGATAATGGGATAGTTAGCGGTCAGCGTGATGGTGCTGCTCGCGGGGTACGTCGCAGCCGTGGCGGTCTTTTCCGTCGCCCAGCCCAGGAAGTTGTAGCCGTCGCGGGTGGCGGTAGCGGTCACGGGGAAGCTGTAAGTGGTGCTCGTCGTCGTCGTGGAGACGGGAGACGCACCGATCAGCGTGCCGCCGTTGGCGTCAAAATACAGGGCATAGGTGTAGGCAGTCACCGGGGGATTCACCGGGGGGGTCACCGTGCCGCCGGGATTAACGCTCGGGGTGTTATCCGGCTTCGCGCTCTGCACGAGGTAAGACATACGGTAGATCACCGCTGCCACCTGCGCACGGGTGGACAGTTCGTTGGGACGGAACGTGCCGTCCTCAAAGCCGTTGACCAAGCCGTGACGCTGGCACTGCTTGACCGCGGCGAGCGCATACGCGGGGATCGCGTTCTCATCGACCATGACGGAGACGGAACCAGTCTCGGGCAGAGTCACCTTCCATGCCTTCTTATAGAGGGCGAGGTAACGCTCGATCATGGTGCACATCTGCGCACGGGTGATGGGATCGTTAGGGGCAAACTTGCCGTTGCCCACACCATCCACGATTCTGTTGGCAGCCGCCCAGTTGATGGCATCGGTGTACCACTGGCCGGGAGCCACATCGGTGAATGCGCTCTGGCTGCGATCACCCTTCGCACCGTCGAAACGGAACAGGACCGTGACGAACATCGCACGGGTCATGTTGTCCGCGGGGGCGAAGGTCTTGTCCGCGACGCCGTTGAAGTAACCCTTCGACGTCACATAGTCTACGAACTGGTAGTACCAGTCGGATCTGCTGACGTCCGTGAAATCGTCAGCTTTTTCCGCCAGCGCTGTGGGCACCAGGGAAAAGACGATGCACAATGCCAGCAGAGCACTCAAGATACGCTGCTTTTTCATCTTCTTAACCACTCCTTTTTTTTACTGATGATCTTCGAGTACCGCAAAAGGGTGTCAGCGTTTCCGCCCCAAGCGCTGCTCGCAGCATCCAAAACCTGTCCCTGTCCGGGCGTGCGGATAGGCGCACGTACTGACAGTAATACAGTCTACATAAAGTCTATCAGATATTTTCTCTTTTTGCAAGCAGTTCTTGCTTTTTTTTCTATATCCTTCCAGGGGTATTACATTCGAAAATTAATCGCCGCGAACTGCTCGGACAAGTCTCACGTGAGACCGCCTTATCCTTCTTCAAAACAGGAGAACGCCGGATAGTAGCGCAGCGGGATGGGCTGTCCGAGCGCGGCGGAGCGATTCTTGAGGATCTTGAGCTCCAGCTCGCGGGGGTCCTTGCGCTTTTCCTCGTCGATGTTGAAGCCGGGCCGCCCCGCCCCGCGCGCCTGAAGTCCCATCAGCACGTCGGCGGAGTAGTCGATGCCGCCGGATTCCTTGAAGGCGTTCATGGAGACTTCCAGATTATAATTCTCGCGGTTGAAGGAGGAAATGGCGAGGATGGTCAGCCCGTGCTGGCGCGAGAGCTTTTTCAGCGCGCAGACGATGCGGTCAAGGTTCTGCTTGTCCGTGAAGTGGACGTCCACCGGGGCGATGATCTGGAGATAGTCGATGAGCACCACGGGCTTTTGTCCGGTCTCCTCGATGTGGCGGGCGACCTCCGCACGGATGTAGTCCAGCCCCGTTTCGTGGTCGCCCTCGCGGAAATAGAGGTGCTTTGCATAGGAGGCGTAGCGCGTCTGCGCCAGCTCCAGATGCGCGAGATCCTGCGCACTGTAGCCCGCCCAGCGCCTGCCGTCTAAAACACCGCGCGCGGTCTTGGCAAGGCGGCGGCGCGCGGAGGTGTCGAGCAGGAAGGATTCGCGGGAAACGGAACGAGCCATCAGCTCCCACGTCATCATTTCAAGGGAGAAAATGAGAACGTCGCGCCCCTGCATGGCAAGCTGATCGGCGATCTGCATACAAAAGGCGGTCTTGCCCAGCGAGCTGACCGCGCCGATCACATAAAGTCCGTCGTAAAGTCCGCCGTCCAGCGTCTGATCCAGCCCCTCAAAGCCGGTTTTGAGCGCGGGGCGCTTTGCCTGCGCCTCGATATAGGCGCGGAATGCCTCCATCTGCCCCGCGGCGGAGGTCTCGGCATAGGGGGGTGGCTGCTGCGCCTGCCGATCCTCGACCGCCTGCGCCAGAAATCGCGCCGCGCCCTCACGGTCGGCGCAGAGAAATTCGTTCAGATCCTTGCCGGTGGGAACGCCCGGGCAGCGGTACAGCCAGGGGAATTCCTCCGCGAGTGCGGCTGCCCATGTTTCCCCTGCCGCGTCGTTGTCCGTCAGCAGCAGGATGGGGGCGGGTCGATCCAGTCCGCGCAGCAGAGCCGCCGCTTTTTCGCGATTGCCTGCGCCGTTCAGCGCGGCGGCCCGATAGCCCAGCTCCTCTGCCGAGAGCGCGTCAAAGGCGCCTTCCAAAAGGAAGACCGGCTCTTCCCCGCCCGCAGTCAGCAGCTCCGGCTGAAAGAGCGGCGAGGGCTGTCCTTTTTCGTTGAGATAGCGCTTTTCCGCGACGGCACGGCGCACGCAGCGCCCGTTTTCGCATGGCAGCACCACGCAGTCATGCTCAGGGTCGTAGCCAAGGCGGAATCTCGTCACCGTGGCGTCGGAAAGCCCGCGTTTGGCAAAATAATCGGTTTTTCGGCGGTGAGAAAAGCAGCTTTCGAGGTAGGAGGCGGGCAGCGTTTCCCTGCTCAGGCGGTCAGCGGGGCGCACCTCTCCCGCGTTGCCGTGCCCGTAGCGCTTGCTCGCAAGCGTCAGAGCGTCGTGCGGCGAGGTGAGGTTTTCGTCGATCGCCAGCAGATCGAAGAGATCATAGTCCGCACCGCAGGCAAAGCAGTGTACTTTCTGCCGCTTTGCGTCGTATCCCATGGAGGGATCGCGGTCGAGATGCTTTGGATTCAGGCAGCGAAAGCGCTTTTGCGGGTCAATACCCCGGTCGTAGAGATAGTCAACGATGCGGGGGCGCAGGTCGTTAAAGGTGTCCGGCATAGGATCGCCTCCTTTTCTTGTCGTTATTATAGCATAAGACCCCGCGGAGGAGCGATTCCCGCGAGGTCTGTAAGATATCTTAAGATATCAATAAGGGGATTTTCGGTAAAAAAAGAAAATCCGAAAAAAATTAGATGAAACAAATATAAAAGTATGATTCGACAGAAAATATCTGTATAAAAGTTTGAAAAACATGGAAAAATGGCTTGGGTGATTTTGGGTCTCCTGCACGACTTGAGGTCGGCTTTGCACGAAATGAAGTCGTCTTAGCACGGCTCGAAGTCGGAATTGGACAGGCTGTGACCCTCGTTTTTTTCACAGGATGGGCACAGACGGTGGAGAACTTCCGTGAAAAGTAGGCGTTTTGGTGGGAAAATCGGACTTTTGTCGTCAAATTTCCGTTTTTTGTGGATATCTTTTCCACGGATGTTTTGATCTTCGATCTGTATTTTGGAAGTAATTCGAGGAATTCAGACGTGGTTTCGTGCAGTTGCTGAGGGGTCACTGCGTGCTCTGGGGCGGCTTTTTAGCGGGCTTTTTCTTCGCCTCGATCTGCTTGACCGTCTTGTTTTTTTCGATCTGCTGGATGTAGCTCTGCATGGTGGCGTCAATGCCGACGTTCATCTTGCCGCCGAGGAAGGTATTGATGTCGTCATAGTCGAAATCCATGTGGATCGAGCCGCCTGAGACGTCCTCAATCTCCTCCACCGCCTTATTGAACGGGCGGATGATCGCCTCGTCATAGTTGCGGTTTTTGACGTCCTCCTTGGTCGGCAGGCCGATGTAGTGGATGATGTCCTGAATTTTTACGCGGAAGCTGCCGTCGTCATCGACGGGCGCTTTCCGCGCGCGGTAGAAGAGATAAAACGCCATGCGGTAGGCATTTTCGCTCAGGTGACCCATCCAGTCGGGGATCAGCTGGTAATACTGGGTCAGGAAGTGGCGCACGTTCTCGGCGAAGGAAATGCGCACCTCGCCGGTGTACTTTTTGATGGATGCCTCGGTCGCCAGATGGGTGATATAAAAGGATTCAAAATACTTTTTGAAGGATTCCGCGGTGATCTTCATGCCTGTGATGGACTGCATATCCTTCTTGATCTGGCGGTAGGCGGCGTCTCTGGAGCGGAGCCCCGCCCAGTCCATATATTCCTCGATAGTAAAGCTCGCGGTGTTGTTGCGCCAGTTGTCAGCGTTGCCGCGCATCAGGGTATAGATCAGCAGGCGGTGCGCCGTCCAGGAGAGTTTTTTTGTGTATTCCGCGACGGCCTCAAAGATGATGGTCATTTCATAATCCTTGTTGCGGTAGCGGATGTTCTGGTTGCCGTAGGCGTCAGGCTCGGAATAGGTCACGGTGATGCCGTTGGAGGAGGGATGAAATTCCCTGCCGCGCTTCATATTCGCCCAGACGCCGCAGATGAAATAGGTGGCGGGGCTGTTGCCCAGCACATCGTATTCCTGCACCCTCGCGGTGACGGTCTTATCAAAAATATCCAGCAGCGTGGCGGCGAACGTGACGGTCTCCGACGCGCCGATGGTCACCGCCTTTGCCACCGCCTCCGGCGAAGACAGATCGTGTGTCTGAAGATAACTGTCCATCAGGGGGTAAATGTCACCGAAGTCAAAGACGTTCATCTGATTTTTGAACTTTCTGGGGTGCTCTTTTTCCAGCGGCTTCAGCTTGTTGTATGTATCCAGCATCTCCTGAAACTGTTCGGTCTCCAGAAAACGCAGGGGGGTGTCCTTCAATTGCTCTGCCGGTTCGGGGAACTGGGACATGGTGCGACCCTCCTTTTGCGAAAAGATTGCTTTTTTAGAACCTTAGTATAGCATAAGTTGAAAAAAAGGGAAAGAAAAAGTTTTTTTTGCAAATCGCGAGGAAAATATTCTCATCGCTCGGACAGGTCTCACGTGAGGCCTGTCCGAGCGGCGCGTTATTTGTTCGTCAGCAGCGGCTGCCGTTGATGATCTTTCGGATCTGGCGCTCGCTAAGGCGGAATTGGGCCGCGAGACTTCGGTAGTTAGAGCCATTAAACATGGTGCGAATGTCCCGATCGCGGGCGCCGCGCTCCAGCGATTCCCGCTTGGGAACGTACAGCGTTTGTCCGCCGCACAGCAGCGTCAGGTGGACGAACGCCTCCATACCGATGGCGTCCACGATGTCTCGGTACTCCTCCGGGATATCGTCCGTGCGGATGTGGCGGGCAGGGGGGATGCAAGTGGTAGACATAACATTTTTTCCTCTCTGAAATCAGGTGTGAAACAGGACGAGTTCCTAAGTCTCACGTGTGACTTGTCCGGCTTTGTCCAAAGAACTGTTTCTACCATTCAGCGCCGCCGAGGGAGGCGTTGTATCCTTCGGTCAAACAGAGCGGAAAATTGATTCCTTTTCGCGAGAGAATATCGCTTGTAAAAAACAAAGAGAAAATTGTCCAAGTGTCGCCGCTGCCGTTCTGAGCTTTTCCGGAGTGATGAGAAAAAGGGCGGAAGACCGACTTGAAAACGTGCAGATGAGAAGAAAATCAGTTCCAAGAGATTGGATATCGGCGCGTGATTAAAACACCAGATGTAGTGAATTTGGACAAGTCTCACGTGAGTTTTTGTGGGAAGGCGTTCCGATTTCGGCAAGAAATCGAAAGAAGTCTGCACGAAACCAAGTCGGAAATCAGCTGGAACAGGGAAGCGTGGGTGCACGAAACTAAGTCGGAATTCGTCGAAGGCAGGGGAGAGCGCTGCACGAAATCGAGTCGGAATTCGTCGGGGAAAGGGGAAAGCGGGCGCACGAAACCAAGTCGGAACTCGTCGAGAAGATGGAGGAGATGCCGCACGAAACCGAGTCGGAATTCGGCGAAAGCGGGGGAGAGGCGCTGCACGAAATCAAATCGGATTTCACCGGAGCGATCACCGCTGATCGGGGCAGGGGAGGGGGAGGCCTTTTTTCCCGGTGCGGCGTAAAGCCCTTCGCGCAGAAGATGACCATTTACCTCAAATTGAGATCGTTGCGATGGTCGGTGCGTTCTATCGCCTGCTTGACATGGTGCACGAATTTTCAATGCTGCGCACGCGCTCGGTGTGGAGGCAAAAGAGATCGCGCAGTATGCCGACAGATGTATGTTCTGTGTGTCCGAGGATTTTGGCGCGCCGATCGGCTCACTGGTCTGCGGGAGCAAAGAATTCATTTATGAGCTTCGCCAGACGCGCCGCCTGCTCGGCGGAGATCTGCGCCAGGGCGGCGTTGCCGCTGCCCCCGCGATCTATGCGCTGCGGCACAACATTCTCCTTTTGAACGAGGATAACCGCCGAGCGGAGAAGCTTGCCGAGGCGATGATGGGCTTGGACGAGACCCGCGTTCGTCGGGTGTTCCATCTGGGAATTTCTGAAGAGGACTACGGTAAGGACAATTCAGATCTTCAAGACCGTTGACTGCGAAATGACGCAGTAAACGGCAGAGCGCAAGGATAAGAGCGATCCCCGAACCGGTCTGACAATGAACGGTTCGGGGATCTTTTTGTATTTATGGACTTGGCGGGCTTTACCGGGGGAGGGGAGGGAGGTCGGCTGCTTTTTTGCTTTTTCAGTATTGCAATGCGCTCCCGCGCGCGTTACGACGGAAGTTCGTGCTTGAGGTTGCGAAGATGCAGATAGACCGTGTTCTTTGAGATCCCCAAACTGGCGGAGACATACACGACTGCGTCCTTGATGTTGAAGATGCCCTGTTGGTAGAGCTGGCGGATGATCTCCTTATTGCGGTTGGTGGAGGGAATATTCGGCGATGCAGAAACGCTCTCTCTCGCCTTTGCCATCGCGGTGGAGATGACCTCATCAATGTCGGCATTAAAGCTCTCGGTCTCTCGGGATATGGTCAGGTCGGAGGTGGTGGGGAGGAATGTGGAGATGAACTGCGAAAACGGCACATCGCACTGGAAGTTCATACAGACGAGTCCGATGATGCGCTCCCTCTCGCCGATCACCGGGATCGTCACAGATTTAAGAGTGTGCCCCTCTCTCCTGTTGAAGTAGACCATGGAGTGCGGGGCCTGACTTTTCTGAATATCGTGCAGCATGGAGAGTGCCAGGTCGGTGATCGGCGCGCCCACCTCACGCTTGGTGTAATGACCGTTGATGATCTTGATTACGGAGTGGCTCAGCTCATCCAGACTGTGGAGCACGATCTCATAGCTGTCGCCAAGGTAGAGCGCGAGACCGTCCAGCATGTATTGGTAGGACCGAAGGATCTCACGATCCACTTCTGTCAGCTCAAATTTTTTCGGTGCCACAGGATTTATCCTTTCTTGAACAAATTTTCTTTGATTATAACTCAAAAAATAGCAAAGTGCAACAAAAACATTGAAAAAATTAATGCAAATGAGATAAATTAATGCGGATGAGAAAAAAACTATTGACTAAATTATAATTCATTGCTAATCTAAAGTTAACCTGACCGGCAGCCTATTCCATATGTGTGTGCGGGGCTGCCAGGGCAAGAAATACTATGCCGCACCAGCGGCAGGATGGGAGATCATTCTATGACAAAAGTCGAAACTTCTCAGGCGCCGGCCGCGATCGGCCCCTACTCTCAGGCGGTTTGCATGGGCAGGGTAGTGTTCACCTCCGGTCAGATCCCTGCTGTTCCCGAGACCGGCGCTGTACCTGAGGGCATTGAGGCGCAGGCGCACCAGTCCTGCAAAAACGTGGCAGCCATTCTGACCGCTGCGGGCAGCAGCATGGAAAAGGTCGTCAAGACGACCTGTTTCCTGGCGGATATGGCAGACTTCGCCACCTTCAACGCCGTTTATGAGCAATACTTCACCCAGAAGCCCGCGCGCTCCTGCCTGGCGGCGCGTGCGCTCCCCAAGGGCGTGCTGTGCGAGATCGAAGCGATCGCAGAGATCGACACCTGAAAATGACCTGATAAACCATATTTTATTTGAAGGAGGAAATTACAGTGAAAGCAAAGAAAGAACTGTCCACGGGGCTGGCGTTGCTCGGCTTCCTGCTGCCGCTTGCGGTATTGCTGACCCTCATTTTCCAGGGCGTGAGCATCATGCTCGGCCTGACGGCGGCGATCTGCGTGGAGGGGCTCTTCGGCATCTACCTCGGTTACTCCTGGGATGAGCTGGAAGAGTCCGCCATGAAGGGCATCGGCCGCGTCAACCAGACCGTGATCGTGATGATCCTCATCGGTATGCTCATCGGCGTGTGGATTTCCGCCGGCAGCGTGCAGACCATGCTCTACTACGGCGTGAACCTCATCAACCCGAAAATTTTCCTGCCGATCGCTTTCATCATCTGCATCATTACCTCCATCGTCACCGGTACATCCTGGGGCACTGCGGGCACGATGGGCATCGCACTGATCGGTATCGCGCAGGGCCTCGGCGTTCCTGTTGAGATGGCGGCAGGCGCTATCATCTCCGGCGCGCTGGTCGGCGATAAGCTCTCCCCGCTGTCCGATACCACGCTGCTGGCCTCCGCGACCTCCGGCGTCAAGCTGTTCGACCACATCACGTCCCTGCTTTACGTGACCGTTCCCGCCTCGCTCATCTCCATCGTGGTGTATGGGCTGCTGGGGATGCGCTACGCCTCGGGCGATGTTGACCTCTCCGCCGTGAAGGTCCTCTCCGACAGCCTGCTTGGCTCCTGCCATGTCAGCGTGTTGATGCTGGTGCCGCTCCTGTTCGTTCTGGTGCTCTCCGCCATGCGCAAGCCCACCATCCCCGTCTTTGCCGGAGGTCTGGTCATCGGCTGCATCTGGGCGATGGCCTTCCAGGGTGCTTCCCTGAACGATGTGATCTCCGCCGCCATCAACGGCTTTGTGAGCGCAACCGGCAATGCGGATGTGGACAAGCTCCTCTCCCGCGGCGGCGCCCTCAGTATGGCGGAAACGATCTTCCTGTGCATCGGCGCGGGTATGTTCTCCGGTATTTTCGAGCGCACCGGCGTGCTCCATCGCCTGATGGACAGCCTGTGCAAGGTCGTCAAGTCTGTCGGCGGTCTGGTGCTTTCCCTGACCGTGACCGGCATTGTGCTGATGTTTGGCGGCGCGGGTCAGTCCTGCACCCTCAGCCTTCCCGCCATCGCGTTCAGAAACGCGTTCGACGATATGGACGTCAATCCCTGCGTCATGTCCCGCACGCTTGAGTGCACGGGAACCGTGCTCGGCTCCATCGTGCCCTGGGATGCCTCTGCCATCCTGTATACGGGTCTGTTCGGCGTGTCCGTCGCCCAGTATCTGCCCTTCAACCTGATCGCGCTGCTCTCTCCCATTCTCGCGGTCGTCACGGCGTTTATCGGCTTCGGCGTGTTCAAGAGCAATGAGACGGTGCATTTCACGCTCAAGTGCAAGAAGTACGACAAGCAGACCGGCAAGCCCCTCTAAGGAGTGCGCATATGACAGGAATCGAACTGGAAGCTGCCCTGACAGCCTTTCCGCGCAGCAGGCTGTGCGATTTTGCTACCCCTGTGCACCGTCTGCCGCGTCTGGAGCGGAAGCTGAATACCTGCCCGCTCTACATCAAGCGCGACGACCTCAACGGCGTCGGCTCCGGCGGCAACAAGGTCCGTCCGCTTGAATACCTGCTGGGCGAGGCACAGGCGCAGGGCTGCGATGTGGTGATCGCATCCGGACAGGAGAACTCCAACTTGTGCTCTATCGCCGCGTCCGCCTGCTGCCGGCTGGGGATCAAGTGTATTCTGGTGCACAACAACGATCAGCCCACGCATCTTGCGGGCAACATCCTGCTCAACAAGCTCTCCGGCGTGGAGGAGCACTATGTGGGCCCCATCCCGGAAACGGAACGCAACGTCTATGTGGAGGAGCTGACTGAGCGCTTGCGGCAGGAGGGGAAAAAGCCCTTTGTCGTGGAAAATGGCGCGACCTCCGTTCATGCTGCCGTCGGCTATTTCCACCTGCCGATCGAGCTGGTGAATTCTCCCGCCAGCGCGCAGATCCACGATCTGTTCGTCCCCGGCGGGAACGGCGGAATGGCAGCGGGCATCGTGTACGGCACAGCCCTTCTGGGTGCACCCTTCCATGTGCACGTCGTCTCTGTGGAGAACACGAAGGAGGAGCTTGAGAGCATACTCGACGATCTTTTCCGCGGATTGGAGCGCTACACCGGCCTTACGCCTCCTGTTCCCATCTCGTCCGTCATGACCGTTCACGGGCAGTACCGCGGCGACGGCTGGGGAATTCCCACCGAACAGTCGGACGCGATGATCGAGCAGATGGCGCAGTTGGAGGGCGTGCTCCTTGAGCGCATCTACACGGCCAAGACGGCTTGGGGTATGTGCGATCTGCTCCGCCGCGGCGAGGTAAAAAGCGACGGTGCGTGCCTAGTCCATTCGGGCGGCTTCGCCTCTCTCTTCTACCAGTACGGATAAAGGTACAGACACCTCAAAAGGCAATAGAGAAGTCTCTTTTGACCGGCAGCACGACTTGCACAGTGCTGCCGGTCAAGCCTGTTCAGGGGCAGGCGCAGCACACGTTTTTCCGCGCAAAGGTCATAATTCCAAGGCATTTTCTGAAATTCGGCGTATCGTGCTGCAAAAGCGGCGTTGTCCAGAGAAGAAAAAAATCCGACGCATTTGCGTCGGATTTTTTTGTATAGGACCCGTTTTGGGCGGTTTTTGTTTTCCGTAAGTCAGTCGTCCAAAACCGTTTTGAGAGTCTCCACGGTGCGGCGCAGCTCCTCCAGATTTTCAAGGCAGGTGTCAAGCTTTTTCCTGGCGGTGTCCTTGTCCACGTCCGTGCTGAGATCCAACTCCTTCAGTTGGGCGATGCTGCGCCGGACCGATCTTCCGAAGGAGTCGACCGTCCGCAGAGGGTTGGCGCTCTGGGCTGGCTTTGCCGGGGGAGGGGGGAGTTCGGCTGCCTTTGCCCATGCGATGGCGCGGTGCACCAACGCGGGCAGGTCGCCCTTGGCGTCGTTCCGGGCAACATATTCCTCTACGACGGGCTGAAGATGGATGTTTTTCTGACGCGCCAGCTCATAGGCGTCGGTCATGGTCATCTGCCCGTTTTCCGCCCACGCGGTAACGGTCTCATCCAGATTCAGAAGATCCAGATACCGCTCCACGGTGGCGCGGCTCAGATCGACCTGAGATGCCATCAGCTCCGACTGCTCCTTCACATTATCGGGGAGCCCGCCCTCTTCCGCCAGCGTGCTGCGCAGGGTCTCCAACTGGCGCGCCATGTCGAAGGCGGAGATATTCCGGCGGTGGATGTTGGCGCCCATCAGCGCCCGCAGCTCGGCAAGCTTACTGTCGTAATGGCGGATCTTGCAGGGCACGGTGGCGCGGCCCAGCTTTCGGGAGGCGTGGACGCGCCGGTGACCGCTGATGATGCGGTAACGGCCTTCCGTGTCCGACGGGGTGACGATGATATCCTCCAGCAAGCCGTCCTTCTCCATGGAGTGCATGGTGGAGAGAAATTCCTCATCCTCCGCCATGGAAAAACGGTTCAGGGGGTTATCCTCCAGCGCGTCCAGCGGGATCTGGTGGGTGAATTCACCGTTCACGGCGCTGGCATTGGCGGTGGTCTTTTGCAGCGTGGAGAAAATGGAGGGATTCTTCTTGCTCGCCATTCATCAGCCCCCCATTCTTTCAAGCATTTCGTCGCACAAAGCGGCATAGTCGACAGTCGCGGCGCAGCGGGGAGAGAAGAAGCAAAGGGGTTGAAGCGCCAGAGGCGCTTTTTTGACGTCAATATTCTTGCGGATGAAGGTGCGGAACGCAAGATCGGGCAGCATGGCAGGGAAGTGGGAGATCATTTCCTTATCGAGACTGGAGCAGACCTCCACCGCCGTCATAAAGATGCCCAGCACGCGAATGTCGGGGTTGGCGATCTCGCGGACGGACTGGATGGTTTCCAGCATCACGTCATAGCCCTCGATGGAGTTCTTGTCCACCTTGATGGGGATGAGAACATACTCAACGGCGACCAGCACGTTGATGTTAAACAGGCTTTCGAGAGAAGGGGAGCAGTCGAAGAATACAAAATCGTATGTATCGGGAAGCTGCGGCAGGAGGCGGCGCAGGGTGGTGTCCCTGCCGAAGGGCATTTCCTGCATGGCTGCCAGAGCCGGCGCCAGCAGACCGCCGCCACGGATGAGATCGAGGTTTTCGATGCTGGTGTGGCAGATGGTGTCCGCCAGGACGGCGCTTTTGGATACGATCACGTCGGTCAGGGTGAAGGGGGGCACGTCCGTCAGTTGGAGGTTGCTGGTGGCGTTGCCCTGAGTGTCCATGTCCACGATGAGGACCTTCTTGCCGCGGCGAACCAGCTCGCCCGCCAGATTGATGGCGCTGGTGGTCTTGCCGGTGCCGCCCTTCTGGTTCATGACAGCGATCGTTTTCATAACTGGCTCCCTCCGTTCTTTTCCAGCTCCTCGATGCTGGCGACCTGCTCCAGCACGCTGTCCAGGATCAGCTGGCTCATGCTCATGTGCAGCTTGGCGGCAGCCATCTTGATGCGTGCCCGCTCGTCCTCCGTGGCGTAGACCAGCAGCTTGACCTTCTTTTCCTGTTCCATCGACAAGACCTCCGTTCGTGCGTCGTTTGATGTCGTTCCTTGAAAATTCCAGATGAAATCGTTTTGCACGGCTGCGGGCTGGCCCGCAGCAACCGCTCATTGCCAACATTATGACATTATAATGTCATGCCGTCAAGAGGAGAATGGTCGAAATGATGTCATAACGAAAAAATTTTTACTGCATATTGATGGCGTGTCGTGATTCTGAGAGTTAGGTCGGAAGCGTTCTTCCAAAATTTGATGAATAATAGAAGAATAGGGGGGAGCAAATATGATTTATTTCAAAGATTGGGAGATCTCACACGACGGCAGTATTCTGGCACGCCAGTACGACCATCTTTCCCGCGTGCTGCTGGTGCGCGGCACGCCGCAGGGCTATGACTGGGAGATGCGGGTACGGAAGGGGGACTGGTACGAGGTCATTCCCCTGAGCCCCATGGAGGGGGACGTGGGCTGTGTGCTGACGGAAAAGCATCTGGCGCTGTGGGGCTGGTACAGCCTGCAGCTGGTGGGAACGCTCCGCACCGACGGCGTGACCGTACAGCACAGCAATGTGATCAGCGTTTTTGTGGCGGAAAGTCTGACGGACGGCGAATGGCCCGCCTCGCCCAGCGAGTTCATCCGCTTGGAGTCCAACGTCCGGGAGATGAACAGTCATCCGCCCATCCCCGGTGAAAACGGCTTTTGGATGCTGTGGGAACTGGATAGCCACAGCTACAAGGAGAGTGCTTTCCCACTGCCGAAGGGACTGGATGGCGTAAACGGCAAGGATGGCGTAAACGGCAAGGACGGCGTAAACGGCAAGGACGGGACAGACGGAAGAAATGGGACAGACGGCAAGAACGGTGTAGACGGCAAGGACGGCGTGGACGGCAAAACGCCGATTCGCGGCGTGGACTACTGGACCGAGGACGATGTAAGCGCCATGCGGGAATACATCGACGGACGGCTGGGGGTGGTCGAAAATGGCACTTACTGACAAGCTGACGGCGATCGCGGACGCGATCCGCGCGAAAAACGGCGGCACGGACAAGCTGACGCTCGCGCAGATGCCGGAAACCATCGCAAATATCCAGACCGGGACGGACACAGGCGACGCGACGGCGGAGGCGGGCGATGTGCGCAAGGGCAAGACCGCTTACGCCAAGGGGCAGAAGCTGACCGGCACGCTCGAAGAGAGCGGGGGCGGCAGCCCCGCTTATGTGGTCGGCGCGCCGGTATTGTTCACGCTCAACGGCTGGGACACCGCCGAGCAGGGGACGACCTACACCTTGACCGCCGAGGGCTACAAGATCGGCGAAAACGGCGTGCAGCTCGGTCTGCCGTCCGATTCCTCCACCGTCAACACGCAGGCGGTGATCGCAGCGGCGCTGACCGTCGTGAACACCGCTGTTACCGCTCCGAACAAAAAAGAGGGGACGGTGGGCTTCACCACCATCACCATTTCCGCTGTGAACGCGCCGAGCCGGGAACTGACCGTCGCCATCTTCGGGCTTGAAGAGGCGGAACGTGTCACGGTGACGGAGCCCGTCATCGAGGGCATCTCCGTGCCGGTTGCGCGCAAATATCCCGCGAAGGTCGTCCGGGAGGGCAGACAGTTCGCCGGCACGGTCGCGTGGTCGCCGAACGCTGTGGCATTTAACTACGCTACGGTCTACACGGCGACCATCACGCTGAAGGCAAAGGTCGGATATACATTTGACGGCGTGGCGGAGAACTTCTTCACGGCAGCGGGCGCGGCGAGCGTCAGCAATGCTGCGAACAGCGGCGTTGTGACCGCCGTTTATCCGGCGACCGCCGAGAAGGGGGCGAAATCGTGAACCGGCTGAACCATGTTGCGGTCATCGCCGACGGAAACGGACGCTGGGCGGAGCAGCGCGGTCTGGAGCGCTCCTTGGGGCACGAGCAGGGCTTGAACAAGGTGGAGGACATGATGCACTGGTGCGTGGACATGGGCATCCCCACGCTGTCCGTCTACTGCTTTTCGTGGGAGAACTGGAACCGGCCCAAGGAGGAGGTGGACGCGCTCTTTTCCATGGCGAACCGGTATTTTGAACGGTATCGGGAATTTGCGGCAAACAACATCCGCGTGCTCATCTCCGGGACGGACAAGCGCGTGCCGCCTGAGAGCATCGAAAAAATGGAGCGCATCCAGCGCGAGACCGCCCACTGTGACGGCCTGACGCTGAACCTGTGCTGCAACTACTCCGGTCGAATGGAGATCGTGGACGCCGTTGCCAAGGGCGCGCGGACGGAGGAGGAGATCACGGCGGCGCTGTATCAGGATCTTCCCGAGCCAGACCTCATCATCCGCACGGGCGGCTTTCAGCGGCTTTCCAACTTCCTGCTGTGGCAGTCCGCCTATTCAGAGCTTTACTTCACCGAAACGTTGTTCCCGGACTTTTCCCTTGGAGAGTTCCGCCACGCGGTCAAGCGCTACGGCAGTGTCAGAAGAAAGCGGGGCAAGGTATGAGCTATACATCCAATCAGTACAAGTATCTGCTGCTGAAGCGGCTCCAGCGGCATTTTTCCATGGGCAACGCCTACGACAGGGCGTATACACAGAGCTTTTTCTGGGAGCTGTTCGACGATTCCGTGACCGTTACGGAGGAGGCCTATCAGAACTTCTGCCGCCTGATGGACGACGAGCTCGCGCTCTGCGCGGAAAAGGGCTGGTATACCTGCAACAGCATTCCGCAAAAAGACATAAAAGAGCATGGGCTTTTGCTCACAAAGGCGTTCGCGGAGATCGGCGTCACGCTGAAGATCGGATTTCCCTCGATCGAGGAGGGAACGGCGACCTTCACAAAACCGAATGGCGCGGTCATGGTCTACACGGTCTCGCCGGGAAACAGTGCAGGCTTCAACTATTTCTACATCAACGCAAGGGCGGGCACGGAGTACCAATATGCCGCAGCGTCGGCGCCTGCCTACAATATGCAGGGGATGGACGTGCCGGAGGAGCTGGGAAACCCGAAGATCGCGGGTCCCGGGACGTATTGGAGCTACAACGCGGGCACGAAAACGGTGACCGTTTCCGGCGACGGGGCCTACGCGGGAGCGGCGAAGGACGAGCAGCTTGGCAGCGGGCTGTATCATACGGTGATCCTCGGCGCGAACGTTTCCCGTCTGCTGAAGGAGTGCGTGATCCCCAGTGCTTCGGCGCTGGTGCTGCTGCGGCCCTCGGACGCAGGCTTTGCGGTCGACCCGCAGTTCAACCGCAGCGAGAAGCTGAACGTTTACACAGACTGCACTGCCGCCATTGAAGCGATGAAAGCGGTGGAAAAGCCGGAGAACATCACGCTGCACAGCCTTTCGGAGTGGAACGGATAGGAAAAGGGGCGCTTGGCGCGCTATGCGCCCTCCCCTATATTGAACAAAAATTTGATTTTGTTCAATTATTCAACCATGTTCCCCTCCGCGCGATCCTATGGAACGCCCATGGTCGGAGACGCGGAAAATCAGGTGCTTGTTGTATTTGTCGTTTTCTGCTATACTGTATTCAACTTTTTTGCGGCTTGGAGGTGTCAGCCCGATGACGGATACGGAACAGAGCTTATTGACCCTTTTGCGCCGCGCCCTCTTTGGATGTGAACTGCCGCTGCCATCGGATGTGGACTGGCAGCGTGTTTTTGAGGAAGCCGTCAGCCACAGCGTTCATTTGCTGGTTTATGACTGCCTGACGGAACAGGAGCGAGCTGCCATCCCCAAGGAGACAGCCGTCCCCTGGCGGCAGGAGGTCCTCTCTGCCATGTGGTATAACGAGCAGCTCCTCGGCGAGCAGCAGGAGGTGCTGAAGGCACTTTCAGGGCTCCCCTGCGTGATCTTGAAGGGCAGTTCCTCTGCCGCGTGCTATCCACGGCCGGAGCTGCGCTGCGCCGGAGACATTGACCTGTTGCTCTTCCCCGCCGATGTAAAAAAAGCGGAGGCGATCCTCTGCGCCAGAGGCTATTGTCCGCCGGAGAACAACCATCCGTTCCATCGCTCCATGCATCGGGAGCAATTTCTCGTGGAGCTGCACTTTGAGCCGCCCGGTATCCCTTTGGGCGCCAGCGGCGCGCCCCTGCGCGAGTATTTCCGAAATGCCGCGGGAGAAGGAGTGCTTCGCGGCGGTCTCCCCGTCCTGCCGCCGGAACGTCAGGCTGTTTTGCTGTTGCTCCACAAGCTGGAGCATATCACAAGCAGCGGACTGGGGCTGCGGCAGCTCTGCGATTGGGCGGTGTTTGTCCACCGTGATATGACGCCGGAGCGGTGGGAGGACTTGCTGCCAAAGCTGTCCCGATTCGGACTGCTTCACTTCGCACGGGTCATTACCCGCATCTGCGTGGAGAACCTTGCCCTGCCGCCGGAGGACGCTCCGTGGTGCATGACTGCCAACGAAGGACTATGCCGCGCCCTGCTGGAGGATATCCTGCGTACCGGGAACTTCGGCTGCAAGGAAGAACGCTACGGGCAGCGGCTCTTTACCGATGGGCGGGCGGAAAATCGACTGGTCAGCTTCCTCCGCACGGGCGTTGAGACCTGCCATACCCACTGGCCCGCCTGCAAGGAGCATCCCCTCCTGCTACCTGTCGCGCCTGCCGTGTTGGTGCTGCGCTACCGCAGGCAGAGAAAGACGGGAAAACGTCCGCCGTTTCGCCCCCTTGCCGCGTACCGCAGCGCCGGAGAGCGACAGAAGCTTTACCACGCCCTTCGCCCCTTTGAACCGGAGGACGCGGGATAGAACGGAATAGAGGGAGGCTGCGCTTCACAAGCGCAGCCTCCCTTTTTGGCATGGAATTACCCTTCGTTGAGCAAAAAGTCCAGCGCCTTTACGATTTTGATACCGTCCACGTCGCTGATGAGGTCGCAGTCCATGGCAATCACGATCTTCTCGTAATTGTCCTGCACAGCTTGCAGCGGTGCAAGCTCCCGTGCGCGGGTTTCGGGGGCGTTCATGTTGTCGGTGACTTGGATATACTTTTTCTCATTCATCTTCGTTGCGATGAAGTCGATCTCCTTTTCACCGACCTTGCCGATAGCCACCTCATAACCACGCCGCAGCAGTTCAAAATAAACGATGTTTTCCAGAATGTGTCCCACATCGCCGCCCCGGTTTCCTAACAGGTAGGTGCGGAGGCCGGGATCGACGATATAGTATTTGCCCAGCGTCCGCAGATAGTCCTTCCCCTTGATGTCAAACCGCTTGACCTCATAGAAGATATAGGACTCCAACAGTGCGTCGATATAGGCAGAGATGGTCTGCACCGCAGGCTTGGCCTTTCTGCCATCATCCAACAGGCCCTCGCTGACAAGGGTGCGCCCGATGGACGCCGCCGAGGTGTTGTTGCCGATGTTGTCAGCCAGAAACAGAATAATTTTGCGGAGCAGCAGCGCGTCGGTAACGGCCCGCTGTTCTTTCCGTTTGCCGCGTTCCAGAATATCCCGCACAACAACAGCGGAATAAATGCCGTCCAGCAGCATATTGGCGCGCTCCTGATCCAGCTCCGCCTCGGCCAGCGCCGGCATACCGCCAAACTGTGCGTAGGCTTCAAACAGGTCGCGCAGCTCATACGCTTCGCCGTCTTTTCCCTTGGCGCGCTGTTTCATAGTGCCGTTGGGGGCTTTGTACTCCTCCAGCAAATAGCCGTGGAAGTCCAAAAACTCGCGGAATGACAGCGGCAGCATTTTGATCTCCACATAGCGTCCGGACAGATACGTGGACAGTTCGGAGGAAAGCAGGTAGGCGTTGGAACCGGTCACATAAATGTCGCAATCCAGATCCACACGGAAGGAATTCACGGCATCCTGCCAGTCCCGAACCTTCTGCACCTCGTCTAAAAACAGGTAGAGCCGCTTACCCTTGGGGGCTCGTTCCATCACATACTGATAAAGCTGCTTGCTGTCCATATCGGCAAACTGCATGGACTCAAAGTTCATCGAGAGGATCTGTTCCTCCATGACGCCCTGTTCCCGCAGATGTGCCATCATCAATTTCAGCAGGCTGGATTTGCCGCAGCGCCGGATTCCGGTCACGACCTTGATGACCTCCATATCCTGAACGGAAATGAGCTTATCAAGGTACTGCGATCTGTTTTTTAACTCCATGATTCTGTCACCACCTTTGTCAGCCATTATATCACCCCCTTTGCGTCAAGTAAAGTTCTTAACATCAATGTGAATAACTTTTTTCTTGTCGAAATTATTCACATCAATACTACTTCTGTCGAGCCTGCGCCCCGCGGTATCGCCGTCTCACGCGCTGCGCCTGAGACGCAGCAGATTGGTTCGGGCGACGAGCTTGGACTTGCGCGGGTACGGGATGCACTGCATTGCGGTGTTCACTGCCTCGCGGCTCCCCACGAGGATGACCTCCTTCCGCGCCCGTGAGATCGCGGTGTAGAGCAGATTGCGATACAGCATTTTTGCAGTCGCCGTGCTCACCGGCATGAGGATAGTGTCATACTGGCTGCCCTGACTTTTATGCACCGTCAGCGCATAGGCGAGCGCAAGGCGCGGTGGGGGCGCGTCGTCATTGGCAGCGCCGTATTTCTCCACACAGTCGATCTGCCAGGTCTTCAACGTTCCCCTGACCGCAAGCGTGGCGACACGGTGAGGCTTCTCTCCGCGAATATACAGCACGCCGACATCGCCGTTGCAGATGTTGTAATAGGAGTTATTCTGCGTAACGATGACACGGTCGCCGTCACGGAATGCTCCCCATGTCTGCTTTTCCACTGTCAGCGGGTTGACTTCATTTTGCAGGCGCGTGTTGAGCGCCTGTACGGAAAAGTCGGTTTTGGTCTTCACCGGAGAGAGGACCTGAATGCTCTCACCCGCCCGGTAGCGCCGCGCAGCCTCCTCGCACAAAAGATCGGGAATGATCTTACTATCCGCGGAAAGCAGACGAAAGCTGTCATCCCATTGCAGTTCCCGCTCATCGCTCAGCTTTGGGAAGGCTGCGACGTTCTGCCGCAGCGCCGCGGCAGCCGCGCTTTGACGGTACTGCTGCTCCAGAAAGATCGATGGGACGCCGAGCTTCAGAAGGTCGGAAAGGACATTCCCTGCCCCCACGGACAGCAGCTGATTCGGATCGCCGAGCAGGACGACGCGGCAATTCCTGCGAACACGGTTCAGGATACCGGCGAGCATCTCCAGCGACACCATCGACGCCTCGTCGACAACGACCAGTCCGGTGCGGATCCAGCAAACGGCGTCCAGAAAGTTTGCATCCGGGACCTTCCCCAGTGCGCCGTGGACCGTGCGCGCCTCGATCCCGGTGCGCTCGGTGAGGTTGCGCGCAGCCTTGCCGGTCGGGGCGGCGAGCACATATGCCTCGGAACTGTCAACGCTCCCTCTGAAACAGTGTACAATGGCTTCAATGAGCGTGGTCTTGCCGCTGCCGGCGCCGCCGAGGATGACGGCGAGGCGGCTGTTCAGCGCCAGACCGATCGCCTTGCGCTGCTGCTCGCTGAGAAGTATGTCCCCGGCGCGGAGCTCCTTCGGGATTTCCATGACCGGCAAATCCGGGTCTTTAAGGATGTCAGCGAGCTGCTCCGCCGCAGTCACCTCATATTCCCATGTCCGCTGGGCATACAGATGACACCCCTCCTGATGGAGGAAGGCGGCTTGCAGCAGGAGAGATTTATCCGTGTAGAATTGCTGTTTGGTGAGGTCAGGTCTCACCGTCTTGCTGACGCGGAACAGGCTCTCATCCGTGCAGTATTATGCCATTGGGGATATTTCCTGAAACGACTTGCTGGGCAATGACCGAAACAGCGAAAAGGGACGCAATACGGCGGCTCTCCCCTCTTTATACCGGTTTCCGGTCGGACGCTTCCGTCACATAGGGGCAATAAGGGCAGGCAGCGGGAAATTGCAAAAAATGGTCAAAAGGATTCCTTCGTTTTTTACACAGTACAGATGCCGAAACAGTACCTTTTCATGAAAAGCGCAGTTACTTAGGATGCAACTTTTGACGGAAGATACACATGGGGAGTTTGCGGAAAATGACGGAGTGTGCCGTTGCGCCGGAATCAGAAAAGGAGGGAAAGTACGGATGACGAAAATCCAACTTTTCATGAGAAGTGTAGTTGCTTAGAATGCAACTTTTGGCGGAATGTACACATTGTGAAATTGTAGAAAATGAGCGATTTCGGATCGCGGGAAATCCATGCGCATCAAGAGTTTTCCGGAAACGGGGCGAAGCGAACCTTGCTCCGTACCGACGCGGAATGTTTGTTCCATACTCGTTCCGCTTTTGTTCCGCATTTTGCGCGCGGGATGCTGTGAAGCAGAACGCATGAAGTCCCGTGACCCTTGCGGACACAGGACTTCTTCGGGAGGTGTGCTGAGGTTCGAAAATAGTGCCTCTTGAATCCTATTCTTGAATTCCATCCCAAGGGAGATGAGGGAAAGATATTCGTTGAAATGTTGATAGGTTAATTGCGAAACATTTCAGTGAGCGGCGCACGACGTCTCCCCCCACGCTGCGAATCATCCGCGTGATCGTGTGCCAATAGAGGGTGAAATCCTCCCTTTGCAGGGCTTCACTTGAATCGTTGAGCCTTAGCTGAAATCATTTGTCGAATTTTGTATTTTATCAGTTATAACTGATAGATTTGCAATTTCGGCATTGATTTTCATTTGTAAGTGTGATATTCTATGACCAAATACGGAAGGAGGGCGAGGTTTTATGATCAAACGCGAACTGTATATGAGCCGTATCCGCCCGTTCATCGGAACGGAGCTGGTCAAGGTCATGACCGGTATTCGCCGCTGCGGAAAGTCGGTCATGTTGGAGCTGATTCAGCAGGAACTCACGGAGTCCGGCGTCAGCTCGGCGCAGTTTATCTCCATCAATTTTGAAGATATGAGCTATTCCCACCTGCAAACCGCTCAGGCGCTGCATGACGAGATCACCGCAAGAGCCGCAGAAATAGAGGGCAAGGTCTATTTGTTCTTTGATGAAATACAGGAGGTCAAGGGCTGGGAGAAGTGCATCAACTCTCTCCGCGTTTCGCTGGATTGTGACATCTATATCACCGGCTCCAATGCAAAGCTGCTGTCCGGTGAGCTTGCGACCTATTTGGGCGGACGGTATGTGGAGTTTGTGATCTATCCGTTCTCATTTGGGGAGTTCATGGAGCTGTACCGTTCGATTGCGCCTGATGCGTCCATCCAGCAGTGTTTCCAAAAGTACCTGCTCGCCGGAGGGATGCCCTATCTCGCAAATCTTCGCTATGCGGATGCGCCGTCCAAGCAATATCTTCATGATCTGTTCAACTCTGTCCAGCTCAAGGACATCGTGAAGCGGAATAAAATCCGGGATGTAGATTTGCTGGAACGGATCATTGCCTATGTGATCGCCAATGTGGGAACGACCTTCTCGGCGACCTCGCTTGCGAAGTTCCTGAAAAACGAGCAGCGCACCGTCGCCCCGGAAACAATTCTGAACTATATCAAATACTGCTGCGAGGCGTACCTGTTCTATCAGGTGAAGCGGGAGGACTTGCAGGGCAAACAGATCCTTGCCTCCAATGAGAAGTATTATATTGCCGATCATGGCATCCGCGAGGCGGTTTTCGGCGGCAATATGCGGGACATCAACCTCATTTTGGAAAACATCGTCTATCTTGAGCTGCTGCGCCGGGGCTATGAAGTGACCGTTGGCAGGACGGGCGATAAGGAAATTGACTTTGTATGCGACAAGCGCGGCGAAAAGCTGTATGTTCAGGTCACTTATCTGCTGGCATCGGAAGAAACGGTTAACCGTGAGTTCGGCGCGTATGACGCTATCCGCGACAACTTCCCGAAGTACGTTGTTTCTCTCGATGAGTTCGACATGAGCCGAGACGGGATCAAGCACCGGAATATTCGGGACTTTCTCTTAGCGGAGGAATGGAACTGAAGAAGAAACCCGGGGCCCAAGTGACCTCCTCGGTTCCTCTTAAAACAATGATACAAGATGCGCCAAACGCAAGACCTGCTAACAAAAAGCAAGGGAGAAATTCAGAAACTTGAGCAAGGAGATAAGATTATTTTTCAGCATGGTCTGCACCTTGGAATACTGCTGGTACTGCCTATAGCAGTTCTTGAGCATAAGTCGGGTATCTTCTTCCGGAACGTACCGTGGCAAGGTAAGCCAGTGGTCAAGGCCGTAGTTTGCCAGCTTGATGGCGTCCTTCTTGTCGGTCTTAGCGCGCCGCAAGCTATTGTTCCGGTAATCATGCACCAACATTGCGTTGACTACCGAAACATAAAAGCCGGAGTCGTTCAGCAGCCAAGCTACTGGAAAATGGTAATTACCCGTGGCTTCCATAACGACACGGGTCTCACCAGGTAGGCTTCTAAGCAGCTTTGCCAGTTCGCACAGTTCGCTGTCCGTGTGATGGATTTCAAAGGGGGGGACCACCAGTTCTCCAAAGGGACGCATGACGGCAATCATACTCTTGCCTTTGGAAACATCAATGCCAACAGAGTTCATTCGCATTCCTCCTATGCAGTATTTGTAATCAGAGAGCATCCTTCTCTCAGTGCCGATTCAAGCTACTCCGTGACACGGGCAATGAACCCAACCTGCTTAATCGAACGCTACAATGAGGGATGGGTAACAGTCTTACGTGCGGACATGGGAAGCCCAAGTGTCAAAGCGCCACCCGATTACTCCCTCATTGTAGCTTAGGCATGAGAACGAATAAAGCACGCCTGGTTGACGTGCTTTACCCGGCAATTATATTGTAGTAGCGTCAACCCTCCCCGCGTATAAAAAGGCCGCCATCTCAAGGAGCTTTTGCTCACCGGGATGGCGATCTTCTATTGTTGCGGCGTATAGGCATATGCAGTTAGATCTTGCGCTTGCTTTTTAAGCGTGTATCCGTGGGGGGTGGGGGCTTGTGGGGGGACGGTTTATTTCTATTGGGTGAACAGCTGGTCTAAGATCGGGGAAATGTTTCCACCGTCCGCGCCGTCTTCGAGGATGCCGGCGGCGACCAGACCGTCCTGATTCTGACTGAGCGCCTGCATCGCGTTGATATAGCCGTCCAGATCCTTGTTGATCTGCGCGTTTGGATTAGTTGGGTCGCCGACGTAATCCAAAAACTGGTCTGTCAGGTTACCGTCCTCGTCCTGAGCAAACGCCCCAAGCTGCCCAAGCGCGGCAAAGATATTGTCGATGTTTTTTTCGCCGGCGGCAGCGGCGATCTGCTGATTGACATAGTCGTAATACCCGATCGCATCGTATGTTTTGCCATCTACGGTCTTTTCCCAGTCCTTCGCCTGCTCGGAATAAGCAAAGGCGGTCATGATGCCGTAGATCGCTCCCACATTGCTCATTGTTTCGCCCATATTAAGGCTAAGAAGTTCGCTTGCTCGTTCGTTCAGTGGTTTCGCTTCCCCCTCATCATCCGGAATAAACATCTTAAGTATTTTTTCTGCGGTATTTTCGTCTGTTTTGCTCGCAGTCAGCAGCAGCGCCGCGTTTGATAACCTCTGCTTATCAAGCTCGCTGTAGTTTCCGTTTTCATACGGTTTTATCCCCAAGGTTTCGGGAGCCATACCGGCATTTATAAGAACATTCGCAAGTAAAGTGCCCCCACCAAGGGCAGAATTCAGCGCATTGATCATTCCGCCCACATTGC
>OLPW01000420.1_pt1 | contig 52120 bp, 45 predicted proteins | sample 1672161 | NCBI WGS metagenome assembly OLPW01 (sample SAMEA3136654, study PRJEB25190) | human gut metagenome
CAACACCAACAACGTGTTCAGCAGCCCATGTCATCTCATCACCCTGTTTGGTGAACTTGGAAGCCGGAGCCTTACAAACTGGACATACCTCCGGAGCAGCGTCGCCTTCATAAACATATCCACATACATTACATACCCATTTTGCCATAATCTTGATCTCCTTTTCTGATTAAGTTTGTTTTATTTAATAATAGTAATTGTTATTGTTTTCTTGCTGTGACTATACTGTACCATAATGGTATAGATTTGTCAACAAGGAAAATATATTTTTTTCAGACGGATTTTCTGATACAATAGAAAAGCGAAAAAAATAAGAAAGTCTTAATATTTTACCCCATAGATATTAATTCTTAAGCAGTATAGTAAAAACATGAAAACACAGGAGGCAGGGGAAATGGCAGAGATACTGGTATGTGATGACGACAAGGACATCGTGGAGGCAATAGAAATCTATCTGGCACAGGAGGGGCATCACATTCTCAAAGCATACGATGGTGAACAGGCGATCCGGGTTTTGCAGAATAATCCGGTGGATCTTCTGATCATTGACGTGATGATGCCGAAGCTGGACGGAATCCGGGCAACATTGAAGATCCGCGAAAAAAACGCTCTTCCTATCATAATTTTATCTGCAAAATCAGAGGATACAGACAAGATCCTCGGACTGAATGTCGGTGCAGATGATTATGTGACGAAACCTTTTAATCCACTGGAACTGGTGGCAAGGGTAAAATCCCAGCTTCGCAGATATACGCAGCTGGGTGCAATGGCAGAAAAGAGAGGAAATGTTTACGAGACGGGTGGACTGATGATCGATGATGACCGTAAGGAAGTTACTGTTGATGGAGAAGCAGTCAAGCTGACACCGATCGAGTACAGGATTCTTCTTTTTCTGGTCAAAAATCAGGGAAGAGTTTTTTCCATCAATCAGATCTATGAAAGTATCTGGGAAGAGGAAGCGATCGCGGCAGATAATACGGTAGCAGTTCACATCCGACATATCAGAGAAAAAATTGAGATCAATCCGAAGGAGCCGCGCTACCTCAAAGTTGTGTGGGGACTTGGGTATAAAGTGGAAAAAATCTGATTTTCTGAATGGACCTGTGGAAAACTCCTGTGTTTATAGCAGAGTCATTTAGCAGAAAGGAAATGGGGTATAAATGAAGACAAGATGGTACAGAAAAAGCGGTGTAAAAGGGCTTCTGGTGCTGCTGACAATAGTTTTTGTGACGGTAGCCTGCGCGGGAGCCGGGGCATCCGTGCTTATCATGAGCAAAGGCGTTCAGCCATTGGACAGCAAAAATTATGTGGATTCCCAGAGCTTCCAGGATAATATGTACAGCCTTTCACATACGATCATTAATGCGATCAATGAGAGAGAAATCCTGGATCAGGCAGACGACGGAGAACTGGTTGACCTTGCGGAGCTGAATAAGGGAAAGACGCTGACGCACAAAAACACATCCGGACTTGCCTACAAGGCAGGGAATCTGTATGACTGGGCGAAGAAATCATCCTGGGATCGAAGTGCAAATGTTCTGATCTGCCGTCAGCCGGATGGCAGCGACTACTATATGTACTACAATGATTTTGCAGATAAGATTACTACTGGTGAACTGAAATTTGTTTTTGGCAGTGATGAAGACGGATGGACAGAGAATGCAAAGGATATACTGGCCATACTCTCCGGCAAAGAGTATACGTACTATGGTGACGCCAATGATAACATAGGAATCCGTAATGATGGTGTGGAATATGTTACCGACGCGGACGGGAATGTTGTTTACACAGATGTGTATAATTATGAATCCAGTGGAAATAACGATGCCCCGCTGAAAGAAGCGTACAAACCGGATGGAGCGGACAGTATCCTTGATGTTGTAAACAACAGTGAAGAATGGAAAGGAAATATCAGCAAGGCATATGAGTATTTATACACGGCTCTGGTTGAATACAGTGATGCTTCTTATGGTGAAAAAGTCCTGAAAACTTATGCAACAGGTGTAACAAATGTTAACTACATGTACGTAGACACAAAATCCGATAAAGTGTACACCAATATAAAAGGCATCACATCAGCAAATTATGCAAAAAAACTGGATGAACTGACTTCCAGTGATGATCCGCTTATGCTGATCGCTCCGGATCTGCAGGACTGTGCCCTGGGATTTTCCAATATCGCAGACTGGACAGTATCTTACTGGCAGAGCATGATCGAGAATACAGGACTTGGTGAGGAAAATTATCTCTATTTCGTTTCTGTAGATAAAGATTTTCCGGTATTAGACAGGATCAAGCAGGAAAAACTTGTCTATGAGAAGTTTGAACCATGGCTGGTACCGATCATGGTAATTTCTGTAGTGTCACTGGTTCTGGCACTTGCAGGACTTGTGATCCTGACGATCGGGGCCGGACGAAACAATGAAGATGAGAAAGTGCATCTGAATTTCCTGGACAGATGGTATACCGAGATTGTGGCAGGGATGATATTTATGATCTGGCTGCTGGGCACTTCGGTGATCGTCCAGACAATGGATTTTGAAGACATACGAATGGTCTGGAAAGTGACGGGATTCAGCATCCTGGGAATCTGGTGTGGCGGATGGTTCCTGACCGGCTGGCTGAGTCTGGTTCGCAGGATTAAGGCAAGATCTCTCTGGAGAGACAGCCTGCTCAGACACGTTCTGATATTGGTAAGAAAGTGTTTTTCTAAATGTAGTGATCTGGTTGTCTTTCTCGGTGGCAATATGATCAGCAGGGTCAAAATAATTTTGTTATTTGGCATCTTTGTATTTTTGCAGTTTATGTTTTATGTAATGACGGTTAATGGTGGTTCAGCATTTGCTTTTCTTCTGCTGATTGTAATGGACTGTGCAGTTCTTTATTATCTTGTAAAAAAAGCCTGGGGAAGAGAGCAGATCATCGCTGGTCTGAAGAAGATCACTGACGGAGAACTCCAATACAAGATTCCAACAGAAAAACTTTCCGGTGAACAGGAGCAGGTGGCAGATTATATCAACCATATTGGAGAGGGACTGGATGCAGCTGTAGAAAACAGCCTCAAGAACGAGCGCATGAAAACAGAGCTGATCACGAATGTCTCCCATGATATCAAGACGCCGCTTACTTCGATCATCAATTATGTGGATCTTCTCAAGCGCGAGAATCCGGAAGACCCCAAGATCAGGGGTTATCTGGAAGTTCTGGAAAACAAGGCACAGCGGCTCAAAGTATTGACTGAAGATGTCGTAGAAGCCTCCAAAGCAAGCACCGGAAATATCGCACTGGAAATGACGGACCTGAATTTCGTTGAACTGGTACATCAGGTGATCGGAGAATTCGAAGAGAAATTCGAAGAAAGAAATCTGACGATGGTAGTCCATTTTGATGAGGAAGAAGCTATTATCAGTGCAGACGGCCGCAGACTCTGGCGAGTTCTCGAGAATGTTTTTGGAAACGTATCAAAATATGCGATGGAAAACACAAGAGTTTACGTCGATGTAAAAGTTGACCGGCCAAACGTGCAGCTTTCCCTCAAAAACATCTCCGCACAGCCTTTGAACATCTCCGCAGACGAACTCACCGAACGTTTCATCCGCGGCGACGTCTCCCGAAACACCGAAGGCAGCGGACTTGGCCTGTCAATCGCCAAAGACCTCGTCCAGCTCCAGGGTGGAGAATTTAAGCTGTATCTCGATGGGGATCTGTTTAAGGTGACGATTGAATTTAAAATGAAATAATAACAAAAGACCTTGTTCTGAATGATATCAGAAGGAGGTCTTTTTTGCTGAATCCTAAACCTGTATCCGATCCGCAACTTCATTTCCAACTGCCAGGCGGCGGTTATTGCTTCCGATGATCAGCCAGTCGCGACATTTCTGGATGACCTGGATGGTGCTGCCTTCTTTGATATCCATATTTCGCATAGTTTCAAGAATTTCCGGAACGCCGAACATCCATTTAATAGTACAGGTATCGCCTGCATTTGTCTGTGATAAAGCCTGCATAAAAATACCTCCTTTGAGGAAAAATAGAAATAGTTAGTGTCAGATAATTTGCTTTTTATTTGTTGAATTTATTGTACAACTAAGAATATACGTTCGTCAATTGGAACATTAGGTAGTCCCTGCTCATATTGGATAGGAGATGCTGACAGAAGACAGTGTGTGCTAAATATGCAGGATTATGCATAGTTATAACACCGAAATTCGCGGTTTACAAACATAGGTAAATATGCTACTATTTTTAAAGGAGCGGAAACATGAATTTCCGCAAAATATAAGCAAACTCAACGAACAAGAGAGTACATTTGCTGACCACATTACAGAGAATTCCCCGGAGGAAATTTCAGATTTCCGTGGCTGAGAGGGAAGTGCAGGTGCAGATGGAAGATGGCTTGGGAGAGGTGCAGTCGAGATGAGTATTGATGCCAATGGGAGGGTTCCTGGCATACAGAAAGTAATTTCTTAAAGGAAATAAAATTCGGTGCTATTCAGACTGCAACAGGACCGCCTGTTATAGCGGAAGGGTATCAGGACAATGGCAGTCCGATCATTACAGCAGTGGTCGGATTATCCGCATGGAATCGTACCCAACAAGGTTTCTGACCGCGAGGCAGGAACGAACAGAAGTGGTAACACGGGCAGGACTCGTCTTCTCTATATATGATAGGGAAGGCGTTTTTTTCATTAAAGAAAAATTGCAACAATTCAGAAAGAAATGTAATTTTCCGATGCCCGACATAACCTATTTCACTAGTAATCAGCATCGATCATAGGAAAATAATCTATTCCGATGCATTACACCCCGCCCCGTGATTTTCAAGTATCTGCATAAGCAGCAGAAAAGCGTGAGGGGAAAGTTTCAGGGAGTTTGAAGCGGAGTTGTCCGCTTTATCATAATAATATCAATCCAGGAGGAACAATAAAATGGACAAGCAGAAGTATTATATTACAACCGCGATCGCCTATACATCCGGTAAACCGCATATCGGCAACACCTATGAGATCGTACTGGCAGACGCGATAGCACGTTACAAGAGACAGGAAGGATACGACGTATTTTTCCAGACAGGAACTGATGAGCATGGTCAGAAGATCGAGCTCAAAGCAGAAGAAGCAGGAATCACACCAAAGGAATTTGTAGACAACGTATCCGGTGAGATCAAGAGAATCTGGGATCTGATGAACACATCCTATGACAAATTCATCCGTACCACAGACGCTGACCATGAGAAACAGGTTCAGAAGATCTTCAAGAAAATGTACGCAAAAGGAGACATCTACAAGGGACATTACGAAGGAATGTACTGTACACCTTGTGAATCCTTTTTTACAGAATCACAGCTCGTAGACGGCAAATGCCCGGACTGCGGACGCCCATGCGTTCCGGCAAAAGAAGAAGCATACTTCTTCAAAATGAGCAAATACGCAGACCGTCTGATCGACTACATCAACACACATCCGGATTTCATTCAGCCGGAATCACGTAAAAACGAGATGATGAACAACTTCCTTCTTCCGGGACTTCAGGATCTCTGTGTATCCAGAACATCCTTCAAATGGGGAATCCCGGTAGATTTCGATCCGAAGCACGTTGTTTACGTATGGCTGGATGCCCTGACAAACTATATCACAGGAATCGGTTATGACTGCGACGGCGAAAGCTCTGAACAGTTCAACAAACTGTGGCCGGCAGACCTTCACCTGATCGGTAAAGACATCATCCGTTTCCATACTATTTACTGGCCGATCTTCCTGATGTCACTTGACCTGCCGCTTCCGAAACAGGTATTCGGACATCCGTGGCTGCTCCAGGGCGATGGCAAGATGAGTAAATCCAAAGGAAACGTAATCTATGCAGATGAACTCGTAGATTTCTTCGGCGTAGATGCTGTCCGTTATTTCGTGCTTCACGAAATGCCATTCGAGAACGATGGTGTCATCACATGGGAACTGATGGTAGAGAGACTGAACTCCGAGCTTGCAAATACTCTCGGAAACCTTGTAAACCGTACCATCTCCATGTCCAACAAATACTTCGGCGGCGTAGTAGAAAACAAAGGTGTTGCTGAACCGGTTGACGAAGACCTCAAAGCATTTGCACTGGCTGTTCCGGGCAAGGTTGCTGAGAAGATGGACAAACTGCGTGTTGCAGATGCAATGACAGAGGTATTCACTCTGTTCAAACGTCTGAACAAATACATCGACGAGACTATGCCATGGGCTCTTGCAAAAGACGAAGCAAAGAAAGATCGTCTTGCAACCGTTCTCTACAACCTGGTTGAAGGAATCACCATGGGAGCAACTCTTCTGGAATCCTTCATGCCGGAGACAACAGAGCGCATCCTCGCGCAGTTAAATGCAGAAAAACGTACTCTTGAAGAATTGAAGACATTCGGACTCTATCCGTCAGGAAACAAAGTAACCGAAAAACCGGAGATCCTGTTTGCACGTCTTGACCTCAAAGAAGTACTTGCAAAAGTAGAAGAACTTCATCCGAAGAAAGAAGAGCCGGTTGAGGAGAAAAAAGAAGAAAATGTGATCGACATCGAAGCAAAACCAGAGATCACATTTGACGATTTTGGAAAACTTCAGTTCCAGGTTGGTGAGATCATCGCCTGCGAAGAAGTAAAGAAATCCCGTAAACTTCTCTGCTCTCAGGTTAAGATCGGAAGCCAGGTACGCCAGATCGTATCCGGAATCAAATCTCACTACAGCGCAGAAGAAATGGTAGGAAAGAAAGTTATGGTCGTTACCAACCTGAAACCTGCCAAACTTGCAGGAATCTTAAGCGAAGGTATGATCCTCTGTGCAGAAGATGCAGACGGAAACCTGTCCCTGATGGTACCGGAGAAAGAAATGCCGGCAGGAGCAGAAATCTGCTAAAAAAATAACTACCAGGCTATAAAAGATGATTCAGGAAGTTCAGAACAGTAACCAGAGACTGTCCAGGATGAACTTCCTGAATTTATATTTAAAAGGAGACAGGACTTTTTATGGAAAAGGGTTTTACACATTTTGACCAGAATGGAAATGCGGTGATGGTTGACGTTTCCGGGAAACAGGTCACATACAGGACTGCCCTGGCGACAGGATATATTTCCGTGGGACCGGAGATCATGGAAGCAGTAACAGCAGGAAATGTCAAAAAAGGAGATGTCCTCGGCGTAGCCAGAGTTGCAGGGATCATGGGAATCAAAAAAACTTCCGAGCTGATTCCAATGTGTCATCCGCTGCCGATACAGAAATGTTCCATTGATTACGAACTGGATCAGCAAAAAAATCGGATCCACGTTTTCTGTACTGTAAAGACAGAGGGCAAAACCGGCGTGGAAATGGAAGCACTGACAGGTGTCCAGGTGACACTTCTGACCATTTATGACATGTGCAAGGCAATCGACAAGCATATGGTCATGTCAGAGATCCATCTGATCGAAAAAACAGGCGGAAAAAGCGGAGATTTCCGTTTTGAGAACAGATAAAAGAAAATGGAGGAAATATGAAACGAGTAGCGATCATCACATCAAGTGATACAGGATATCGTGGCGAAAGAGAAGACTTAAGCGGACCTGCGATCAAAGAAATCGTAGAACGCGAGGGATATGAAGTTGTATCCATGGACATCCTTCCGGATGATCAGGTTATGCTTGCCGGCAAAATGCAGGAAATTGCAGACAAAGAGATGGCAGAACTGATCCTGACAACAGGCGGAACAGGATTTTCAGAGAGGGATGTTACACCGGAGGCAACTGAAGAAGTTATTGAGCGCAGAGTACCGGGAATCCCGGAGGCAATGCGTGCATACAGCATGACGATCACAAAAAGAGCAATGTTGAGCCGTGCAACTGCCGGAATCCGAGGAAAGACACTGATCATCAATCTTCCGGGAAGTCCGAAAGCGGTTAAGGAAAGTCTGGAATACATTATCGATGCACTGGGACATGGAATCGAGATCCTGACAGGAGAAGCAGGAAACTGTGCACGCAAATAAAAAGGGGTAAATAGAAACAGGAGGTTTTTTTATTATGGGTAGAGTAATCGCAGTATGTATCAGCAAGGAAAAAGGAACACAGAAGTATCGCATACCGGAAGGTGAATTCATAGAAGAATGGGGAATCAAGGACGATGCACATGCGGGCAAATGGCACCGCCAGGTCAGTCTTCTTTCCTATGACAAGATCCAGGAATTCCGTGCAAAAGGTGCCGAGATCGAAGACGGTGCTTTTGGAGAAAACCTGGTAGTCGAAGGTTTTGATTTTGCTAAACTTCCGGTGGGAACGAAATTTCGATGCAACGATGTAGTTCTTGAGATGACGCAGATCGGCAAGAAATGCCATCACGGCTGCGCGATCTTCCAGAAGATGGGCGACTGCATCATGCCGAGAGAGGGCGTTTTTACGAGAGTTCTTCATGGAGGCGTGATCCATGAAGGAGATGAATTGGTGATAATCGAGGAGAATGAATAAATATGATTTTTGAAACACATGCTCATTATGATGACGAGGCTTTTGAGGCGGACAGAGAGGAACTCCTGAGTTCCATGCAGGAAAACGGAATTGGCAGAATCGTCAATGCCTGTGCTTCGCTTGAAAGTCTGAAGGACACAGAATCTCTTATGGAAAAATATCCGTTTGTCTATGGTGCATTTGGAATCCATCCGGATGATGCGGATAAGATGACAGAGGAGACACTTGAGGAGATCCGGAAGCTTTGTAAACTGTCGAAAGCAGTAGCGGTCGGTGAGATCGGGCTGGATTATTACTGGCACAAGGAAGAACATGAGCATGAGATTCAGAAAAAGATGTTCCGTGCACAGATGGAGATCGCAAGGGAGGCACAGATGCCGTTTATGATCCACAGCAGGGAAGCTGCGAAGGACACGCTGGATATTGTGAAGGATTGCATGAAGGGGGGAATGTACGGCGGTATCATTCATTGTTTTTCTTATGCGAAGGAGATGGCGCGGGAGTATCTGGATATGGGACTTTATCTGGGAATTGGCGGTGTGGTCACGTTTAAGAATGCGAAGAAGCTTAAGGAAGTTGTGGAGTATGCGCCGCTTGCTCAGATCGTGCTGGAGACGGACAGTCCGTATCTGAGCCCGGAACCGAATCGCGGAAAGCGGAATGATTCCAGGAATCTGGTGTATGTGGCGAGAGAGATCGCACGGATCAAAGGTGTGACAGAAGAAGAGGTTATTGCGGTGACGGAAGGAAATGCGGAGAGGCTGTTGTTGCGATAAGGTCCAATGCCGTACTATAGTTGACTGAGTTATCCAACTATAGTACGGCATTTACGCTATCGCATGTTGGAGATGAGAAAAACAAAGAATATGGGACGGAGGAGCTGCGCTGTCCTGTCTTTGGATAAATAAGTCTTTAGTAGTCTTCGTCGTAGTAGCTGTCGTCGTATGAATCATCGTAGGAATCGTCGTATGAATCATCGTAGGACGAGTCATCGTATGACGAATCCTCAGAATCCTCGGAGGAGTCCCCGGAACTGCCACTGCCGTCGGAATTTCCCTGCTGTGCAAGGTATTCGTCGGCGCTGGTGGACCAGATGTCGTCTACGACGTCTCCGTCTGAGTTGATCATGTTGAGTTCATAATCGAAGGATACATCGAGAAGGTCTGTTCTGGTGGATGGTTCTACATTCATGGACATGATCTCTTTGAATTTAGCCTGGAGGTTTGCCAGGGTGAATTCGTCTCCGATGATGTCTTTCACACCGTGCTGAGAAGCGAGTTCTTCGGTGTAGTCTTCGAGCATATATGGGTTAAACACACCTTCATCTTTGTTATAATGCATGACCATTGGTTTGACAGTCGGATCGAGGATATCGATGGTTGTCGTACCATTCTTGACAGTTTTCTGGATGGTGAAGCTTGCCATTCCTTCGAGAAGCCCGGTAAGTGACTCCTGAGTGGAGACGAAGTTTCCGAGGGAATAGAAGATCAGCATATTGTGGCCCTGGTCGTCAGACATCCGTCCATAAGGCTGCAGGATATGTGGATGACCGCCGACTACGACATCAACACCCTGCTGCATCAGGAAGGTGGCCCATTCTTTCTCATATTCCGTAGGCATCGGTTCTTCTTCCTTGCCCCAGTGAGCGACAAAGATCAGCACGTCGCTGGAGGCTTTGGCTTTCTGGATCATGGTGGAGACTTTATTCTTGTCGAAAAGATCAATCATGTATTCATTTCCTTCGCCGACCCCGCCGTTGTTGGTTCCGTATGTATAATCCAGAAAAGAAATTGTGATCCCGTTTACTTCCAGTGTCTTGACTGTATCAGCATCCTCTTGTGTCGGATGGATTCCAAGGACAGGAACATCCGGGTATTTGCTGCTCCAGAAATTAAAGGTTTCCTGCAGAAAATCAATTCCATAATCATCAATATGGTTTGTTGCAGATTCTACGACATCGAATCCTGCATTCATCAGTGCATCACCGACTTCCGTAGGAGTTGCAAAAGACGGGTAAGAGCTGACAGCATCATGTTCTGTGGTAAATACAGTCTCCTGATCGACCATTGCCACATCAGCAGCCTGGATCTCATCACGCACTTTGTCATAAATCTGATCATAATTCCAGGTTCCGGAATCATTTTCGCCGGATTCGATCAGACTTCCGTGATAAAGGTTGTCACCGACAGCAATCACACTTGCTGTGGAAACTTCCGGTTCTTCGGCAGCTTTCTTTGCAGCTTCTGCTTCCTCCTGAGCGGCTTTGGCGGCTTCTTCTTTGGGCTTCTCGATAAGATTGTAGTCAAGCTGGCGTAATCCTGCAACGAGAAGCACCAGCAAGACAACAGAGCAGATCAGTCCGATGCGGGAATTGATCTGTTCTCTGAGATTCAGAGGTATATTCTTGTTTTTTTTCATAAATTTATTTCCTTTCATTTCCCCATTATAGCAAATTAAACTCAGCAAAAAAAGATGTTGTTAAAAAAATTGCTTTGTGTTTCAAATTACTTTACGCTATAATAAAGAAACAGACAGGGAAGGGGTATGCTGATGAATTCATACGAAACTGTAAATGATATTCTGGTAAAACTGTTCAACGAGATCATGGATGTGGAAGAGCGTGCGCTGATCACCTCAGAATATAAGGATATTTCCGTAAACGACATGCATGTGATCGAAGCGATCGGAATCCGGGAACCGAAGAATATGTCCACGGTGGCACGTGCGGTATCTGTGACGGTGGGAACTTTGACGATCGCGATCAATCACCTGGTCAAGAAGGGATATGTAGAGCGCAGCCGAAGCGAGGAGGACCGCAGGGTTGTACTGGTATCTCTTTCTGAAAAGGGGGAGAAAGCATATTTCCATCATCGGATGTTCCACGAGAAGATGGTCATGGAAGTGCTTGATGGCATGGACAAAGAAGAGACAGAGGTGCTGACAAGGGCATTGACGAAACTCCAGAAGTTTTTCCGGACTTATGGAAATGACAAATAAAAGAAATACAGAAAGCAGACATATCATCAGAACGATGGACATGCCTGCTTTTTTTATGCACAGCGAGGAGGTAGCATTATGAAGAACTGTCGGCAGCAGACTGCATGTATTTTGACAGAACAGGAAACTGCACCGGGCCGATTTCCAGGATCTGGCGGTGGAATTCTCTGAGGTCAAAAGAATCTCCAAGTTTTTTCTGCTGCGAGGTCTTAAGGTCGAGGAAATTCAGATAGCCGAGATAGTATTTGAGATAGTTCCCGGGAGTTTCCACGATATACTGGTAAATCTCTGAGATCACTTTCTCATCCTGGATACCGAAAGCATTCAGGAACTTTGCGGCGGCAGCCTGATTCCAGCCCTGGTAGTGGATACCGGTATCAAGCAGAGAATAAATACAGAGATTAATACTGCGGTTTTTCCACATCAGAGCGGTGATATCAGCAGCAGCCTTGTCGGAGAGAAGGGAAGCGGCATACTGATATCCGTAGGATTCGACATAAGTCGCCCAGCCTTCAACATAGCCGCCCGAGGTGATCAGATAGCGGATGTCGTCCGGCTGTGTTTTTCCGAAAAAAACAGTCTGGTACAAATGCCCCGGAAATCCTTCATGGGACAGCGTTGTAAAAAGCTCCAGATTGGACCGGCTGCCCGCACGGTTGATGTAGATCACATTCGGACTGCCTGTATCCAGTGGCGGTGTGAGATAAAATGCAGGACTCAGAAAATCCTCCATGGATTCGTGAACATAGCGGATCTCATAATCGGTGGTATCAAGAGCAGGAAAATCCTTCTGCATCTGCTGGTTCAGATACTGAAGGGCAGACGCCGGTTCAAAATCTTTTATTTCTGCAACATTCGTGAGTTTTCGAAGGAGTGATGGCTGCTCTTTGAGCATCTGCTGGACCGTGTGCATGTCTTCTGCAAGCTGGGAAGTAAGCCGCTGCTGGATCTTTTCGACGGAGAGATAAGAACCAGTCTGAAACTGCAGAAGATAACGGTAATATTCCTTTCCTCCTTTGAAATGACTGAGCCCACGGCTGGAAGTTCCGGTATTTTTTAATTCATTCAGCCCTGTCATCAGTTCCTGATAAGCAGGAATCACACTGGTAAGCAGGATCTCTTTGTGGCGTTCATTCAGCTTTGTCTGATCTTCCTCAGAAAAACGGCCGTAATCTTTGAGTTTTCGGGCAAAAACATCCAGCATATAGTTGTTCTGTGGATCTTTGATAAAGGTACTGCACTGTTCCAGAATGCGTTTTAAAGTTGCATTGCTCATGAAATATCCTGCATCAGATCTGCGGCGTTCATAGGTGAGAATACTCTGAAAATATGGCTTTACCGAGGTGAGAAGGTTCAGATAGTCCGCAATATCCTGATCGTCATAAAAGGCATATTCTGCCAGCAGAACAGGAAGCTGTGCCTGGATGCCAAGACTTGGGCTTAACGGTTCGTCAAGAAGCGTATAATCTCTGGCAGAAAGCTGTGTCTGATAGTAAAGGAGCAGCATATCCCGCGTGATCTGATTTTGACGGGTCAGACCGGAAGGAGTGAAATCTTTCAGCTTCCGGAGATACTGCTCATATTTCTGATATGTAGCACTGGTGTCATCGGAGATCGTTCCGAGGGTGGGAGAAGGTCTGGAAATATGTTCTTTTTCGGGATAAGCAAGGGAATAATGGAGTGTCAGCATGCTTCCGGATACTTCTTCCTGAAAGATTTTTCGGGTGAGGGAGCGGAAAGCTTTGTCCTTAGATATTACACTTCCGGACAGCCATCCCATAAAAAGCCCGATAACCAGTGTGAGAGACAAAAGAAGTGCGATAACGATCGGAGAACGGGGTCTGCGAAGAGAAGGTTTCATAGATTCCTCTCAAAAGAAAGGTTTTTACTATCTTATTGGAAAAAACGAGATTGTATGCTAAACTTGGTTTCAGGAGTTAAGAAAGCGAGGTTGATCTAATGGAAGAAATATATGATCTGGCGATTCTGGGTGCAGGACCGGCAGGAATCTGCGCGGCAATCTATGCGACAAGAGGCAAGCTGAATACACTGTGGCTTGAGAAGAAATTTGTGCAGGGCGGACAGATCGTGGATACTTATGAGGTGGACAACTATCCGGGACTTCCGGGAATCACAGGCTTGGATCTCGGAGAGGCCATGGTAAATCATGCGGAGAAACTGGGAATCAAGCCAAAGAGGGAACCGGTACTTTCCATCGAAGAGAAAGACGGGCTTAAAGTGATCCGCACAAAGAAGAACAGATATATGGCGAAAGCGGTGATCCTTGCATGTGGTGCGGCACACCGCCAGCTTGGGATTCCGGGGGAAGAAAAACTCAGTGGAATGGGCGTGTCCTACTGCGCGACCTGTGATGGAGCTTTTTTCCAGGATGGAACAGTTGCTGTAGTCGGAGGAGGAAATGTGGCAGTAGAGGATGCAATCCTTCTTTCCAGAACATGTAAGAAAGTTTATCTTGTTCACAGAAGGGATGAACTTCGCGCCGACAAGGTGCTTCAGGACAAGCTGTTTAAGTGTGCAAATGTGGAAATGGTCTGGGATAGCGTACCGACGGTTATCGAGGGAACTGACAAGGTAGAAGATATCAAAGTCTACAATGTTAAAACAGATGAGGAAAAAACGATCGCAGTTGATGGAGTTTTTATCGCCGTTGGAATTCTTCCGAATACAGAGAAATTCAAAGGGCTGGTTGATCTGGATGAGAGCGGTTATATCATCGCAGGAGAGGACGGTGTGACAAGTACACCGGGAATCTTTGCAGCAGGTGATATCCGTACCAAAAATCTTCGCCAGGTTGTGACAGCAGTGGCTGACGGGGCAAATGCAGTCGCCTCCGTGCAGCGCTACCTGATGGAAAAATAAGCAGAAAATATGTAAAAAAGGCAGTTCTGAGCGGATGGCTGGAGCTGCTTTTTTTAATGCATATCGAGACGGGAAATTTGCTGCGCTGCTACGGTAAATTGACAGGCACGGGCGATTGTGATACCATAGGGCAGTATTTTGGCAAAAAATGACAGTTTTTTATAAAGGAGAATTTGATGAAAAAAAGAATAACAGTGATGTTATTATGTGCATGCATGAGCGTTTCTGCATATACCGGTGTTCAGGCAGCGGACTTGAGTTCAGGAAACTCAGACAGCGATGTTCAGATTGAAATGGAAGAAGTTGATGACAGCGAAGATGAGGCAGATTTCACAGATGCCGAGGATGGACTGTTCAGCGACGGAAGTGATGATACTCAGACTGGCGATATCAGCGCGATCGCAAACCAGATCGTAGCGCAGGCGCAGAGCCAGGCACAGGATTACCAGGAAAAGAAACAGGCAGCCCAGAAAGTGATCGATGCCCGTGAAGTAGAGCGCAGAGCGCAGGAAATCAAGGAAGAGACCACAAGGATCCGCGAGGAAGCCCAGGAGGCAGCCAGAAAAAAAGCAGAGGAAGAAGCTCGCAAGGCAGAGCAGGCGCGTGTGGAACACAGAGAAAATATTGCACAGTTCGCCGTTCAGTTTGTAGGAAATCCATACGTCTACGGTGGTACAAGTCTGACAAACGGTGCTGACTGCTCCGGATTTGTAATGTCAGTCTTTAAAGAGTTTGGATATGACCTTCCGCGAGTGGCAGCAGCTCAGTATGAAGCATCCCAGAAAAAAGATATCAGCCAGATGGAGACAGGTGACCTGGTATTCTACGGAGCAGGTGGAATCAACCACGTTGCTCTCTATATCGGCGATGGCAAAGTTGTCCACGCGCTGAACTCCAATAAAGGAATCGTGATCACAGATTACAATTACGATACACCGGTTGGAGTCGGAACCTACGTGAAATAAAATATACGAAAAACTATCAAAGATAAGGCCCCGGAACTCAAGGTTCTGCGGGCTTTTTTGGTATAAAAAAAGCTGAGCCCGGGGAAAATATCTGCATGTATATTTTTATAACAAAAAACTGTGTGACAGTAATTTTGTCGAAGAAAATCGGACAAAATCGACCATCTGGCAAAGTGCACAAAACTTGTCGGAAAATGTGGATAATGTCGATTTAGGTGCAAAAGTTATCCACATTTCAGAATGGTTGATTTTACTGAAAAATTGAGTTATACACAAAGTTATCCACATTATCCACAAAAATTAGATGTGGAATACCAGATTTACATAAAATGAAAAGAAACAAATGTTTTGGTCAATAATAATGAAAATAAAAAAATGACGAAAAAGATAATAAATCCTATTGACATTTTCATAGTGCAAATATTAAAAAGTTTTTCAGCCAAAAGGGTTATTTTAAGGTTTCAAACAATAATTATCTGATAATTCTGCAAATAAATACAGCCCACCCGCATATTTGCGGTGTGGGCTGTATCCTATCTCCCGGAGGAGTTCTGTTTCATTCGTTTGATAACCTTCAACCTCGTAAATTCCTCACGTTCCTTCTCCTCAAGTGCATTCTGGATATCCTTAGTAAGTGCCTCATACTTAGGAATCGTGATGTTTTTGAGTGCATTGGCACGTTTCTGTGTCTTCTTGATATTGGCAGCCAGACGGATCGCGGCGTTTTCGATGCCGGATAACTGGATGGAAAGTTCTTTTACCTTTTCAAAAGCGGCCTTGGCTTCATCCAGTGACATTCTGGTGCTGTAATAAGCGTAGGTTGGTGTATTTGTCGTCTGCTTGTCATATTCCACAAGCGGGATTTCCGTACCCATAACGCTTCTGGTCTTAATACGGATGGAGTTTTCCACAGGAACTGTGTACGAAACCTGTTCGACGAAGGCAATACCGAGTTCCATGTTGGCTTTCTGGAGTGCTGCATAGGCGGCACGGAAAGTTTCATCGATCTGGGACTGGATGTCCTTTGCCTGGTCGATCAGCTCCATCATTTCACGGATCAGAATGTTACGCTTCTTGTCCATCAGCTCAAATCCCTGGCGGGAGAGAGCAAGAGAGTTTTTTGCAAGGATGAGGTTTCCCTTGGTGGGGAAGGTATTAGGATCCATAAAATGTCACCTCCCCTCAGCGAATAGTTTCTTTGTAATACTTGTTCAGGATCTTGGTGTCGATACGGTCAAGTTCGTCCTTCGGAAGCAGTCCGAGAAGTTCCCATCCTTTGTCCAGGGTTTCGGTGATGCTTCGGTTTTCGGTTTCAGACTGACCGACAAACTCTGCCTCAAAAGCTTTTCCAAATACCAGATAACGCTTATCCAGAGGAGAAAGCTCATCTTCACCGATAACGGAGGCAAGTGCCCTGGCATCTCCAACCTTTGCGTAGCAGGAGAAAAGCTGGTTTGCAACGTCCTGATGATCCTCTCTTGTAAAGCCTTCACCGATACCGTCCTTCATCAGACGGGAGAGGGAAGGAAGTACATTGATCGGCGGATAGATCGCCTGACCGTGAAGCTGGCGGTCCAGAACAATCTGACCCTCGGTGATGTAACCGGTAAGGTCAGGGATCGGATGTGTGATGTCATCGTTTGGCATGGTCAGGATCGGGATCTGTGTAACAGAACCTTTGCCGCCCTGTACGATACCTGCGCGCTCATAGAGAGTGGCAAGTTCACTGTACAGATATCCCGGATAACCTTTACGGGAAGGAATCTCACCTTTGGAGGAAGAAACCTCACGCATTGCCTCACAGAAAGAGGTGATATCTGTCAGGATAACAAGGATATGCATGCCTTTTTCAAAAGCAAGATATTCTGCAGCAGTCAGTGCGATCTTTGGAGTCAGAAGTCGCTCTACGACCGGATCATTGGCAAGGTTCAAAAACATGACTACGTGGTCAGATGCACCGCTTTCCTCGAAGGTACGGCGGAAAAATTCTGCAACATCGTATTTAACACCCATTGCTGCAAATACGATTGCAAAATCCTCATCGGAATCATCACCCAGAGAAGCCTGCTGTACGATCTGTGCGGCAAGTTTGTCATGCGGGAGACCGTTTCCGGAAAATATTGGAAGTTTCTGACCACGAATCAGAGTAGTCAGACCATCGATTGCGGAGATTCCTGTGTTGATATAGTTTCGCGGGTATTCACGTTTCACAGGATTCAGAGGAAGTCCGTTGATATTAAGGCTTACCTCCGGAGTGATCTCGCCCAGACCGTCGATCGGCTGTCCGATACCATTGAAGGTACGTCCGAGGATCTCCTCGGAAAGACCGATCTCCATTGGATGCCCTGTAAGGCGTGTGTGTGTATTGCTCAAGGACATGTTGTCTGTTCCCTCAAAAACCTGGATAACAGCTTTGTCCTCATAGATTTCTACGATACGGCCGATCTTCTGTGTTCCGTCATCCATGTGAAATTCTACGATCTCTTCATAGGATGCGTTTTTTACCCCTTCCAGAACTACCAGAGGGCCGTTTATCTCGCTTAATCCCAGATATTCGATTGCCATAAATAAGTCCCTCCTGTCAGCCGTTTTTCTCTAATACTTTGTTGTAGAATGTGTCGATATCCTGTCTGTACTGTTCGAATCTGTCCAGCTCATTGTTCGGAACATCGTATTTGATCGAAATGATACGTTCAAAAATATTGTCCTCTTTTAATACGGAAACAGGCATACCTCTGTTGATGAGTGCCTTGGATTTCTCATACAGATAAAGGATCGTTTCCATCATCTGGAACTGTTTTTCCATTGGAACGCAGGTATCTTCCTGATGGAAAGCGTTCTGCTGGAGGAATCCTAGACGGATGACTCTTGCAATCTCAAGTGTCAGTTTCTGGTCATCCGGGAGGACGTCACTACCGATCAGTTTGACGATCTCCATAAGAGAACTTTCCTGATTGAGGATTGCCATGAGCTGGTTGCGGTCTGCGACAAATTTCGGGGAAACGTGAGTCCTGTACCACGGAGTCAGGTCTTCCAGATATTCACTGTAACTGGTCAGCCAGTGGATTGCCGGGAAATGTCTCGCGTAGGCAAGAGATTTGTCAAGTCCCCAGAAACAGCGGACGAAACGTTTGGTGTTCTGTGTGACCGGTTCGGAGAAATCACCGCCCTGTGGAGAAACAGCACCGATAATAGAAACAGAACCTTCTGTTCCGTTGAGGTTCTGCATCATGCCGGCTCTCTCATAAAAGGCGGAAAGCTTGGAAGCAAGATAAGCAGGGAAACCTTCCTCTGCAGGCATTTCTTCCAGACGGCCGGATAACTCTCGAAGAGCTTCTGCCCAACGGGAAGTGGAGTCTGCCATGATCGCTACATCATAACCCATATCGCGGTAATATTCAGCCAGGGTGACACCAGTGTAGATAGATGCTTCACGGGCTGCTACAGGCATGTTGGAAGTATTGGCGATCAGAGTGGTACGGTCCATCATCAGGTTTCCGGATTTCGGGTCGATCAGTTTGCTGAAGTCCTCGAGAACCTGGGTCATTTCGTTTCCACGCTCTCCGCATCCGATGTAGATGATGATATCCGCATCAGACCATTTGGCAATCTGATGCTGTGTCATGGTCTTTCCTGTACCGAAACCGCCTGGAACAGCAGCAGTGCCGCCCTTTGCGATCGGGAACAGGGTGTCAAGGATTCGCTGACCGGTAACAAGCGGAACACTTGCCGGGTAGCGGAGCTGTGTCGGTCTTGGGATACGGATCGGCCATTTCTGGGCAAGTGCCAGATCTCTGGTTGTTCCGTCGTCCAGCTGGACAGTTACGATCGGTTCCAGGATCGTGTAGTCGCCATCCGGAACAGCTTTGATAACAGTTCCGCCCGGGACATCCGGAGGAACCATGGATTTGTGAAGGATAGAAGCAGTTTCCTGTGTTTCTGCAATGATCGAGCCAGGCTGGACGATATCGCCCTCCTTTACGGTCATATGGACGGACCATTTCTTCTGGGTGTCGAGAGAGTCTACGCTGACACCACGGGAGATATATTTGCCGGAAGATTTTGCGATCTCTTCCAGCGGACGCTGGATACCGTCAAAAATATTGTGGATGATACCAGGTCCGAGAAGAACAGAGATGGCATCGCCGGTGCCGGTAACAGTCTCGCCCGGACGGAGTCCGGTGGTCTCCTCAAAGACCTGAACGGTGGTCATGCCTTTTTTGAGTCCGATGACTTCGCCTACTAGGTTGTCTTTGCCGACATAGACCATCTCGGAGATCTTGAAGCCGGGATCGCCTTTCAGATAGATGACGGGACCGTTGACACCGTAAATAATACCTGTTTTATTCATGATTCAGTCCTCCGTCAAATTTGAATTCTTTGCGCATTGCTGCCAGATTTGTGGCAAAGGAGTTATCGATCAGGATGTTTTTGCCCGGAATCTCCGCGCGGATCCCTCCGAGAAAATCCTCGGAAGAAACGAGGAGTGTACAGCCTGTCTTTGCGCTGAGTGCATCTGCAAGTTCTTTGTCCCCGGCAGAAAGATAGATCTGGATCTCGTCATCTTCTGCGAAATCTTTTGCTTCTTTGATGCGGCGGCAGAGATAATCGCTGTATTCCGGGGTGGAAGTAAACTTGAGGGCTTTGTCTTTGATTTCAGCAAAAAGTGATTCTTTGAGTTCATTCTGTCTGAGAGACCAGTCTCTCTTGAGGGTGATCTGTTCAGCAGAAAGCGCCTTGTTTACTTCTCTTCGTACATGTTCGGCCTCAGCTTTGACTTCAGCTTCGGCAGTCTGTGTTCTGGATTGTTTATGTTCCTCCAGGACCTGCTCAAGATATGCCTTGTGGTCCTGGATGGCTTTGGCGGCATCTTCACGGGCCTCATCCAGAGAGACCTCGTAAAAGTGCTGCAGCTTTTCATCTATTGTCATTACATTTCACCTGCCTATAGTTTCAATCCGATTGCTTCATTTACATATGAAGTGATAAAGTCCGGCTTGCGGCCGGTGCCGTGTCTGTCAGGGATTTCGATGATCAGCGGCGTTTTGTGATGGAGCCGGACTTCATCGATGATTTCAGGAAATTCCCGGCCGAATTTCTCGGTAAGGAGAATGATCCCAATTTCTTTGTCAGAAACTGCATATTCCAGAGATTCCTTCAGTTCACTTCGTTCATGGACAACAACGCCCTCCACACCTGCCAGACGCATTCCGGTGTAGGTATCGACGTTATCGCTGATAAGATACATTTTCATAGAAACCGCCTCTTAGATCAGAGTTTACCAAGGATCATAAAGGAAATGATCAGTCCGTAAAGTGCGATACCTTCTGCCATAGCTACGAAGATGATGGATTTACCAAACAGGGAACCATCTTCGCTCAGGGCACCGAGAGCTGCGCTTGCAGAGCTTGCAACGGCGATACCGGAACCAAGACCGGAGATACCTGTAACGAGAGCTGCACCAAGGTAGCCAAGACCTGTAGCGAGTCCGTCAGCAGAAGAGGAAGCAGCCTGTACGCTTGCTGTTCCTGCGAAACTTACGATGGTTGCCACGAGAAGCACACCGAAGAAGAGGAAGCAGTTGGCAATCAGAGATTTTTTGTAGCGTTTTTTGCTCTTTTCTCCGAGGAAAAAGCAGCCGAAAGGTACGATAATGCTGAGTGTCAGTGCGATTGCGGTTACGATTTGAATGATCATGTTCATGGTGATATCCTCCTGATATAAAATAAAATCTGTTATTTACTGAGCTGTTTTGCTGTTCTTTTTCATGAAAGGCTGGAATTCGCGGCCGTTTCCTGCATAGAAACGACTGAAGATCTCATAATATTCCAGACGTAAAACCTGAATACCAACGATCAGTCCCTCCATGGCACATACGAAGATGTTGCCGAGGATAACGACGATCCAATTGGGACTTCCTCCCTCTGTGGCTCCGGCGAGCATCAGGACAACCTCCATCATGGCGGCGTGGCTGACGGCAAAAGCACCGATACGCAGGAAGGAAAGTGTGTTGGAAAGGTAACTCAGCAGAACTTCAAATAATTCAAAGAAGCTCTGGACAAAGAACATACCTTTCTGTTCCGGAAAGATCTGTGATTTTTTCTCTACCAGGTTGGTGAGAGGCTCTTTGAGGAACATCAGGATCAGCGGAACTGCAAACATTACAGTCAGAACTGCGGCTGCCGGAAGTTTTTTGCCGGAGATGAACAGTCCGACGGTCAGTACGATAGATCCATAAAATACAAGTCCGGCTACGGCATTGCTGTCGAACCAGGTTCTCTCGACATCTTTGTTCCGTATGGAATTGATGATGTTAAATACCATACAGATCAGAATGATAAACATTCCGAAGCCGATCGCGATCACGAATACGGCATTCAGACGTCCTACAAGCGGCACATCCATCATGGCATTCATAGGTTTGAGCCACCGTGCCTTGAGAACATCTTCGAATCCAAAGAAGCTTCCGTACATAAAACCGAAGAAAACGGAGAAAACACCGGCACAGCCGATGATGCCTGCGAGATCCATCTTTTTGGTTTTGTAGAGGAACAGACCGCCGAGGAACAGGACCAGTCCCTGTCCGACATCTCCGAACATGGCTCCGAAGATAAAGGAGTAAGTGATCGCCACAAACCAGGTCGGGTCCATTTCGTTGTAAGCCGGAAGGCCGTACATCTTGACATACATTTCAAATGGTTTAAAAAGTTTCGGGTTTCGAAGCTTGGTCGGCGGTTTTTTCTTCGCCGGTGCCTGCTGGTCTTCCATGAGACAGAAGATCTTGTCATCATCCTGGATGTCCTTCTGGAATGCGAGGGCATCTTTTTCTGTCATCCAGCCGCAGAGGATGTAGAATGTGTTTGCTTCACCCTGTGTGCAGGCTGCAAGTTTACGGATGTCGAAATTTCTTGAGCAGGCTTCCAGGGCTGCCTTGGCAGAAACGATCTTGCCGGCATAACCTGTGAGGAAATGCTGATATTCTGCCTTGTTTGCATCTAATCCTGCGTGGATATCGCGGTGGCGTTTGTCGAGTTTCTCGAAAGCCTGTCTGGCGGTACCCTGGTATTCATCCGGAACGAAGATGCGTTCAAAATGCATGGAAGAATAAACAGCATGTACCTTATGAGCTTCGTGCTCAGGGACAAAATAAACGCCGTAGACGTACTGTTCATCTTCTCCACATTTGATGAATAAGGTGTCCAGATTGTCATAAATGTATTTCTCAAATTTCTGCAGATACTGTTTCTCGATACGTCCGAACCGATAATGGATATATTTGAAGTTCAAGATTGTTGAGATGTCGTAATCCAGATCTTTGAAAGGCCGGATGATCTTGAGCGATTCTACCATTCCGGCATGTTCTTCCTGAAGTTTCTGTTTCTGCTCTTCCAGGATATTGGCATGTTTCTGGATCCTGTCGACAGTGGCGAGAGCAGTTTCAACATCCATCTGTTCGGAAGTGGCTCTCTCGGATTCATCGAGCTGTTCGTAGAAACTGTCAATGATCGTTAATGCTTCCCGATAGGGGTTGATCTCCAGAAAAGGCGACAGGTTAGCGACATCTGTGAGCTCTGCGAGAGCACTTTCCAGATGGATCTCATATCTGGAAAGATAGGTCTTGGTCAGTCTGTCAATATCCGCCTTTGGCCCGGTGATGCTTAAAAATTTCATTTTTTCAATCAAAGTAAAATACCTCCGGGATTTTAATTGTTACGAATATACCGTATTGCTTCTTCCGCCGGGATACCATAACGGACACATTCGATGGCGATGGTCAGGCGGTTTACTTCGTGTTCTTTGTGATACAGGTAGGAGTACAGGACTGCCACAGAATAAGGATCCTTGCGTGCTTCTTTTTCAAGAGTGGTGCGAAGCATGTAGTTATAGAATTCTTCGATGTTCTGAGCGGAAATATGACTGTATTTCCTTCCGTAGTAGGTCTTGCGGAAAATAGACCGGGTCTCTTCATAGGATGCAGCTTCCACAAGAGAAGTGGTTTCTTCTTTTTTGAGTTTGTAATTCATTGGGATCAGCAGCGCGTAAATGTCAGCCGGTGCCATATTGAAATAACGCTTGGAGCGGAAAATAAACTGAAGGTTCAGCATATCGAATTTCTCTCCATAAGCTTTGGTGATCTCTGCGAGATCATTTCCAGAAAAAAGTTTCTTACGCACATGCCAGATCAGGGAAAAATAATAAAGGTCGAGAGCCATTCCATAATCAAACAGAAGAGCGCTTTCGCGGTTCTGAATCCTGGACAATGGTCCATAAAATTCATTTCCCTTCAATGCATTGACAAATTCCTCCATATTGCTGCAGGCGACCAGCCGGTCGATATCCAGTTTGGAATGCCTGCGGAAAAATTCTCTGTACGGAGAAATATCGACCGGGTCTGTGTCGCGGTGATCAAACAGATTGGTCATGATCTCCTTGAGCACACGGATCTCGTAACGTCTGGAATAAAGATCCAGGAATTTACGCTGTTCCGGGTTTGCAAACTGGTATATTTTTGAAAAATTGTGAAAGATCGAGGCTTTCAGTGATTTTTCAAGCAGTCCTCTGTGGCTTGTCGTTTCATCCAGAGAAGCCCAGATTTCGGAATATTCCGGTGTCTTTTTGAGGTAGGTCGCTACCTGTGGGACATTGGAAAGCTCCAGGATCTCAAGAATCTGTTCCTCGCTGGTCAGCTTGCTCTGCATGGCACGGATCTTGGTAGAGATTCCGCTGTAAGAAAGGAGATTTCCCATATTGCGTCACTCCTTTCAGGATTCAAGGAGCCTGTGGAATAATTCTTCCGAGAGCTTTTGGTGGTTTTGTCTGTAATAAGCATCCAGATCGTTAAGAGTCTTCTCTGTTTTTTGTCGGAGAAGTGTAAGTTCCTGGTCTTTCTGCTCTTCAAGACTGTTGCGAAGTTCCTGTATTTTTTTGTTGGTTTCCTGCTCCAGAGCTGCATCGAAATCCCTGCATTGCTGTTCCATTTCTGAGGAAAGAGCTGCCTTCGTCCGGTCTGCATCTTCCATAATACGCCGGGCGGTCGTTTCTATTTCAGATAACTTATTAAGTATCTGTTGCATTTTTTACCCTCCTTTGACCTGGTTTTATTGGAACTTGACCATATAATACACCTTTTTAGTGTGGATTTCTAGTAGATATTGCATAAAAACTGGTCGAATTCTTTATATTAAATATACAAAATACAAAAGAAACAATAATTACGAATAATACTTGTTCCAAATATAAAAAACATGTATGATAGAAAGAAACAGGATAGAAAAAATGGAGAATATTATAGATTATGAGATTAAGAAATATACCAGGCGCAAAGGACGCTATTATTGAAAGTAAATATGTAGTTCAGGAACCGGCATCACACAAGGGCAAATGGACTCAGGTGTTTCCGAAAGACCAGCCGCTTCATATTGAAGTTGGTATGGGAAAAGGTCGCTTCCTTATGGATATGGCGAAGCTTCATCCGGAGGTCAATTATGTGGGGATCGAGATGTATGACAGTGTGCTTCTCCGTGCACTCCAGAAGCGAGAGAGACTGGAGGAGGAAGGAGAGAAGCTTACAAATCTGATGTTCATGTGCATCGATGCAAGGCTGCTCCCGGAAATCTTTGAGAAGGGCGAAGTCCAGAAGATCTATCTGAATTTCTCTGATCCGTGGCCGAAAGCACGCCATGCGAAGCGAAGACTGACATCCCGTGAATTCCTCGCGCGTTACGAGCAGATTCTGGCAGATGACGGAGTGGTGGAATTCAAGACAGATAATAAGGGATTATTTGAGTTCTCTCTGGAGGAAGTCGAGGCGGCAGGATGGAAGCTCCTGGCACATACCTTTGACCTTCATAATCAGGCAGAGATGATGGAAGGTAATGTGATGACAGAGTATGAGGAGAAGTTTTCTTCTATGGGGAATCCTATTTGCAAACTAGTTGCGAAGCAGGGTGCACATACGAAATAGAAAGAGCATATTATATAGGAAGAATCTTCGCAGCGTGGCTGATGCCGGCTGCGGGGTACAACTTCCGGAGGATATGCCATGCCAGCCAGAAAAGGAAACAACCGCGTTCAGACAAAACTCGCCCAGTTTACCTACGACCACAGGCAATTAAATGATCGCATGTCAAAAATCAGGAAAAACGCCACAGAATTAGGCAAATTCCTTGACTCCATGCCGCCGAAAAAAGGCGGAAAACAAGAAAAATAAAATTTTTTTAAAAAATTATAAAATTTTTCTTGACTTTTGTCACCAGGTTTCATATAATAATTCTTGCGTTGAGGAACAGACGCACAATCAAATAGCAAATGCGCTTTTAGCTCAGTTGGTAGAGCACCTGACTCTTAATCAGGGTGTCCAGGGTTCGAGCCCCTGAAGGCGCACTAAGAACACTGTTTTTGCGGACAAAGCGATAGCCGCGGGGACGGTGTTTTTCTTGTTTTATGCAATATGATTATAATTAAAGTCTTGTAGGCAGATTGCCTATGAGACTTTTTTTGTTGCAATAAGCATTTGCTCAGAGTAAACTATAAAAAATTAAAAATCTTATGCATTAATGGTCAGATTTTTGTACAAAAGAACAAGTACTTTTAGTGGGTGGATATGCTATACTAACACAAAAGAAAACATATGAGAGGAAACCTGAATAATGGATGAGGAATAGGTTTTCGAAAAGGGAGATTAACACGGCACTTGTATAGAGCTTGAATCAGAAGTCAGTGTTTGAAAAATATAAAATTCAGGAAGGAAAAAACGATGAACATTCTGCTGGTAGGAGGCGCATGCAGCCTGATGGACAGTATGATCCTGAAACTTCGCAAAGAGGGACATCGGGTTTTTGTACTGACCGGAGATAAGTATAAACATAATAAATACGAAAAAGTATTCGAGAAATATGAATTTTCATATGATACCGAGAATCTGAGTGCAATTATTGAAAGTGTCAATCCAGATACGACGATTCTCATGGGTGCATATGACACCAATTATCATTGGAACGAGGAAGAGAGAGAAACCGTTCGTTTTGTTTCTCATTTGGTCAATATTCTGGTAGCATATTCTTCTGTAAAAAAAGGAAAGCTTATTTTTCTCTCTTCGGACGAAGTTTACAGTGGGAATTATGTGGCAGATATTGAGGAAACAGAGAAACCTTCCGGTTTCGGAATGCGTGCAGACAGTCTGGCGCAGGCAGAGGAAATCTGTGAGAATTTCAGGGTAAACCGAAACCTGGACATCATAGTTCTCAGACTGGATCATTTATACTGCATCCCACGGGACAGAAAAGATATCAATAACATCTGCTCCCGGATGTGTCTGGAATTCCTGAGCGATGGATATATCAAGGCAGATGCAGATCATACCTTTTCTCTTTTGTTTGAAAAGGATGCGGTCGAATATATCTACAAAGTTGTCAGTACCCGTCAGCATGAGTATTCACTGTACCAGCTTTCTTCCAATGATGTAGTCAGTGAACTGGAACTTGCTGCAATGGTGCAGGAGCATATGGACGGCACTGCGAATGTCGTTACTTCTTCGGGAGGAAAAGGCAGATGTGTCCTTTCGGGTATCCGTTTTGAGAAAGAATACGGAGTCCACGCTTTTGGCGACCTGAACAAAAACATCGAAAAAATGGCTGCATATATGCAGAAACATAAAGCTACTTTTGTAAACGAGGACAAACTGAAACTTCCATGGTGGAAGATTCTCTGGAATAAATGGAAATGGCTGATCCGCGCTATTTTTCCATTTGTGGAAAACCTGATCTGCTTTATTCCGTTTTTCATGTTGAATAACAGAACTGTAGGAAGCCGCTATTTTGCAAACCTGGATCCGTTCCTTTTGTACGTGCTCCTGTTTGCGATCGTATACGGACAGCAGCAGGCGACATTTTCTGCCATGTGTGCAGTGGCAGGATACATGTTCCGACAAATGTATACACGAAGCGGGTTTGAAGTCCTTCTTGATTACAATACTTATGTGTGGATCGCGCAGCTTTTTATCCTTGGACTTGTAGTTGGATATATGCGTGATCAGATCAAGACCATGCGCATGGAAAGCGAGGAACTGGAAGCACATCTGTCGAGGCAGATCACAGATATCAAAGATATCAATGAGAGTAACGTCCGTGTTAAGAGAGTCATGGAGCAGCAGCTGATCGACCAGAAAGACAGTATCGGCAAGATCTACACGATCACACAGACTCTGGATCAGTACATGCCGGATGAGGTTATGTTCTACGCTGTAGAAATGCTGATGAAGCTGATGCAGACCAAAGATGTGGCACTTTATAACGTCGTCAACCGTGATTATGCCAGAATCTTCTCTGCAAGTTCTGCCAAAGCGAGAATCCTTGGAAATTCTATCCGTTATAAAGAAATGACGGAAGTATATGAGGAACTGGAAGAAGAAAAAGTCTATATCAACAAGACGATGGATCCGCGTTATCCTCTGATGGCACGTGCCATTTATGAGGACGGAAGCATTAAGATGATCATCATGCTCTGGGGTCTCAGCTGGGAAAAAATGACGCTCGGGCAGGCGAACTTCCTTACCGTAGTCAGCTACCTGATCCAGAATGCAGTTCTGCGAGCACAGAGATATATCCAGGCACTCGAAGAGAAACGATACAGTGAGGAAGGTTCCAGAATCTTAAGTCAGGAGGCCTTTAAACCGTTGGTAAAATCCTACATGGATGCAGAGGCAAAAGACCTCGCAGAGTGTGTACTTCTGAAAGTGGATGTTGTGAATGAACAATTCAGACAGCTTGATGAGACTATGGCAAAAAAACTGCGAGACAGCGATTATCTAGGAATCATGCCGGATGGAAACCTATATGTGCTCCTTGCAAATACGACAAAAGAAAACACCAGCTTTGTACAGGAACGATTTGAACAGAATGGTTATAGTACAGAAATTGTGGAGAAGATTGCAGCATGTCTAGGAGAATGAAACTGTTTATAATTTTACTTGTTCTGAACTTTCTGGTGGTTGTGGTCTATCTGATCTGGAATTACCTGAGAAGAAAAGAAAAAAATTTAAGCACATGGATGAAAGCAGGAATGATGCTGCTGTGCCCGGTAGTAGGTCCGACATTTGTTTTTGTGGCATATTGGTTCAGCCGATTGTTTATGTTGATGTCTATGGACCTTTCGGATGTCGTTTTCAGCAAGGATAGGGTAGAAACCCTTATTCGTCCGGATGAAGACATGGAAAAAAACATGGTTGCACTCGAAGAGGCACTGGAAGTCACCGACAAAAAGAGTCTTCGTACTTTTATCCTCAATGTCATCCGAGGAGATTACAAAAATTCACTGGCATCCATTGCGCTGGCACTGAACAGTGAAGATACAGAGACTGCTCATTACGCAGCTTCGATTCTTCAGGATGTATTGAGTGATTTTCGTGCCAATGTACAGGAAAAATCCCGTATTATCGAAGAAGACGAAGAGCATATGGCAGAAAACTGCATTGATCTGCTGGAATACATGAATCCTATCGTGGAGCAGAAAGTCCTGACGGATCTGGAGCAGCATTCGATGACAGAACGTATGGATGAAGTTCTGGAGAAGGCATGGGCAGCAGACCGCCAGAAGATCAGCAGTCCTGTCTACGAAAAAGTCTGTCAGCGTCTCCTTGAGATCGAGGACTACGAAAACTGCCGCAAATGGTGCACCCGTGCCAGAGAACAGTACCCGGCAGTCCTCTCAGGCTACACCTGTCAGCTTAAATTATTTTTCTCCTGCGGCGACAGAGAAAACTTCTTCCAGGTCATGCAGGAACTTAAAGAATCCGATATCACGATTGATAATGAGACATTGGAGCTCATCAGAATATTTATGTAGAAGGATGAATCAATATGTTAATGTCAACTCTGGTAATTTTACGATTTATAGGTATTTTTGCCGCATATACAGGAATCACAGTGTTGCTGCCTGAGATCATGTTCCGCAGAATACTGAAGGGCAGGAGACTATCAGAGCAGTTTCTGATGTGTTATACATTTGGAAACTTTTATATTATTAATATTGTGTTTGCGGTACAGCTGCTGCATATTTCGAATTTTTTTACACTTACGTTACTAACTGTGTTTTTGAGTATTTTTATTGGGATTCGAGTTAATCGAATTTCGTTGAAAGAGAAACTTAATAAAGGTGGAAATATATTCTGTAAGTTGTTTGATCGAAGCCTTGGGTTTAAAACTGCATTGAGCTGTTTTTTTAAATGGTTTGAATCTGTATGCAGATATTTTAGGATGTTATTTTACAGATACTTTGTCGGAAAACCTATCCAGAGTATGTTTATATTATTAATTTGTGGCGGCCTTTTTTGGATTTATGGTCGACAAATTGTTTTGGAGTATGGTTATCAAGCATCAGATATTCCAGTACATTTAAGTTGGATTAATCAGATGAGCAGAGGAAAGATATTCTCTGATGGCGTGTATCCATTTGGATTTCATTGTATGATTTATTATATTCATATGGTGTTCAGAATGGATACGTATGTGATTTTGTGCGAGTTTTTCTTTGTCCAGGTGATTTATCTTCATGTAGTACTTTTGGCTATGCTTAAGTCTCTTTGTAAGACAAAATATCTTCCATATACGGGAGTATTTATATATATAGTTGGAAACTTTTGGTCAAAGCAGACATATTCAAGATTTTATTCCACCTTACCCCAGGAATTTGGAATGATTTTTGTAATTCCATCAATTTATTTTCTTATCAGATTTTTTCAGATACGAAAAGAACACTTGCGGAAAAAAGAAACCAGAAGAATTTTGCAATGCTTTGCAATGGCGTTTGCTCTTACATTAGCAATACATTTTTATGGAACAATGGTTGCGGGGCTTTGCTGCATAGGTATTGCCATGGGCTTTTTCTCTCGCTTTATTAAAAAAGAATATTTTTGTCGTATTATGGTCACGGGAATACTCAGTATTATCTTAGCAATTCTTCCAATGGTGGTTGCTTTTGTCGGAGGGACGCCATTACAAGGATCACTGGGATGGGGAATGAGTGTCATTAATGGAAATAAAGAAGATGACGAAGAGACATCTGCGCAGACAAATACAGCAGTTATATCAAACGATGGAGAAATTGTGGAAATTGATGTAAGTAAGCTACCGTCAGCTAAAAAAAATGGAACGATAGTTTCTGTGGAGCGGAAGGATACATCATTGTCAGAAAAAAACGGAAAATTTTCCGATAGAATACAGAATGCAGTAAGGACTATGGGATATCAGGTTCAAAATTTTATTATTTATTTGAACTATGATAATACAGGATTTGTTATATTAATAGGGTATATAGGGTTAATTATTTTTGGTGTATTATTTCTTGTTTTTCGAAAACCAGAATATGGATCAATGCTTATGTCGGCGGGATTTTGTATGCTGATATTGACACTACTTTTGTGTGCAGGAAATTTTGGGCTTCCAATGTTAATGGATCCAGCGAGATGTAGCATTTATTATGCATACATATTGTCTGGAGTAACGGTGCTATTTGCGGATAGTGTTGTTTGTTTTTTTCTGATGATAAAAAAAGTTAAGAGTTATCGTAACGTACTTTCGTTAATTATTTCGATGATACTTGTAGTTTGCCTGTTTCAGAATAATCTGATAAAAAAATCAGAATTTTCAGCGGGTTATGTTACGAATGGAGCGATTACGTGTCTTACCAATATTATTCGGGAAAACAGGGATAAAACCTGGACAATTGTATCTGCTAACGATGAAACACAGATGGGACTTGACCATGGATGGCATTATGAAACAATTTCGTTTCTTAGAAAACAGGAAACAATAACAGAAGATACAAAAATTATAATTCCAACAAAAAGTATTTATTTTTTTATTGAAAAAATACCGCTAGATTATTCATTGACTTATTCAGGAAGTGGACAGTCTATTTCAAAAAAGGGGGCAAGTCAAGCTTTACCAAATTCTGGCGGAATTGGAATGTATCAGGGCGAAGAACGTTGGATTGTGATGTCCAGAATGTACTACTGGGCACAGGCTTTTATGGAAAAATATCCAAATGAAATGAAAGTATACTACGAAGATGACCAGTTCATCTGCTACAGAATCCCGCAGAATATGTATCACCAGTATAATTTTGCAATTGACTATGGCTATAATCAGGTAGAAACAGAGACACAGGAGGAACAGTAATGGTTTCAAAAAGAAAATTTTTCAGCATTGCGATCATGATGTTTGTGCTGTTCTTCCTGTTTCAGTTTTCTATGGTACTCAGGGACAGCAGGAATGCGTATGATGTCAATTCTCATCTGACAGAAAAAAAGGCTGATGGTGAGAACCAGTGGACCCCTTCTGATAGTGACAGTAACAGCAGCACAGTGACCGGAGACGATATTTCTGTTGTGTTTGTGGGAGATAAATCCGGCGACATGGGAACGGCTGTGAGCAGATGGTGCACTTACGCCAAACGTAAGATGATCTCCAGCAAATCTGTAAACGCATACAAAGCAGATGACAAAAATCTTCCGGAGATGATGATCCTGGAATCTGAGAAATATGCAGAGGGCGATAATCTTACCACGCTGGAAACGCTGGAAAAAAAGGGTGTTATCATCGTCTTTGGCTGTCTGGAAAATGTCAAAAATATCCAGGACAACAAAGACCTGATGAAATTCCTCGGAATCCAGACAGTAGCCGCAGAAGAAACACACCTCACAGGTGTGAAATTATTCGAAGGTTTACTTCTCGGCGGGGAAGTTATTTATGATACACCCAAAGAGAAAGAAGAGAAGAAACGCCAGGATCTGGAACTGGATGTTCCATGGTATCAGGTTGGAAGTGGAACAAAAACCTACATGGTAGGTCTTTTTGACAAAAAAACAGGCAAAGATGTGGAAAATGAAGACCTTCCAACATTGATCTGGCGAAACGGAATCGAAAACGGCAGTATCTTTGCTGTAGTCGGAGACTATATGAAAGACAGTACAGCTCTTGGACTGCTGGATGGAATGAGAGCAGAAGCTTCACAGTATACGATCTATCCGGTTGTCAATGCACAAAATCTTTCTATGGTGAATTTCCCTGTTTTCGCAGATGAGAACAATGCGGAGATGATGAAACTGTACAGCCAGTCTGCAACAGGAATCTCCCGTGATATCATGTGGCCGTCCCTCGTTTCTATCGTAGAAAAAAGTGGAATGAAAATGACCTGTTTTATCCAGCCGCAGGCAGATTATACTGATGATGTGGAGCCTGAGACCGGAAATCTTGAATTTTATCTGAAACAGATGAAAGAGCAGAGCACCGAGGCAGGAATCTCCCTGGAATATCAGAAACTGTACAAGGCAGAAGACAAAGTCACGAAGGATACGGAGTTCTTTGAAAAAGAAGGAACAAACTACCGTTTCGGAGCAGCATTTGCAAAAGAAAAAGATCTGAAAGGAATTCTGAAAGACACGGATTCCGGTCTTCTTGGAGATGTCGGAACTCTGGTCTGCGACTACACAGAGGATCAGCCGGTTGTTTCTTATTATAGTGATTCTGTAACTTTACAGACCGTTACAAGTGACGGTATGAATTATGCCTACAGTGATGATATCAGGATGCGCAGTATTCAGACAGCACTTGGATATACGAATGTCATGCTGGATATGTATGATATTTTCTGGCCGCAGGAGAAAACTGACCGCTGGGAAGTCATGCAGAAGCGTTTTTCCAGCAATCTTCTTACTTACTGGAAAAACTTTGCCGGGTTTGACAGCACCACACTTTCTGAGAGCAATGCGAGAACACGGACATTTTTGAACCTTGATTACAGCCAGTCACGCGAGGATAATGAGATCACGCTTAAGACATCAGAACCGGGAAGCTGGTTTGTTCTGAGACTTCATGATGAAGAAATTGATGAAGTAGAAGGTGGAACCGAGACAAAACTTGAAGACAATGCTTACCTGATCTATGCAGAAGTCACCACAGTAAAAATCCAGGTAAAAGAGCCGGGACTTCACTACGATGTCCGGAAAGACTGACTTGAATAACTAATTCACGAGAGGTAAAACATGAAAGTTTGCTTAGTAGCGGAAGGCTGCTACCCATACGTGGTCGGCGGTGTTTCCGGATGGATAAACAGTTTGATCAAATCTTTTCCAAATGTAGAATTTATCCTGCTTGCGATCATAGCAAACAGATCTCAGCGGGGAAAATTCGTATATGAGCTTCCGGAAAATCTCACGCAGGTATATGAACTGTATCTGGACGACTGTGAATGGGATGAGGGAAGAAAAACAAGAAAGAGCAGAAGAAAAGCCCATCTTTCAAAGAAAGAACACGCAGAACTGTTGAATATGGTACTCAACAGAAAAACAGACTGGGGAGTCATCTTTGACCTGTTCCACCGTGGAAATATCTCAGTGGACAGCCTTCTGATGGGACCGGACTTTTTTGAGATTGCACGTGAATGCTACAATAGGAAGTATCCGAACATTACATTTTCAGATTTCCTCTGGACACTCCGTTCCATCTATCTTCCATTATTCTGGACATTGAAGATGGATGTGCCGAAAGCAGACCTGTATCACTGCGTTGCAACTGGATATGCGGGTGTCCTCGGAAGTATGGCGAAGCATTTTCACGGAAGTTCTCTTCTGATCTCCGAACATGGGATCTATACCCGAGAGAGAGAGGAAGAACTGATCAAGGCAAACTGGGTCAAGGGTGTCTACAAAAATATCTGGATCGAGCAGTTCAAAAAGATGTCTCTTCTGGCGTACGATAAAGCAGATGCAGTTACCTGTCTCTTTGAACGTGCAAAAACTCTTCAGATAGAACTTGGCTGTCCGGAAGAAAAGATCCAGGTGACTCCAAACGGAATCGACGTGGCAGGGTTTGCAGATATTCCGGGCAAAAGTCCCAAGGAAGAGCAGATCATCAGTATCGGGGCAGTTCTTCGTGTCAGTCCGATCAAAGATGTCAAGACGATGATACAGGCATTCGCTTTTGCCAAGAAAAAAGTTCCGAATCTCAAACTCTGGATCATGGGACCAACAGATGAGGACGAAAAGTATGCACAGGAATGTTTTGACCTTGTGGATTCTCTCGGGGTATCCGATATCGAATTTACAGGACGTGTCAATGTAAAAGAATACCTTGGCAGAATGGACTTCACGATCCTCACAAGTATCAGTGAAGGACAGCCGCTGACGATCCTTGAAAGTTATGCGGCACATAAACCTACGATCGCGACTGATGTTGGAAACTGCAGGGAACTGCTCTTTGGTAATGATGATGGATTCGGGGCAGCCGGAATCCTGACGCATATCATGAACCTGGAAGAGATTGCACAGGCAATGATCGACCTTGCCGTAGATCCGGAAGGCAGGAAACGAATGGGAGAAGCAGGATACAAGAGAGTCACTTCTTTTTACCGGATCGAGCAGATGAAAGATACCTACAAACAGATTTACAGAAGATTTGCAGACGAGCAGCAGATTGAATGGTCGGAAGAACCATTTGAACTGAGACGCTGAAGAACAGGATGGAGACAGGATAATGGCTGGAATTGGTGTTAAATTAAATAATATATATGGAAAAAGAACGCTGACAACAAATATTATCGGAATGGGATACAGTACGATCATGACGATCGCACCGATGCTTACTGTAATTGGCGCGCTTTGTATTATGGAATATTTTCTTGGCTTTGATTCAGTGGGATACACTACGAGAGAGATATTTTCCTGTACAGTATTGTACACGTTCATATTTTCGCTCCTTACAGCATCGCCATTCAACTCGGTCTTGTCCCGTTATATGTCAGACGTTATTTATGAAGAAACATTTGAAGATATTCTGCCATGTTATTATGTGGGAATGATTCTGAACATTTCATTCAGTGCACTGGTGGGAATTCCGTTTTGTATCCATGAGTATCTTGTGGGAAAAGTGGATATCATCTATGTTTTTACAGGATATTGTGGATATGTTGCGCTGGTTCTTGTGTTTTATTCCATGCTGTATCTGTCAATCTGTAAAGATTATAAGAAAATTTCTTTTTTCTTTACCATTGGCATGACAGTAACTGTATTGTTAGCTTTCCTTTTTGTAAAAGTAATCCATATGAGCATTACTTATGGAATGCTTCTGGCACTGGCAATTGGTTTCTGGCTGATCGCCGGTCTGGAGTTTGCTGTGATACGAAGTTATTTCAGAGAGAACAGTGGGAAATACAGAGATGTATTCCGGTATTTCAGAGATTACTGGCCGCTTGTACTTACCAATTTTTTGTATACGTTGGGATTATATATTCACAACTTTGTCTTTTGGACGACGGATCTTCATATGGTAGTTGTCAGAAGTTTTGTATGTGTGACAACGTATGATATGGCAACCTGTCTTGCCATGTTTACAAATATTTCCGCAAGTGTTATTTTTATCAGCAGAGTGGAGATGAATTTTCACGAGCGATACAAGGCATACTCAGAGGCGGTCATCGGCGGCAGAGGTGCTGATATTGAGATCACCAAGAAGCGAATGTTCTGTCTTCTTGCAGAGGAACTGATGAGCCTTGCGAGAATTCAGTTTATCATTACTCTTGTTATTTTCTTACTATGTATGATCTTTCTTCCACAGTTTGGCTTCGGGGGAATGACACTTAGAATTTATCCGTGTCTGGCAGCAGGATATTTTATACTGTTTCTGATGTATGCGGAAATTATATTCCTGTATTATTTTAATGATCTGAAAGGCTCTGTGTTCACTGGTCTGGCATTTTGCCTGGGAACTCTGAGCGGAAGTGTGATCTCTTCGCATTTTCCGGAGATTTGGTATGGAATGGGACTGGTAGTCGGTAGTTTCATTGGATTTACGGTAGCATACCGGAGGATCCAGTGGATGGAAAAGAACCTGGATATCCATATTTTCTGTGATGGACATCTGCTTCAGAGAGCCAAGGGAAGCTGTCCGTCACCGAAAGTATTTGACAGATACGAGCAGGATTAGGGAGGAGATAAGAAATGACAGCAGGAGATTTATTAAGAATATTTGTGATCGTGATGGGCATCTGGCTTCTGGTAATGGCAGTCCTGTCACTGGCAAAAAGAAAAATGACAGAGACATTCTGTCTCGCGTGGGCGATCGTGTCGGTATTGCTGGTTATCTGCGGGGTACTATTGAATCCTTCTGAACTGGAACGATATATCAGCATGCGGATTCTGATCTTAATATTTTTCATAACGATCGCAGTCGTATGGACTTTGTGGTTTCTCAGTACGCAGGTGTCAATCCTGATGCGAAAGAATCAGGAGCTTGCAATGCAGATATCACTTCTTAACCAGGACAGCGAACGGATTTTGAAGAAACTGGATTATCTCGAAGAAATGATGGAGAAACATTTTTCAGGAGGTGATGATTTACAAAAATGAAAAAAGTTCTGTTTGTGATCAATACACTTGGAGGCGCAGGTGCAGAAAAAGCACTTCTGGAACTTTTGAAACGATTTCCGAAGGAACAATATGAGATATCTCTGTATGTCCTTTTGGACCAGGGAGAACTGATCTTGCAGGTTCCCTCACATGTCAAAGTTCTCAACAGAGAGTACTCTGACGCATCTGTGCTTTCCAGAGAAGGCAAAAAAGTTCTCAATAAAAAAATCTGGAAACGTCTGTGGATTCATGGGGCTGTTTTTCGGAATTTTCCATTTCTGATCCGAAACACAGTTGCCATGATAAAAAAGGGTAAGATAAGTCCGGATAAACTTCTGTGGAGAGTGATGTCCGACAGCGGACAGGTTATCAGGGAACATTATGATATGGCAATTGCCTATCTGGAAGGCGGTGCGACTTATTATGTTCACGATCATGTCAATGCTGACCGGAAATTTACATTTCTGCATGTAGATTATGGATTTGCCGGCTACACCAGAGAACTGGACAAAAACTGCTATCCGGATTTTGAACGGATCTTTACGGTATCAGATGAGGTGAAGAAGAGTTTTGTCAAGGCATATCCGGAATGTAGTAAGGATACATATGTTTTCCATAATCTGATTGATCAGAAGGAGATTCGGAGGAAAGCAGAACTTCCAGGAGGCTTTGAAGATTCCTACGATGGGAAACGGATCCTTACCGTCGGCAGGCTGACGGCGCAGAAAGCCTATGAAATTTCAATCGATGCAATGAAAATCCTCAAAGACCATGGCATAAAAGCCAGGTGGTACGTCCTCGGAGAAGGTGAATTGCGAGGAAAATTGCAGAGTCAGATCGACAGACTTGGTCTGCAGAAGGATTTCCTGCTTCTCGGAGCAAAGTCAAATCCTTATCCGTATTATAAGCAATGTGATCTGTATGTCCATGCGACACGTTTCGAGGGCAAAAGCATTGCAATACAGGAAGCCCAGACTCTGGGATGTACGATCCTTGTATCAGACAGCAGTGGAAACAGGGAACAAGTCATTCAGGATGAAGATGGAATGATGTGCAAACTGACACCGGAAGATGTCAGCAGAAACATTGAAGCACTTCTGGGGGACCCTCAGAAATGCGAGAAACTGGGACAGAAAGCCTCTGTTAAGCTGTCGTCAGAACAAAAAGATGTACTGAAATTATTCCAAATCTAAAATCAACGAAAGAAAGACGAAAGACATGGAAAAGAAAAAAGAAGTATTGATTATTATCCCGGCTTACAACGAAGAAAAGACGATCACAGCTCTTTTGGAACAACTTGAAAAACCTGAGATTTCAGATCTTGCAGATGTTCTGGTTATGAATGATGCTTCTTCAGATTCTACAAACTGGATCACAAAACGAAGGAACCATGCGGTGGTAACGCATGTATTTAATCTCGGTTATGGAAGCGGTCTGCAGCTTGGATACAAATACGCAGTGCGTAAGAAATACCGCTATGTAATACAGATGGATGCAGATGGACAGCACGATGTATGTAACATCCATGCGATCTATAAAGAACTGCAGACACCTGATGCAGACGGTAATCTCCCGGACATTGTTCTTGGATCAAGATTTATGGAGGGAAGTACAGAATTTCCGGTTTCTGCGGTGAAGAAATTTGCATTTGTATGGTTCCGGGCATTACTCCGAATAGGCACGGGCAAAACTTTCACTGACCCGACGACAGGCCTTCAGGGGTTGAACTGGAAAACGTTTCTGTTCTATTCGAAGTATAATCATTTTGATGATAAATATCCGGATGCAAACATGTTGATGCAGATGTCACTTCTCGGATTTCATATAAGAGAGATTCCGGCAGTCATGCATCTCCGCGTTACAGGAGTCAGCATGCATTCTGGTCTGAAGCCGTTTGTTTATATGTTCCGTATGACATTCTCGATCATTGCATCCTGGATCCGGGAAAAAATCCTCAAAGTGGATGTAAAGAAGCCGTATGATCTGGAACAGCATTAAGCATAAGAACTGGAAATTTCGGCCAGAACCACTCGAAGAATCACGCTGGAATCCACCCAATCCGGCAAGGGGCTGGTATGCAGTCTATACTTTCCTGGCAGAGCAAAAAATTGATCCGGAAGAGCTGAAATGGAGTCTGAGAGAAGGAGAGACGGTTGCACTGGTGCTTCTTGATATCGGCGCGTTCCGAGATAGGTTTCTGGATAAAGAAGCACTTGACAATATCCGAGAGATATTACTTTTCTTCAAAAATTACAAGAGAGATGTGATCTTTCGCCCTGTTTATGACAGAGAAGGAAATGGTTTGCTGCATGAACCAGATGCGTTTGAGACAGTTCTGACACATCTTAGACAGATCGGAGAACTCCTTGCTGTTACTGAGCATAGTGTATTTGTCTGGCAGGGACTGCTTGTGGGAAGCTGGGGCGAGATGCACACGTCGAAATATCTGTCAGAGGATTGTCTGAAACAGATGAGAAACTGTATACAGCTCTGTTTGGGAGAAGACATATACCTGGCAGTCCGTACACCGGCGCAGTGGAGAATGCTTGTCGAAGAAGATGAATACCAGAAGGGGAACTTTGGGCGGATTGGAATTTTTGATGATGGAATCTTTGGCTCTTTCAGTCACCTTGGCACTTTTGGAACCATGACGTGCGAAGCCGCCGGCTGGAAAAATGTCTGGAATAGAAAAGAAGAACTGGATTTTCTGGAAAAGATCACTGAATTTTCTCCTTGTGGGGGAGAAGTGGTTGCCAGTGAAACTGCAGGTATTGAAGCTGAATCTGAATTGCCAGTACAAAATATACTTGCAGAAATGCAGCAGATGCATTTGTCATATCTGAACAGTGTTCACGACAGCAGAATCCTGGAATGCTGGAAAAAACAATATCTGGAAACTGATGATATCTGGGATGGAAGCAGTCTGTACGAATATGCAGGAGCACATCTTGGATACCGTTTTACAGTAAAAAATGTGGAAGTGCAGTTTCGGCATTTTCATAAAGTGAAATTCAGAATTACTGTAGAAAACTCTGGCTTTGGAAGTTTCTTGCAGGATGCAGAATTGTTTCTTATCATGCAGGGCGAAGCTGTAACGAAAGAATATCCAGTGCCTGTTGAGATTAGGGAGTGGAAGAGTGGAAACATTGCAATTGTTAAAGTCGCAGCAGAAGAGATGAAGTCTGATATATATATCAGAATGCAGCGTAAAAAAGACCGATATCCGATATATTTTGCCGGACAAAAAAATACAGACAGCCTTTATCTGGGCTGTCTGTATCCTGAAAATATATAAATGAGCTATTGAATTGTAAGCGTTCCAACAGAGACACTGTCACTGTCTTCAGAACCAGCATTGGCAAAGTGAATGCAGTCCTCAGTGTAGGAATCTTTCATCTCGAGTGAGAGGGTGTAGGTCCCTTTTTTGAGGGAACGTATGTCAGGAGAAATTTTGAATGTTACCTGATCGTTGCCACTGATACGGCGATTGTCAATTGTGGTTTCCAGACGTTTGGTCTTGCCGGTGTCCTGATTAGTGATAAGCAGTGTCGTGTCGTATTTTTTGTAAGCAGAAGAAAATCCGCTGTTTGCAATTGTCAGATACAGAGTGGCATCATCTCCGACAATGGAATGGAAATCCAGATGGGATTCCTGGATAAAATATCGATATCCGAGATGTGCTTCGACATAATCATAGCCAGTGCATCCGGAAAAAACATCGTCACCGGTGTAGGTGGATTTCTTCCATTTGTTCAGAACATCTTCTTCGTGTTCTGAATTGAGGTAAGACACATGCATCTGTGCGAGATCTGTGACAGCGTTCTCCAGATCATTGTATTCATTGTCAATGGCAACCTCGCCGCCATTCGGAACGTACTGGCATAATTTATACTGATAAAGCAGTTCTTCCTCACGTGTGCCTGGCTCATCCATATCACTGCCGGAAGTGATCGGGGTATCATCATAAGTTCCCATATCATAGACATTTCCGAGCATTCCGTCATTATAAAGCCCGAGCCGGGAAGCAAGATTTCCACTCTCAGAATCCTGACTGGAAAGAGGCGTTCGTGTCCGCAGGATGCCGCGGAGCTGTGCCGGGGTGCGGACTGCCAGGTAGATCTGCGGATCGGTAGATTCAGCCAGCGTTTCAATAAGCTGCCGGATCTGGTCGATATCGTTGTAATTGCTGTTATTCATTTCTCCGACGTTTCCGATAAATGCACCCTGGATAATATAAATACAGTTTTTGTATTTATTTATAGTAGAGGACAGTTGCTGGATATGATTTTTAATTCTGAAAAAATCTGAAGGTTCCGACTGGAGTGCCTTACCATCCCAGTCATACAGAAAACGTAAAATTATTTGTTTTTTCGCAGAAGTATACTGAGTCAGGATTGTATCAAGTTGTTGTTGAGCAGAAGAACTGATATCAGTATTAGCATAATTTTTGAGATTAATTTCTAATAATACCAGTGGATAAGAATTTGCTTTACAGTTTTGTTTGATTTGTTTGGTAAGCTCCTTCTTATTAGTTTTATCTGAAAGCATATAGCCGTTTATTTTATAAAATCCGCGAAAAGGATTTTGCATTATGCTATTAGATTCTTGCGAGATACTTTGCTCATAAGTTACAGAAAGCCGTTGAAAAGAAATAAGGTGTACAATAATAACAACTGTAACTATAGCGCAGATGAAAAATGGGATGACATAATATACAAAAGATGTGTTTTTTTTCATAATTAGTTGCTCCTTTAGATAGATGAGTTGCCCTATAGGTTGTTTGAATTTATAATATATCTATTATAACGAAAATGAAAGGATTAGTGAAGATTGAAACAGAAATCAAGGACAGAATATTCTGTTATGAATACAAGCGTTGCATTTGTGGCGCAGATATCTGCGATTTTGATGGGATTTTTTACCCGAGTAGTTTTTACGAGAACACTCAGTGAAGGATATGTCGGAATCAATGGATTATTTACAGATATTTTAAATATACTGTCGCTGTCAGAATTAGGGGTCGGAACTGCAATCACTTATGCTCTTTATGGACCGATTGCAAGAAATGATATCAAGAAACAGCAGATCCTGATGCGAATGTTCCGCACTTTTTATAGAATAACTGCAGGATTTGTACTGATTGCAGGAATGTGCCTGATCCCTTTTCTGGATGTTCTGATGAAAGATCGCCCGGATGTAGATCATCTTGTAGTGATTTATCTCCTGTATCTTCTGAATTCTGTGGTTTCTTATCTGCTGATTTACAAAAAAACATTGGTAGATGCACACCAGATGAATTACATTACAGTTTTGTATCATAATGGATTTCTGGTACTTCAGGACATCTGCCAGATCATTATCCTGTTTACGACAAGAAATTTTGTACTGTTTCTGATTGTTGCAGTTGTGTGTACGATTACAGGAAATGTTTGCATGTCTCGAAAAGCGGATGTTCTTTTTCCGTATCTCAAAGAATCTTGTCATGAGAAATTACCGCCGGAAGAGAGACAGGATATTCTAAAAAATGTCAAAGCAATGTTGATGCATAAACTTGGCAATGTTATAGTCAATAATACAGATAATTTGTTAATTTCAAGTTTTGTAGGCGTAATTTCTGCTGGAATTTATTCTAATTATTATTTAGTGATAGGTTCTATACGTCAGATATTGGAACAGGCACTTCAAGGTGTTGCTGCCAGTGTGGGTAATCTTGGAGTGACAGAAGAATCCGAAAAAATAAACAAGATATTTGATCAGTTGTTTTTTATTGGCTACTGGATGTATGGTTTTGCCGGAATTTGTCTTTTTGAAATGCTGAATCCATTTGTGGAGCTGGCTTTTGGAAAACAGTATTTGTTTCAGCGAGAGATAGTGCTTGTTTTATGCGTCAATTTTTTTATTAATGGAATGAGACGTGCGGTGTTGATTTTTAAGGAATCCATGGGATTGTTCTGGTATGACCGTTATAAAGCGATTGCGGAGGCTATCCTGAACCTCGGAATTTCAATTGTACTTGTCATGCATTTAGGTGTAGTTGGTGTTTTTGTAGGAACTTTTTGTAGCACGGTTTTTACCTCTGTATGGGTGGAACCCTATATACTTTATAAGCATCGTTTTCATAAACCAGTTGCTACTTTTTTTCGTAAATATACTATTTATCTTAGTACAATGACTGTAATCTGGATTATTACAGAAGAATGTTGCAAAATTATAAATGCAGGAATACTTTTTAATTTATTTTATAGACTGGTGGTTTGTTTAGTAGTTCCTAATATTTTAATATATATTTTTTATAGAAAAACAGAAGAATGCAGAGAAATTTTAATTCTCATCAAAAAAGTAATTAGAAAAATAGCAGGAAAAATGAGGAAATAAAATGAAAAAAGATTTAGATCCTAAAATATCAATTATTATACCCGTGCATAATGCAGAAAAATATATAGAAAAAGCAGTTCAAAGTGTAGTAGAACAAAGCTACACAAATTGGGAATTATTTTTGGTTGAAAATGGTTCCAAAGATTCAAGTTTAAAAATATCAAGAGAGCTTGCCGAAAAAAATGAAAAGATACAATTGATAGAAGAAAAAAGAAAAGGAGTTGGTTTTGCAAGAAATACGGGTTTAGATAATGCAACGGGAGAGTATATTCTTTTTATTGATGCGGATGATTATTTAACCGATTCGAATGTGTTTCAGCGGTATATAAATATTATAGAGCAGACAAAAACGGATATTATTGTAAGTAATTATGCAAGGCTTTGGAAAGAAAAATTATTGCCGGCAGCAGAGCATAGCTTATTTTCTGTGTATAACCCGGACTCAGAAGAATTTAGGTTTCGCGGTTTCTTCTCGGTAGGAACACTTTCTTATGTATGGGGAAAATTGTATCGTAAATCTTTTTTAGATAAAAATAATATTGTATTTTCAGATTTTGAATATGCAGAAGATAAATTGTTTAATATACAATGTTATATTTGTGGTGCAAAATATGCTTTTATTAAGGAAAAAGGATACATTTATCGTAAAAATGATGATTCGATTTCCTTTCAATATCACAAAAATTCAAGTGAATGTTGGCTTGGAATTGCAAATACAGTTAATCAATGGCTTAAAGAAAGAAAAGAAAATCCAGATGAATATAAAGATTTGATCTATTATACAATATTTTTTGCTACATTTTTTGATGGAAAAATGGAGTATGTAGAACATAAAAAATCATTACGTGCTGTAAAAAAAAATTTAAAGATATATGGGCAGGATCCATTAGGGGAAGAAAGTTTTAAAGAGTTGTTTAAAAATAAGCAATTTTCACAGTTGAAACAACCTATGTGGAAATTTATGATTAAATGCTTTTCTCTGGGTATGAAATTTCAGTGGTATTTATTATTAGCGATAGGGATAAAAATATTGATTGATTTTCGGGTTGATGAAAGATTGTCTGACACTGGCTTGAGAGAAGAACAACAGTGATTAGTTAACAATCACTGTTGTCAAAAATTCGTATAAGTTTTGTTTTTTGATTATTTTTTTTGAATCTGTAAAGTGTTTTTCGAAAAGTTGTTTTTCGTATAATATAGGTGTTATGAATAAAACATAAAAAAGTGGCGATCCATAAAAATGGTAATAAAATGTGATAGTGGCTGGCCTTTGGAAAACGAATTTTCATTTGAACATGTCCTTCTTTAAAATAGGTCAATAGATTGATCTTTTGGTAAGATGTAGTGCCAACAAGTTCTTTTGAAGTATCTGTTCCCATATCGCCATTTTTTAGGATACGGGTGATGAACTCTTCGCAGTCCTGCGCTGCATAATGGATTTCCGGGTCAATGCTCTGTGGAAGCCCAAGGTAGATCCGGCAGGTTTCTATTATGATCTCATAGAGATGGCTGATGCGTGATTCTCTGCACCAGCTATGTATCTTCTGGAAGTCGATCTCGTCTGTATGTGCTTCGAGATAAAAAGTGAAATCGCACAGCAGACGGATGCCGAAACCGCTGTACAGATAATGTTTGAGCATATGATGGATCATATAAAAAACATATTCTGTAGGCGGCAGAACAGAATAGAGAGTACCATTGATCGCCTGTGTGACAGGGATCAGATTTTCAGAAGAATATACCTGATCTACGATCTGGTTGGCACGGTCATACTGGTACATTCCGACTACACGGTAGTGCAGTTCCAGGAGGAAACGGCGTCCTGTTTTTGGAAAAGTATAGTGATAGGTAAGGTGATGATCGCTGAGTTCATCTTCCTCAATATAACCGTTGGATTCCAGCAATTTTTTTGCCTTGGTGACATCTGATTTTCGACTGATGTAGAGATCCAGATCACCAAGTTTGCGATATTCCGGAACCGGATAGCAGGAGGCAAGACTGATTCCTTTAAGCACAATGCACTCAATTCCATTATCTCTGAGAAGAGAAACAGTATGGCGCGTAAACTGATCGATCTGATAGTAATTCAGCATCATGCTTCGTGTTTTCTGGTGCATGGAATGATAAATCTGTGTACCTCGAAAACTGGACAGGACAAAAGGAACCGTGCAGTGATCCTCTGCAAGTCTGGCAATGGCAGATTGTTCTTCAGACGGAACGGATATGGGATCTTTGTGACCTGTGCAGATATTTTTGATGATTTCTAAATAATGTTGATATGATTGCTGCATGGCAGTCTCCTAAAATTAATGATATTAGAGTATAACACGAAGTATTTGCTAAATAAAGGGGAAGAAGATGAAAAAAACAGAAGGGTATATAATCAAAAAACTGGAAGATGAATATGTGATTCTGCCGTTTGGAGAAAAAGCGGAGGAAGTAAATGAGGTGGTTTCCCTGAGCGAGACTGCCGGATTTATGTACCTTCATGCAGAGGAAGCGGACTCCGTGGATACGCTTGCAGAACTGGTCAGCAGGGAATATCAAGTTGAGAAGTCTGTAGTTTATGAAGACGTAGAATCCGTTGTAAGAACGCTACGGGAAAAAGGGCTTTTACTTTGACTTCGAATGCCGCAAAAATCCAGTCAGTTTAAAGCAAAGTGGGCGCACCGGTAACATGAGCAGCCACAGAGAGGAAAGAAAACGATAGAGAGGATTTCTGACAGAAATTTCTTTGCCGTTACGTACAAAAGCGATAAGTTTTCCCTTGAACTGATCCGGGCGGAGCGGTCCTTCGATTTCGTATTGATTGTCTCCGGTCATATAATAACCCTCGGAAGTAACGCGGACAATGCGGTGCAGAACAAGAATTCCCTGATCGCGGCGATACAGGGCGACATCGTTTCGCTTAAGAGATGCAACTGGAACCTGCTGAATAAGTGCCTCATCTCTGCCAGGAATAAACAGAGGATACATACTGAATCCCTGTGGTTTGATGCGGATAATGTTGCCATCGCGAAGAAGCTGTTCAAGGTCTGCCTGAGAATCTACATTGTCTTTTTTCATAAAAAAATCCTCTTTTCCGGGGTGATTTTACATTAGCAAATACATTATAATATGCTAAAGAAAAAAAGGCAAGAAATGTGCAGAAATAGCGATAAATAAAGGGTTTGAAGGGTTGACTTTTGAAAAAAATATGGATAATATATAAGAAAAAATGAGGCTGAAAAATAATGTATATAAGCCGACGAAAGAGAGGAAACTAACATGATGAACACATATAAAAAGCCGGTTGTAACTGTAGATGCTGGAATGGCAGAAGGAGTATATGCTGCAAGTGGCGTATCTCAGGGTTCACTGACTGTTACTTATGTAGGTGTATGGGACAGATGGGGAACTAATGGCGGCAAGGGTCTTGCACAGGCGAGCTGGTCTGATCTTGATGGAACGATTACACTGAATGTTAACTTTAATGATACGATAGATCAGGTTGAATCAGATAATGCATCTGTACAGTGCTCCTGCTCTGGTAAGACAGCAACTTTTGTATTTGCAAGTACGGTAACAAGTCCATTAACACTTGGAATTCATCTGAATCATGGAACAAGCATTGATAATCTTCAGATGACAGGATATACCTATTCTGTGAACTGATAAGGGAGAGATAGTATGAGTATGTATGAGAAACCGGTAATTTCTGTGGATGCAGGAATGGCAGAGGGAGTGTATGCTGCAAGCGGGGCTGCTGATGGATGTTATACGGCAACTGCATATATCCATCAGACACCGGAAACTGGAAGAGGAGATTACAGAATACAGGTAAATGGCCAGCATAAAGCAGATCATACAAAAGAAGCACAGGTACTTACCATTTCTTTCAACCAGAATGTTACATATGTATCAGGTGGCGCAGGACTGATTTCCGGAAATGGAACACCTACATTAAAAGTTAAGCTTTCATATCACCAGAATCCAACAGACAACATTGGATTTGGCGATCTGGTTGTTACATCAGATGCAGGACTTTCCATTAGCAGCGTAAGTATTACAGATTAATATCAAACATACAAAAGGCACAGAACCCACAATCGGGCTCTGTGCCTTTTTTAAAATTCTTTCACCATTTTTTCAATTTCCATTTCATCCAGCACTTCGCACTTCTTATCTCGTATCGCATAAACCCTCGTACAGATATTCAGCACCGTAGGACGATGCGTCGTTACGATACAGGTTCTTGGATAAGTATCCTGCATGATATTTCTGAGAACTTTTCTTTCTGTGGCAACATCAAGTGCCGAGGTTGCTTCATCCAGAAGCAGGATCGGAGATTTGCGGAGTAATGCTCTTGCAATAGAGAGCCTCTGCGCCTGTCCTTCTGAAAAACCGCCTCCACGTTCCTTAACAACACTCTGGATCCCATCTGGAAGCTTTTCGACAAACTCCCATGCACAAGAAAGTTTCAGAGCTTCGATAATCTCATCATCTGTGGCATCCGGTTTGACATTTCGCATATTTTCAGCAATTGTTCCCGAAAACATCGTATTTCCCTGCGGCACATAAGAAAACAGCTTTCTGGTCGAAGGGGACATGTTCAGCTTTTTATTATGATCTGTTCCGGCGCATACCTGGAATTCACCGCCCTGCGCACGAAGAAGTGACAGGATCAGGCGAAGCATCGTTGTTTTTCCCTCACCGGAAGGACCCACCAGAGCGATGATCTCATGTGGATACGCTTCCATCGAAGCATGTGCAAAAACTTCTGTTCCGGAATGGTAAGTATAGCTCAGATCCTTCATTGTAAGACCGATACCGCCGGTTTTGTACTGCTTCTCGAAGATTTTTACTGCATGATCCTGACTGTAATCTTCCTGCGGCATTTCTACGATATCCATCAGACGGCCGGCAGAGATCGTGAGCGAAATCGCAGAAGGGATCAGGCTTGCAAGGGAATTCACAGAACTTGTCAGGGTTCCGGAAAGCGACAGAAACATGGTCATGGTACCGTAACTGATCGCATTGCTCCATACACGATAGATTCCCCATCCATAACAACTGTACGACACGATAAATCCGACAATGGACATCAGAACAGAAGTCAGGATCGACATTCTCTGAAATTCCAGACGCATGTTGATATAGTCTTTCTGGAGAGATTTCAGGCGGTCTGTATAAAAATGGATCAGGTCAAACGCCTTGATCGTTTGTATATTGGAAAAAGCCTCCTGGTTGAAACCGTACATCTTGGCATTCATAGCGGCACTTTTTTGATTATTGTTCCGCATTCTGCGAAGAAGCGGGCGGGACATCAGTGCGCTGAAAGGAATTCCAAGAAGTGCAAACAGTGCAAATGTCGGGTCGTAATACAAAACGACAGCAAGTGCACTGATGAACCGGAAAGTATAAATGATCAGGTTGGGAACCCAGTTCAGGATACCGCTGGAAATATTTGATGCATCCGAACTCCAGCGCGTAACAAGATCACCGGTATGGTATTCCGTGAGAGATTCCCAGTCCGTAACGAGCATTTTTGCAAAAATATCGTTCTTGATCTCAGAATCGACCTTGAGGCTTATAAAGGTCGAAGCATAACCAGATGCCTGCGAGACCAGGATATTTGCAACAGAAAATCCAATCATTGCTGCAAAGGTTGAAAGCAGCCGGCCCGTCTGATGTCCTGTAATGATATCAACGAGATCTTTGGAGATCAAACTGGAAACAAGGGAAACGCAGGATCCCATGATTCCAAGCACCGTATAAAGGATCATAGATTTCCAGTAACGTCTGCCGTACTGGTAGATCCATTTGGTCTGCTTCCACATTTTCTGCAGACTGCCCTGCCTGAGATGCTTCAGGATAAGCTGAAATTTTTCTTTCATCGAAGATCCTCCAGCCGGTCAATTTCCTTCTGAATGGTATAAACCGCAGAAGGATTTTTGGTACAGAGCAGGTACAGGACGGGGACGTGCTCTGCGATATCTCCTGCGAAATCAAGGTTCCTGGAAAAGCAACGTTCTTTCCAGGAAGGCGAGATCATACGCTGCATGACCCGGATGACTCTTTCGGAAGGGGTCAGCTCTTTCAGGAAATCTTTCTCCGGATCGCGTCCGAGAAGGATGATACCGCCAAGTTCATAGTTGACAGTTGTGTAAATTTCAGAGGTTCCGCACCATGGAATGCCGTAGACCATGATCCTGTCGTTTTCTATACCGAGAAGGTTCAGGTCTCCGTTCAGATACGGCGTCTGCAGAAATTCATGCCACATGCTAGTGTGCGTTGATTTTCCCATGCCAGAGTGTCCGGAGAAAAGCCAGGCCTTTTCTTTATATAAAATAGAAGCGGAATGGATAGCAAACTTCCCGTGCTGCTGTGCAATAAACAGGAAAAAGAGCCGCACCGCATGAAAAATATTCTCGCGTGCCAGATCAGAAGTTTCAGGAGTGCAGTAGAACTGCACATAACTGCCGTCGAGAGTCATATGAACCTGATGGATGTTTGCCATCTGCGGAAAAAGTACAACGTAACGATCAGCATTCTCGAAGATCGTCATATCATCATTGCGAAGAAGGACTTTTCCATAAGCATTGCTGGCTGGCGGCACTGTGCGGAATTCAATTTCCTGATCTGCGTCTGTGTCAGATTCTGACATACAAAAATCGTCAAAATATCCGGAAAAAAGCTGAGCCGGACCATGAAAATCAATACGAAGTCCTGCAATCGAAACACAAAGAGCCGGTGCATCAATGGGCGGCTTCAAAGTCTCGATGATCATCCCCATAGACTGCATCTGCCGCAGAAAATCTCTAATATCTTCACGAAGCATTGGGAAATTTTCTTCGCCTAAATTATAGCGGCGGGCAAGCATTTCGGTCAGCATTTCCAGATCAGCCCCTTCATTATGCTGGATCACATTCCAGAGGAAAGAACCGGTCTCATTCAGAACCGTTCCCTTTCGCTGGTCCGCGATCTGCTGTCCGAAAGGAAGGACGTGGCTGACATCTTTTATTTTGCGGAGAGTATACCCCTCTTGACATTTGAACATAAAAAATCCTTTCTAATAAAGAAGATTAGTATAGAAAGAATTATATCACTGAGGGGAAAGTCATACAAGAAAATAGCTCCAAAAAGAAGGAGGGCCGGGCTTCTATTGGCCCGGCGAGTATGAAAAAGAAAAATATATGTAAAAAAGCATTCGCTTTATTTGCTTATTACTATACCGGGAATCTGTGATGAATTTGTGATGAGAGATTGAAGAAAGAGTGATGCTTTTCTAAAGAAGAAATAAATTTTCTTTTGGAAAAATAAAAAAAATTCATTCCAGTGAGCAATTAGACGTTGTAAAAGTAGATTTACTCATTTATAATGAGAATCAGATTCAAAAGAGAGATTATATAGGAAACAGGAGGCAAGCCTTGAAAAAAGAATTAGTTATTGTCATTGATTTTGGCGGTCAGTACAATCAGCTGGTTGCGCGACGCGTCAGAGAATGTAACGTATACTGCGAAATCTATTCTTACAAGACCGATCTTGAGAAGATCAAAGCGATGAATCCTAAGGGAATTATCCTCACCGGCGGCCCGAACAGCTGCTACGAAGCAGATTCACCGACTTACCAGAAAGAACTGTTTGAACTCGGCGTTCCGGTACTGGGACTTTGCTATGGCGCACAGCTTATGATGCATGTCCTTGGCGGCAAAGTTGAAAAAGCCGATGTCAGCGAGTATGGCAAAACAGAACTTCTGGTTGACAAGAAGGATTCTGCAATTTTCCAGAATGTTTCAGAAAAAACTATCGTCTGGATGAGCCATACAGATTATATCTCCAAACCGGCTCCGGGATTTGAGATTTCTGCACATACAGCAGACTGTCCGGTGGCTGTTGCTGAGAATGCAGATCAGAAGCTTTATGCGATCCAGTATCATCCGGAAGTACTTCACACCGTAGAAGGCAAGACCATGCTGTCCAACTTCGTACTTGGTGTCTGTGGATGTGCCGGAGACTGGAAGATGGATGCTTTCGTTGAAAACACCATCAAAGAAATCCGTGAAAAAGTCGGCGACGGCAAAGTGCTCCTTGCACTGTCCGGTGGAGTTGACTCTTCTGTTGCAGCAGGACTTCTTTCCAGAGCGATCGGTAAGCAACTTACCTGCGTATTTGTAGACCACGGCCTTCTTCGTAAAGACGAAGGCGATGAAGTAGAGGGCGTATTCGGACCAAACGGCCAGTTCGACCTGAACTTTATCCGTGTCAATGCACAGCAGAGATATTACGACAAACTTGCCGGAGTAACAGAGCCAGAAGCAAAACGTAAGATCATCGGTGAAGAGTTCATCCGTATTTTCGAAGAAGAAGCAAAGAAGATCGGAGCAGTGGATTTCCTCGCACAGGGAACCATCTATCCTGACGTTGTAGAGAGCGGTCTTGGCGGAGAATCCGCAGTGATCAAATCTCACCACAACGTAGGCGGTCTTCCAGATTTCGTAGATTTCAAAGAAATCATCGAACCGCTCCGTGACCTCTTCAAAGACGAAGTCCGCAAAGCCGGACTGGAGCTTGGAATTCCGGAAAGACTGGTATTCCGTCAGCCATTCCCGGGCCCGGGTCTTGGAATCCGTATCATCGGAGAAGTAACCGAAGAGAAAGTACGCATCGTTCAGGACGCAGACTACATCTACCGTGAAGAAGTCGACAAAGCAGCCGCCGACTACAAGAAAGAACACGGAGAAGACCCATCCTGGATGCCAAACCAGTACTTTGCAGCCCTCACCAACATGCGAAGCGTAGGTGTCATGGGCGACTTCAGAACCTACGATTATGCAGTTGCACTCCGCGCAGTCAAGACCATCGACTTCATGACCGCAGAGTCCGCTGAGATTCCGTATGAGGTACTGAACAGGGTTATGAATCGTGTTATTAACGAAGTTAAGGGAGTTAACCGCGTATTCTACGATCTGACCAGCAAGCCACCGGGAACGATTGAGTTTGAATAATGAGCAAAATCCCAGAAATCCTTTATTTACAAGGGTTTCCGGGATTTTA
>OLPW01000426.1_pt1 | contig 51787 bp, 42 predicted proteins | sample 1672161 | NCBI WGS metagenome assembly OLPW01 (sample SAMEA3136654, study PRJEB25190) | human gut metagenome
AATTCAGGGTATGGACGGCCGGTCCGGGTCCAGCCCCGTAATCCGGCATAGTTTTAAGATGTCACTAATTCACTAGCAGGCAAACTAGGTCGTTCTAGCGCCTTGTCGCCGGCTAATTTCCGATTTCCAACCAGTTGCACAATACACTTGCGCGCAGTCGCGTCTCGGCGCACTTCATTGCCTCGGATTTGGCTTTATATCGAATCCCTAAGCGACTGCAGACGCTTTTGACTATGGCGTCTAGCTGCTTTTTGTCGTTAAGCATATCGTGGGTTACCAGGAACACGTCGAATCCCATGCTCTGCAGTGCAGTTATGCGCTCTGCATCGTGGTCAAGTACCGCGCCTGATCCATGGATGACTTCACCTTGGATCTCGATAATTAATGCCTTCATTAGGATTGGGTTTACGATCACGATATCGCCGTAGCAAACCTTATGACCTGCGATGCTTTGGGCTGCTACGGATAGAGGGGTTAAATCGTTGAGGTACACGTATCTGAATCCTGCACCACCTAGACGTCGAGAGCAGCTTAGAAGCAGGACCCCCGCGACCTCGAGCGGAGACGCAGCAATGCCGATAACCTGCTGAGCGGCATCATAAAACTGCTTTCCCCACATTTGACCTTTGACCTTGTCGGCGAATCGATGCAGGTCGCTCAGTTCGATGAGCGGCTTTCTCATCCAAAGAGAAGTACCTTTGGGTCTCGTAACCACTCTTACATCCTCATGCTTGTTCGTTTGGCCTTCATAATCTTGGTTCTTTACGGTTGCGCGGGCGTAAACTCGTTTCCACGGTACCTCGTCTTCGCCTTCCCCAAGTTCGAATAGGTCCTGCGTGCTGGAATTGCGATTCTCCTCTACCGCCATTTTTAACTTCATTTCGGCAGCGGGAGTCGGCTCGAAAACAGAAAACCAGCCGCAAAGTTCGTACATAGCTAGCACGAGATCTATTTGAGAAACAAAGCGTGTCATAGTAAATAACGTGTTGAGCGGATTGGTGACACTAAAGCCTAAATGAGTGTCGATTTTGGTGCCGGCATCCGATACCCCTTCCCAGCGAATAGTGGAGCGCAATCCCGAGTGGTGATTACAGCAACCAGGCGAAGCAACAGCAATAATCGGGGTTTTGAGGACGTCGGTTACGAAAGGGGCTTGGGATAGAGCTCGCCAGCCTTCTTCTGGACTGGGTAGGCGCGGGTAGAGATCGCGTACTTGCGGTGGGCAGCGCCAGTAGCGGAATGCGGTGTTTGCGCAGACGATTTCGTCCATTTGCGCCTCCCCTGGTATCGGCCGTAGACCGTGCGGATTGCGGGCATGGCCGATTATCTACCGGGGCATCATGCGGGTAAGTACCGGAAGCAAACCAAATGCTTGACGAGTTTCTCCGGAAAACCGTCGTGAGATAGATATCCGCTGGAAGGCGTTCTGGGCATGTGGTCCCTGTCTCCACATTTGTGCTCGGATCACAGGGGGAATTCAATGAAAATACGCATGCGTTTTATACAAAACGGGCAATGGCGTCAGCAAAAAGGATGCGATAAAAAATGGCGCCATAGACGACTACGATTTGTTTTTGGTGTCAGTTTTGGTGTCACCATTGGTGTCAAAAAGAAAAAGGCCAGAGGATTAACACCTCTGACCTGCGCTTTTGATGGTGGGCGATACAAGATTCGAACTTGTGACCCCATCCGTGTGAAGGATATGCTCTACCCCTGAGCCAATCGCCCGTCGCCTTTCGGCAAAAGAGATACTATCATAGCCGCGCGTGGTTTACCAAGAACTTTTTGCCCCCGATTTTAAAATCGTTGACGTAATCGTGGGCGCAGACCTCGTCACCGCAATCAGGGCAGCCGACAAACCAGCAGCTAAACCACCCTTTATCGCTTGATCCACGAGGTCTCGGGGCGGCAGATAAGTCGCGCGTTGTTGTAGGCCATGTCGAGCGTGAGACAGGTACGCGCGGCGTAAAAGCCGTCCTCGCGCTGGATAGTCAGCGCCAGCTCGGGCTTGTCGCCGGTCAGGCACAGCGGCAGCAGCAGCTGGATCCGACCGCCGTAGAACTGCGGCACGGCGAGCGTGTAGTTGGCGGCGGCACGACGGGCTGCTTCGACGACGGCACCCTCAAAGGCGCGGCGCAGCAGCAGCGAGTTGCCCTCCCCCATCAGGCTGGCGGGGATGCGCGTCAGGTTTTCCTCGTCGCCCAGAATGTGGTCGATGTTGGAGCGGATGGGCAGGCGGTAGTCAAAGACCAGCTCGGAGGGATCCTCGGCAAAGCGCACGCGGCACGGCAGATACTCAAACGAGACCAGCATGGGGTCGCTTTCCTTAAAGAAACCCTTCAAAAACCAGCGCTGGCGCGCATCGGGCTTGGTATTGGGCTCAAACAGACCGTAGATGGTCTCGTAGCGGCGCGTGTAAAGGCCGGTGTTGAATAGGCACCGGTCGTCGTCGAACACTAGCGGCAGGTTGGACGGCGCGGTCTGGTCCGCGTCACGCTCGGTCAGGAACACCGCGCGGCTAAACGAAAACGACAGGTAGTTTTTGAGGATGCGGTTGCTAGGACCCCAGTCCTCGGGATTGGCGAGGTCGACTAGGCGGTCGTAACAGGGCTCGGGGCAAAACGCAAACTCGTACACATTGCTGCACAGGGTGCTGGGGATTTCCATGTGGTGTCCAATCCATTTAATAGCTGGCGTGCGGATGCTTAGATTCTATAAGCGCGACGGGTCGCCCGAGCCTACAACACAACCGCGGCGCAGCTCTTTGGCTAGCTCACTGGTCGTACGGTTTCCAGATACGAGGTCCTGGATCCAGGCATAGTATTGATTGTCTTTGGGCTCGGGGCTGTCGGACAGCTCGACCGGAGCGCCGACAAGTCTTAGGACGGACAACGCAAAGACAAGGCTGGTGCGTTTGTTGCCGTCCTCAAAGATGTGGTCCTTGACCATGTGCTCGGCCACGTAGGTGACCTGGTCAAAGATGTCTGCGAAGCGATCGGCCGGCGATTGGCCGAATATCGTACAGAATGCACCCGCAAGCACGGACTCGACGCGTCCGAGTTCGAGAGCGGCCCGGTCACCTGTGGCGTCGGTCGTATAGCAGCGCCCGACCTTCATCAACGTGCTGTGCAGACGCATCACGGCCGCGGCCATGGCCTCGAGCGAACCGGCATCGTCGAGCACGAGCGGCGCGAACGGATGCGTGCTCCGCTTCGTGTTCGCCATCATGAGTTCTCCAAGAGTCTGAGCGCGTTGGGCATGTCCGCAATGGTCAGCCGAATAGCTTCGTCGATTGACGTGGCGCCGTCGAACAAAATCGGTGATGCTGAATTTGCCACGTGCGCAGTTGAATGATCTTCTTGAGCAACGCAATCAGCGCCGTCATCTTGTTGAACATAGCTCCAAGGCATGTCTGACTCCTCTATAGCTTTACAGACGAAATAGCACGCGAGTCGTACTCCAGGGCGATCGGTTGCCAGACGAGGTCTTCGATGGCGCAGTTTAGGGTGTTTGCGAGCGCTAATGCCGAGGAGACCGAGGCGCGGCGTAGGTCGAGTTGGTTCTGCTCGTAGAGTTGTATGGCGCGAAGCTTAACCCCCGATTGGGCGGCGAGCTGTTTTTGCGTTAGTCCGGCTGACTTTCGTGCCGCCTTGAGACCCTTTTTGTCTGCCTGGGCGTTGTTCCATTTATCAATGACAATCTGGGCGAATTTGTCTTCGGAGGCCTCGTGAAGCGGATGGTACGAGCCAATGATCCAATCGAGCGGAGCGACTTCGAGTAGCTCATTAAAGCCCAAGCTGCTCATCCATTGCGCATAGGCCAAAACCCAGCCCGCCCAATACTGAGGCGAACGGTCGAACGGATAGGTCTCTCTGCATTCAACGGGGCTCAGTCCCGCATGGGCGATAATATCGCGCGCGAGCTCGTCACCCGCCATGCCGCAGACGACGCGAGGCGCACCGCGCTCAAACTGTTTCATCTCAAAAGCGTTCGACAGGATGGCCGTCAACTCGGCCGGAGTCAGCCCTTGGTCACAGAGGGCAAAATCGACCGCCTCGCCCAGCGTTCTCATGGCATCCTCGAGATACATCTCACTGTAGGCGTGGATCATCGTCCGTCATCCCCTCTCGAATGATATCGACGATACGGATTCCCTCAAATGGATTTTCGGCAAGTAGCTCCCGATATTGCGCCCTTGCCGCTTCATCTCGCTCCTTGGCCAATGGACCATACAGAGCTTGCGGCGCACGTTCAAATCCTGCAAAACGAATACTCTTAAACGCGCGCTCGCTTTTGAGCACAATCTGCTCTCCCAGGTTGCCGAGCCTCATAGATCGACCAAGCTGATCGACGGTAATCGTATTGTTCACAAAAGCTCTGGCATAACTAAAGTACGAGTCGTCCGCGCGCCATCCCCTAATCACATCGCAAGCTCTAGTGTCAGGTAGAAAATGATTGTGGAGATATTCGCACGCGCCCGCGGCAATGGCGGTGTCTTTGCGAAAAGAACGATGCTCAACAAGCAACGCTATCCAATGCAGGACGCAATATTGCGGCGATAGCAGGTCGAGAATTTTGAGATCGGCTATATCGAGTTCATAGCGATTCGCAAAGCCGTCGGCATCACGCGAGCACGCCCATTCCCTTGCAAGGTCGAGGCTCTCTGTGCAATAGAATCCCTGTCCATAGTCGTTATGGACTTTCCCCAGGCCAAGCTGGGGAGTCTCAATGATTTTCTGAGAACCATGCCACAGTTCCACGCGAGCCTCCTAACAGATATCGCTCTGGCGATAGTATAACATACTATCGCCAGAGCGATATCTGTATTCAAAGAGCAAGATGGCAATCCCGTAGCTGTCGGCGGTCTTGGCGAGTGTGAAGAACACGCCGCTTGCGCTCGCTTTGGTTCTTGCCGGCTTTGAAACGGAAGTATTCACAGGACATCTATAAATGTAACTAAATAGTTTGCCGTGTAACATTAATAATGTTACATTTCAAAATAGCATGTTACAAAGGAGGCGAAACATGCGGGAATTCGTTGAGAAGATGCTGCATACGAGGGTCGAGCGTGAGCCCGTTAACGTCTCGGGGCTTCCCCTGTATCTGAGGGGGTTGTACTCCCTTGAGCGGTGGACCGCCTTCGGCGTGCCGTTCGTGATGGCTTCCCCCATCGAGAGTGCGACGGTGAAGACCATGGCGAAACACCGCAACACGCTTGAGATAGCTCTGGGGATTCCCGTGGCTTTCGCTCTCGAGAGCGCGACGGGCTACAGGGTCGAGCGAATGCTTGAGGCCGGCCTCGCCTTCGTAGCCATAGACAAACAGGTGTATCTGCCGTTCCTGGGAGTCGCGCTGAATGGTGGCAAGGGCCATGCGGGAGACCGTAAGCAGGTGAGCGTCGAGACGCTCTCGCCCCAGGCGCAGCGTCTCGCCATCATGGCGCTCTACGGTGAACTCGACGGAGCCAACGTCACTCAGGCGGCGAGTGTTCTCGCTGTCGCAAAGATGACCGTCTCGCGCGCGTTCGACGAACTCACCGCTGCCGACCCCTCGATCGTCGTGTCCGAAGGGCGCCGACGGGTCCTACGCCCCGACCGGAATAAGATGGCGCTGTGGCGACGGCTGGAACCATACATGGCAAGCCCGGTCGCAAGGGAGCATCGCCTGACCCACATGCCTGATGCGGACCTTCCACCAGGAGGAGTTTCGGCGCTGTGCGAGCTCTCAATGCTGCAGGACGACCCCTGGCCGACTTTCACCGCGACCAAAGCGCAAGAGCGCGCCCTGGGGCTGGCGACCTGTGCACGTAACGCTGGATTCGACGAGTCAGAGGAGCCCGCGTGCGTAGTGCAGGTACTGCGCTACGAGCCCGAGCCAGCGCCCGGGTGTGTTGGCGACCCGCTTTCCGCCATCCTATCCCTTCCCGACGATGTGAGGGACGACCCGCGCGTCGCGGGCGAGATCGAGTACGTCTTGAATCGAGTGCTTGGGGTTGATTATGAAGGGAATCGATAAGTTCAGGGAACGCTTCGTGGGCCGCGAGGACGAATATGTCCTAATCGGTGGCGGCGCCTGCGACCTGCTGTTCGGCGAGGCAGGGCAGAATTTCAGGGCAACGAAAGATCTCGATCTGGTCCTTCTGGTGGAGGCGCTGACACCTGAGTTCGGCCGCGTCTTCTGGGACTTTGTCCGGGAGGGCGGATACGAGAACAGACAAAAGAGTAGCGGGAAGCCGCAGTTCTACAGGTTCTCTAAGCCGAAGGACCCGGCCTTCCCCGCCATGCTGGAGTTATTCGCGCGCGTCGACATCAACTTGCGCGACGGGGATTCCGGCCTTATGCCGATTCACATCGACGATGAGGTTTCCAGCCTTTCTGCAATTCTGTTGGACGAGGAATACTACAGACTGCTTGTCGAGAACAGGGTGTCGGCCGGCGGCGTCGCTGTCCTGTCGGTCGAGGGGCTAATCCCCTTCAAAGCTAAGGCGTGGCTTGACCTGTCTGCCAAGCGCGCGGAAGGTCAGGCCGTCGACGAGAAGACCGTGAAGAAACACCGCAACGACGTCTGCCGCCTCGCCACCTTGCTCGCGGGTAACGAGCACCCCGCCATGAGCGAGGGGGTTCGTGCTGACATGAGGCGCTTCATGGAGGCCTATGAATCGGACCCCGTCGATCCCAAAACAATCAGGATCAAGGGTGTTGCGGCGCAACAGATCGTTGAGGTGCTGAAGGACGTTTACTTGCGATAACGCGCACACATGACGCGCTTTCGGCCAACGCAGGCCCCAAGGACATTGCAATTCCAGTGGAAGTCGGCAGTTTTGGCGAGTGTGGGGAACACGCCGCTCGCGCTGCCCTTGGGCTTTGACGGCATTGAAACGAAACTGTGGCTTATAAGTCAAAATAGAGACGCCTTCAACCAGAAAGATTGAAGGCGTCTTCTCCGCGAGCGTTATTTAGATTGCGTTGGTCGCGCCCTGCGACCAAGATCTTCTCGGTAGGCTTTCTTTTGATTCCGTTGGTCGAGCCTTACGACCAAATTCTAGGACAAGCATATAAATAAATGGAAAGCGATGCAAGGCGGGTTAAGAAGTCCCGCAATCGCCTTCGTTAACCTAAGGCGGTGAGCCGTTCTATCTAATCCAAATATTCGCAAACCCCTCGTCCTTCTTACGGTGTTTCATAGACACGCACCTCATCCTGCTCGATGCTTTTGCGGAAGGCCGGGCGCATGTGCCCTGGTGGGTTAGTGATGATATCAACCTTTCGCCCAAGTTCCATTTCGAGCTCATGGGAGAGTTCGTAAAGCGTGCCAAACGTCACGTTGTCGCCGCAAACAAGACGCAGATCGATATCGCTATCATGCGTCTGCTCGCCTCGGGCAAACGAGCCAAACAAATATGCCTCGCTGACGTCGTATTGAGCTAGCACGCGGGTGGCAGCAGTGGATATGTCGGTAAGTGAAATCATGTCTCAATTGGGTGTTCAACAGTAGAACGTCAGAGGGCCAGCGCCGAAACCGCCGGTCCGGCTTTTGGCGTTCGGCGAGCTCGAAGATAAACGGGGCGTTTGATCTAACAAATTCTGTCAAGAAATTGAGGTCATCAGCAGTAAATCCTTCGACGTTGAACCATTTGACCGCAGGCAAGAAGCATTCCGCATGGTCAAAGCCAAAGTCAACCGGGCGCTCGACGGCTACGCGAACGGTTCCATCTTCTCTTGTCTCTGAGTAGGCAACCTGGGTGCCATCATCAAGCTGAACGTAGCTCCAAAACATGACTACCTCCTCACTGTCTGCATTTGAGTATAAAGAACGGAGTGGGTTTAACACGAGGTGAATTGAATTAACCCAATAAGACGCGAACCCTGCCGGCTGGCTGCACATGCGATAGTCCTTGTTGCGGAAACGCATATGGCTGCACGTTAGACATTGCATGTATAAATAGCAACGCTCCCTTGCCGAAAGCGTTGCCCTTAAAGCTCCTACAGAGCTCTTGTATCGCAGCCAGGTGCGTCGTGCCGCATCAGCAGCGATATGCGGCGCTCAGAAGCACTGTCCCCAGCAGGAATAGCGTTAAGGAAGCAGCTATCCAGTAGCTGTCGCCGGTCTTGGGAAGCGCCGGTGTTGTTGCCGTAGTGGATTTGCGCTTGGTCGTCTTGCTGACTGTGGTCTTGGTGACCGTTGTCTTGGGCGACGTAGCCGCGGGTTTCACCGCAGGATCCGTTGCCGGCTCCGCACCGGGTTGACCCGTAGCCGGGTCGGCGCCACCAGTAGGATTGCCCGTGCCATCCCCCGGCACCTCGCCGCCGGGTGTAACGGGCTCCCCCGACGGCGAGGTGACGCCATCGGGCTCAATTACCACATGCGTGGCCACAGCCCCGTCAGCATCCACCACGCTAGCAGCGCTAAAGGCTCCGCTTGCAGGCGTCACAAAGTGCGCGGCAACGAGCGATCCACGATCGCAGGCAACGCCGGCGTCCGTACCGGTTGCATCCAGCCGGGACGCATCCACAGCAAGCGTCTTGCTCGCTGCGTCTGTCCCAAATCCCTCGTCGAGCAAGCGCACGCCATAAAAGCGCAAGCCCGCATCGGATCCCGCGCCCGCGGCAACAACGCGCCCTCCGCCGCGTACTGTCAAGCTGCCTGCGGCAATGCCGGCAACAGCCTGGTCAAGAACGCCTGTCCCGTCGGCCCTGGCATCGACCGTGCAGCCGTCCACCACCAGCGCCTGGGACACATGGGTCCCGCATTGCGAACCCGTCGCCGTGAGCGAGCCGGAGCCGCAAAGCGTAAGATTTCCCCACACCTCCATGCCGCTCATGGAAATGTCCGCATCGGGCGCTTGCGTCTCGACCACGGAGCTTTGCCCCACAAGCGTCACCACTAGGTCGCCGTCGGCGCCGATGGCCTCGCCCGCATAGCCGTTAAGCTCAAGATGATCTTTATCTGTCCAAGTCCATCCGGGACCCGACACGTCCGGTTCGCAGTACGTGTCGCCCGCAATGAACAGGCTCTCCGCGCCCGCGGCATAAGAAGGCCCGCCCAGCAAAACGCATAGGCAGGCCATGACAGTAAGCAGAATGTAGTGACGGCTGGTGTGGAACGCGGTAGCAAACATAGCCGCTCCGATCTTCGCAAGAGCCAATGGAAGCTGCACCAGAAAATGCCCCGGTAGCAGTAGCTATTAGTGTAGCGAGATCAAGGCACGGACAAGCTAAAAGACTGTGATTGAATCCCAAAATTAGGTGTAAATCGTTTTGCCAGTCGGTGAAAGGAGATGGAGCCCGCGCGATTAAATGCGCGTGCTCCATCTCCCGTTATTTACCAGAATCAAATACGTCAGTTATAAGTTCGGGCAAGTCCGTCCACACTTGATAAGAGGAGACGTTGTCCGGATTGCTCTGTCTTATGCGACGCTTTTCAGCTGTATTGTGCTTAGCAGCGTTGACTAAAGCCTGGCCCTTGTTGCCGCTAATCATTTCTAGATTTACAGACTTGTACTTTGACGCGGACGACCTGTTGGGGTCTGTGGATTTTAGTAGGCCAAGATCGCGGGCCCGTTTCTCGCATTGAGGAGTCGATGCATAACTTTCAGAGCATGGCGAAACGTGGTCAATAAGCCATACTTCAAAACATGGATTGGAAATTGCAAGTTTGACTCCTTTGACCCTAGCTTCGCGCTCTGCAGCAGCTAGATTCCTGAACTCGTCCGAGTCAACAACAATCCATACAGAACTTAGTTCGTCTATTTCGCCTGCTTTAACGGCCTTTTTATCTGACTCGAGCTCACGGGACACCTTCTTCGCTACCTTTAGTGGATCTCCGTCGATATACCTATATCGCACACTTCCGCGAACATCCATTTCATTAATTAGGAAGTTGAAGTATTCGGTTTCGGTAACCCTGCCGTTGGACACAATCAGATGGCGCTTTCGTTTTGCTCTCGTTTGCTTTTTGCGTCCGAGAGCAAGCCCTCTCCTTTCTGCCTTAGCCATTTATGTCAGCGCCTTCTTTCATGAGTTGGGCCATAAGTTGATGAAAGCTTGGGTTGGGCAGTGGCACATAGACACCGTTCAAATAATTGCGGCCCAGATTCTCATTTGCGCGAGGAGAATACTCCATTGCGGCAATTAATTGAGAAGTTCCCTCTGAGTCCTTTTCAACAAACCAGACCTGATCGCGTTCAAGCACCTCTTCCATGGGGCTCGTTCGCGTCATCAAGGTAACATCATGAGTAGAAAAGATGAGCTGCGCACCATTTGGATTTGTTTCAGGATCAGAAAACAGTGAAACAAAGTCGCGTAGGAGCGTGGGATGAAGGCTCGAATCTAGTTCATCAATGAGCGCCAGAGTTCCGCTGCTTAACGAGTTTAGAGCCACGAAGAAAAACGCTAGAGCCGCTTTTGTTCCTTCGGATTCCTGGTTTGAGTTGAACCAAAGTCCATCCCCCACCCCTTTATGATGGAAGAATAGGTCATAGGAAAACGACCATTTAAAATCTTCCTCAATTATATTCCGCGCTTCTTCTGGGATGTCTTTAAGATCAACGAACGGCTCTTTTAAACCGAAGACGCTTTCCGCTTGGCGAACATCGATATCGTCAATTCCGATATCGGCAAACTTAATAAGCTGGGATAATACTCGGGCTCGCGAATCGCCTTTGATAAATAATTTCTTTATTTCTGTTAGCTCGTTGGCGTATCGCGTCGCATCATAGTGCTTTATATCGTAAGCAAGCGACTTAAATGCCGGTTGGATAACCGTGCTGCCAGCAGTTGCCGCGGCAGATAAAAAGAGAGAGTTTTTGCGTGTAATATCCCATAGCTGCTTTTTTGCGCCCGTAAAGGAGCTTCCAAATTTAATGGACTGCATTCCATTTACCGAAGTGCGATCGTAAAGAAGGGAGGGTTGCTTTGATCGATAGACGACGAGGTTTTCGTAAGTAACTTCGTTCTTATTTAACCCAAACGAGAACTCGTATTTTTCATTATCGGAAGTAAAGTCAATAGAAAACTCGGTATCGTCGTTGATAGAGTTTGAATCTAGCAAAAAAGGAATGACTGGAATTCGTGTTTGCGCATCGCCTGCTGCGAAGCCGGTGCGGACGAAATACGAGACAAAATTCAAAGCGTCAATAAAATTGGATTTTCCCGAAGCGTTAGCGCCATACACTGCGGCGACACGTACGGGACCAAGTTCTTTTTTACCGGAAATTGGTTCAAATGAAAACTGCTGTGCATCTCGAAAACTGAGGTAATTCTTAAAAGAAAAATTGAGGATCATCGTCAGAATCTTTCTAGCTACTGTTCGTTTATCACAGACATACTGTAATTTCAAGAACAATTATATGCTTTTAAAGGCAATATTTGTTAGTTTTGAACAAATATTTGCTCTAATTTGAGATTTTATTCAAGCGAGCCAATTTGCAATGCGGATAGGGTCATCGCTGTGCGTTGGCACTGTTGCTAGCGAGGGGTGACGAATCTAAGTAGAGCGAGCGCTCGTTCCGCCCCCTAAACAAACTCCCCCGTCTCCAGATCAACAAAGTCTGCGAGCTTTATCTCTCCGGCAAAGCCGCTCCCCTTGTGCTTACCCGCATAGGTTTGCGAGTCGTATTTGAACTAGATGTCATACAGCTTGCCGCTCATTGTTTATCAGGTAAGTCCGTTATCAAGCATATAGAGCAACACCCATTTGTGGCCTTGCCTGTCGTTGCCGTTTAGGAACAAGCAGCAGACTGACTCCCTCGAGCCAATTAGTCACAGTAGAATCACCGTTAGACGCTTTTAACGGGGAAGGCGATCCATCCTTAGTAAAGCTCGTCGCCAGCGGCCTCAAGCGCCTTTATTGCCGCGCGCTTTAACTCATTGAGGCTCTTATAGCCGCTTGTAGACAGCGGAACTATACGCACGTTGAACTCATCGCCGTACTTGAAATCGGCGCACACGTGGCAATTACCTTTTCCAAGAAACTGTAGAGCTGCCCGGTCAATCGCCTTTGCGCTTTGGCCTACGTAGTACAGATCTTTGGTGGCATTATGAACGATGAATATGCCTGTAACCTCGCCTTGTTGTACCAGAGCCTTTCGCCGAGACATGAACTCTTCGGCGCTTGCAGTGATCTGCGGATCGTCTTCTAGGAGAGATTGGCGTAGATTCAACAGTTCCTTTTGCTGCCTCGACGCGGTCGAGACCAACAGTAGGCCATCGATAAACAAGAACAACCCAAGAACTATAAACGGGAAAGACGGTACGCGATTTACACCAACGCTAAGCAGCCAAGCTACAAATGGACCCCCGAGTGTAATTAGGAGTCCAAGAACACAGACGACCTTTCCAACCGCAACAAGCCTTTTCGGAGGGGCTGAAGCGACGGCCTTGACCTGGTAATAATTTCTCATAGTGGACTCCAGTGATATGGGCGAACAGCTTCAAATGAACCAATTGAGAAACTGCTTAAGTTGGACAAAATAATACCGCGTCTAGCGTGAGCTCGTAGGCCGCCAAGGGCACGCATTTGGCCTTCACGCATTCCATGATGCCCTGGATGGAGCTCGCGCGGAAGTTGTCGGAGTTGGACTTCTATTGGTGTACGCTGACCTGCACCTCGGGGCCTTTGATGGCAGTAACCTAATCAGCAGGATCTCTTTGGCCAGCAACGCGTACTCACCGAGTCTGACATCATAAGGGGAGGAGCATAGTTTGGCAGAGGCCTCAACGTCTATCCGCTTTACATCAAGGACCTCACTAGGCGCTATCGTTGACCGCCGACGAGGCCCAACCCGCGGTATTCTTATGCAGTCGGCATTACGCGAGAAAGGCGATCGTTGCGAGAATTCAACCACACTAGGATCGTTTCCTATGACCGCAGCGACTGGGCCGTAGGATTTTTCATAGACCGTTGTCTTTATATCCTGAAGGAGGGACCTCACAATCAAATCGCGACGATTAACGACGCAATAGAGGCACATCAACTCAAGCTCACATTTGAAACGGTCCCTGAATTGTTCGAGAAAGCTGAAGACATCGATGTTGCAAGGGTTGTTTCCGCGCTCTTCGCGAATGCTTGCAAGTATACGAGGGAGACGCTCAAGTCTACGGGAATCCTCGATATTTATGAGGAAGTCGAGATACAATACGCCGCTCAGTTTTGGGGGTTGGTGCACGCCTGCGGCGCAGAGACGCTGATCTCCGGCGAGGAAATTGACGAACTTCTCTCGCGACATGTCGAATGCTTAGCTTCTATCTTGGAGAACGACAAACTCGTCAAATTATTCGATACAGAGCTAGGAAAATTACTTATCGACAATCCGTATTATTCCGCTGAGCTGATCATCCACGAGTACGCGACGGAATCAAGGAACCAGAACGCAATCTACCTCCCGAAATGCCTTTCCCAGGGCGACTTCGATTCGATAATGGCAGGCTACCTTGACGACCAGCGCGCCAACCCGAATTATATGGAGGCCCTTTTCAATTGGCCTTCCGGCGCAACAAAATGCAGATTCTCTCCGTCGCCGAACGTCAAAGTGCGTGCAAAGCAGGCCCACGATAAGGCTATGGATGAGCTATTTCGACAAGGCACCGGGCTTAAGTACGGAGCCGGGGTGCAGATCGACCCTGAACAGATTGCTTGCAAGGGTGTAAAGGTCGAAGGCCTAACCTTGACCTACAGCTTTAGCGAAACCTGGCTCGACAAATACACCGATCACGCAAGCATCATGAACAATTGCAGATACCTACTGGACGTAGTAGACCGAAGCGGTCTCATGGCCTCGCCTGCTCACTCCCACGAGGAGAGCGGCCTGCTTGCAACGCTGGGGCCCCACGTGCTGGGGGAATACCGAATGAATACGATATCCAACACCCGGGAATCTCTCGCCAATGTCGAAGTTTTCGCATACGCGAATTTCCTCGAAAGCCGCGGTACAAGGCTCGAAGATGCACTCGAATGGACGTACAACGTTTATTTTGCAGAGGAGTACTCAATCAGTGGTTTCAGTTTGGCGCTGCCGTCAAGCGGAGCTTCGTGGCTCGACAAATGCAAGTCGATAGGGCCAGAGATCGAGCGCGCCGTTAAGTCCTATTCAATATATTCGAGGATTGGAAAAATCGACGGCGACTATTTCCCCTATGAAAGCTTTAAAACTTTTGGAACCCTCAACGCGCTCTCTGAGAAAAAGTACGCAATTGACGGAGCCTGCTTTAACAGGTGGGGATTTTATCTGTTCTCCGACCAGTGCATGCTGACATACAGAAGAGGCCATAACGACCATGCTCGCTGCTTTTTCGATTTGATTTCGAATGCTATGGTCACCTTCGACGATTATGATGCTGTATACGCCGAGGTGCTCCAACAATTAGTCGACCGACAACTGGTAAGTGTGTGCGAAAAGACAGGCGCTCTCTCCCCAACCCCTCGATCAATTTGCCTGAAGGTCGTTTGGGATAATGGCGCGATTGCGCTTGGGGGATGCGGAGACGGTGATTTAGCGCTCATCGATGGGCTTGTCTCAGACGAAATACTGTCGTACTGCGGCAAGCTGTTCGCGCCCGACGAGGCAGCATATCTCGATTACATGTTCAACGACGCCTCTTTCCCCAACTCACAGGGTCTCAGGAACAGATACGACCACGCACATTCACCGATCACCGACCCTGATGCGATGAACATTCGATCCGATTACTATCGCATGCTAACCTTACTCGTCGCGATTACACTCAAGATAAACGATGAGCTGTCGGCCGCAACGGGGCGCGGGTACCTCGAAAACTTCGTAGACTGGCCATATTACGACGAAAGCGTCCTCGAGCTCGCTAAAAAGCTGATCGAAAAGAGGCGTGATACAGGCTGTGATGCTGAGTCTGAATAGCTCCAATTACGACAGATCCAAATCGGGTTGATTAAGAGCCATCTGCCCGGACTTCTCTCGAGTGACAACACTAAGAGCACTTCTGCCGGAATCGAAAAACCTATTGCATGGAATGTAAGCACCAAGATCAGCCAGCAGTAGTATCTCCTTTTATCCTGGTCAATTGAGGGCTAACCAATCGTCAGCGTAATGAAAAGCTCCTCATTACCTAACTTAAAAAGATCCTGAGATAGTTCTTGAGAAGTCTTCGTTCCAAAGCACCCTCTAGTCAAATAGGGGACTGAACAACCGTGCACCCGTTGCAGATCATCAGTAAGCTCCGTTCTCCTAGTCAAATGAGCGATATCAGTCAAATCGCCAAGCTTAAGAATTAGAGGCTCATATGACCGTTCTTTCCTATTAACGGCGATACGCCATTCAGCTTGGTTTTCGTAACGAACATTCTTTACAAACACTCCTGCATTAAATTGTGGAATCCCATTTGGAAATACCATACAGGCAGGTAATGGATTATGAGATTTTAAATCCATTGTTGATTTAACAACTTCTGAGGGATTCAACTGAACGCTATCTCTATATTCAACCGGAGCAGCTACAAAGTCATAACCCAATTGCAGAACGGCTGTCCTAAGCCTAGATATAAGTTCACAGGGATTGTCAATAACCACAATCCATGAACCAAGGTCAAGGCCCGGATCGGGCAATTCAATTAAGTCGACTCTCGTATCTACTTGCTTAATGTGGACGCACGAAAAGCAGCACACATTACAGTAGCCTGCGCCTCTCGGTATTGCATACGATTCTTTTGCAAGGACACCGAGTAAATCTTTAGGAAAGCCCCGCATGATATGGGGGTTAAAAGAAGCGCAGGCCCCCTCAAGAAAGTCCTGCTGCTCCACGTTTCCCTCATTCCAAAAATACCCTAGGGTATTCATGTATATATCGCCACGCAAAAACTGCTCAGCCCACTTTAGTTCTTTAAAACCACGGATAAGGCGAATCATAGGGAGAACAGACCGGCAGGATAAACGGTGCATAGACCTCTTCTTTCACATCGAAGGTTAAGACGTCAAATATAAACAAAGGCAACATCCGAGCTTAGTCTAACAACTTGTGCGGACTACTCTGACGCTCCGTAATCTTGTTCAGCTCATTCGTCTCTTCCAGCTCCGACATATCGGGATACCCCCTCCTTTCACACTCGTGCTCCGCCATGTACTTCAACCTCGTCGTCACCAATGCGAGCAAGGAGCTATGCAAAATGTCTGGGATGACCCACGCGGAGTTGACGCATTGCTGAGCCACGACGTCTGAAGTCTGTCGGGCTGGATCAAGAGGCCCGTCGCAGTCGATTGCAGCACGGACGATGTCCCGTTCTTGGTGTCCAAGGCTAAAAGCAGGGAAAATGGTGTTCGTTGCTTAACGTGCTATATATAACGCATCGCCCACCAGCTGGAAAAGGAATCAGACTTATACCAAAAGAGGTCATATAGGCGATAGCCAATATGACCTCTTTCTTGTCAATACGACTTGTAGGCAAGTCCAGAGTCGGGCCTGGGAATCCTCTCCCCTAGTCCTTCTTAAACAGATCCCTCGTGTACACCTTGTCCGCCACGTCCGCGAGCTCGTCGCTCCAGCGGTTGGCGACGATCACGTCGCAGCCGGCCTTGAAGGCCTCCAGGTCGTGGGTCACCTCGGATCCGAAGAACTCCGGCGCGTTCAGCGTGGGCTCGTGGACCACCACGGGCACGCCCTTGGCCTTCACAACACGACGTCTAGCGCCATTGAAAATGCGAATGTCAGGAACTAAGCCATAAACCAATAACCTAAACAGCTAGTCGGGCACTTTTTTAATTGATATACGACCCTCCATGAGCAGCTTATGAATCAAATTGTCTCCATGACCACGATTAGTCATAGTTGACCCATAAGATGAGAGAAGCCTCACGATAGATTTCTGCAGGTCCTTCTCAGCTGAAGAGCAGTATGGAGCGTAATAAAAGACCAGCGACGTCTTGCCACCATATAAATTAACATTATCAAATATCGATTGGAAATATGAGTAATCAGCCTCAGCCAAAGAATGTCCGAAGAATTTAATAATCGTTGTCCCTTGGTCACAGGGAGCCGACTCACATGGTCTCGAAACTGGAGCACGTAAATCCATACGATGGGATGCCATAACTCTATAGGTCTTCGTAAAGGACATTAATCTGTCATCATAAATAAGGCCAGTTCCGTCTATACCGAAAATGATTTCTCCCCCGCAACGACCGTGAATATTAATATAGTCGACCTCGGCAACATCTAGGTCCTGCTTCATTAACAACGGATGCGTGTAATTAAAATTCAGTATTGTTGCATCTGTTATTTGATTTCCGACACCAGAGGAAACTAAGCTGGTTAGCAAAAGTTTAGAGTCAATGCCGTATCGGTCGCATTCTTTAATTGCCTTTTTAAGGTAACTGGCAAATGCGGTCTCAAGCATATTTAACTCAGATAGGAGGACGGAATATAGATCGCTAATGCTTTTGCATTGAAAGCCTTTATATGCAAGGAATTGCGATACGTAGACGCTGTCGTGCTTATTTCTTTGAATTTTATTGTGCTTCAGCGCCGAATATATATCAGCTACCGTAATAAACGCCGAATTCTTCGACGAGATAGCATCTGAATGACTTAAGACTTCTTTCATTACATACTCAACATCGCACCCCCAACCCGATTTATAAAAGCTATAGGGTGCAGAAGCGGCATTGGAAAGAGTTTCATTGAGTACGGGCTTTAGCCGAATCGAAAAGAAATCTGAATATCGCGATTTCAAACCACAGTGTAAGTCAAAGCCATTTCCTAAAATCAAGAGTTGATGAGGGTTTCCGTAAGTGGCCATATCAGTCGATAGACTCCAAAATCATTTTTAGGTTCAAGACGAAAACCCCGCTACATCGCAGCTATCAGCGGTCCATTTCCTTCGGCTCGTGTTAAGCGCCAATCCATAATAAGTTGCAACAACATAGATATTAGGAGAGGCGAAATGACAAATAGAAACGTTAGATAGATCAGTTAATTGACATCCAGCTACGACGCTTCGTTCATCAGACGGTTGCAGATATAGATTAGCTTTACGCTCTTGAGGAGTTGATTGAACACACTGTCGAGATCTTCATCGTCTTGTATCGTGATATTGCAGGGGTCGGCCTCTTCGAACTTATAACGGTCGTAGATCTTTGCAAGATCGTTGCAAACGCCTCGATCGACAGTCATGATGGCAGGATACGACGGATCAAATTTGATGGTGAATAGTCTGAATCGGTAACCATCAGAACGAATCTCGAAGCTATAGTCATTTTTCTTGTACAGGTCACCGGCATCTTTGAGATCGGAATCGGGGGTAGAAAGGAGAGTTCTTCCTGAGATAATTCTTGAAACTGTTGTGGATGCACTTTCGGCCAAATCAAGCGCTGGGACAAGAGTCCTGTTAACATCGAAAGTCCGTGAAAACAACCCTTTAACCTTGCCTCCAGATGCTTCAGAAAGCATTTTGGTCTGCTTATTAAAATAAGGGATAATTCCGTCTGTTGTCTTTTGCTGAGGCTGAGAGAGAACATCTAACCACGGGTTTACACTGGAAGTCATAACAGCTCACCTAACTTAAATCGATATCAACCAACAGCGGCAAATGATCGCTTATCTTCCTGTTGGGACGAACTTTTGCTATCAAGTCCTCATCCCCTATCTTCTTTAGATAGCTGTAGGAGTTAATTGAATCCATCAATGGAGGGCTTACTAGTGCTTGGTCATAACAGTTCCAAACGGGGCTAGTGTAATCGCTGGAATAATATACGGACCCATAGTTTTCTGACTCCTCCGATAACCAATGGATTGTTGGATTATAGAGAAAGGGATATTCGTTCCCACGCCACGTTCTCGAACTCTTATTCCTGACTATCCCCTTGAATAGCATCGCATTAAATGCGTTCGGGTGAAGCAGCTCCTTATCATATGGATTTGCGTTCATATCGCCCATAATAATTGTTTTCTTAATCGCTAGCTTGCTTTCGTAACCATGGACGACGCTCATCATTGCTCGGATATCAATTAACCGGGGTTCCGAATCTGTCGAAGACCTTCGGTCGACCAGATGAGCCGCGGCAACAACAAAGTAAATCTCACCTATTTTCATTGGCAGCACGGTAAACCTAGATTGCTCGAAGCACTCAAGAATCTCAATGGACTCACGAGCATACATTTTGACTTTGTCACACCCGCCGTAGCCTATTGGGCGATAGCCAGAGCTCTTTAAAAGCTCATCTGAGAATTCAGTTCCGGAATATTCCGCAAAAGCAGCAATGCCGACATCATTCTCTCGCATGCACGCGAGGGCAAGGTCGGCATTGTTTTTCTTGTTTATGTTCCAAAAGAGCAGCTTCATAAAACAGCTCGGAGAAAACTACTGCGCCAGCACGTCCGCGATGCGTTCGCTCGCATGTCCATCACCATAGGGGTTCGATGCATGGCTCATGGCCTCGTACTCGGCCTGATCGGAGAGAAGGCGGCTGAACTCACGGTAGATGACGTCCTCCTCGGTGCCGACGAGTTTCAGGGTGCCGGCGGCAACGCCCTCGGGGCGCTCGGTGGTGTCGCGCATGACGAGCACCGGCTTGCCCAAGCTCGGGGCCTCCTCCTGGATGCCGCCCGAGTCGGTGAGGATGAGGTGGCTCGCCGCCATGAAGTTGTGGAAGTCGAGCACCTCGAGCGGGTCGATGATGTGCAGGCGGTCGAAACCGTCCAGCTCCCCGTGGGCGGCCTTGCGGACGAGCGGGTTCATGTGGATGGGGTAGATCGCCTTGGTGTCGGGGTGCTCCCCCATCACGCGGCGGATGGCGCGGAACATGCGGTGCATGGGCTCGCCCAGGTTCTCGCGGCGGTGCGCCGTGATGAGGATGAGGCGGGAGCCCTCGGCCCACTCGAGCTCGGGGTGGGAGTAGCCCTCGCGCACGGTGGTGCGCAGTGCGTCGATGCCCGTGTTGCCGGTGACCCAGATCCTGGACTCGGGCTTGCCCTCGTCGAGCAGATTCTGCTTACTTGCCTCCGTGGGGGCGAAGTAGTACTCACTGACGATATCGACGGCCTGGCGGTTGAACTCCTCCGGCCAGGGACTGTAGATGTCGTGCGTGCGAAGGCCCGCCTCGACATGGCCCACGGGGATCTGCAGGTAGAAGCACGCCAGTGCCGCGGCGAAGCTGGTCGTAGTGTCGCCATGGACCAGGACCACGTCGGGCCTCTCGTCCTCGAGGACAGCCTTGAGCTTGACCAGCACGTCGCACGTCACGTCGAACAGCGTCTGGCCCGGCTTCATGATCGCCAGGTCGTGGTCGGGAGCCACGTCGAAGACGCGCAGCACCTGGTCGAGCATCTCGCGGTGCTGGCCGGTCACGGTCACGACGGTCTCGAACTCATCCCTGCGCGCCTTCAGCTCGTTGACGAGCGGGCACATCTTGATTGCCTCCGGGCGGGTGCCGAAGACGAGCATGATTTTCTTCATTGAGACAAACCTCCCAAACTAGCTAAACCGTGCTTTTGCCTCGGAAACCCATCGGCGTAGTTTCGAGCGATAGCACAGCTTGTCTACAAAGTCATCGAACGGTACGTCGTCTGCGGTCGCAAGCGCCATCAACTGTGCTCGAGACGGATGAGGTTTGATAGGCTCTCGGAGTTGCGGGTTAGAGTCTATGTAATCTGCTAATTCGACCTCTTCAAGTCGACCGAGATTCCCGCAAGCGCGAAGAGCCTTCTCTCCTTTTTCGGTAGAGGCGATTATCAGGCTGACACCCTCTCGATAGTATTGTTTAGGCTTTCTCTTCTCCACACCCCACGCATCGCCTATCGTCAGGTCTCCGACGCGCGAAAGGTTGGTGTAACGGCAGGAATAACAAGAAGGCCTCATGATGGCATGGGAAAGGAAGGCGGTCATGTATGGATCATCTAGTGTTATCGCCATTCGGCTGTATTGCTTACCGTTCGCGAACCGTGCGAGCACCCTTTTATGAAGCCATCCGCCCTTTTTCACTGTGAATTGGAATTGCTCGACTTTAGAGCTGTATTTGCGCTCCAAGTACCCAATATAGCGTTCGAAGACTTTTGGAGACCCTACGCCATGGCAAACAAGATCTATGCAAAGCAGCGTGTCATAGGGGCGGCGCAAATAGTGTCGCAGTCCGTCAACCTGGCAGGGTGTTCCAGTGAATACGACGTGTTTGCGGCTGCGCAGACAATTCTCGACATCCTTGTAGATATCGCCGATTTCCGCTTGCACATATTTTGAGCCCGAGAAGGTATGAACCTCTGCAACGGAGTCAACGCGGGCAAAGCGGGCACGTTTTTCGGAGTCAAGCCCGACGCCGAAGATAGCAACATCACTGCAACCGCCGAGAAAGGCGCGGCATATATCCTGGAAAGCTCCGCCCGAGGCGCTCTCCAGTTTGTTGCTCGGGGACAAGGTCTGATACAAATAGCTCTTCGTAGGGAGGCTTTTGCTTAGAACGCGGTTGTTAATGGGACATGTCTTCCTGCACAGATTGCAGTCTATGCACTGGTCGCTGTCGACAACGGGCCTGAAAAAACCCTCGTTGTCGGCAGCAGCGGTGACACACCCTGTGGGGCAAACAGACACACAGGCCTGGCACCCTGTGCATAATTCGAAGTCGCAGATCTCTTTAGTCAATCTAATCGAGCACCTCCTCGATGGAGGTGAGCAGGTAACTTCTCGAAAAATCAACGATCGGAGAAAGTCGTTTGTAAACGAAAGCAAAGTCGATAGGCTTATCGATAAGTTCTACGGCATCCTCGACGTTCCGCGCAAGACGATCCGAGGTGCCCGCGTCGCGCATGAGACTCTCTAATCGCAAGTGATTTCCGCCCGGAAGAAGGCAGATAAATTGCTTTCTGAGGATATGCGAGAAGGCGACCCCATGGAAGGAGCTCGTGATCATGAGGTCAGCCCCGTCCAAAAGGTTAATAAATTCCTTAGGTCCGGCATCGCGCGGAAAATAATCGCTTGCACATTTCGAGGCAAGGCCACCGATTTGGATAACGGGCTTTCCTGTCACATCGTGCGCTCTGCGAACGACCTTTTCGAGAACTTCGTCTTTGTTGATCGCATAGACCAGGATATAGCCGTTCTTGGGAACGCCTGCCTCGTATGACGAGGACGCGAGAGAACGATACTCGTCACCGTCGAGCAGAAAGACGGGATCGAGCGTATGGACGGCGTCCTCGCGCCCCGCATCGTTGAGCTGTTTCGCCGTAAGGTCTTCCCTCAAGGAAATCGAGCAAAAACCCTTCGTTTTACGAATAAGGTCCCCGGCCTCATCCTGACTAAGCAACTTTCCGGCGCTCGCCGAGAAAGCGAGCTTCTTATTACTGTCCGTAAACTCGAGATAATAAGCGGGGTCGTTACCGCAAAGGTAATCTGGGTTCCAGACCTGGTCGCTTCCAATAAGGTAGACATCGGCTTGAGGAGGGCAAGACTTAATTTCGTTGTAACGCGCGTACCTGCGGCTGAGTGGCCTTGACGAGATAAAAGACTGGAACCTTTTCTCCCTGGTCCTAACTGCCAGGCCGTGCAGCAGACGGCCGGCCAGCATGGTTGGTATGCGTTTGACCGATGTGAGACCATTCGAGTATGAGGGGCGATAGTCAAGGGTTTCGGGACGATACCCGTTTTTCTCCAGGAACCAGGAAAGGGCGAATGCCTGCCAGACCGAGCCAAAGTTATTATTCTGGCTGTGAATCGTCGTAAGGGATATTTTTTCGTTCATTTAAGCACCTCGCTTAGAGTTAACAACGAATAGACCAATCTCCGTCAGGTACACAACCGACCAAGTGGCCGACAATGCGACGAGAAAGGTGATTACATCGGCTCCACAGGCGACTGAAATCGCCAAAACGCCGACAAGAGTGATGAGCAGAAGCAACTGAATGACCGTCTCCTGCCACTGCTTCCTGGACAGGAAGAACCCATAGCCAATCGAGCCTGCGAGGAAGCGCAGCAAAAACATCGGTACGAGAATCTGAACGTATACGCCCGCCTCCTCCCATTCTGGGCCGAAGAGGACGGAAAAGGCCGGGGGGGAGAAGAAAAACAGCAAAGCACTGATAGGAAGGATGATAGCAAGGGAGGCGAGGAGCATTTTAAGAGTCGACTTAAAATAGGAACCGCTGGAACCCATCTCCCTCTCCGAAAGCTTGCAGTGGACCCTTGCGATGTTTGAGCTGAAAACAGCGAGAGGAACCCCGAGCACCCTAAATGATATGGAATAGAGTCCGAGGACCCCCATCCCGTAGACATTGCCGATGCAAAGGCTGACCAGCGAATATGATTCCGCGTTCAGCAAGGTCGCGGGCGTTGAGAATAATGCTTGCGCGCGGTTGTCGACTACAGCCCGTCTCACAGCGTCGGAGTCCACCCTAAGGGCATCCTTCCAGCTGTCGTGGAGCGCTCTCAGCTGAAGCTTAATCCCTGCGAATTGTCCAACAAGCTGAGAAACAAGAAGCACGGCGGCATTTGGGGCGACGAGTCCGGCGCCAACCATAATGGCATTCTGGGTAACAGAACGGCCAACGTATGCATCGCTGATTGCCTTGTACTCTTCGTTTCTGTTGTTGCAGCCGTTAAGTATGTTAATAGCTCCGGCAACCAGCAAGAGGGGAAAGGCGAAAACTATCGTCCAAAGCGAACTCGGCTCGACCATTTCGAAAAGCCAGCACACCACAAAAGAGCCGACCCCAATCAGAAGCGATAAAGCAACGGTTATGATCACACACGCTTTGAACAACGGCCCGAAGGACTCCTTGTCGGCAGTGACTATTGAGACATCGTATCGAAGGCAGATGACACCTGAAAAAGCGGAGACAATCGAAAGAACAAACGTGAAGAGGCCGATGACCTCGGTCGAATACAGACGTGTCAGCACCGGCGACATCGCAAACGTGAGAAGCTGGGCGATGAGGGATCCGGACGAGAGAAGCACAATCTGTTTGGCAGCCTTGCCGTTCTTAAGCCTCGCTACTAATGAGCCCACTACTGAACCACCCTACCTTTTTTAGACAAAAGCCGTTGCGCCAACCACAGAGCACCAACAATCACGATCACGGACGAAAACGAGAGGATGACAGAGCTAACTGCAGCGGAAACGAGGCAAGTTGCCATGCGGATATAGACATATGCGATATAGAAAATGACAACGGGAGAAGTCGCATTGCGCATTTTCCGTTCCAAAAAGAGGGCAAAGAGCAGAAAACCCAAAGCCAAGGCGGGGCCGAGGGCAAGGAAGGTGCAGGTCCCACCCTCAACACTGATAGGAAGGAGAACGCCGGAGGCTGATGTTCCGCCCGAGACGAACTGATTGAACATAGCCCCTGCGGCCGTAAAATCTGACCCCTTCACAAAAAAGCTCAGTCCGATAAAGGAGCGAGCAAAGTCGTAGAGAAGTGAGCCGAGGCTCTGTGCGTCGGCGAGCGACTCGTTGAGTCCGGCAGCGACCGAAACGGGTCCCAGCAAGTAGAGCTCGGCCGTTTTGCCGACACCGGCGAAACCATTCGAGTTCGCTAGAGCATCGGCATAGGAAGCATAGTTGAACACGTAGAAATTCTTGTAGATGGTGAGCAGGGCAACAAGGGCGAAGGCTAGTCCTGCGACTAAGCCAACTGTCCTTCTAGCTTTTCCAGGGAACAGCTTCGTCAAGAGCACTATAACCGCAAAAGCGCTATAGACCTGAACGGATCTCTTCTCGTCAACCACAACGCATACGCACAAAAGAGCCGCCATGAGCGCCATCCAATAATAGCGCGCGGATCCCGTCTCGGATGCTTTCCTCGAGCACCATGTCGAGAAGAGGACAAAGGCCATGAGCATACCGATAAGTACCAGCTGTCGAGTAACGTTGCCGAAGGTCGATTTCACACCACCCATACGCGCTCCAGTTCCGGCGTCAATGGAAATGAAGCTGAGACCTTGCCTTGATTCGGGAAAGACAACGAAGATGACGAGCGCAGCGAAGACAAAAAGCGCGAAAACGACTCCAGCGGGTTCCTGCGTTGCGCTCACCGCCTTAGAATCAATTCTCTTGTGAACCACCAGACCATATATGGCAAAACCGATGCTGATGAACAGCAATTCGTAAACCATAAACAGGATCGCAGACCCCACCTCTTCGCTCGTGGGCTGGTAAAGTGAGATGGAGTAGCAAGGATCAGAGCATAGGATGACAGGCAGAACAACGTAGCGCAAGAAACAGCAGACGTAGACGATGAGGACCGTCCAAGATCTGTCCCTTAAGAATAACGGGGCAAGCAAAAGCGTGCAAAAGACAGAAAAAGACAGCGGCAGAAGCGGTATAAGCTCGTATATCACAGGCCTCTCGCCCATAGCGAGTATGAGCGAACAGAGTATCCCTGCGGCAAAGCAAATGGCGAATAGCCACTCGAATGCGCCGGTAGTTTTCCTATCCGAATTGCGTATTGCCCTACTCATTGGCAAAAAACGCTTTCATCAACCGGTTTGCATCGTCGTTCTCGCGATTGACTTTCTCGATAAACGATTGCCGCCCCTCATCGAAGGCACTAAAATCGAAACGGGAGTATTCCTCTAAGAGCTTTGTGCTGGCATCTTCGCGTTCCAAGTCAACGGAAAAACCGAGTCCATACTCCAGAGTTATCTCTTCCATAAAGGTATTAGGGCAGACCAAAATCGGCTTCCCAAGCTCGGCGGCATAATATAACTTGTTGGACAGAGCGTAATCAAGAAACGGGCTGTTGTTCCCGTACAGGTTGAAGAGCAGGTCTGCACCTTCTAGTAAGTTTACGGTTTGGGAAGGGTAAAAAGAATCCTGAAAGGAAACCCCTTCAATATCCAAGTCTCCGCAAGTGTTCTTCAGCGCGAGTGCGCCAGCGCCGACGAAAGAGACTCTGAATCTCTCGTCATTAGAAAAAGCCTTTATGAGCTTGCGGCACTGATCATGAAAACGAATCGAGCCCAAGAAAACGATATTGATGGGGCCTTGCGCCGCCGACGAAGGCTCGCTTCTATAAAGTCCCGGATGATTATTGTGCAGCAAGTGATACTCCACACCCGAGGGCAAAAATTTCGCATAACCGGGAGATGAGATGAAATTGGCATAGGAGCACCCAAAGAGGGACTTCTCGATGCCCCGCACAAAAGGAAGCTTCTCGAAGCAATAATCGCGAATATCGCAGATGTATTTTTCTTGATAATGCCTCTTCAGATAAGAGGATAGGAGCAGTGCCGCCTGGGTTTGCAGCAACACGATACCGTCATAGTTCTTTTTCCGAAGACAATCCTTGGCGAATGAGCAAAAACCGGCGTAGCCGGTCAGCTTGTCGAGCTTGCTCTCGCCCTTTGACTTGTAAGGGATAGCGTTAGCGCGGGCTATCCTGCAAGAGACGTCGCCACGGCTCCAGTAGAGGAAGTCGTACTCACCTTCAAAGCAGGACTCATAGGCTTCGATATACGGCGTCTGGTAGCAATCTCCAGTGGAAACGAATAGGAAAGGCATGTCTGGCTAAGCCCCCTTCCTCCACACCATCTTGTCCACGACGCCGGTGTAGCTCTGGATGATCTTGACCACCTTGGTGGAGACGGTCTCGTCGGCGTAGTCGGGAACGGGCGCCTCGGGAAGCGACCCCTCGGCGTCGAGCTCGACGGCGGTGTGGACGGCCTGGAGCAGGCCGCGCTCGCTGATGCCGGCGAGCGTGAAGCACGCCTTGTCCAGTGCCTCGGGGCGCTCGGTGGAGGTGCGGATGCACACCGCCGGGAACGGGTGGCCGACGCTCGCGAAGAAGCTCGACTCCTCGGGCAGCGTGCCCGAATCGGAGACCACCGCGAAGGCGTTCATCTGAAGGCAGTTGTAGTCGTGGAAGCCCATGGGCTCGTGCATGCGCACGCGCGGGTCAAGCTCGAAGCCGGTGGCCTCCAGGCGCTTGCGGGAGCGAGGGTGGCAGGAGTACAGGATCGGCATGTCGTATTTCTCCGCAAGCGCGTTGATGGCGGTGAACAGGCTCGAGAAGTTCGCCTCGGTGTCGATGTTCTCCTCGCGGTGGGCGGACAGCAGCATGTAGCGCTTGGGCTCAAGGCCGAGCTCGGTCAGGACGTCGGAGGCCTCGATCTTGCCCAGGTTGGCGCGCAGGACCTCGGCCATGGGCGAGCCAGTGACGTAAGTGCGCTCCGGGGCGCAGCCGGTGTCCTTCAGGTAGCGGCGGGCGTGCTCGGAGTATGCCAGGTTGACGTCGGAGATCACGTCGACGATGCGGCGGTTGGTCTCCTCGGGCAGGCACTCGTCCTTGCAGCGGTTGCCCGCCTCCATGTGGAAGATGGGGATGTGGAGCCTCTTGGCCGCGATGGCGGACAGACAGCTGTTGGTGTCACCCAGGAAGAGAAGGGCGTCGGGCTGCACCTGCACCATGAGCTTGTAGGAGGCGGCGATGATGTTGCCCACCGTCTCGCCCAGGTCGGCACCCACGGCGTCCAGGTAGACGTCGGGGTCGTCAAGCGACAGGTCGCGGAAGAAGATGCCGTTGAGCGTGTAGTCGTAGTTCTGCCCGGTGTGCGCCAGCAGGCAGTCGAAGTGGCGGCGGCACTTCTTGATGACCTCAGACAGGCGGATGACCTCGGGGCGGGTGCCCACGATGATCAACAGCTTCAGTCGGCCGTCATCCTTGAATGCGATATCGGAATAGTCCTTGCCCATGCGGCTAGACCTCCTCGTAGTAGGTGTCGGGGTTCTTGGGGTCGAAGGGCTCGTTTGCCCACATGACCGTCACAAGGTCCTCGGTGTCGGACAGGTTGGTGATGGAGTGCGTGTAGCCCGGGATCATTTCCACGGCGCGCATGTCAGTGCCGCTCACCACGTACTCGTCGACGGGGAACGGGTTCCCCTCTGAGTCCTCCCCCACCTTCCTCAACTTGATCGACGCGGTGCCGGAGACCACCAGGAACCTCTCCCACTTGCTCATGTGCCAGTGGTTGCCCTTGGTGATGCCGGGCCTCGAGACGTTGATGGAGACCTGGCCGCGCTCCGGCGTGCGCAGGAACTCGGTGAACGAGCCGCGCGCGTCCGTGTTGGGTCTGAGGCCGTAGGCGAAGTGCCCCGGCTCGTAGTAGGACAGGAACGTGCTCCAGAGCTTCTTGGAGAAGGAGCCCTCGGTGAGGTCGGGGACCGACAGCGTCTCGCGGCTGTCGCGGAAGCAGCCGAGCAGGTAGACGATCTCGCCCAGGGTCTTCACGTCGGTCCCGGGGACGTAGCAGAAGCTATCGCCCTCGACGCGCTCCAGCCCCTCATAGCCGCAGCGGTGCTCCTCCCCCAGCAGGGCGCCCAGCATCTCGTCGACGAGGTCGTCGATGTAGAGGAGCTCCAGCTCCACCGAGGGGTCGTTGACGGTGTAGGGGCGGCCGTTGGCGATGGCGTCGCAGAAGGTGGCCACGGCGGAGTTGTAGCGCGGGCGGCACCACTTGCCGTAGAGGTTCGGGAAGCGGTAGATGAGCACGGGCGCCCCCGTGCGCTCCGAGTACTCCCGGAACAGGCCCTCCCCCGCGAGCTTCGACTCGCCGTATACGGAGCCCTCGAAGCGGCCGGACAGGCTCGCCTGCGCGGAGCTGGAGAGCATGACGGGGCATTTGTTGCCGTGGCGCTCGAGGGCGTCCAGCAGCGTGGAGGCGAAACCGAAGTTGCCCTCCATGAACTCGGACTGGTCCTTGGGACGGTTGACGCCGGCCAGGTTGAAGACGAAGTCGGCGCGGGAGCAGTACTCCTCCAGCTCCCCGGGGTTCGAGTCGATGTCGTACTCCATGACCTCAAGGGGAAGGAGTTGCTGGTATTTGGCGCGGCGGTCCTTGCCGTCGCGGATGTTCTTCAGCGCGCAGCAGAGGTTCCTCCCGACGAAGCCCCTGGCGCCAGTGACGAGTACGTGCACCCTACTGCACCGCCTCGTGCTCGCGGCCCTCCAGGGCCAGCTGCACGTACTCGGCGGTCTTGATCTTGGCGACGGTGCCCTCCACGTCGAGCCTCTCGGTGTTGTGGCTCGTGTAGGACTCGTCGGCCTGGGTCTCCACCTCGCCGTCCACGACGAACTTGTCGTAATTCAGGTCGCGCGAGTCGCAGGCGACGCGGTAGTAGCCGCCCATGTCCTCGGCGCGCAGGCGCTCCTCGCGGGTCATGAGAGTCTCGAAGAGCTTCTCGCCGTGGCGGGTACCGATCACCTGGGTGCCCACGCGGCCGAAAACCTCCTGCACGGCCTCGGCGAGGTCGCCGATGGTGGAGGCCGGCGCCTTCTGGATGAACAGGTCGCCGGGGTTGGCGTGCTCGAAGGCGAACTGCACCAGGTCCACGGCCTCGTCCAAATTCATGAGGAAGCGAGTCATGTTGGGGTCGGTGACGGTGAGTGGCTCGCCCTTGCGGATGCGGTCGATGAACAGCGGAATGACACTGCCGCGCGAGCACATGACGTTGCCGTAGCGGGTGCAGCAGATGGTTGTGCGGCCGGCGCCGTTGCGGGCGTTGGCGTAGATGATGGACTCCATCATGGCCTTGGACTTGCCCATGGCGTTGATGGGGTAGGCCGCCTTGTCGGTGGACAGGCACACGACGCGGTCCACGCCCTCGTCAATCGCGGCGTGCAGGACGTTGTCCGTGCCGATGACGTTGGTGCGCACGGCCTCCATGGGGAAGAACTCGCAGGAGGGCACCTGCTTCAAGGCGGCGGCGTGGAAGATGTAGTCCACGCCGTGCATGGCGTCGCGCACGCTCTGGGCGTTACGGACGTCCCCGATGAAGAAGCGCACCTTAGAGGCGAGCTCCGGGGACTTCTCCTGCAGGCGGTGGCGCATGTCGTCCTGCTTCTTCTCGTCGCGCGAGAAGATGCTGATCTCGGCCAGGTCGGTGTCCATGAAGTGCTTGAGCACAGTGTTGCCGAACGAGCCGGTGCCGCCCGTGATCATGAGGGTCTTGTCTTTGAATGCGGAAGTGCCTGTCATTAATTAATCCTCCACTAGTTGAGTAAGTAGTTTTTCGAGCTTGTCGAAGAACAGCTTCTTCGTGAAATAGCGCTCGTAATAAGCTTTTGCGTTATTGCCAAGCTGCCCTGTGTTGGAAAGTCCAGCAAACTGCGAGGCAATTCGTGCAAGACCTTCGGCATCTTCGATATCGCAGCAGAAACCGCATTTGGCATCATCAATTACTCGTTTGGTTTCACCTGAAAGCGCTGCCAAAATCGGTTTTCCAGCTGCCATATAAGTGGTGACTTTTCGTGGCAACGTATAAGTAGCCATCGGACTATCTTCGAACGTGACGATCATCGCGTCAGACGCACCGTAGTAGCGAGGCATGTCCTCAATTGGCTTGCGCCCGTGAAACACAATGTTGTTCAAGCCAAGTTCCGTGGCCCTGGCCTTACATTGCTCCAGGCGCGATCCGGAACCAACAACATGAAAAACGAGATTCGATTCTTTCTGAAGAATGCTGGCAGCTTCAACAATGGTTAAAACAGATTGTGCTTGCCCCACGTTGCCCGCAAAAGTTAAATTTGTTTTTGCCGGGTCATAGCCTTCGCAAGGGCATCTAGCACAATCAGAAAATGCATCGTCAGCATATTGAGGTAAGTACGCCGAGGCCTCTCGTTCGATTCCAAGGCTGCTTGAAAAATATTCATCAAACAGAGGCGATGTTACCGCGATGCGATCAGCTTGCTTATAAATCCTCTTTGAGACAGCCGACATCCACTTGTAAGGCAGCGATGTTTCAGAAAAACCGCCAGCTGTAAGACTTACGGGCCATAAATCAAAGCAATACAGCAGCATTTTTTTATGATGTTTGCGAGCATAGACAAGACCGGGGTCAACCTGCATTACGGGCGAAAACTGATACCCTAGGACAACATCAAATTCTTCATTGAGCGTTCGGGCAAGCTTATTTGCGTTATGCCAGAAGGAGATATAGTTTTTTACGCGATTTATTGCACCCGTTTTCCGTGGTTGCAAGTTGGCACGATAGATGGTTACGCCATTATGAAACTCGACTTGCCCACCTCTGTTTTTATACTCAACGGGAATGTCAGAATTTGGCATGCCTGTATTAGGCAGTCCGGTGATTACAGAGACGCTATGACCCCTTTTAACAAGCTCCTCGCATACATCGGAAGTGTTAAAAGGCTCCGGCCAATAGTGCTGGCAAACAACCAGAATTTTCATTAGCGAGCACCATCGCCCGAGCTCACAACGCCAAGCGTCTTAAGCATGATCACAACATCCATCTTGATGTTTCTCGATTTAATGTACTGGAGGTCAAACACGACCTTTTCACTAGGCAGGAGATCGTATCCGCCGGTCACCTGGGCAAGGCCTGATATTCCAGGGCGCACCATGGTGCGGTAATGCCAGCCGTGAATACGCTTCTCGAACTCCTCGCAGAACGCAGGACGCTCGGGACGCGGACCAATAAGACTCATGTCGCCTTTGAACACATTCCAGAACTGGGGAATCTCATCCAGACGCGTCTTGCGCATAAACTTGCCAAACGGCGTTACGCGCGGATCTTCGTCCTGTGCCCACTGGGCACCACGAGATTCGGCATCGGTATACATGCTGCGGAACTTATAGATATTAAAGACCTTGCCATCTTTGCCAACGCGACGCTGTGCGTAAATGACGGGGCCTTCGGACTCGGACTTAATCTTAATGGCAATAACAGCCATCGGAATCGCGAGAATAATGAGCGCGCAACCGCAGGAGACAACATCGAAAGAGCGCTTAATAAAGCGGTAGAAGAACCCACCGTTTACGACGGGTTCTTCTAGTTCAATGATGTCGTCACCAGGCAGCAGTTTTTCCAACACATCGGACGGAATGCCGTTCTCGGTTAGCTTCGGCTCATGCTTTCCAACATTGTTTAACTTGGCAGCCTCGCGTCTGTCCTCAAGCGTAACAGCAAGCGCTGCCGCATCCCCCATTTGATTGTTTTGCACGTTCTCTTCCAACACTACGTCCCCGCCTCCGAGGATCCTCCCTGCTCCGTTACACAGTCGCCAACAGCTAGGCGATCGCCCTTTTAAGGTTTCGCATTACGCGCTGCTCGACCGAAAGCACGGCAAGGCCAACGCGCGTAGTTACGCGTCGACCGCACAGGTCGAGCTCCAAATAAGCAGTGCTCTTGCGTCTATTAATGGTTTTGATAAGGCCTTCGTGGCCCAGCAGCGGTCCTGCCGTCACCACGACCTGGTCACCGTCTTTTAGAGCCTCGCTCATGGGCACTACGCGGTCTCCCCTATGCGTAAAGCTGCCAATAAGCTGAACCTCTTCTTTTGCCAGCGGCACAAACTGACCGTCCTGGGATAGAACCCGAGCAAAGTCGTCCATGCGTAGCAGATACTGTTGCACGGTGCGGGGATCTGCCGTATCGCAGATAAGATAACCGGGGAAGAGCGGCTTAGTCGTGTTGACCCATTCGCCGTGCACCTTGATCTCGGTTTGAAATTGGGGATAAAAGAGCTCCTGCATGGCGCTACCCGGCACCACATGCTCTATGCGCTCGCGCATTACGTCTTCGCGACCATTAATTACCTGGATCACATACCACACGAGCACCACCCCCCTTGCTGTCTTACGTGTGGCTCACGGGGTTTGGGTATGGCTACGCCAGGGCGCTTATGCGCGAAGGCGCTCCATATTCAAACCCTGAGCCCAGTTAGACAAGCACGTGGCTCTGCCCCACCGTGAACGGTATGTATAAGCGCAGTGGCTAGAGTCGCGGACGTGTATCGCAAAATGACCGCGACTCCAGCTAGCTGCGTGCGGCCCAGTCAAGCGGGTACAAAACTGGACCGCACGCAAACAGCTGTAGGACTGCTGCGAATTGTCATGAAACATCGATTAGAATGAACAACTTGCACAAAGACAAGAACAAAGTCATTCAATGCGATACGCATGACGACGCTATTGGAGCTCGTGGTTTTTCTGGCACCGCCGTTACGGCCGGATGCTGATCTGCCCTGTGCTTCGCGACCGGTTAAGCCGTGAGCGCAGTTGAACCCATGTAACGATAGTTATCCTAGCACAAGGCGGCTAGAAACCGATTTAGGCCGCACGAGGCAACATTTCGTCCATTTGCAGTGCTTAAGGGGGTTATTTTGCAAACTTGTTCACATTGACGCAGGTTTATGCGGGTGTGGCTCTTAGCGCGCGCTACCCGAGCTACAACGCTGACAGCGAGAAATGCAAAAAAGGAATTATGTTGGGTCAACAAACTATGTACAGAAGTAGGAAATAAATTGCACAACTTTTTTGGCTATGGGTGTTGGTATGGCGTCACCTTGGTTTGCGCGGTGGCTGCATATGAAAAAAGCCTCCGGATTCCCAGAGGCTTTGCATTCACGATGGTGGAGACGAGGGGGATCGAACCCCTGACCTCTTGACTGCCAGTCAAGCGCTCTCCCAGCTGAGCTACGCCCCCGTGACGAAGAGATACTATAGGGGAAGTTGGCGCGACGTGCAAGGACTTTTTTGGGTCAGAATCTAAATGCCTATTGATAAAGGTAAGCGATGGCAGTACCAGCGTGGACTTGAATCTTGGCTGTTGACCTGACGACGTTGCTGATGCCCGTGTCGGCCAACAAACCCAGGGGGCTGTGATCTAGCTCCCACTCTAGGCCGTGTTCGCTTACCTTTGTGTTGGGGGCTAAGGCGATGATGGAAAACGTCTTGCCCTCGGCGCCCTCGATGGTCCACGATTCGCCTGCGTGAAGGATGCGGGCGACTACCTTGTTCTCGGCAATCCAGACAGGGGAATCCTCGTAGCCTGCGAGCAGCCCCAGTACGGAAAGCGCCATGTCAGGACGGCCGCCGGTGGCGCAGGTCGCAACCACCTCGGCACCCGGCCAGCGACGGCGGACGGAATCGAGCGCCAGCGCCAGATCGGTATAGTCCTTGTACGGGTCATGGCGCTCAACTTCAAAGTCGGTAGCGGCATCGACCAACGCGCGGCCGGCGTCGCTCACCGTGTCGGCATCCCCCACATATACGTCGCAGCCCAGTCCCACGCCCAGCAGCGCGTCGAGCCCGTGGTCCACGGCGACAACGTGGTCGCACTCCCCCGCTAGTCTACGCAGCAGATCCGCGCTCGCCACTACGGGCGAGCCACAGACCACTAATACCTTGCTAGTCACAGCCCTCGCCTATCCCTCAAACGCAAGCACGCGGGCCAGATCCAGGTCCTCATAGCTATCGATAAAGATGTCACTGTTGGCGCGCACCTCGTCGCGCTCCATGCGTCCGTGTGGATCATAAATGCCCACGCGTTTAAATCCAGCGGTGCCAGAGCTCTTTAGGCCAAAGACGGCGTCCTCAAACACCCACGCACGCTCAAACTTGTACCCGTGACGCTCCTCTAGGCGGCGCAGCGCCAGCTCGTATACGTCGGGGAACTGCTTGGAGCGCCCGGCCTCGCCCGTGGTGGTCACAAACTCCATGTAGGCATCGAGCCCGGCGCCAGCAAGCGCAGACGTAACCAGCTCGGCCGGCGTGGACGTGGCAACACACATGGCAATACCGGACTCCTGCGCCTGCTTCAAAAATGCAAGCAGGCCCTCGCGCGGCGGCACCTTGGAGTAGCCATCGATCAGGATGTCGCTCAGCTCTCGGTAGAGCTCCTCGCCATTTTCGCCAATGCCCCAGATGTCGTGGTAGGCCTGGCACTCGTCCTCGAGCGACAAATGCTCAAACTGGGCAAAATCGTCGACCGTTACGTCAACCCCGTGGCGGTGCAATAACTCGGGCTGGGCATAGGCCCAAACGGGGGTGCTATTAACCAGCGTGCCGTCGCAATCGAAAATAAAAGCGACACGTGAGGCGGCGATGTGGTCCATAAACGAGCCTTTCAATGTCAAAGGGTAAACAACCTGCTAAAAACGTTTTACCAAACGTCAACCTAACAATCTAGAAACGCTAATTGGTAAAACTGTCAAGAGTTTTACCATCGCAATTCTGCCAGTGGTATAAACATGGCGCTTACCGATTAAACGCCACCGCAAATCCACTTTCGTCCATAAAACTAACGTACAGGTGTTATCGTAGTTTTTGCCGAAAGTTCCACCGAGCACGCGAGGTGGAACGAATCATAGAACTATCGCCGTCCCTTCGATTCGTGCAGCCTTGGACCTTTCGCATCTAGTCACCAAGGCAACACGCTGCCGCGTCATGATGGGATCAAACGTGAGCGATACAAAGCTAAAGCCAGCAACCAAAAAGCCTGCTACCCGTAAAGCCGCCCCGCATGCGCCGGAGCTCACCAAAGACGATGTCTATCTGTTTGGCATCGGTACCTGGGAGCGCAGCTGGGAAAAGATGGGCGCGCACCCCGACACGCAGAACCGTACGCGCGGCTGGCGTTTTTGCGTTTGGGCGCCCGACGTAAAAAGCGTCCATGTCATTGGCGAATTTAACGACTGGGATGAGCAAGCCAATCCACTGGTGCCCGTGCATACGAGCGCTATTTGGGAAGGCTTTATTCCTGGCGCCGAGCAGGGTCAGCTCTATAAGTACCTTATCGAGACCAACGAGGGCGAAAAGCTCTACAAGGCCGATCCGTACGCCTTTAAGGCCGAGTGCCCTCCGGGAACGGCGAGCGTGCTGTGGACCCTCGATGGCTACAAGTGGAACGACGCCGCATGGCTCAAGCGCCGTGCCAGCCATAACCACATGTCGCAACCCCTTAACATCTACGAGGTGCATATTGGCTCGTGGAAGCGCCACGGCGACGCGCCGCAGGGCGAGCCGGACGAGTACGGCAACTACCCCGGTCCCATGGATCCCTTCCCCGCGCAGCGCGGCGAGTTCTACACCTACGACGACCTGTCGGTGGAGCTCGTGGACTACGTGCGCGACATGGGCTATACGCATATCGAGGTCATGCCGCTCATGGAGCATCCCTTCGACGGCTCCTGGGGTTACCAGACGACCGGCTACTATGCCGCCACGTCGCGCTACGGCAACCCGCAGCAGCTCATGCACTTTATCGATGCGTGCCACGAGGCGGGCATTGGCGTGATTATGGACTGGGTGCCCGGCGGTTTTTGCGCCGACTCCCACGGCCTTGCCACCTTTAACGGCCACATGCTGTTTGAGCACGAGATTCACCCCAACTGGGGCACGCACAAGTTTGACTTCGCCCGCGGCGAGGTCCGCTCCTTCCTGGTCTCCAACGTGCTGTACTGGCTCGAGAACTTCCACGTGGACGGCATTCGCATGGACGGCGTGTCCAGCATGCTGTACCTCAACTTTGGCATCGACGATCCGGGCCAAAAGAAGTTCAACAAGTACGGTACCGAGGAGGACCTGGACGCCAGCGCGTTTATCCGCCAGGTCAACTGCGCCGTGGAGGCGCACTACCCCGACGTGATGATGATGGCCGAGGAGTCCACCGCGTGGCCGCTCGTGACCTATCCGCCGCAGGACGGCGGCCTGGGCTTCCACTACAAGTGGGATATGGGCTGGATGAACGACACCCTGCACTACATGCAGACCGATTTTCCGTGGCGCCCCGGCAACCATGGCCTGCTCACGTTCTCCATCATGTACGCCTTTACCGAGAACTTCATCTGCCCGCTGAGCCACGACGAGGTCGTACACGGCAAGTGCTCGCTCATCGGCCGCATGCCGGGCGACTGGTGGCGCCAGTTTGCCGGCCTGCGCACGCTGGCCTTCTACCAGATGACGCATCCCGGTGCCAAGCTCAACTTTATGGGCAACGAGATCGGCCAGTTTATTGAGTGGCGCTACTACGAGTCCATTCAGTGGTTCCTGACCGAGGAGTACGAGACCCACCGTCATCATCAGGCGTTTATCAAGGCGCTCAACCACCTGTACACCGCCGAGCCCGCTCTGTACGAGCGCGGCTACACCGACGACGGCTTTACCTGGATCGACGCGGACAACTCCAAGCAGTCCATCGTGAGCTTTGTGCGTCAAGGCGAGGATGTCGATGACGACCTGGTGATCCTGATCAACTTTGACCCGGCGAGCTACGAGAGCTTCCGCGTGGGCGTGCCGCGCGAGGGTGACTGGGAGGTCATCTTCGATTCTGACCGTCCCGAGTTTGGCGGCAGCGGATACGCCGGCAAGGAGCCCTACACTTGCTCGAGCGAGCCCTATCCCTGGAACGGGCAGATGGACTCCATCGAGATCAAGGTGCCCGGCCTAGCTGGCGTGGTGCTTAAGCGCCGCGGTCCCAGTAGCTACAAGCCGCCCGTGGTCGAGGAGCCCAAAAAGGCGACGCGCAAGCGTATGTCTTCGGTGAAGCCCAAGCCTGCGGCTGCTAAGAAGGCTCCGGCTAAGACGAAGGCTACCAAGGCTACGGCTAAGCCCAAGGCCAAGAAGGCAGCCAATAAAAAGGCTGCTCCCAAGGCTAAGGCAGGCGCTGTTAAAGCATCTGGCAAGGAAGCGTAACAAAAGAGTTACCACTGTAATTACCCGCCCCGCCTGGGCGTAGGATACAAGTCATAACCGTTCCGGGAGAAACATCCCCGGGGGAAAGGAACGTATGAATAAGATCTTCGACAACAAGCAGGAGTTTACCGAACTCTATCGCGAAGCCGTCATGAGCATCAGCGGCAAGAGCGTGGAGGCCGCCAGCGACCTGGACCGCTTTAATGCCCTGGCCAAGCTCGTGGCCGAGAAGGCGCGCACCGTTGCCACCACCAGCGACGCCCGTGTTGCCGCCGAGGGCAAGAAGCGCGTGTACTACTTCTCGATCGAGTTTTTGATCGGCCGCCTGCTCGACAACTACCTGCTCAACTTTGGCGTGCGCGACATGGTCGCCGAGGCGCTCGACGACATGGGCTTTGACCTGTCTGTCATCGAGAACCAGGAGCCCGATCCGGCACTGGGCAACGGCGGCCTGGGTCGTCTGGCCGCCTGCTTCCTGGATTCCATGGCAGCCGAGGGCATCGCCGGCTACGGCAACGGCATGCGCTACCGCTACGGCCTGTTTAAGCAGGAGATCGTCAACGGCAGCCAGGTCGAGGCCACCGACGAGTGGCTCACCCACGGCTATCCCTGGGAGGTCCGTCGTCAGGACAAGGCCGTGACCATTAAGTTTGGCGGCCGCGTCGAGGGCTTTGAGGAGAACGGTCGCACGTTCTACCGCACGGTGGACACGCAGAACATCCTGGCCGTCCCTTACGACATCCCCGTTGTGGGCTATGCCGGCGAGACCGTCAACAAGCTGCGCGTTTGGGCCGCCGAGCCGGTCGAGGAGCACTTTGACCTGGAGGCCTTCAACCGCGGCGACTACGCCCTGGCCGACGCCGAGCGCGCCGAGGCCGAGGCCATCAGCGCCATCCTCTACCCCAACGACGCCGGCGAGCACGGCCGTCTGCTGCGCCTGAAGCAGGAGTACCTGTTTGTCTCGGCCGGCATCTACAGCCTGCTCGACACCTTTGAGAAGGAGCACGGCGAGAACTGGGAGCTGCTGCCGCAGTTTGTGGCCATCCACACCAACGACACGCACCCCGCCATGTGCGGCCCCGAGCTCATGCGTATCCTCATCGACGAGAAGAAGCTCGAGTGGGATGACGCCTGGAACATCGTGACGCAGGTCGTGAGCTACACCAACCACACCATCCTGCCCGAGGCCCTGGAGAAGTGGCCTATCGGCATGTTCTCCAAGCTCCTCCCCCGCGTGTACCAGATCATCGACGAAATCAGCCGTCGTTGGCATGAGTCGTTCGACACCACGCAGGAAGGCTGGCAGGAGCGTCTGCGTCAGACCGCCATCCTGTGGGACGGCGAGATTCGCATGGCCAACCTGTCCGTGATCTGCAGCCACAGCGTCAACGGCGTGGCCAAGATCCACTCCGACATCATCAAGAACATCGTGCTCAAGGACTTCTATGCCCTGACGCCCGAGAAGTTCAACAACAAGACCAACGGCATCTCGCACCGTCGCTTCTTTGCCGAGGCCAACCCCACCTACGCCAAGCTCGTGACCGAGGCCATTGGCGACGGCTGGCTTAAGGACGCCTTTGAGCTGGAGAAACTCAAAGAGTTCCAGAACGATACCGAGTTCCTGAAGGCCGTGGGTGCCTCCAAGCGCGCCAACAAGGAGCGCCTTGCCGCCTACGTTAAGGCCGAGACTGGTCTGGTCATTGACCCCAACACCGTCTTTGATGTTCAGGTAAAGCGCTTCCACGCCTACAAGCGCCAGCTCATGAACATCATGAAGGTGATGGACATCTACAACCGTCGCATCGCCGATCCCAACTTCCACGTAACGCCGACGACCTTCATCTTTAGCGGCAAGGCTGCCTCGAGCTACACCTTTGCCAAGGAGACCATCCGCCTCATTAACTCCGTGGCCGACGTCATCAACAATGACCCGCGCGTCAACGAGGTCATGAAGGTCTGCTTTATCCCCAACTTCCGCGTGAGCAACGCCCAGCTCATCTACCCCGCCGCCGAGATCTCGGAGCAGATCTCCACGGCCGGCAAGGAGGCCTCGGGCACGTCCAACATGAAGCTCATGATGAACGGCGCCATTACGCTGGGCACCCTCGACGGCGCCAACATCGAGATCGCCGACCTGGCCGGTCGCGAGAACGAGGCCATCTTTGGTCTGACCGCCCCCGAGGTCGAGCAGCTCTGGGCGTCGAACAGCTACTTTGCGTGGGATACCCTCAACGGCGACCGCGAGCGCCTGGGCCGCGTGATGGACGAGCTCAAGGACAACACGTTTGCCGGCCTTTCGGGCAACTTTGAGAGCATCTACAACGAGCTCATGAACAACAACGACCCCGACCTGGTCATGGCAGACTTCCGCAGCTACGTGGATGCGTGGGAGAAGCTCACGGGCAGCTACGGCGACCAAGAGACCTGGAACCGCAAGGCCCTGCTCAACACCGCCTCGAGCGGCTGGTTCTCGAGCGACCGCACCATTCGCGAGTACCGCGACGAGATCTGGCACGCGTAAAGGCCGCGAGCTCCCCTATGCCAGCACGGCATTACTCGACGGGCGTGACGTTGCGCCGCGCCCGTCGCTAATGGGTTTAGGAACATCGATGAAAGAAGGAGAAATCGATGAGTAAGAAAGAATGCATCGCGATGCTCCTCGCAGGAGGACAGGGCAGCCGATTGGGGGCACTCACCCAAAAGATCGCTAAGCCGGCGGTTAGCTTTGGTGGCAAGTTCCGCATTATCGACTTTTCGCTCTCCAACTGCTCCAACTCGGGCATCGACACGGTGGGCGTTCTGACGCAGTATCGTCCCTACCTGCTGCATGCCTACGTGGGCTCCGGCGAGGCGTGGGATCTGGACAGCCGCGACGGCGGCGTGTCGATTCTGCCGCCGTACGAGACGCAGACCGGCGGCGCCTGGTATGCGGGCACGGCCGACGCCATTACGCAGAACCTCGACTACATCAAGGCCAACGACCCCAAGTACGTCCTGATTCTTTCGGGCGATCACCTGTATCGCATGGACTACCGCAAGATGCTCAAGACGCACATTGAGAACAACGCCGACCTCACGGTGAGCGTTATGCCCGTGCCGTGGGAAGAGGCCAGCCGCTTTGGCATCCTGACCACCGACCCCGAGGACGGCCGCATCACCAAGTTCACCGAGAAGCCCGATAAGCCCGATTCGAATCTCGCGTCTATGGGCATCTACATCTTCTCGGCCGACGTGCTGATCGAGGCGCTCGAAGAGGACGCTCTGGACCAGCGCTCGAGCCACGACTTTGGCAAGGACATCATCCCCAAGTTACTCGGCGAGGGCAAGCGCCTGTACAGCTACGAGTTCCACGGCTTCTGGAAGGACGTCGGCACCATCGCCAGCTTCCACGAGACCTCGATGGACCTGCTGGGCAACAACCCCGAGTTCGATCTGTTTGACAAGCACTTCCCCATCATGTCCAACATCACCACGCGTCCGCCGCACTACATTGGCCCGGACGGCCGACTGGACGACTGCCTGGTCTCCAACGGCTGCAAGATCTACGGCACCGCTCGCCACTCGATCCTTTCGACCGATGTCATCATCGAGGAGCGCGCCGTGGTCGAGGATTCCGTGCTGCTGCCGGGTGCGCACGTTAAGAGCGGCGCACACATCTGCCGCGCTATTTTGGGCGAGAACTCCACGGTCGAAGAGGGCGTGAAGCTCGGCTCTGTCGATACCACCAAGGATACGGCCGTCGTTGGAAATGACGTCGTTATCGGGAAGGGGGAATGATCCGATGATCAATCGCAAGGCCATCGGTTATATCACCGCTAACTACTCTTCGACCTACGGCAGCGTGCTGCTCAAGGACCGCCCCATCGCGTCCGTTCCCTTTTTGGGCCGCTACCGCCTGATCGACTTTCCGCTGTCCAACATGATGAATGCCGGCATTAAGACCGTCGGCGTCGTCATGCCGGGCAACTACCGCTCGCTGATCGACCACGTTGGCTCGGGCAAGGACTGGGGCCTGGACCGCAAGAAGGGCGGCCTGTTCATGGTGCCCGGCAACGCGTATGGCACCACCAAGGGCGGCATGCGCTTCCTGCTGCGCGACATCATCTCCAACAAGACGCTGTTCCAGCGCTCGGACAAGCCCTATGTTGTGATGATGGGCACCAACATCATCTTTAACATGGATCTCAACACCATCATCGACGCGCACGAGAACTCCGGTGCCCAGATGACCGTGGTGTACTGCAAGGCCACGCGCAACGTCGATGACGAGACCAAACTCGAGATTAACGAGAACGGTCGCCTGACGGGCGTGAGCGCTGGCGTCGCGTACGGCGACAACGCCTCTATGGACTGCTGCATCGTCAACCGCGAGACGCTGCTCGAGATTATCGACCACTACCAGGCCGCCGACTATCTGGACCTGCTCGAGGCACTCCAGGGCGACTTTGGCAACATCGACGTGTGCAGCTACGAGTACAAGGGCGAGGTCGTGGGCGTGTTTAGCGAGAAGTCGCTGTATCGCCGCAGCATGGACCTGCTTGACCAAACCGTGGCCGACCAGCTCTTCGATCCCGAGCGCCCGATCCTGACCAAGGCTCACGACGTGCCGCCTTCGCGCTATGCGACCGGTAGCCACGCGTGCAACTCGATCATCTCGGCCGGTTGCATCATCAAGGGCACCGTGCGCAATTCGATCCTGTCACGCGGCGTCGTGGTCGAGGAGGGCGCCTCGGTAACCAACTCGATCATCAACCAGAGCTGTGTCATCAAGAGCGGCGCACGCGTTGAGAACGCCATTCTGGACAAGAACAACGTGGTTCCCACCAACACCGAGCTTCGCGGCACGCCCGAGAACATCCTGGTGCTGGGCAAGGCTCCGTTAACTTCCGACACCACCATCGTACGTTAACGTTGGCACCGCAACATCGCTCGTAACATGTAGAATAGCCGCCCGGTTAGCGCCAGGCGGCTATTCTCGAATTGCAACATGGGAGACAATATGGCAGATTCCAGCAAAAAGATGCAGATCGTGTTTGCCTCGGCCGAGTGCGCACCGTTTGTTAAGACCGGTGGCCTGGGCGACGTGGCGGGCTCGCTGCCTGCGGCGCTCGTGCGCGCCGGCGCCGAAGTCATCGTGATGGTGCCCAAGTACGCCACCATCAAGGATGAGTACAAGGCGCAGATGGAGCACTTTGCCGACTTTTACGTGAGCCTGGGCTGGCGCAACGAGTACTGCGGGCTGGAGAAGCTCGAGCACGACGGCGTCACCTATATGTTCGTGGACAACGAGCGCTACTTTGCGCGCGATTATCCGTACGGCTTCTTTGACGACGGCGAGCGCTTCGCGTTTTTCTCCAAGGCCATCACCGAGAGCCTGCAGCACCTGCCCGAGGGCTTTGAGTGCGACATCCTGCACTGCAACGACTGGCAGACGGCACTGGCGCCCGTGTTCTTGCGCGAGTTCTACCAGGGCCTGCCGCTGTACGACCGCGTCAAGACCGTGTTCTCGATCCACAATGTGGCGTTCCAGGGCCAGTTTAGCGACACCGTGATGGAGGACATCCTGGGCGTGGCGCATATTCCCGCGGCCGCCACGCAGCTGCGCTGCGACGCCTGCAGCATCAACTACATGCTGGGCGCGCTGCACTATGCCGATGCCATCACCACGGTGAGCCCCACCTATGCAGGCGAGATCCAGACGCCCGAGTTTGGCGAGGGCCTGGATGGCGTGCTGCGCGAGCGCTCCTACGCGCTGCAGGGCATCCTCAACGGCATTGACGTTGCGGGCTTTGACCCGGCGACCGACAAGCGCATTGCCGCCAACTACACGGTTGACGACCGTTCCGGCAAGGCCGTGTGCAAGGCCAAGCTGCAGGAGGAGCTGGGTCTCGAAGTTCGCGACGACCGTCCGCTTATGGTGATGGTTACTCGCCTGACGCGCCAGAAGGGCATGGACCTGGTCATGTACGCGCTCGACCGCATCCTGGCCGGCGGCGTTCAGGTGGCCGTGCTGGGCACCGGCGACCGCGACTACGAGGATGGCCTGCGCTACTTCCAGGACAAGTACCCTGGCACCATGGCCGCGCGCATCGAATTCGATCCGGCACTGTCGCAGCGTATGTACGCCGCCGCCGACATGTTCCTGATGCCTTCGAAGTTTGAGCCCTGCGGCCTGTCGCAGATCATCGCCATGCGCTACGGCACCCTGCCCATCGTGCGCGAGACCGGTGGCCTGAAGGACACCGTGATTCCGTATAACGAGTTTACCGGCGAGGGTACGGGCTTCTCGTTTACCAACTTTAACGGCGACGAGATGGGCGACGCCGTGTTCCGCGCGGCACGCCTGTTCTGGGACAACCGCGATGCTTGGAACCAGCTGGTCACGCAGGCCATGAGCCAGGACTTTAGTTGGACGCGCTCGGCCGACAAGTATCTGGACCTGTACTTCTTTATGCATCCGGAGATTGAGAGGCCGGCGGCTGTGGAGGCTGCGACTGAGGAGCCTGAGGCTGTTGAGGAGCCGGTTGCCGCTAAGGCCGAGCCTGCGGCGACCGTTAAGAAGCCCGCTGCAGCTGAGGAGCCTAAGGCCGAGGAGAAGCCGGCGGCCGAGGCCGAGGTTAAGTCCGCCGCGAAGCCTGCCGCCAAGAAGACGACGGCCCGCAAGACGACGGCTAAGAAGGCCACGACCACGAAGGCCGCTGCTAGCAAGACTAACCCCGCTAAGGCAACTACTGCCAAGGCATCGACCACGCGCAAGCGCACGACCGCCGCAGCCAAGAAAGCTGCCGAGGCCGAGACCGCCACCGCCGAGGCCAAGCCTGTGGCAAAGGCTCCGGCCAAGACCGCTGCCAAGAAGACGGCCGCGTCCAAGACCGCGACCACCAAGAAGGCAACGACCGCCAAGAAGACCACGGCTACGAAGTCGACGACGACCAAGGCTGCTACGACGAAGGCCGCCGCGAAGACGACCCCGAAGGCTGTTGCAAAACCCGCCGTCAAGGTCGAGGAGGCGCCCTCCGAGCCCAAGGCCAAGGCAGCTGTCGAGGCAAAGCCGGCCGCCAAGACCACCACGCGCAAGCGCGCTACGACGACGGCCAAAAAGGCCACGACCAAGGCTGCTGCTCCCAAGGCAGAGGCTAAGGCCGAGGAAAAGCCCGCAGTAAAGGCCGAGCCGGCTCCGAAGGCCGCAGAGGCCAAGACCGCTCCCAAGGCTAAGGCAAAGGCCGAGCCCGCCAAGGAGGCCCCGATCTCCCCCGCTGTTCCGGCCGAGGAAAAGGCCCCGACCAAGAAGACCTCCGTCCGTAAGGCAACGGCCACCCGCAAGCGTCACTAGTCAGGACGATTAAAACTTAATCCAACGCAAAAGAGGGCGCCCCTACCAGGCGCCCTCTTTTTGGTTGAACTTCTGTATTAAAAAGAGGGCCGGTTTACTACGACAAAATGGCTCCAGCCGACCACGGCGGGTAATCTACGAAATTAGCAACGCCTCTACCTGCGGTTTTAATATCACCAAATTGACCGTGGATGAGATCATTCAAATCGTCGTAGTAAACCGAAGTACTTTTGTTTGACTACAAATAGTATCCGTCTGGGCATTTTCGAATACCGCGATAATTTGGGTGGTAAAACGATTTTCTAGGACAACCGTTCGCCGATGGTAAACGGATGTTGTTTATACAGCCTGTGTACAACAGATATACTTACATCCTGTGCGTAAAGCCCATGGCCCGCAGGCCGTGATTCTATTGAACTGGACCGTATTATGAGATTGATTCACAACAGCCGTCTGCCGCAGTTTCGTACTCCGTTTGGCGCTGTGACCACTGGAACTTCCGTTTCGCTATCGGTGATTTTGGAGGATGCCGACCCCAACCAGGCAACGCTCACCCTGCGCACCTGGGTCGATGAGATCGGTGAGTCTCTGTATCCCATGACGCACGAGGGCGACGGCATATTTACCGTAGAGCTTGAGTGCACTGAGCCCTGTCTTATCTGGTACAGCTTTATCTGCAACATCGAGGGCCAGCCCGAGGTACGCCTGGGTGCACCGCAGGGTCGCACCGGTGGCGAGGGAGTGACCTACAACTACGCCGAGGTTCCGTCCTTCCAGATTACCGTCTACAAGCACCGCGAGAACCGTCCCACTTGGTACGAGCGCGGTATGGTCTACCAGATCTTCCCCGACCGCTATGCACGCGACGAAAACTGGCGCGAACGCACGCTTGCCGAAGTTGAAAAACCGCGCAAAGGAATCCAGCGCCGCATGGTCGAGGACTGGAACGAACCGCCCGAGTACGAGCGTGCCGAAGACGGCTCCATCAAGACCTGGGATTTTTACGGCGGTTCGCTCAAGGGTATCCAAAATGACCTGCCCCGCATTGCCGAGCTAGGCTTTACGGCCATCTACCTCAACCCCATCTTTGAGGCCGCGAGCAACCACCGCTACGACACGGCCGACTATACCAAGATCGACCCGATTCTGGGCACCGAGCAGGACTTTACGGAGCTGTGCAAGGCGGCCGAGAAGCTCGGCATTTCTATCATCCTGGACGGCGTCTTCAACCACACGGGCGACGATTCGATCTACTTTAACCGCTACGGCAATTATCCCGGCGTCGGTGCTTGGCAGAGCGAGGACTCGCCGTGGCGCGATGCGTTTTACTTCCATGAAGACGGTTCGTATGACTGCTGGTGGGGCGTGGGCAACATGCCCGCCATCAACGAGAGCTCCGAACTGGTGCGCGAGCGGCTCCTGGGCAAGGACGGCGTGATCCGCAAATGGCTGCGCGCTGGCGCCCATGGCTGGCGACTCGATGTGGCCGATGAGCTTTCCGATGACTTCCTGGCCGAGATCAAAAAGGCCGTGCTCGCCGAGAAGCCCGACGCGCTACTGCTCGGCGAAGTCTGGGAGGACGCCTCCAACAAGATCAGCTATGGCCATCTACGCCGCTACCTGCAGGGCTCCGAGCTCGACTCTGCCATGGACTACCCCTTCCGCGACATGGTCATCGGCTTTTTGATGGGCTACAAAAACGCCTACCAGGCTGCCGAGGATATCGAGACCCTGCGCGAGAACTACCCACGCGAGGCACTGGCCTGCGCGCTCAATCTGCTTTCGAGCCACGACCGTCCGCGCATCATCTCGGTGCTCGGCGGCGGCCCCGACGAGTCGCAGCTGCCCGAGAGCGAGCGCAGCAAGTGGCGCCTGGACGAGAACTCCATGGGCCTGGCCAAGAGCCGCTTTTGGTTGGCGACGCTCATGCAGATGACCTTCCCAGGCGTGCCCTCGATCTATTATGGCGACGAGTACGGCTTGGAGGGCCTCACCGATCCGGGCAACCGCCGCACCCTGCCGACCAAGGACCAACTCCACGACTTCGATACACTCGCCATCCTTAAAAACGCCTCGGCCGTGCGCCGCGCGCTGCCCTTTATGGTCGATGGCGAGATCAAGGCCTTTGCGCTCAACGACGACGTCTTGGCCTACACCCGCACGGGCAAAGACGGCGAGGCCGCGACGGTTATCATCAACCGCAGCTTGCGCAATTCGCACTGCGTGACGATTCCGGCGCTCGGCGAATGCGCAAGCGACGTGATCAGCGGCCACGAGTGCGAAATCCACAACGGTACCGTCACGCTCGACCTGTACCCGCTGGGCTCTTCGATCATCTATCACCATGCCGAGAAGCGCCTGCAGGAGCCGCTCGACCACGGCGCGGGCGTCGTATGCCACATCACCTCGGTGCCGACCGATGACGGCAAGCCCGGCACAATCGGTGCGCCCACGCGTCGTTTTATCGACCACCTGGCCGCCATGGGCATGCGCTACTGGCAGGTCCTTCCCGTCAACCCGACGGACTTCTTCCGCTCCCCCTACGCCGGTCCTTCGGCCTTTGCAGGCAATATCGACCTGCTGCCCGAGAGCCACGAGGAGCTGGCCGCCGACTTCGTCACCTGGAAGACCCGCGGCGGCGAGGATGCCGACCCGCTGTACACGGCGTTTAAACATCGCAACGCCGACTGGCTCGAGAAGTACTGCGTCTACATGGCGGTAAAGAAGCACTTTGAGGGACTGTCGCGCCACGAATGGGCGGCGGATGTCGCGCGCTACAACGAGCACCTGATCGATGACAAGCGCTTCCACGACGAGGCCGAGCTGCAGGCGTACATGCAGTATCGCTTTGACCTTGCTTGGTGCGAGCTTATGAACTATGCACACAAGAAGGGCATCGAGGTCATCGGTGATATCCCGATGTATGTCTCGGACGATTCGGCCGATGCGTGGAGCGAGCCCGAAAACTTCTGGCTGTCCGACACCGGCAAGGCGATTGAAATTTCGGGTGCGCCGCCAGACAACTTTGCACCCGAGGGCCAGGTCTGGGGAAACCCCACATTCCGCTGGGATCACATGAAGAAGAACGGCTATCGCTGGTGGATGGATCGCCTGCGTCGTGCGTTCGCGCTCTACGACCGTGTGCGCCTGGACCACTTCCTGGGTTTCCACAGCTACTTTAGCATCCCTGCCGGCAAGGCCTGTGCCGACGGCCGCTGGCTGGCTGGCCCGGGCAAGGACCTGTTCCAAACGGCCTACGACGAGCTGGGCCCGCTCAACTTTATTGCCGAGGACCTGGGCTATTTGACGCCTGGTGTTCGCGCGATGGCTTCGACCTGTGGCTTCCCCGGCATGGACGTACTGGAGTTTGGCAACTACGACGTTCGCTGCGGAATTCATCCCACGCCGGGCAAGATCCTGTACACCTCGACGCACGACACCTCGACGCTTGCTGGCTGGTGCACGCGCTCCTTTGCGGGCGGCGACGAGCCGAGCGGCATTGCATTGGCAGGCGAGCTCATGGGCAACGCCTTGGCCAGCGATGCTCCGCTCGTTATGATGCCGCTGCAGGACGTGCTGGGGCTTGGCGACGATGCACGAATGAACGTACCGGGCGTGGCCACGGGCAACTGGACATGGCAGGCTGACGAGGCCGACGTTGCGGCAGCCGAGGAGAAAACTGCGAAGCTCCTGCGCAACACTCATAGATTCTGGGGCGAAGCGTGATAAAACCCCCGATATAGGGTACAGTTACAGCTGTTTGATTTTTTGCGGGCAGAGCGATCTGCCCGCTTTGTGCTGAAAAGGAAGTATTATGGCGCGCTACGATTACAAGTGCACGAGCTGCGGCAACGTGTTTGAAGTTGAGCACCCCATGTCCGAGACGCCCGAGGTCGTATGCCCCAGCTGCGGCGCCCCGGCATCCAAGACGTTCTCGGCAAGCGGCATTAAGTTCGAAGGCAGCGGTTTCTACAACACCGACCAGCGAAGCGGCGGCTCCAGCACCAGCGCCACAAGCGGCTGCTGCGCCAACTGCCCGCATAATCACTAGAAACCAATCAGCCCCGCGACCGAAACCAATCGCGGGGCTGATTCTTTAGCTACCCAGGTTTCCTTATGAGTTGCGGTGAAATAGTTCCTGAATCGGCCCATCCAACGGCCAAACAGGAACTATTCCACCGCAACTTTTCTATAGACGAGATTTCGGGCTGATGCTATGTATGTAACATTTCAAAACTCTGCCGGATTACGGGGCTGAATTGACAACCTCTATCCATTCCGGTCATTTGCAAATTTCAACAAGCCATCTACCTGCGGTTTTATTTAGGCCATTTTTGCTATGGCCGGACATCACCAATCTGGCCCCGTAATCCGCCCTACTTTTGATAGCAGCAAGTTTGAGACAGAGCTATTTTTACCACTCAATACCGCTATTGCGATCTCCGCTCGCATGACCGCCTGAGTTGCGGTGAAATAAGGACTGTTTAGCAGGTAGAAGCAGCTTTTCAATCCCTATTTCACCGCAACTTAGTTGTTACTTATGGACCAGGCGGGCGCAGAAGTGGCCGTCGTAGGAGTCGGCGTTTACGGGAACGCTTTGGAAGAGGCCTCGATCGTTCTGGCGTACGAAAACGAGCTTCTTGGCCTGATCGAACTCGGAGAGTTGCAGAATCTGTGCTTCGGAAAGCGGCGCCACGCTAAAGCCGGCACCCTCGGGAGAAGCCAGGAAGGCATCCACGACCTGAGTGTTCTCCTCAGCAAAAACCGAGCAGGTGGCATAGATAAGCTCACCGCCGGCAGCCACGCGCGCGGCGGCTTCCTTGAGCATCGTCAGCTGCAGTTTAGGAAGCTCAACCGTCACGTCCTTTTCGGTCAAGCGCCACGGAATCTCAGGATGCCGGCGCATGGTGCCGGTACCCGAGCACGGGGCATCGATAAACACCGTATCGAACAGAACGGGTTTACCAAGCATCGCATCGAACGACGTCAGTACCTCGTCGAGCTCGCACGCATCACCCGAGACGGTACGAACGCCCTTGATACCAGCCTTATGCAGGCGCGCGAGATTCTGATCACACTTGCGATCGTGCAAATCGAGTGCAGTGTGCTGACGGTCGTAGCCGGCACGCTTAGCCTGGCACATCATCACATACGTCTTGGTACCACGACCGGCGCCAATCTCTAGGCAGCGCCCGGGACGAGTAGCCGCAGTAGCGATGAGCTGAGCGTTAAGGTCCGAGGCCACGGCCGCCGCGCGTTCAAACACACCCGACGCAACCGTAGCCTGCGAATCGACCGGCGCATGGCAGCCCGGGAACACCGGCGCCACAAGCTGCGATAGGTACGGATCAGGCTTGGTTGCAAAGGCGTTCTCGTGCAAAGCGAGCGGCGCGGGCGCCAGATTTCCTGCAAAGTTGAGCGCGCCCTCGGGCGTATCGAACGACGCCATAATGCGAGCACACAGCCAGCGCGGCATACCCATCAGGCGAGATAGGCGAACCAATCGGCGCTCGGACTCATCGGCATCCGCCGCAGTGGCAAAGTCCTCGACGTTGTCCGCGACCTTATGCAGTACGGCGTTCGCCAGACCAGCAGCCGATTTAGCGCCGCTACGAACCAGCTCAACGCCCTGACTCACGGCAACGCGACCCGGGGTATGCAGGTAGAGCATCTCGAAGGCCGAGATGCGAAGCGCCATGCGAACGCGCGGCGCGACCTTTTTGGGCTTATCGAGAAACTGATCGAGCAGCTCATCCAAAATGCCCTGCGTCGCGGCAACGCCCAGCGCCAGGCGAGCGGCAAACGCGGAATCGCGCTTGTCAATGGCCTTGGCCGTAGCGCGGGCAGAGAGCACATCGCGCGCATACATGCCGCGACGGTCGGCCTCCATCAGCACATCGAGCGCGAGCTTACGCGCGGGGGAAAGCTTGCTCATGACAAAGCACCCCACGTCAGATCGGCGCCCTGCAGGCCGGCAGCCCAGGCAGAAGCAGCCATAGCGCGCTTGCCATCGGGCTTAACCTCAAGCAGCTCGACCGCACCATCGGAAAGTCCCAGGTAGACACGCTTGCTCTTAACGGCAACAGCGCCCTCGCCAAGCGACACATCCGCCAGCGCAGCATCGAGCACGCGAACCGACTTACCGGCAATCACGCAGCGAGCGGGTGCAGTGTCGGACGAAGCCAACACGTGACGCACGCAATCGAGCGCCGCCATCTGCGGATCCAGACGCATCTCCTGCTTGGAAATCTTGGCAGCATGCGTGACGAGCGACTCATCCTGCTCGGTCCACACCGCTGTGTCATCGGCAAGCGAGGGCAGCGTATCGGCCAGCAGCTTACCGCCCAGCTCGCCAAGCTCCATCGTCAGTGCCTCGGCATGCTTGCCGGCGACAGATGTCGAGGCCTGCGCACAATAAGCGCCGGTATCCACGCCATGCCCAATACGCATAATGGAAACGCCGGCAACCTCATCACCAGCAAGAATCGCACGCTGAATGGGAGCGGCGCCACGCCAACGCGGCAGCAGCGAAGCATGAACATTCACAATACCAAGCGGCGCCATATGCAGCACCTCATCGGGCAAAATGCAGCCATAGGCAGCCACGCAGAATATATCAGCCTGCGCAGCCTGAAGCGACTCGACAACCTCGGGCGTCATACGATTGGCCTCAACAACCGGCAACCCCAGCTCAAGCGCCTTGGCCTTAACAGGAGAAGGCTCAAGCTTCTTACCACGCCCACGAACAGCATCGGGACGAGTAATGACAAGCGCAATCTCATTCCCAGCCTCAACAAGCGAAGTCAGCGAAGGCACAGCAAAATCAGGCGTACCCATAAACACAATACGCATAAAGAACGTCTCCCCTCAACCAAAGCCGAGACAGCTACAAATAACGGCGGAAAGCCAAGTACACAGCCCATCCGCAATAACAATTCAACAAGAACAAATATACCCAAAACCAAAGAAAGAGCCGCAATAAAAGCAGCTCTCTCAACAAAGCACCTATCAGCGAAGACGTCCCTCCCTGGCCCGACGGCACCCGGGCGAGATAAGCAGCGTCAAAGTAGTCCCC
>OLPW01000443.1_pt1 | contig 50397 bp, 45 predicted proteins | sample 1672161 | NCBI WGS metagenome assembly OLPW01 (sample SAMEA3136654, study PRJEB25190) | human gut metagenome
TGTCGCGCGTGTTTCGTCATTATTAAAAAGACAAGAAGGAGGAGTACTCTCGTTTCTTGTTCGTTGCTCGTCAGCATTAACAACATCATTACTAAATGAACGTGTTGAAACTTACATAATATCATTCCGCTTGGTACCAGCGTTAGCCTTATGAGTATCCATAAGTACTGTCACATTTTTAACTCACAGATTTTTGACAGTTTTGTCTGCAAGGTTGTGTACTCGTTTTGGTACACTTGTAGCGAGAGCGGGAATCGAACCCGCAAGGTCATTTGCTGACCGAAAGATTTTAAGTCTTTTGTGTTTACCAGTTTCACCATCTCGCCAACCTATTATTTAATTCACATTTGAATCTTTCATAGGAGTAATAGCTTTAACAAGCATTTGTCTATCAAGCTCAGCATCTGCTAATGTTTTAGCTATAATAGGAATCGAAACTCCATTAGCATACATAATTGTAAAATAATACGGATACAGTTTAGCGTGAGGATTAGTATCATTAGCCATAAGAACTTTACTAATAACAATAATCGGAAGAGCAAAATCATTAGCTAAAACAGTTCCAGAAGGTAGAGTGATTAAAGTCATAATATTATATATTAGATTAGAATTTACATGAAAAAGAGTACCACTATTATCACAACAGAAGTACTCCGAGATGTCCATTTCAAAACATCAACATTTGGAACCCAACAATCCCAATGTGAGCCGTGTGTAGGATTCGAACCTACAACCTGCTGATTACAAGTCAGCTGCTCTACCATTAAAGCTAACACGGCGTAATTATAGATAATCAGCTGGACTTACACCAGCCTAAAATACAGTTAAGCCTCGACTTACTGCATCACCAACCAATCCATTGGGTGCATTTATATCTCTGCCATGATTATCTATAATAGTTGAACTATCAGGATTCGAACCTGAAATCTGAGAACCAAAATCTCATGTGTTACCATTACACCATAGTTCAAGAAAACAAGTTGTAAAAATAGTAATTTAATACTGGATTGCCTATCGAGGATTTCTACTCATTACATATTTTATTATGATAATGTATTTACAACTTGTTGTATTAATTTGTTACTTATTATTTTTGTGAATAAGCGTTACACGATATACCGGCCGACATTTATTACGTTCATCACCACCGACTACGATAGTTTGAACATGACTGATTTTGCGACCTTTTCCCATTTTACCAACTTTATTATTTTCGTTAGCACGAGTGATAATGTAAGACATAGTTCTTGTGTTTGTTTGTTTATTATTTATGATTCAAATATAATAATTATATATGGTATGACCAAACAAATCTTAAAATTTATTTTGCATCATCATATATAATAGTGAGTGAACCATCAGATTCCTCACGAGCTTTAACTTTATTAACAACTTGATTAATGACAATCGTTGCAATAGCCATTTTGTCTTTTTCCAATGTTACAGGACAATAATCAATTAGTTTACGATAAATGTATTCAATTTGTTTCTTAAATATACTTGTAACTTCAGGTTCAAACCTATGAATATTATCGTAAGCCTTTTGATTAATAACAAATAGGATATACAACTGTTTATCATCAAAAGCAAGTCTATCTTCGATTTCTTTAATAACATCCAAAACCATTTGACCAGCATCTTGCTGACTTGTTTTGAAACAATTAATATTATCACAATTAATTTTATCAAGAATTTCTCGAACGATATTATAATAATACTTGGTTGAATGTCGATAACGTTTATCAAAGATATTAACAACTTCTTCAAGAGCAAAGAACATAATATAACAATATATCATCGTCAGATTTGTCATCAGAATAATATCATTATATATACCTCTTTTCTTAAAATCTTTTTCTTGTTCAGCAGTCATATTTAGCTAATCTGATTTTTTCGCAGCTCTAATGACTTTAATTAAACATATTGTTGCAACAATCATAATAAGAATGATACTACCAGTATTCTTTTCCGTTTTATAATCATTTGCGTGAATACTATTATATTCTGCAACAGTCATAGGCCTAATAGCAGATAATGAACTACCTCGTAAATGTTCCGGTTCCACACTTGGAAATACTATATTAGCACCAATACCCGCAGGAGCATTTTCGACACGAGTCATTGTTGGATTAGGGTCTTCGAACTGAATAACACAATCTTCTAAATTTGGCATAATTTACATGACATAAATAACAATTCGAGTAATATGAATTTGTCTTTGCGTAGGGTCATTTTCAGTTTTAAGAATATATTCTTTTCGACGAACTATATATCGAACATTATTAATTTCGATATAATCGTCACGACTAACATTAATATCAGTCGATACAGGTAAACTAATAATTTTACCTTTTGTTTCAGATATAATTTCACATAACATAGTTTAACACTATTTTAAGATTCTTTGTAAATACCTAAGTATTTAACATTTACTAATTTAACAAAGTTAGTATTATATTTCTTACGAGCTTTAATTTCAGCATTAAGACGAGCTTTATTTTCAGTAGATGCAATTGCTTCAATTATTACGTTACAATGTTTATTATTATCTAATTCAATTGTAACATCTCAAAATTTCATATTAATAACAGTATTAGTGCGACAAGTGGGCGTGCAACCTCCTGCCCCACCGGGGAGCGGAGCGGCTGGGCGTAGCCCAGCTGCGTAGCCCTCTCCAGTTGCAACTTATTTTTTATTAGCTTTTCTATAAGCATCACGAAGCTCTCGAACAGTATCAGCGAACGATTTACGATAAATACGCCGACGTTCTTTACAATAGTAAACGACTTGTGCAATACCGTTTACTTCTTTAACAGATACAATTAGTTTAGCGGTCATAACATTAGTTATTTTATGTTAATCATATATTTCCATGAAATCATCATCTGAGTAATCAACTTCTTTATCACAACATTCATACGGTGGATTCTTGCGATGATTACGTTCATTAATAGTACTCATGCTATCTTCTAAATGTTCAATAAAAAAAGCATTAATACTAAGACAATAATTAATATTATGTAAATTATATTTTTCACCTGTTGTGAGATTTTCTTTTACATAATCATTGAAAGTAATAAATTTCTCTGTATCTTCCCAATCAGAAATAGGAATAGCATATTGAGAAATAGTAGTTTTAGCATCACTAAACCAGCGATACGCGTAACCAACAATTACATGAGTTTCGTTACAAGAACGTTCGCAAGCTATAAACTGATGTTCTTTACTATATTTTTTATCTCCATGTAAGAAGATAAAATCCTGTGCGAGAGCTTCTTTAAGATTACTCATATTTGCTTAATACTGATTATGAATCATTGTATCAATTTTACAAGTATCTTCAAGATAATCAAGATATTTATGATATGAACTTTCACTTGTAAAACGATATGAATACTGATTATGGTCTGTTTTAATATCAACAAGATGTCCATTATCATCTAAATAAATAGACTCAATAGAATACTTATTAATATAAACATCCCCCAAGCATACAAAACCATCTTGAATATCATCAGTAATAGCTTTATCAACTGCTCTATCTTTGGCCTTATTATAGGTATAAGTAATAACGGAAATAATAAAGCAAATAATGATGCAGATGCAAGGAAGAAAAAACATGCTGTTAGACATAATTGAATTATTGTTAAAATTTATAATGTAAAATGTGCTATAACTTGACCAATCAGTAAGAATAATAGTACGAGAGATACTATTTTAATATTTTTATTTACTGATTTGAATGTTGATAGTTCTTGTTGAAGTTTACTGATATAAGATGCTTGTCTTTCAAGTCGGTCATTTAATTCTTCATTACGAGATATGAGAGCTTGTACTTTTTCTGATATTTCACAAGTTTGTACTGTTGCTTCTTCAATAGTTTTAGATTTTCGTAAACTAAGAAGTCTTACTTCTGCATATTGAAGAATAAATTCTCGTGATGTTGTACCTAATGCAGATGTTTCTATCGAACTAAGTATATCATAAATATCTTCGATAGTTAATGTAGGAAATATCTTATGTAATGCCATCATATCAGGCATTGTAATACTACCCATACCTGCAACGATTGTACGTTCTAATGCAGATATTTTTCGTTTAGGAGATTCTGTTGTGTTCATAGTTGATTAAATTAATGAAATAAGATATTTTGCAAGTAATACAATCCAATATCCTGCGAATAAAAATATCAGAAATGATGCTTGTAGTTTTTCTGTTAATGTAAATTCTAGTTCACCAGTTATGTCTACTGAATTTCCTACTGTTAATTTAATAAACAAATAGGAAATAATAAATCCAATGATAGCACAAGTCATAATAATAAAGATGTTAAAATTAATATAATTGATAATAAAGATAAGTAATATAATTGATAATAAAGATAAGTAATATAAAAGTAAAGAATAAATAATTACAATTAATATTACAAATTCTATTACAATTACAATGTCAATTATTATATTTATAGTTAATGAAAATCAAATTGAAAATATTAATGCTCAAAATGATAAAAAGAATAATGAGAATATTGTTATTATTAATAAAGATAAATGTAAAGGTTATAATATTGTAAAAAGTAAAAATAAAAAGAATAAAAATATTATTACAATAATTATAGCAATTACTATTACGATTTTAATGATAACAATATAAGGAAAAGATGATAAAAATCAAAAAGATAAAAGAAAAGAAATAATTATTACAAATATTATTGAAAATGATAAAATAAATATTACTGTTAAAAATGATACAAAATTATTAAGAACAATGATTGGAAATTAAATTGAGATTGTTAATGAAAATAAAGATATAAAAAATAATAAAAATATTAAAGGAATTAATAATGAGAAATTGATAAGAACAATTATAAAGAGATTATTTGCCTAAAATTAGAGATTCTGATAGTGGAAATAATAAAGATAAAAGTGGAGATAATACCCCCGCAACTAATTACGCTTTTCTTATTAAATTTTGTCTTACAATTTCATTTACTTTTTCTACATCATTTCTTACATCATTTTCTATCAAACTTTCTAATTTAATTACTCGTGTTTCAGATGTTCCTACTACTTCTTTAATTTCTCTTAATTCTCGTATTAAAATTCGAAATTCTTTTTCTCTTTCTTTTTGTAGATTTACAAAATGCGCAATAATAAATCCCGTAATTGTGATAATTAATAACACAACATAACACGAAATTAATATCGCTTGTGGAATAGTAAATCCTATTTGTTCTAATGATAAACCGAATATAGCTAATGATTCAATTAGAACTAATGCTATAAATCCTAACCATTTCATAGTTTTAATAGTGTTGGTCGTAATGAAACTTAAAGTGTTGGTCGTAATGAAACTTGTAATTTACGAAAAGAATGACGAACATCATTACGACGTTCGTCATCCTTAACATTAGTTGTTTAGTGTGTTACCGGAAGAGAAAGCAATGTATTTCGGTCTTCCTCGTTAGCCATATTCGGAACACGTCCGAACATCAGACGGAAAGTTTCAACACGATATGCCATATCACCGGCAGCGTTTGCGGCTCCGTTGATACGATTAATCGCGGCACTCTTGAAATCCGTATCTTTGTACTCTTTTCCGATTGCTTCAACAATCATTGTGCCAGTAGTACGATAGGGAACGAGTTCGCCCGCTTTGTATTCTTTGCCGTCCACCGTTACGGCCTTTTTGGTCTTATAGCCCCATTCTCCCGGCTCGCCTTTCGGTATTACTCGCAATGTCATTTCGTAATACTTGGGCGGATTCGTCAGCGTATTGAGTTCCTCAACCATATTTCCGGCGTTATCACGTTCGGCGGTTTCCTCACTAATACAAAGGCATGAGAAACCGAACATTTTTGCCCTACTTTCCGTAATACTTAACGGTGTGTCGAGTTTCGCACCGCTTTCGGCATCAAAAGCGCGAAGGAATACCACATTATCGGTATTCTCTTTACCGTTAATTGCCAGCGGTTTAGTTTTACCACTAATGCGAACAACTTTAACAATTGTTTCAGTTGCTTCTTTGATTTGCTTTGCCATAGTTGAATAATATTTAATTAGACTATTCAGGAAACGTTTATTTTTTTCTTTCCTGCAATCTCAAGCGGGGGGCTTCGCAAACCCTTGAATGGACGGGGCAGTTTCATTAGGTACTTCCACAATATAAATACTTATATTATTTCCGATACCTACAAAAAGACTCACAGTAATATTACCAAAATTATCCTTAAAATTTATTCTTTTACCTTTACAAAAACTATGAAAATCTTTAATATTCTCATTTTTATTTTTATTATTTATAAAAACACTTACAATAATATCCAAATTATTATTAAATTTATCATCATCATTTTTATTAAAAGAGTCATTAAAATTATCTTAAAAATCCGTAATAAAATTAACTTTTATTTCTTTATCATTATTAATATCTAAAATAATAAGTATAACAGTATTATTTCCATTAATATTTTTATTATTTTTATCTTGAAAATAATCATTAAAATCATTTTGAAATTTATAACAAATACTTATATTATTTTCTATACCTTTGTAAACACTTTCATAATTATTAAAATCTTTATTCTTTATATTATCATTTCATTCAATCTATAAATCTTAAAAACACTTAATATTTTTATCATTATTGTAATATCTAAAATTATCATTTTTATTTTTACATCTTTTATTCATTTTAAGATTCATAAGTTTATTATAAACATTCGTATTATTTCCGATACCTGTAAAAACACTTATATTAATACCTAAATTATCATTACAATCATCTCTATCAATATTCCTAAAAATCCGAAAAGAATCTATAATTTAATTATCTTTATTTTTAACATTTTGAAAATTCTCATATAAATAGTAATATAAATTTCAATATCCTTATCTTTTATATTATCACAATAACTATTAAAACTGTTAAAAATTTCATTATTATTTTCTTAATTTTAAGAATAACTTTTATCAATATTAAAAATTTCATTAGTTTCTTTATTAAACTCTCTATTATTTTCATTACCATTTTCCTTAATTTTTGAATTAGTTTTTAATGTAATTTCAATATTACTTGTAATTTGACCTGTAAAATTACCTGTAAAATGACCTCTATCTTCACTAAAATCTACAATTTTTGCATCATTATTTTCCGTAATTTTTGAATGAATTTTTGAATTAATTGACCATATACCTATATATAGTAATAATATTACAAGTAATATTATTACAAATAATGAATATATAATATATATACAAATTCCAACTCGTAATTCAGAAACTATATCAAATAATCACGTAATTAATAACGAATTTAATAACGAAAAAATTAGTTCAAAAATTAGTGATTTTAGTAGTGCAACTGGTCAAGATACTAATGTCGCCAAAATTGATTCTTTTGGTTGGAAAACTGGTGATGCAAAAAGTGGTAAACTTTGAAGAGCTTTTAATAAGGATTTTATTAGTTTTAACTTGTGTACTCCCGGTGGGAGAGCAGGTTGGACGCCCACTCGTGAGGTCTTGCAATCGCTAATACTGTAATTACTATTAGACTTATTGATAATTCTGCTTTTGATAGTGATAATTTTATTAATTCAGTTTGAAATTTATTTAGATTTGCTTGCATGGGATAAGATTATATTATATATTTGTACTCGTAGTTATAATAATGTAAATCCTAAACAAAGTAAAATTATGGAAACAAAAATTGCATTTAGTCCTCGTGGTAACAAAGTTCTTCTTCGTGCAGATTTTGAAGTATCTACTCTTAACATTCTTAATAACGAGGAGATTAATAAGATTCCAGCTAAAGCTTATACGGTTATGGCTGTTGCAGAAAATGTCAAAGGTCTTAACATTGGAGATAAAGTAAAACTGGAAAACGGTTGTATTCCTACTCTTATTCAGATGCCGGGCGATACTCAAACACTTACAGCTAAACAGAAAGCTCATCGTGATGGTAAATCTATTGTTGGTGTTGGAACTGTTAAGTTTAGTGAGTTTATTCTTGTAGATGAATATTCTATTATAGGTGTTTGGATTGAATCTCCTGCCGTTAATAATTAAACTATGCTCAATCCTTTTGTTTATGATAAGTTAGTTCCTTTCGTAGATGAACGTATTGAAAAACATCTTAAACCTTATGTTCTTCGACGACCTGCTTCTTATAAACGAAGTGTTGCGGCTTGGGAAAAATTAAGACCTGACCAAAAGGCGAAAGTATTAGAGTTACTGGAAAGAACACAAAAGGATAGTGTTGCCAAAGCTATGATGCGAGGAGATGAAGTTGTTAGTGTTCCTCGTGTTGGTAGATTTGAATACAGTCCAGCTAAATTCTTTAAGAAAACTCATGCTGAGGAACTTGAAGGTTTAAGTCGAGAGGAACGTAAAGCAAAGATTATTGCTTATCATATTGCTAATCGTCGTAGACGTAGAACTGCCGAAGAAGATGGGAAGAAAATGCGTTTCAGAAAAGATTTTGCCAAAGGGTAGAATACTGTACTTTAATGAAGAGGAACATAAGTACACAGATGATTTAGGTAATGGTTACATATCTGTTACTACTCTTATTGGTAAATATACGCAAGAATTTAAGAAAGAAGAAATTGCCGCAGCGTGTGAACGTATAGGTAAGAATCCTCGACATCCAAAATATCAAAAATATAAAGGTAAAACTAAGAAACAAATTCTTTGGGAATGGGAGCAAGAAACTATTAAGGCTTGTGACAAAGGAACAAAGAAACATAATTACCTTGAAACTGCTATTAAGACTTGTAACGGATATAAGTTGAACGCTAATGGTTTTATCAATGATAGAATCTATACGATAGATGATATTGTTGGTAGTCATAAATACGGTAAACTGAATCTTGAATATTTTGTTAAGACTGGTATTCGAGAAAAGTATCCTGATATATTTAGTCTGATTGCTGCTCTTGTTACGAAAGGTTATCATATATATGCTGAGATTGGTGTTTATGATAGCCAAAATCTTGTTTCTGGTCTTATTGATATTCTCTTAATTCGTGATAAGGAATTTATTATTTTAGACTGGAAAACTAATAAAGCTCCAATTAGATTTGAAAGTGGTTATTATAATAAGAAACTTGATGGTACACTTGACCTCAATAATTTTATTTATAAAGAGGAATATTTCAGTGCACCACTTGACCACCTCGCTGATAGTATAGGTAATCATTATGCAATGCAACTTTCTACTTATGCTAATCTTGTTGAGAGCTGGGGTTATAAAAATGTAGGAATTATTCTCTGTCATATTAGAACTATTCAGAATCAATTTCAAGACGAAAATGAAGAAGATGAAGAAGTCGTAGAAATGTATGATATTCCTTATCTTAAAAATGAAGTCGGAATGATGATTGCTGATTATTCAAGTAAACATATTTATAAAACTGCTAAAACACTTTTTTAAGCTATGAAAACTATTAAGATTTATTATATAGATACTCGTGGTAAACTTGCAGTAAATCTTATTAGGATTTTTAATAGTAATTATCGTGGGCAACTATAAAATTTAGTTTGGACGATAGAAATGTTATAAGTGATGATACAAATGGTGTCGCCAGTGGGCGTCCAACCCATTCCCCCACCGGGTGAGGGTGCGGAGCACCCGAAAGGCCGAGCGGAGCGAGGCCCACACAAGTTACAAAAAGTATTACAAATATGAAAGCAACTAAGGAATCAAAATATAACGCATTATTTAATAAACTTATTGATGTAAATGATTTACCAAATAGACTTATTGAAATTGCTAAAGATTTAGAATATCCTATATTTAGGAAAAATGATAAATATCCTATTAATCTTAATATCTGGGGTATTCGTTCTAAAAGTACTTGTACTAAACATTATAACGATGTTATTGTAATGTTTTATGAACGAGATTTTAATATATGGGAATGTATGGTTTTTGAAGCTACTACTGACCCAAGTAATTTAAATCTTGAAACTCCTGTTAATAATAAAGGTTGTGCAGTTCTTCGAGAAGGTGTACACAAAGCTCTTTGGAAAATAGGTAAACATAAAGGACAATATAAAGCACTTGTTCAAGCTAATCCTTGTCAAGTAATTCGTGACAATAATCGAGATGACAAAATTGATATTACCGATAATACTGACTTTGGTATGTTTGGTATCAATTTACATAGGGCGTCAAGCTGGAAAGTAAGTGATGAGATTGGTCTTTATTCTGCTGGCTGTCAAGTTATCAAAGATGTGAATCAATGGAATGATATTATTATTCCTTTGTTTGATAAGGCGATTGGTAAAGGAACTCAATCTTATGTTCTTATTAATGAAATGGATTTAGATTTGTAAGTTATGAAAGATACTGTTCGATATATATTTTATATTGTTTTGATTCTTGCGATTGGTATTGGAGCTACTTATTTTGGTAGATATGTTAATCGTAAGTTTTTAGGTATTGAAAGACATGATGAAACTATTAAATCTTTAAGGGATAGTCTTAATAGTTTCATTAAGAAATATGATACGATTATTAATGAACAACAATTTGTTATTGATAGCCTTAGAGGAATTGAACAAAAAACTATTACTATTTATGAGAAAGTTGAAAGTGATTTTAATGATAGTAATATCATTAGTGATGATTCCGTTCTCCGCTATATCGCAAAAAAGATACAAGATTGATGGCGATACAGTTATTGTTTTTACTCCGAAAGAAACTCGTAAGTTAGCTATAAAACTTCTTGAAGGTGAAAAGTATGAAAAACTTTATCTTACTGCCAGTGAAATTCAAAGGGTACAAGATAGCGTTATATCCTTCCAGTCTTATCATATTGCTATTCGTGATAGTCTTTTGGTTGTTTCTTTTGGTGGCCTTGATTCACTCAATAATAAGTTAATTGATTATCAAGAAAGATATTTAGCTGAACGAAAAAAGAAACGTAGAAATGGTTGGATTGCAGCTGGTTCTATTGCTTTGAACGCTGTATTAATATTTATATCAAGTCGATGATATATGGTACATGGATTTAAGATAGAAAATGATAAACTAATTCTTGATGTAGAAGAGATACTTCAATATCCTTTACTTCAACAGATATATGCTCGTGATGATAGTAAAGATAAATCTTTTGCAGAAAAAGAATTTAGATTTATATTATATTTATCCGATAGAAAAGGTTATGTAACTAAAGCAGGACTTACTAAAAAAGAAGCTTATGCTTATGCTAAGTCTAATGCTGGTTTAGATGAATCTTATCTACCGGATAAAGTTGTTTTATCTGCTATTGAATTTGTAAAATCAAATCTTAATATTACAGCTGTTGAAGATTTAATTAATTCTACTATTAAATCTTTGAATCTTTCAAGTAAGTTAGTTCGTACATTAACTGATGGTATAGAAGATTTAATGTCGAAAGAACTTGAAATGAAAGATTTAGCTTTTTGTGAAGATACTCTCAAACAGATTATTAAAATTGCTAATGAAATTCCTGCACGAGTTGAAAGTCTTACTGAGCTTAATGATAAGTGGGATAAGATTGAAAAAGGTGTAACGTTAATTCGTGGTGGAGCTGAATATAGAGATAGCTATGACGGAACAAATGATAGAGCATCTAACGCTCCTAACGAAACAGAAACATTATCGTAAAGATAATCGTTATGGTTATGAAACTGGTCGAAGTCCGTTTATAGATTACATACTTGAAGATAAAGAAAGTTATAAACCTTTATCTTCAAGTATTTGTCGTTTTACTGGTAAACCTTGGATTGACAGAGATAACGATTTTCTTATAGGTGAAAGTGGTGGTGTACTTATGAAAATAGACTTTGTTTTCGTAGGTACTGAAATATTTAGTCGTGTTGCAGACTTTTATGAAAAACATGGATGCTATTGTCTTGAACCTGATGATAGTCCTAATGCCGTAAAGTTTTGGCAACGTGAAATGGATAGACGAGTTAAAGGTGTTCAAGCATATTGTAAATTATACATTAAAGATATTCCTGCTTATTTAGCAGCTAAATCTGATTCTGAACGTAAGGCTTTACTTCATAAAGTTCGTATAACTGGCGACCATTATAATTATCTTAATTATGGTCGTATAGATCGTGCTCCTAATGAAAAAGAACGTAAACAATTAGATAAAGAAGGTCTTTTCAAAGTTCATACTGTTGCTGGATTTCCTCGTTTTTGGGATGGTGATTATTGGAATTTTAAGATAGATGAATTAATTGCTAACAACAGTTGTAACTTATGTAAAGCAAAAGCTCGTCGTAAAGGATTTTCATATAAACGAGGTAGTCAAGCAGCTAACACTCTAAATGCTAATAAGAACGTAACTGTTATTCTTGCTGCTGATACATTAGATTATTTAACTGTTAAAGATGCTACATCTTATATGGTTAAAGTTAATCTTGATTGGTATGAAAATCATACTTATTGGAAACGAGGTTATTTAAGTGAGAATTTCGATAAAGGTATTGAACTTGGATATAAAAAGACAAAAGAAGGTCAAAAGGCTTTTGGATTTCGTAGCAAACTTTTGAGTGTTGCTATTGGTAGAAATGAAAGTGCAGCTGTAGGTAAAAAAGCTATTGAAATAGATTTTGAAGAAGCTGGTCGTTGTCCAAATCTTCAAAAGGCATTAGATGTTATGTTATCTAATGCAGAATCTGGTGCTGAAAGAATTGGTACTATTCGAGTGTATGGTACTGGTGGTACAAAAGGTGCTAACTGGGAAGCATTCGGTAATTGTTTTTATAATCCCGGAAAGAACGATATGCTTCCTATGGAAAATATCTGGGATGCTAATAGTAGACATGCTGTTTGTGGTTTCTTTTTTCCTCAGATATGGGATTATGAACCTTTTGTAGAAGACGGTAATTCTTTACTGTTTGCTTCTTGGAAGGATGATTATGACAAGAAACGTGGTGCAGAAAAAGAGAAAGATGCTGGTGAATATAATATTTATGTAGGTCAACGTGCTAACAGTCCTAATGAGGCATTTACGAACACACAAGAGAACATTTTTCACAGTCCGGAACTTACTAATCATATTAACGCTATTAAATATGATAAGTCTAATCATTTTTATGAAGATGGTTGGTATATACTTGATGATGGACGTGTTAGATTTGTTACTAAACAGGAATGTATTGAACGAGCTATATTTGGTTCCGATAGATTCCATGAATATATAACTGATGTACCTCATAATTCAAAGACTGATGTTCATGGTTGTATAAGAGAGTTTTATTCTCCTATTCCAAATGATGGTAGTCTTTATTTTATTTCTTATGACCCATATCGTGTAGATAAAAATAAAGAAGAAGTTAGTACAAAAAATTCACTTGCAAGTTTTCAAGTGTGGATGCGTACTAATAGTAAAACTCCTTACATGGGTAAACGACTTGTTGCTTCTTATTGTGGTCGTCTTGATACTATGGAAGCTGTCGATAAACTTGTTCTTTATGCTTGTTTACGTTGGAATTGTAAAGTTCTTTATGAGGCTGGTACTGGTGAACTTGTTACTAATTTCAAGAAATGGGGTTATAGAGATAAGTTATTAAAAGACCCAAGTAGTTATATTAATCGTAGTGTTGATGGCCCTCGTATTACAGGTTATGGTATTGTCATTGGTGATGGCGATATTAAGTTGGAAGGTATGCGTATGGTGCGGGATTTCTTATACGAAATTGTCGGAAAAACGTCCGACGATACACCAATATATAGATTTAATCAAATTTATGATATAAGTTTCTTATTAGAGTTAGATAGATTTATATTTGGGCGTAATGCAGACCGATTAAGTTCGGCTATCGTTGCAATGTTTGAATTTCGTAAAGATTCTCTTTTACTTGAACGAGAAGCTAACTCGAAAAGTAAAACTAATAACACTGGTCGTAAAGTTAATAGATTCCTAAAATGAGTGAACGTGATTTAAGAGCAACTCCACTTGTTATGCCTGACCAGCGTGCAAGTACTGCTACAAAACAAACGAAAGCTTGGTACATTCCTAATTGTAATTATTGGATTAATCTTGCTATTGGTCAGAATGATAAAACTGTTACGCAGAAATTTCTTGATGCTGCTAATGGTTTAGTAGACCCTAAAACTTATGAATATGTTCTTCGGAATTATATTGATAAGGTTGGTGAGAAAGCTGTCATGTATGGTGAGATACGTGATGTAGATTTTCTTACTCCTATTAAAGAACGATATATGGGAGAATTTATTAATATGTTCTCTAATTATCAAGTATTTAATAATGACCCTTCTGTAACTCTTGCTCGCAATAAAGTTCTTGCTGATAAAGTAATGGCTTATTGTAATCAAGAAATTATTAATCGTCTTAATGAAGCAGGATTTAATACTGGTCAAAAGACAATTAAACAAGGCGAACTTAATGATATTATTGAGGAAGTTCTTAACGATTGGATTGATGATGTAACTATTACAACTCAAAAACGTCTTGAACTTATTAATACTATCGTTGAAGCGAAAGACAAGTATCAACAATGTTATTTCTATTGGTGGGCTTGTGAAGAGGTTTATACTTATCGAGAAGTTTATAAAGGTGATGTTTATCTTCAAGTAATATCTCCTCTCGAATATTATCGTATTGAAAGTGGTCAACGATATATTGAAGATGATGATGCAGGACTTCGTGTCTATCGAATGACTATTCCTCAAATCATTGATAGATTTCGTGATGAACTTACAGATGCAGAAATGAATTATCTTAAAGATATTTATACTGTATCTCCTAAATATGATGCTCCTGATGGCATAGTTCAAATCTTCAATAAAACAGATTTTGCTGAACGTAAAGCTATATTACATACTAACGCAGAAGCACTTCGTAGTGAAGCTCGATTATATGGTAAAGAAATTGATATTTATCATTATGTTTGGAAAACTGAAATTAAACAAGGTATTCTTAAACATCGAGATTTATTAGGAAATATCGTTGAAAGTGTTGTAGACGAAAATTATGAATTTGATACTTCCGCTGGTGATATTGAAATTGAATGGGAATGGATAAATCAAGTTTGGGAAGGTTGGCGTATCGGTGGTTGTCATAGTGGTATTTATATTAAGCCGCGACCTATCGAAGTTCAACGTGAAAGATTTAACAATTATAGTGATTGTAAATTACCTTATAATGGTATTGTAGGTTTACATAAAGATAATCTTCGTAATCCTATTCCTTTCCGTGTTTTACCTTATCTTGCTCTTTATCGTATTTATACTTTACAACAAGAACGTGCAGTAGCTAAGTTTAAGTCTTGGCTATTATTTCCCGAAAGTATTCTCGCTGATAGTAGCGATATGACTACCGAAGAACGTCTTGCTGTTGCAAATAAAGATAGTTTCTTACCGTTTGATGATTCTGATGCACAACCTAATGCTTTACAATCTATTCGAGAAGTAGCTACAAGTGCTATTACGAATTATATTCAAATGCTTGATAATCTTAAACAAGGTTTGAAAGCAGAAGCTTGGGAAGCAGCTAATATGAATAATGCTCGCTTTGGTGATGCTAAAGATTATGCAGGTAAGGCTGTTAATGAATCGAATTATTCTCAAGCAATGACCGGAAGTGTTTGGAGTCTTGAATGTTTTAATCTCTTCCGTGAACGTGATTATGTTGCAAATATTGATTACAGTAAGTTTGCTTGGATTGACGGTAAACGAGGTTCTTATGTAGACCCGACAACTAATAAAGTTGTTGTAGTTGATATTGATGGTTCTTCTGATTTCTCTGGTAATATTGGAATTTATATTCGTAATAATGCCGATGTTCAGAATAAGCTGAATATGATGAAAGAACTTGCTTTTAGCGCAGGTCAGAATGACCAACTGGAAGTTGCTATTGAAGCTATTGAAAATAATAATATTACTTCTATTGCTAAGAATATTAAGAAAGCTATTCAAGCTCGTCGAGATTATGAACTTCAAATGCAACAAGTTCAACAACAAGCTCAAGCAGAAGTTGAACAAATTGTTAGTCAGCGTGAAGCAGCTAAACAAGAATTTGAAGCTCAACAAAATGCTCTTGATAGAGAACATGATGTTAATCTTGAGATTCTTAAACAAGAAGGTGAAAAAGAGATTTGGAATATGCGACTTAAAGTCGATACCAATGGAAATGGTAATATAGATAAAGATGAAGCTATGGCTGCTCAATCTGGTTACACTGCTTCTGATGTTAATAGAATAAAGTTACAAAAAGAGTTAAAGCAATGATGACCGAGAATTATCGACGGCGAGCAAGAGAACCTGCAAGATAATACTACTATAATTATTGATAATATATTATATATAGTATATCTTTGTTCATGTAATAATATTCAACTATAAATAAATACTAATATGGCTGTTGAAAAAGTTGTTATACCTGATGATGAAACTCAGGAGCAAAAACAAGAACGTCTTCGTAAAGAATTAGAAGAACGTAAAGCTAAGGAAGCTAAAGAAGCTCAAGAAGCTGAAGAACGACGTAAAGCTGAAGAGGAAGCTGCTCGTAAGAAAGCTGAAGAAGAAGGTGATAAGGGTGGTTCTACTGGTAATGGCGAAGAAAAAACTGAACCGGAACAAGTAGAAATTGATGGTACTCTTTACACACTTGATGATAACGGAAACGCCGTAGATGATAACGGTGAAATTAAGTTTACAAAAGAACAGATTGATGCAATGTCTGATGAAGGTGCTAATGAATTAGACGGTGATTATATCGAAGCTATTTCAAAAGCCAGTGGCATTGTTATTAAAGATGAGAAAGGTGAACCTGTTAAGTTTGAACCTACGATTGAGGGTTTTGCTAAACGTGAAGCTGCTGTAAAAGCTCTTGGTGAACGAGAGGGTTTTGCAAAAGGTTTTAATGAATTTTTAGCTAACAATCCTGATATTGCAGCTCTTGTTGAATATAAGAGTAAGTTCGGTACAATCGAAGGTTATTCGGCAAATGTAGATTATAGCAAAGTTGAAATCAAAGATGATGATAACTTACTTGCTGATTTAATCTATAAAGCTGAAATTCAAAAAGGTACTTCTCCGGAACGTGCCAAACGAATTGTTGAGTTTGCAAAAGCAAATAATACTCTTAAAGATGATGCAACTGAAAGTCTTAACTGGTTGCGTAAAACTCAAGAGAGTGAGATTAAAGCAATTCGTGAACGTAAGGCCAAAGAAATGCAGGCTGAACTTGAAAAGGAAATTAAATACTTTGGTGTTTCTTATGAAGATGACGGTACTGTCAAAGTTCATAATGCACCGGGTAGTCTTTATGATTTAATTGTTGTTAAAGGTCAGATTGGAGAATACGCTCTTCCGAAAGAAGGTCTGAGAATTAAGACAACTGATGGTGAGAAACTTGTTTCTCGTCAAGAGTTATTTGATTATTTCTCTCGTCCTGTTCAAGAGATTAATGGAATGGTTTATAGTCAAGCACAGATTGATGAAATTAATCGTCTTTCTAATCCTGCTGAATTGGCTATGCGATTTATTATGAATCTTGACGGTGGAGTTGACCAACTGATTAAAGCTGAACTTGCTAAAAAAGAAGTTAAACGTCTTCGTTCATTAGCAAGTAAGACTGGTAAAAACAATGGTAATCCCAGAGTTCAAAAGACTGCAAAGGATGATAAAATTGTTTTACCTATTAAATAAAGCAAATGTTCTTGCCTTATAATAATAACTTAACCAAAAATCTAATTTACAATGCGTGAAATTGGAACTGTAAAATTTGACTCGAATCAATATACAGATGCTAATATGCTTCTGAATTTTGATTTGATTGACCCTGTTAAACTTAATCGTAATCTTACTTATCTTTGGGGTAAGGATAGTGACAAGTATCCTCTTCTTACTCTTACTGAGGGTCAAGGTGCTATTACAACAAAAGTTAAGCTGAATGGTGGTGATACTCAATATACTTGGGAAATTGCTCTTCGTCAGCGTGTTACTTCTCGTCTGAAAAAGCTGGTATCTGATAAAACTGCTATTCAGCCTTACGGAACTGTTGAGGTTGAAATGGAGGATAATTGGTTTATTTATCAGCACACGGCTATTGCTCCTTCGGGTATGCAATGGCGTATTCAGAATGAGGGTATTGCTACTTCGACTGGTGGATATGTTTATCGTTTTACCAATATGTCGGGTGCTCCTATCTCGGCTGATGCTGTTGCAAAAGACTTCATTAGTGGTGCTATTTGGGCATTAGGTGCTTCGACTATTCCGGGTAGTAAGTCTGACGGAAACCGCTCGAATAACCAGTCGTTCAGCAAGGCAACTAACCAGTATGGCTACTACCGTTTCTCGAAAGAGATTGCTGGTAATATGGGTAATAAGGTTGTTAATATTGCCTTTGATACTGAATCTGGTGGTGAGCGTAGTCTGTGGATGCCTTACGAAATGAAGATGTGGGAAATCATGCGACGCGAGATGCTCGAAGAGGACTTGTGGTTCTCGGAGTACAACCGCGATTCGAATGGTATTATCCACTTAAAGGATGAAAAGACTGGTGAGGTAATTCCTCGTGGTGCTGGTGTTCTTGATATTCTCAAAGCCGTTGGTAATTATGAAACGTATTCTGTTCTGACACTTAATCGTTTCGACCGTATCATCACTCGTATCTTTGACAATCGTATTGACTCTACCGTTGAGGAACTTGTTCTTTATTGCGGTAAAGGTTTTGCACGAATGTTCAATGATGCTATCTACTATGATGCTCGTCTTAAGAATTACTTTGTAACTCTTGGTGATAACGAGATTAAGAGCGATGGTGAAATGATGTCTTATGGTAAGTATTTTAACCGTTATAAGATGTTTAATGGTAAGATTCTTACTGTCAAGATGGTTGATATGTTTGACCACGGTATTCGTGCTCGTCGTGACCGTGAAGCCGGTAATATGTATCAAGGTCTGCCTATTACTTCTTATAGTGCTGTATTCCTTGACCATACTATGGGTTCGAATGGTGAGCGTAATATTAAGTTTGTTTGTGAAGAGGGTCGTGAGTATAAAGTAGGTGTCTATAAAGGTATGGCTGAACTGCCTGCTTCGTGGGGACTTGCAAGTGGTACTCAACTGTCGGATACGAAGGATATTGCTTCTTATGAAGTTCTTGGTTCGCAGGGTATCAATATTGATAAGCCTACTACTTCGTTCTGGCTTGATTTATCTCTAAACTAAACACCCAATTTGAGTAGTAATAATCGAAAGGTTATTACTACTCATTAACATATAAAAGATTGAATAACTTAAAATGTTAAAAATATGATTAAAGTTAATCGTTCAGTTCGTATTGAATGGAGGAACAATCCTTCTTCTTTTGAACTTCGGAATAAAGATGCTTTCAAAACTGATTTTCTTCGTCTTGGTTCTGCTATTCGTCCTGTTAATGAATTGCTGAGCCGTAGTGAGGAAATGCGAGTTCTTCTTCCTACTGTTGTTGGTGTATCTCCTATTGATAGTTCTTGGCAAGAACGAATCACTACATACTTAAATGATTTTCTTCTTGAGATTCCTGTTCATGGCTTAGAGTTCGATACTTCTTACGTTTTAGATTTAGGTAATCCTGCTCTGAAAAGTAATATCGACGAACTTATTGGTAAACTTAAAAAAGCTGATAAGATTAAGAATGAAACTGGTTCAGAACTTGAAGCTATTGTTCTGAAACGGATTAAGGAACTTGATGAAACGGAACTTTATAAGTATGTTACTTTTGTTAATATTCCCGATTATATTAGTTGGAGATATTGCCTTTTAAGTAGCAAAGTTGCTAATAAGGTTGAAGACATTAATAAGAGCATCAATATTCAATTTTATCTTACTTCGGATAGTGAGCGTAAAGCACTCAAAGCTGCTCGGACGAAACTTCGCACTGATGCTCTCAAGAAATATACAGAACTTATTAATAATCCGAATAGCGCACTTATCGACAATGTTGTTGTATCGACAGGTAGCGTAGGCGATTATTCGGAATTTATGGCAATGACTGCCGATGATAAGCAATCTGTTCTTCTTGAACTTATTGACAGTGACCCACAGAAGTTTATTAGTATTGTTGATGATAAACATCTGGAGATGAAAGCTAAGATTACTATTTATCTTTGGATGAATATTATTCGACAACTTCCAAATAGTTCTATCATTGTCGATGCTTCTAATCCGGAAAATGTTATTGGTAATAATATTAATGATGCTATCTCGTATTTCTCGAATGATAACAACAAAGGTATTGTTGCCGAGTGGAACGCGAAGTATCGTAGTTTGAAAGGTTAGTCATGTATGAAACGGTAAAAGAGTTACACATCGAAATAGAGCAACGAATACAGCAGATAACATCTAATAGACATCGGAGTATTGCTCCTCAATTTATTGATATGATGCTGAATCGAACTGCCGTTAAATATATACAAACTAAATCAAATAGGAAAACTAATTATAAAGGCGAAGGTCTTGAAGATAGTAAAAAACGTGTAGATGATATTCAATCATTAAAACGTGAAACACCGTGGCTTAAACTTAAACGTAATAAGCAAGATACGGATTATCCAAATAGAGCTTTCGTTATTCTTCCGGGTGATTATCTAAAACTTATTTCTTCTACTTCTCGATTAACTTATGGTAAAGCTCGACTTGTTGAGAATTTACATGAAGTTTATCCTGATGATAAAGTTAAGAATTTGTATTATCATCTAATAGATTTGTCTAAAATCGCCTTAACTGGTGATGAATTTAATGGACAAATTATTGTTAATGGGAATGAGATTGATATTTCAGATATTCTTTCTCTTTATGATAGTGATTCAGATAAGATTGATTTGTATGAAATTGCAGGTTTAACTTGTGATAGATTACGTCAAACTCTTTCTAATGAATATAATGTTTATTGGGAGAATCTAATTGGTCGTTATTATAAAGATTGTATTATTATTACTTCTAATGCAAAAGATGAAATTGCATTGAAAGTTAATAATACAGACATTCCTGTTATTACTTACAATACTACTTATGATGAGTTCGTAAATGTAGGAAATAAGTTTTCTGAAAATGATTTAATTGCTACCGAAAATATTCGAGCTACTCTAAATAACTTCTATGGTAATAAAAATAGACATCTTAATCCAATAAGTGAACTTGTTGATGATAGGTTGTTTGTTTATTACGGTAATGATTTTTGTGTTGATGCGGTTAAGATTTCATATATTAAGAAACCACGTCTTTTTAATATTGATATTAACCAAATGTCAGATATGGAAGTTACACCTGATTTCATAGATAGTGTAGTTAGCGATATTCTTCTTGTTCTTAAAGATGACAGTTTTAGTGCTGTTAAACAACAATCAAATTTAGAATAGAAAATGAAAAGTGTAATTGTCGCAAATGATTTTCTGACAACACTTGCTAATAATGATGTTAGCAAGCTGACTCGCGGACAAGCTGTTCTTCTTAATTCGGCTGGTAAAGTCGTTGCAGCTGCTTCGGATGTCAAGGATGACGAAATGTTGCAGTTTGTTCTTGGTCTTGGTGATGGCAAGGTTAAGCGCGGCGTTTGGATTAATCCTAAGTGGTCGAAGCAACATAAGGAAAAGTATCTTGCTCCTGCTGGTAAAACGTATAAGTTTACGAATCTCGTAGCTAATCGTGGTATTGGTTATCAAGGTTTCGATGCTGAGGTTATTATCTCGTGCAAGCCTATTAATTCGTTTGGTGGTTATCCTCTGGAAGTTTATAATGCCAGCGTAACTATTAATGGAATTGACGAAGCAAGTTCTGATATTATTGCTCGTCTGAAAGTTGAGGTTGAAAAGACTTTAACTAAGATTAATGCTCGTTTTGGTGCTGATAGCATTACGATTGATGATTTTACCGAAGCAAGTGTTACGTTTACTGGTGCCGCAGGTTTTGAGTATTATGTGACGTTTGATGGTATTCTTCGTGCTACGCTTGAAGAGGGTACTGAGAATCAAACTCCTGTTGGTACTTATGACCAAGTTGCTAAACTTGAGAAAGAAGCAGATGTTGCCGGCGTAGGTTATAATCCTAATTTCAAGGAATATGACCGTGTTTATGGTGATATTTTTACAGCTACCGAGGGTGTTATGTATGACACTTATGTAATTACTTCTCGTGCTGATTTCACACATCCATTTAATTTACATACAGAGGGTTTACAGGTTACTCAATTTATTGCTATTGACAATACTAAAACTTCTGCAATTACTGCACTTGAAGGGGTATTGGCACTCATTAAGTAAGAAATTGATTTGTTAAAAATGTAACCACAAGGATAACTCCTAATGCTATTAATTGTGGTGTTAGGAGTTATTCTCTTAATGATGCTAATGTTATGTGACAAATGGGCGTGCAACCTCCTGCCCCACCGGGGAGCGAGGCCGCAGGCCGAGCCATACAAGTTGCACCATTATTATTATTAATCGTCATATAACAATAAATACGATTAGTATTATGATAAAGAGAATATGGAATAAAATAATTACTTTTTTAAGTGGTTATTATTCAGAACATAAAGACGATATTATTATTGGTTTCGTCATTGCTACTGTCGTAGGTATTTTATTTAAGGCTACTGTTGCTACTTGGTTTATGAGTTTATGGATTACATTAGCTTATCAAATCATTACTTGTGGTATTCAAGCTGCAAGAAAGAAAGCAATAACTGGTCTTAAAATTCATCCTATTATTATTAACTTTGTAGTTGGAGTATTTATTTCGTTATTGTTCTTGGTATGGCAGTAATTAATCTTCGAAATGTTGTAGCGCTCGGTGTACTTGAAGATGGTGTATATCCGAGTGTTTATAATGGCCAAACCGGAGAATATATTGGTACAATAGATGGTGAAGGTGCTGGTGTTAAAACAGTTCCTACATTATATATGTACTATCGAAAGAACGGCCACCTATATTTATATAGGACAAAGGAGAGGATTGAAATAGACTTAACTAATGTAACTGCTTACGATAATAGTGCTCTATTTAAGCTAACTGAAAAATCTGATATTAGTTCTGCAAAGATTACCGAGTTTGAATCTCGAAATATTGATGTAGGACATTATGAATATAAAGTTCCGTGGGTTAAATCAACTCAACAATATCTTTATATACTTGTACCGATTGTTCGTTCTATACATACAATTACAGTACAAGGTATCATAAGTAATCAGATATTTACTCTTACTGGTATTTATGTTCATGAAGGTAAATCTTGGTGGATTTATCGGACGAATGTAAAGACCAATTTTGATTTTAATGATGCTGTTAATGAGATTCTTGATGTTCAAGTATATGTTCGTGAGCTTACAGCTGAGGACTTAAATCCTGTTGAACAACTTACAAAACTTTTATTTGAACATATTAATAATAAGTTTAATCCTCATGAGGTAACAAAAGAACAAGTTGGTCTTGGCAATGTTGATAACACTGCCGATATGGATAAACCTGTATCTCGACCTCAAAAAGAGTACATTGATGCTCTTGAAAATAGGGTTAAAGGTTGGTTCAAACAGTTGAATGTTTGGATTAACAATCATGTTACAGAAGTTAATAAAAAGTTTCAAGATGTTTGGGCTGCTATAAACAAGAAACTTGATAAAGAAGATTACGAGAATGACAAAGATAATTTCAATGCTCATATTCGTAATTATGATAATCCTCATAGAGTTACTGCCGCACAAGTTGGTTTACCAACAGCCGCAAGTGATATTGAGAAATTAAAACAAAAAGCTCAAGAACTTCAAGGTTTGCTTATTAATAAGCAAGATAAAACTTCTGAAGAACTTGTTACTGATAACAAACGTATTGTAGATGCTATTAATGAGATTTATGGTATTGTTGTAGAACATAATAATCATGTTCGTAGCAACAGTATTAATCAAATTGAAGTTACAAGCGAAATTCCTACTACGTTTGAAGATGGTACACTTTGGATTCGTATTCCTCGAAATGAAGAAGATTATATAACAATTAAGATTGAAGCTGTTCCGGTTGATTCTACTATACGAATGATTAATTCGGAAGGTAAAGAATCGGCAGGTGTTGGCAGTGCAAGTCTTGAATGTTTAATTCAAAGTCGTTTACATTATATTGTAGAAAAAGAGAATTACATTACAAAAGATGTTTATGTCGATGTAGGTGTTGAAGATACGACAATTAATGTTGTTCTTACACCTAAGACTAAAAAGACATTAACTGTAAATGCAACTCCTGATAATGCTTTAATTATATTTACTGATAAATCTTCTAATGTAATTATTGCTCAAGGTACTGGTACTCTTACATATGAAACTTATGACCCGCGTGATATTTTAATTCAAGTTGGTGCAAGTGGATATGAAACTTACGAAGAGCGTATTACATTAGATGAGAATATAATTCGTGATATTACTCTTACAGCTTTACCAGTTGAACAAGGTGCTGTAAGTCTTACGGTGGTCGATAGCGAAACAAAGGCCAAAATAGCCGCATACGTCTATGATAAGGACACGGGTGGTATATTAGGTCAAGTAACAAAAGATACGCCGCTACAACTCACCGGAGATGTCAATACGAGCCGAATTTTAAGGTTTGTTTCGTCGGGTTATATAGAGGTTGAACAACTGGTAACTTATGCAATTCCTACCGCAGAAGTTACTGTTGAAATGGATAAAGTTCCAGTTCAATCTGGTACTATCTATGCAACTGCTGTAAATACTGAATCTACTGCTTTAGACGGTGTTACGTTTGAGTATAAATTCAGTACTGAAAGTGATTGGAAACCTCTCAATAATGATGAATTGACTGCTGGTAAATCTGAGGCTATTACAGCTCCAGTTGGAACAAGTGTTGATTTCCGAGCTTCTAAAACTGGTTATATAACTAACACTGGAACTGGTACGATTAATTCTACTGGTGAACATAGTGTTACTATTGTACTTGAAGAGTTACCGCCTGAACCCGAAGAGGTTTCTGTAACCATCAAGGCTTATGAAATTTATGATAGTAATAAACTTTATTTAGCTGCTGATATTAAAGAAATATCAAGTACTGGAACTACTGTTGGTACAACCAGACCTGATGAACCTTTGGTAATCACAAAGAATAAAAATAGTGTTATAACTTATTATGCTTTACCGTTATCTTCTGATTGGTATAATATTGGTAGTGAAGAAGTAGTATTTGATACTGATAAAACAGTTGAGATATTATGTCTTCGTAATAATAACGGCCTTATTAAAGTTCGTACACGGGATGCTTTAACTGGTTGCATGATTAGTAATACCATTTATGATGAAACTGGTAAAAAGATAGGTAACTGTGATTCATCAGAAGATGGTTATGTTAGTGAAGCTAATCCGATTGGTTTCGAACGTAATTATAAGACTTTAGGCGATACTCGTTATGAAGCTACTGAACCTGCATTGTTTATTGCAGCTAAACCTTCTGAAGCTGTTGTCAATTATATTGATTTACATCCGAAAGAAGGTCAAGATTATATAGCTCTTAAATTTGTAGATTCTGTTACTAAAGCTCCTATTACCACAGGTATTAGTTGTTGGTTTAGTTCTTCTGTTAAAACTATCGTTACTGATTATCAAGGTATAGCTCATATTAGTGGTACTTATGATTCAAAGGTTGTAATTTTGGTTAGACGTGATGGCTACACTGAATATAATCAAAGTTATGATAATCTTGCAAATCATAGTGTTACAACTATTGAATTAGTACCTGAACCAGTATTTGAAAATGATGGTATTGACTATATGCAAATAGAAGGTAATGGTATTGAACATCCTATATTTAGGGTTGGTAATGTCGAATCTAATTAACGGTTTAATGATATGAAAGAATCAGTAATTCGCAAAGTATTTTGTGCCTTAAACTGGCCTCCGAAAACTGGTGCTTTTCAGAAGTTAATTACTTTTGTAGTTGAAGGTTTAGCCACTAAGGCTGAATCTTCAACTGTTCAAGAATTACAAACAAAAGTAGAAACTCTTGAAGGTACTGTTAATACATTACAAGAAACTGTTACTACTTTAAGTGGTAAAGTAAGTACATTAGAGAGTAATTATACTTCTTTGGAAAGTCGTGTGATTGCTCTTGAAACACCACAAAGTTAATAAAATTCTACAACTATGGCACAACTTAATCTTCTTGAACGAGCTACGGAAGCTGTCGTAATGCTTAATGGTAATCGTCGGCAGGTTCTTGATATGTGGCTTAATGGTAAAAAAGTTTGGCCAATAGATGAACCTGTTGTAGAATTAGCTGTTGATAAAACTCTTGTTATTCTAAATAAAGATAATAATTATCATGATACCATAACTGTTTTCGCAAGTGATACAGCTGAATGGGAATTTGGTAATTAGTTTGTTATTATAGTTAATCAACCAAAAAAAAAACAATGGCAACTATTCCGAGTTATTTATTATGGGTTCCTAAAAGTGGTACTGGAAATGCACAGATTAAGATTAATTCTGCGAATCCTTATACTGGTCGTACAGATAGAAGCACTGCAATTTCCGGTAAGATTGTCGGAAAGACTAACACAGTTAAAGTCATAGTTACTGAAAAGGCTGCTGACGAATTTATCACTCCCAATGGTTTAACTATTAATGTTGCTAAAGGTGGTGAAACAATTCATGTAACTGGTAAGTCTAACTCGAAACTTCTTACGTTTACATGGAAAACTAACTTCGGTATTACAAATGTAAAATTATTTAAGGTTAATAGTAGTACAACAGCTACATCTGGTACTGCTATTGCTGGTGACCCCGGTGCTACTGGAGAATATACTTATGATGTTATTCTTGTTGTACCGAAGAATGAAACTATCACAGCTCGTTCTGCAACTCTTGAAATCAAGGGTGAGGGTTCGACTGTTGTTAAAACTATTACTATTACTCAGGCTCTTGGTGACAGCTATCTGTATCTCAATTCGCAGGGTACAACTACTGCAACTGTTACTATTCCGAAGGGTGGTGGTGAGCAGACTCTGAAGATTCTGTCGAATGACGAATGGACGTTCGAACCTGCTGAATAAATTAATTAATCATTTATGAGTGTTATCACTAATAAATGGAATGACGGGAGTGGAGATTCAATTAATATTGAATCTCCCTCTTTTCAAGGAAATCAGACTGTTAAAATTTCATCACCTGTTCAAAAAGGTACTTCTAAGAGAAGTATGCAGTTTATTGGAAAGTGTAAAAAAGATTCCAGTAAACAAGTTATTCTTACTATTGAACAAGAAGCATCTACTTATACATATGATTTAACATTAAATAGTGATAATACTGAAATTGCCGCAAAAGGTGGAACTACAACTATTACAGCAAGTTGTACGAGAACTAAAATTCCTGTTTATACATCTGGTTCTATTGGAACAGCTATTACTGAATCTGCAACTCCTACATTAGCTTTAACAACTAATCCGGGAGGTTTTATATTAAATGGTAATAAATTAACAGCAGCTAATAATCCTATTGGAGCAAAAACTGCTACTGTAACTGCAAGTTATTCTGATGCTACTTCTAAGTCAGTTAGTGTTACACAAGCAGCTGGCCCGGATGGTATTGGGTATATGCAGATACAAGGTGATGGAACAAGTCATCCTATTTTTAGAGTAGGTGGTAATACAAGAAGTGTTGAACCTATGTCTATTAATGAAACCTCTGAAACTGCATCTGATGAAGATGTTAGTATATTTGCAAGTATTAAGAAATTTCTAACTAAATTTGTTTAAATTATGGCTAAAATAAATAAAGCAGCTCTCAAAGCATATTTTTAAACTGGGAAAATTCCTACACAAGCTCAATTCGGTAATCTTATAGATTCTATATTTAATATTATTGATTCTCCTGATGGTAGTTTGAATATAAATAGTGATGAAAATAACATTAAACTTTCTATAAAGAATTATAGAAGTTTACATGGTGTATATATGTCTCAATTATCTGTTAGTCTTCATTTATTTTTTAATAATGATATTAAAAATGGTACAAAACCAGTTCCAGTATTTATCATATTTAGTAGTGTAAATAATTTAACTAATTCTGCAAATGCTAATATTGAGTATGCTGTTCCGAATGTCACCTTACTTAAAAGTATGACAGATGATAATTTGGATTATCTCACTGCAAGTTTGGAGGTTATCATTCGAAGATTTACTGAGCTTAAGATTACATATTATAATTTAGTACCTAAAGAAGAAAAAGTAAAGAAACCTTCCATTGTAACAATTATGTATACTGATATTTATAATACCCGTTATGTATATAATTGCATTATGGGTATGGGGAATATTGATTATACAGTACCAATTTGTATTCATAGTCTTATTAAATTACACGATGTTGAAGATAATAATTATTCAGGTGCTATGTCTATTTTACAAAGAACTGTTTATAATCATATGACAGTAGACTCTGAATGGGAAAAGATAATGGAGTTACAAGGTTATGAAGATGGTTTAGTTATTGATAATAGCGGAGTTGCTGAAAATTTTATGAATACTATACATGCTAATTGTTATAGACAAATTCAATTAAAATAAAATTATGATTAAAGTCTATTGTAAATTCCTACCGTTCAAAGGATATTTATGTATGACGATATTATGGTGGTTAATCATACGAACTGAATATAAAGATAAAATTACTGAAACTGTTGAACGACATGAAACTATTCATAGTTATCAGCAAATTACTCTTTTTGCTACAAGTTTTTTGGTTAGTATCATATTAAGTCTTACTACAAATGTTTCTTGGTGGTGGTTAATTGGTACTGCAATATTTCCTTTATTAGCTTATGTTGTTAGTTGGATAATTGAAATTATATTACCTCCTTATAACCGAGCTTATAAAGATATTTGTTTTGAAGGTGAAGCAAGAAGTTTAGAATTTGATAAAGATTTTAGAAAGAAATTGTTTCCTTTTAGTTTCTTAAAATATATTCCAAATAAGAAATATGGTGGTCGTTGATTTAATAGATTCGTAAATGGAACAACTCGTAGGACATTTCGTTGAGTTATTCAGTACTCATTTCGATTTATCGTTTATGCTTTGTGTGAATGTTTTAACATACATATTTATTAAAGCAATAGATGATATTAATGGTGATAAATCTGTTGGTACATGGACTAAACGATTGGTTATGTTAATTAGTTGTTTTGCTATTGCCGCAGGATATGTAGCAGGTGGATATGAGAATACTACAATTCTTATTAATTCTGCTATTCTTGCACCAGTTGCTTGGAGTTGGATATTCAAACCGATTTTAAAAAAGATTGGTGCTGATTATAAACAAAATCATTAATTAATTAAGATGATTACTACTATGGCATGTGGTGGAAAGAAAGGTGGTAAAAAGACCACTGGTAAGAAAGTAAAGAAATAAATTGTTAGTAATATAACAATTTATATTGTTAAAGATTGAATTGAAATGGTGAGAGGTGTTACTAATGTAGCACCTCTTTTTTATAGTGAATATGGTGGGAAATCGACTATTTTAACGTATATTTGTTAGTAGCCCAATATAATATACCTATTAATATTAATCCTCTTATACGCCTATCTATGTTCGATTATACAGCTATTATAGTAGCTATAATAACATCCATAAGTACGATTGCTGGTATTTATCTAAAAGAATGGTTATTTCCTAAACGTAAAGAACAAAAACTTACTATTGAAAAAAGTAATTGTTATATAGAACTTGATAAGATATGTGCTTCTATTCGAGATACTATTCACGCTAATGCTGTTTATATTGCTCATTTTCATAATGGCGGTCATTTCATTAATGGTGTAGAAATGGATAAATACACTGTTGTTGGTGAAGATTATGATTGTTGTATAGTATCTTATAAGAAATCTTTTAAGGATATTCTTGTTAATAATTTTCCTTATTTATTTCATAATCTTCTTGTTAGAAATCGTCATTATTGTAATGATGTTAGTAAATATAAGTTTCAAGATAGATGTTATAAAGATGAACTTGAAAGTAGAGGTATGAAGTCTGCTTATACTTTTCTTATTAAAGACCCTATTAAAGAAACACCTATTGGTTTTATTTCTCTTGAATATAATATCGTAGAAGGATTTAATCCTGATGATGAAAAATATATTTGGAAAAAACAAAATACTATTGCTAATCTTTTGAATCTAAATAAGTAAGATATGGGAACACTTAATCAATATGCAGCTCGTATTGCAAACATGGTTAATCAACCTAATAATCACGAACTTAAAGAACGTGTTAAGGATATGATTAAAACTATGTTTGCAAATCGTATCCGACAAAGCGTTGAGAAAAATGGAATAGATGATATTCTTAAACTTACTTTTATTGCTCCTGTTGAAGAGTTGAAATATAGTGATATTCTTCCTACTGAATATCGAGTTGCTAATAAAATTAGATTGTTAGGAACAAAGTACAAAGTTCCTACACCAGTGCGCATACAAAGTGATGCGCCTTTTGCGTTTGTAGGTGATACTGTTGGTAATGGATATATGTATGAAAGTTCTATTACATCTCTTAAACTACGTCAAAGTGGGCGTCCAACCCGCTCTCCCACCGGGTATCCACGAGCTTATATTATATTAAACGGTCATATAATTATTGCTGAAAAAGTTGGTACAAAAGATATTGATGATAGACGACCAATTAATGAAGTAATGATTACAGGTATATTTGAAAATCCTGATGAAGTTCTTTCGTTCTTTAAGAATGAAGATGGTCAAGATATTGAATTACCTTTACCTAATGATATGCTTGAAAGTATAATTCAAGAAATACTTAAAACTGAATTTGGTATTTATCCTCAAGATTTGGATATTAAAACGAATAATAATAATCCTACTATTGCTCAACGTGGTAATGGTCAAGATTAATATCATGCTTCTATCATTATGGTTGATAACGAATATTATTGGAGAGATTTCGTTAAAGAAGTTCAAATACAACTTAATTCTTTAATTAAACAATTACATCTTGCTTATGAACGACGCAATGATTGTATTTATAATATCAAAGATAATCTTGCTAAATATCAAGAAGCCGGTGTTGATGTTTCAGTAGTATTCGATATTGATAATCGTAGTAAGATTTATTTTAATAAGAAACAAGATGCTTTACTTGGTACTAAACTAATGAGTTATATTCGTAGTTATAATTACTTAGTTTATGAACGTCTTGATAAACTTGATGATGATATAGAAACTCTTGCTGCTCTTAAAGAATTACCTTCTGAAATGTATACTTATATGCAAGATGAAGTTAATAATGAGATAGCTAATTTATTATGTAAAGGTAACAATTATTCTTTTGGTAGTTCCGTAGGTTACGTTTATGTTTACTATAAAAAGACAATGCCAGGAGATGTATGTAGTGTTGTCGATTGGGGTGCTACAAAAGACTTAAAAAAGAAATTATTAGAACAAGGTATTAATATACGAACTGCTAATAATCCAAATGGTATTCCTTATTTCATATATTATGATTATGACTGGTGTATAAAAGCTGTATATCATAAAGTCAAAGGTCGAATACCACAAAGTGTCTATTATAAATTCAAATTTGGTCATACAAGTAGTGCTTATGAAAATGGTGAAAAAACTATCGATAGAACACCTTTTGCAATGAAAGGTAAAACTGTTGATGAAATTGCAACAAATCGAAGACTTAATTGTTTCAATAAAATTCTTGCAATTTGTTTTAATCATCCTGACGAAGCTATTAAACTATATCGAAATAATCTTCCTAAACAAAATAATGCTTTATGATTGATAATAATATATTTATTAGTAGTGCTACATTAATTCCAGATATGTATAACGATTATAATATACAAAGTGATGACTTTGTAAGTCGTTTTCCTATTTGGGTTGCAAATGCTTTGGAAGAACTCAAATTCATTCAAGCTTATGTTGATATAGAAAAAGATATTGAATTTGATGACCATCGTTGTCAATTACCGTGGGATTTCCGTGGTGTAGTTGATGTCATTATAAATAACAAAAAAGCTGTTCTTAAAAATTTAGCTGAATTTAATAAAGATACTATTACTGAAAAAGTAACAACTGTTCCGACATATACTCCTTATCCCGGTATTCCAAATGCTGATATAACAAGTCCCGGTGATAAAAACGATAGTTTTAATCATGCTCCTGTTGATAAAGAGCAACCTTATTATTATATTAGTAATAACTGGATTCATACTAACGTTGATTATGGAACTATTCATTTAAGATATAGAGCTTTACCTGTTGTTTATAATAGTATTATAAATATGGATGTTCCTCTTATTTATAATAATGGCCTTCTTAAAAAATATCTTAAACTTTATGTTCTCAAACAAATGTTATTAAGAGGTTATAAACATCCGGTTATAAGTCTTACAGCAAACAGTCCTTATACAAATCCTGCAATAGAACTCGATAGAATGAGAATACAAGTTCGAGTTTCTTGTAATAAATTTAGTAACGACCGTCGAAAGAATATTGCTACTATTCTTCGTACATTAGAATAATAGAAATTATGAAAGTTTTAGGTCTTGATTTAGATAATTCACCTCATATTGCACAAGATAAATCTTTACGATATGCTAAAAATATAACTATTGATAATAAAGGTCAAAGTTATTTTAATGAAAGAGGATTCGATTTCATAGGTGAATTAGATGATATTCTTGAAAATCATCCGACAAATCGGCATATCATTCCTTATATTTATAGTGATGCCGATAATCACAAATATAATATTATAGGTACAATTCCAACTAATGTTGGTGTTGTACTTTTTTGCGTTGTAGAACACTGGAATAATGCAGATAAATCTGATTTACAAACTAACGACGCTATTATATATCTTAATCTTGATGATAATAACCCAACTGTAAAACGTTGTTTGTATAGTACATCGGGTGCATTTGGATTCAGTATTGATAGACCAATTCATGGAGATTATATATATAATTATAAAGAAAATTTGATTGTTACATTTACTGAGGGAACTGATGAATCAGCAAATGAAACAAGAATTATTAATATGACTGACCCGTTTTATGATGGTAACAATGGAGATGATACTGCGATAGGATATGACATCACTGTTGATGAAGTTGATTCGTTTAATCTTATTCCAAATGTTACTTATCCTGAACTTCAATTAGAAGTTAAAGACGGTGGTAATCTTAAAACTGGTGCTTATCAAATAGCAATCAAATATCGTCTTGATGATGGTACTTATACAAACTATTCTCCTTTGAGTACATCACTTATTGTTTGTGGTAATTATGAAGAAGATTATGCGTTAGGTATCGAAATCAATAAGAATATTACTATTAGTTTTAGAAATAGTGGTATTAAATATAAACATTGTAGATTTGCTATTGTTTATATTACTGACGAAGCTCAATTATCATATGAAACTAATGATATTTCAATTAATGGTGTAAGTACTACTCATATTGTAAGTGATGTTTCATATTTATCTACTATAAGTCTTGATGATATTTTTATTAAAAATATATCATATATTCGAGATAATACTCTTGTTAATTTCAATAATAGACTTATTCGAGGTAATGTAAAAACTCTTGATTATAGTAAACTTGATAGTGAACTTAAAGAGTTTACAGAGAACAATCTTGATGTTCAATTAAGTTGGAATCCAAGTTCTTCTTATATTAATAGTACTCGACGTTATTTTAAGAGTGGTGAAGTTTATGTTCTTTATGCTGGATATTATGATTATAAAGGTGACCTTGTAAATATACATCATATTCCTTGGAAAGCTAACAATTATGATGTTGAAGCTTATCCTGTAGGTTCTACTAATCAAAATGCTCATAAAATTCCTTATAAATCTGAAAGTATTAGTAAGATTATAAGTCCGAGTTGGAAGAGTTTACCTGATATTGATGCTGCTGAACAAGTAGATGAAATTGCTAAAACTGGTGTTGGTAGTGAAAAACCTACAATAGCTCGTAATCGTTATTTTACTTTATACGGAGTTTCGACTGGACATACAACAGTTAAAGCAAAAGGTCGTTCTTTAACAAAAGGTAAACTGAAATTACCAAGTCTTCCATTACCGTATACAACTGAAGATTCTGAAGGTGGAGTTAATCCTTCTGATTATCAAGTTGTAGTATTGGAGATAACAAGTGAGAGTACATCAAGTCAATTAATTGGTGTTGAATGTAGTCCTACATTTGGTGGAGATAGTTTAATACCTGCTGGTATAAATTTAACTACAAAAGTTTATGATGCTACATCGGTAGTTAAACAAATTGATTCAGAAGAATCTGAAGTTGAAACTGGATATTATGAAATTTCTGAATCTAATCTTTTAGCATCGGATAGTAAATCCGTATTTATTGGTAGTACAGTTAATACTAAAACTAATTTTGTAATTAATCTTGATGCAAAAGAAACTAAATATATTTTAATTGAAGCTCGATTAAGTGATAAAGTTAATGGTTCAACTGCTCCGACATTTAATTGGTTAACTCAATTATATTCTACTTCTTCTGAATGGAATCCTACTTATACATTAAGTCCTAATATCAATATCAAAGCTAATCTTGCTGGTAAAACAGACTTAATGAATAAATATATTAGTTCAATAGTTTATTTCTTTGTTGAACATAATATTAATAACTCTAGAATTGTTACACAAGGTTTTGCAATGCGAGATACTGAAACTAACAATTTCGGTAAAAATCAAACTTATAAAAATCCTTTTGGTGGAGATAACGCAAGATTTTATACATTTGAATATCTCTATAATAAGATAAATAGTATTCGAGGTAAACTCAAACCTTTATACTTTGAAACTGATGTTCTTAAATTTATTAAAAATGAAGAACTCGATGCTGATATAAAAGTATTTCCAGCTAAATGGAAAGGTGAAGACTTTGATGGATTTGATACAAATCCTAATGAATCCGGAACTCGATTCTTAGATGCTGACATTAATAGTCTTACCATTGATACTTCTCGTGCAACCAAAGACGTTTCACTTGAATATATCAATGCTAATATTAGTTCTCAAAACAATATTGCTGGCGACAGTTATTATCGTATCGAAAAAGGTTTTGATGGATTTAATAAAGGTACAGATAATGAGGAATGGGCAAGAGGCTATATTGCCGATTTAATTAATAATTCTGAAACACTTTATTCTGATGTAAATAATCAGAAACTTCAAATTGCATCTAATGTAATTAATATTAAAGGTTCTTCTGAAGTAATAACTTCTTTAGTTGGTGATACATTTATTGGATATATAACACTTCGAGCTACTGCTCCATCGTCTGACTATCGTTATGGTGATGCTCAAGCAAAAGAATTAGACAGTAATGCTACTGTTTATCGTTGGATATTTACAGTTCCGCTTGAAAGTAAGTTTAATATTCTTGCTCGATTCAGTGTTAATAACGTGGATAAGTCTTTCAAATATCACGATAAACGTGGTAATGAATTACGCGAATTTTATCAATTAAGTTATCAAGTTGATAATTTCATAAATAGTAGTGTTGGTAAAGGTTATTCTCCTGTTTATAATGAGAATGGTATTGAAACATTTACTTATTTCGAAGAAATTCCCGGAACTCAAGACCATCCTTATCGTATAATTCGTAGTCAATTACAAAGTGCTGAAAATGCTAATCTTAATTGGCGATTATTTAGAAGTGATGATTATAAAGATATGCCTTTTAATCGAGGTGAAATTATTGCATTAAAAACTGACAATAAAAATCTTTATATTCAACAGACATACGGTCTACACTTATTACAACTTCGTGATACACTTTCTAATACTGATGAAGGTACTTCGTATTTAGGTACAGCTGATATATTTAATATGGAACCTCAAGAGGTTACATATAGTCCCAGTGGTTATATAGGTTGTCAAAGTTATTTTGATACTCACGTTAATGTTATTGGTTATTTTGTTATTGATGCAGTTCATAGACGTATCTTCAATATCAATGGAGATAAAGTAAGTAATATGACTGCTCTTAATGCTCTTAAATGGTTTGACGGTAATCTTGCAAAAGATGTAATTAATCCGTTTAAGAATAATGGTAGAATTTGGGCATTTAATGAAGATACTAATATCTTATATTTAGTCCAAAATGTTGATAATAAACAATTCACAATTAGTTTTAGTCCTATTGCTAATGCTTGGATTTCATTCCATGACTATAATCCTATTGTAGGTATTACCAATCGAAATGGATTATTCTGGTTTGATAAACATGGCATTTATGCAATATCTAAAAATAATTATGGTCGATTCTTAAAAGATGATAATAATAATCAACTTGTTAAAGAATCATATATTAAATTTATTCTTAACGACAATAGTAATTATAATAAATTATTAAATAATATTGCTTGGAAAGACAGAGTTGATATTGTTAATAATCTGTTACCTACTATTAATGAATTTGAGAAAACTATTAATGCTATATTGGTTCATAATGATGACCAATGTACTGGTTATAAACTTGTTAAATTTAATGATATTTGGTATAATGGTACAACTGGTGTTAATAAAGTAAATCTTTGGAGATTTAATAATGTTAATGATATACACAAACAAATACCTTTTATGATTACTGATTTAGTTGTAGATGAATCTGCATTAAAACGTAAAGCTAAATGGTATGATGTTAATAAGTTTATTTGTCAATATGTTTATTGCATAATGAAGTTTAATAATAGTGATAATAACAGACTTTGGGAACTTATTGATGTTAATCCTGAATGGATTCTTGATAATCGTAATAATCAAAGGTAATTTGTAACAACTTGTGCGGCTCGGCCTTCGGCCTCGCTCCCCGGTGGGGCAGGAGGTTGCACGCCCACTTGTCGTGTTACTCAAACTTTTAATGGTATGTCTAATCGTAAAATTAATCCTGATAGTCTTCGTCAAGTTACTCGTTATATTAATGAGTATTCTCAACATATTTGGGATAACGAATTGACTGGTGATAAAGAATTTGTTCGTGTTAAAGAAAATAATAAACTTAAAACTGTTCGTTCACGTTCAAAAGATGGTAAATATTATTATCCTTATCCCTCGTATGAAGGTGGTGCTAAAACTATTGGTCCCGGTTTTAAGTTAAATGATACTTCTGATTTTACTAAATTTGTTAAAGCAAAAGGTAAAGCAACAAGAAAACAAATTGATGCTGAATTAAATCGTCGTATGGCAAAAGCCTACAATGATGTTCGTGATATTTATTCTGAGAAATATGGTATTGATGATTTCAATACCTTACCTCAACCTATTGTTAATCTTATGTCTAATCTTGCATATCGAGTAGGTCGAACTGGTTTTAGACAATATAAGAAATTGTTAAAAGGTGCTAATGAACGTAATACAGATAGTATTATTAAAGAATATACTACTGGTAATAAAAGAAGAGATAAATCTGAATTAGAAACATTTAAAACTAATAGTTCTAATGATTATGATATGATTAGAAATAAATTATTTTCTAATTTTAATACTGATGATAATCCTGATAACTATGTTGAAGATATGAGTAAAACTAATCGTAAAAAATATAATTTCGGTGGTATTCGTTCTACACATGACGCTACCGCTGATTATTTAGGAATGGCTCGTAATTCCGGTAATAGTTTTTTCGGTAATGGCATGATTGATTTATTATATCATGGCGGAAAGAATGATGATACTGGAATCCCAGTTAAGAACTATGTAGATAAGTTGATTGCTAATGATAAACTTATTTATGCAAATATGCAGAACAAAATCAATAATGAAGTTTTAACTTCTCGTGGTATTACTGCTAAATTCGGTGGACTTGTTGGAACTCCTCGTAGGAAATTTTATTGGGGTGGAACAAGTATTAATGACCCCGGTAGTGTTCAATGGGGTACGCGAGTTCAAGCCAGTGATATTGATGAATCTAAATATAGTGCTGATGGCGAAGGTATCGTAGGTGGTAGCGCTTTAAGTGGAGCTGGAACTGGATTAGGAATTGGAGCTGCTGTTGGTGGAACCGCGGCGCTTGCTACTGGTGCAGCTGCTGGTTCTTGGCTTGGCCCTATCGGTGCTGGTATCGGTGCATTAATTGGTGGCATTGTTGGTCTGTTTACTGGACGTAAGAAAAAGCGTCAAGAAGAACGTCGTCGTCAAGAACTTTTAGCTGAACAAGCTGAAATGGAACGTCAGCAGACTTTGGGTAATATGCAAGATAAAGTTGAAAATGATGTTGCAACTATTCGACAAAGTAATCTTGGCAATTACTCCGAAGGTACAGGATTTTATGCTAAATTAGGTGGAATGGTTGGTCGTAGAAAGTTAAACACCGGCGGTCAAGTAGTTCCTAATTCATCTAATAGTGTTGTTGCTTATGGTCAAACACATGAACAATATAATCCTGCTACTGGTGAAACTGGAATAATATATGGAGATTCGGAAATTGAAGGCGGCGGCGCTAAAAATGGTCGAATGTATGCTGGTGAAGTTGTTCGTGAAACTCCTGAAGGTGGTCAAGTATTCAGTGATACTATTAAAGTTCCCGGAACAAATCGTACTTTCGCTGATTACGCAAAGAAACTTACTGATATGAAAGGTAAAAAAGAAGCTCAAGTTATTCAACTTGCTGATGGAGTTACATTATCTTTGTCTGCATTAGATAAGAGTAAAACTAACAAATTACAAACTGGAACAAATGTTCGTAATATTGAAAAGTTAGTTTATAGAATGAATAAAGCTCGTGGTGAATCTGAAGCTATTGATGCTAAAACAGAAGATTTATTTGAAGCTCAAGAACTTTATGCTACTGCTTTAGGACTTCGTAATAATGCTCCGGTTATGCGTTGTGGTGGAATGATAAGAAAGAAAAGACCTTTTGGTGGATATGCTTCACCTTATAGTCTTACAGGAGTTTCAGCTCCTAAACTTACTACTTTACCGCCGATTCAAACTACTGCAAGTGCTGGTGGTGGTTCTACATTTAAGTTCGGATTTAATGAATTTGGACTTGGTATGAATCTTGCAAGTTCTCTGTTTGGAATTGTAGGTAATGCTCTTAATACTCGTGCTAATCGAAAGGCTATTGAATTTGAATCTACACTTCATGTTCCGAAAGGTAATAAAGTAGATGCTGTCCAATATAGTACAGATTATGATATTAGTGAGGAATTACAAGAACTTGGTACACAAGAACGTAGAGCTGCTCGATATATTACTGATAACACAAGTAATGTTCAAACTGCTCGAAATAGTGTAGCAAATCTTGCAATTAATGCTCAACTTGCTCGAAATAAATTGTATGGAGCTAAGAAAGATTATCAACGTCAAAGATATGATTTGAATAGGCAAGAACGAGTTAATGCTCGAAATGCTAATAGTCAAATTATGTATCAAGACGCTATTAATGAATATAACAAAGCTGTCGGCTTGAATCAACAGTTAATGGCAGTCAGAACGCAAGGATTACAAGGAATGTTACAAGGAGTTGAAGGTCTTGCCGGAGCAGTTAATAATTACGCAAGTGCCCGCTTATATGAAAAGTTATGGCCTCGTGGAGTAGGTAATTATATGAGAAGTGGTTTTGCTTGCGGTGGTCTTGCAAGACGTAAAAGAGCTTAATGTAGTGCGTGATATATCGGATTATTCTTTTATAGGATAGTCCGATATTCACGATTTTTTGTATATTTGTAATGATACAAATAGTGGTACAAACACGCGCGACAAGTGGGCGTGCAACCTCCTGCCCCACCGGGGAGCGGAGCCGCTGGGCGAAGCCCAGCAGGCGGAGCCATACGAGTTACAACTAATTTACAAACTAATCATTATAAAATTATGGCAGAAATTGCAATAGGTCGATACGATACTAATACATTAAAAACTCCACAATTACAAGATTATGGAAGTGTATATGCTGCTGTTGGAAATGCTTTGAATCAAAAGTATTACCAAAATCGTGAAGCATATATTAACAGAATTGCTAATCCTTTAAGTCAAATTAAAGCAACTTCTCGTGGACAAAAAGTCCTTGATTCTGAAAGAGCTAAGATTGTTGAAGGTGCTAATGAATTTAAGGAACAAGATAATTGGTTTGCAGCAGATGATTATATTTATAAGCAAACTGAGAATATTCTGACTAATGAAGGTCTTAAAGCTGTTCAAGCTGATTACGCTTTAGAACAGCAATATATAGAAGATTTGAAAAAGAGTGATTGGGATACTCAAAATCAAAATGCTTTCTTGCTTCGTAGTCGTTTACAATCTTCTGATATTGTTTATGATGCAGAAACTAATACTGTTGTAAGCGGTGGTTTTAACGGAGTTCAAATTGGTAAAAAATTCGATGTAAATAAATATCAAAAAGACGTATTTGATATTCTTTCAAAAGCTAAAGCTGATAAAGTATCATTTGAAAATCTTGTTACTAATCCTGATATGATACGTCAGTATGGATTAGATGTTGCAACAGGTTTTGATGGTGAAAAGTTAGCAAGTCACTTTGTTAAAACTGGTAGTGAAAGAGAAGGTATTACAGAACAAGAGATTATGAGTTATGCTATGTCATTACTCAAATCTAATCCTGATTATACTAATTATCTTACTACTATTTGGCAGAATCAAGATGCTCTTACTCGATTTGTAAAAGATGATAGTTCTGCTGGTGGACATTTAAGAGATTATGAATTAGAAGATTATGCTCCTTTATTCGCTGGTAATCCTACAATGTTTGCTCTTAATGGATTAGGTATTAACATAAATGAACTTGGTGCTCCTACAAAAGACGGTAAGTTTACTGTTAATTCTAAATTACCTGCTGAAGTTAAAACTTTGTTAGATACTGTTAATAAGGAATATGGAGTTAATGTTCTTGATATATTACAGAACAAAGCTCAAGTTCCACCTGAACTTATTCAAGCTGGTTTACAGAATTATATAGATAAAATGTTTGAAAGTTACGCTAAGGGTGTACTTGGAGCTACTGATGATATTGAGAATCTTGATAGAACCGCTTTTACACAAAGTGTTTTATCTGGTCAATTTATTAATAATAACATTCAAAGTTTAGCTGGTGCTGCCGCAGGTTTATATTCTTATCAAGATATTAAGACTACGGTTGGTTTAATTGCTAATCCCGGTTATACAGCTTATGTTAAAGCTCGTGCAAAAGGTAAGCAACAAGAACTTGAAACTCTTCAACAATATGCTCCGTATCTTGATACATTAGGTGGTTTTGAAGTTACTGGTGATAGTGTTGCAGAAAACATTAATCGTCGTAATGAAATTACTGACCAAATGACTAAACTTTCAAATTCTATGAATCAGATATTTACATCTGATGAACTTGGAATTTTAGGTCTTAATCCGGGAGATGGTAATATTGTTAAAACACTAAATATTTCTACTGCTGAAAGATTAGTTGATTCAGCAGGTCTTGATGAAGAAACAGCAGCTAATCTTAAAGGTAAACTCTTACAAGTTCAGACTGCTCAACGTAATTATAATAATCTTCAAGCTAAACTTCGTTCTGACGAAATTCAACTTAATTCTATATTTGATACTTGGAATAAACATCGAGATAAGATTGAAGGTGGTATAGGTTGGTATCGAGTTAATAACAAAGAAGCTAAAATTATTCTTGATAACAGACTTGATAGTTATGATAAATATGTTGATTATATAAATCAAAATTATAAAGAACTTTATAATCCTGCAACATATAGTAGTACTTGGGTACGAAAAGATGGTGTAACAACTGGAGCTAAATATCTTGGTGATATGCTGACAAAAGAAGAGTTTGAATCTACTTTGTCTAATGCAGCAGATAATGTTTCAAATCGTTATCGTAAAGCTATTGCTGATGCATCTCTTGAATTTACAACAACTCGTGATATTATTGCTAATCCTTCAAGATTCCAACAAAATTACATGGCAGCTGCTATGGTAAATTGGAAAAAAGGTGCTGGTAATATTAGTGTTGTTCAAACTCCATCTGGAAAAGGTACTGATCTTACCGGAATGCAATTAGCTAAGTATATGAATTTTGATGCGTTTCCTACTTCGACTACTATTAATTCAAAAGGTACAAGTATAACTCGTCAGAGTAATGCTACTAAAAATTCTAAACCTCTTTCGGGTGAAGAACTTGGTCTTGATTATGATATTTATAAGACTGAGGTTAGTCCGATCGCTAATGGAATTGCAGCTCGTGAAGGCCGTAATGAATATGCAATTACTCTTTTTGATGAAACTGGTGCTGCTCGTGGTAATATTATTTTCTCTGAACAAGTAGACCCATCTACTATTGCTCGTCAAATTCTTGATAATTACCGTAATATTAAACCTTATGCTAAAATTGGTGGTGAAGGTTTACAACGTAGTGCTGGAATGATTGAATCTCAATACGCTTCGGGATTTATTGATTTCAATACTACTGGTGCTAATAATAGTCCTGCTGTTGCAAACATCGCAGACCTTCAAAGAACTGTTGATGATTTAGGTAAAGTTGAATATGATTTAAATATTCACGAACCTTTCTATAATAGTATTGACGGTAATAGTCGTAAAGTTGAGATTGGTAGAACAACACAAGGTTATTATATAAAAGATATTAGTGGATTGAAATATCCTGATGGTTCTGTTCATTATGGAGAGTTTGGATATAACATAATTCCTAATAGTCTTTATACAATTAAAGGCATGACTCCTAATAATATTGAATATTATGAAAGTATAAATGAAGCATTAAAGCCTATCACAGAATATATTTTAACTCAGTATGGAATTATTCTTGATATGCAAGAAGCCGCTGAAGCTATTCAAATAAATAAAATAAACAATGCTAATATAGGATATTAAACTATGCCAAATTTAACAGATATTAAGATTCCTATTACAGGTTCAAAAGCTCTTACTCCTTCTGAAACACAAATTCAAGGAGTAGGAGCTACTCCTATTTTACCGTATAGTATGCCGGAGCCTGAACGTGCTCATGGTGCAAAATTATCAGCAATTAGAAAATTTAATATTTCTGAATACGAAGATATATTAGGTAAAGGTCAAGTTAATCCTAATCTTGATTTAAGTGTTCTTAATGAAAATAGAGCACAAAATCAAAGTGGTTGGTATTTAACTAAAAATGCTATTGGTCAATTAGGAACTACTATTTTCGGTGGTACTATTACTGGTATTGGTAGTATTCTTAATTTCTTTCCTACTACATATCGTGCTATTAGTCAAATATGGGATGATAATGCCAAATATAAATGGGACAAAGCTATCAACGAAGGTCTTGGTTCTGAATGGCAGAGAATAGGTAAAGATATTGAAAATTGGGGTCGTAAAACAATGCCTATTTATCAAACAGAACAAGCTCAAAAAGGTGGTTTTGCTGGTGGTATGGGTGATGCTACTTGGTGGGCAAGTATGTTTCCTACCGTAGGTTCTGCGGCCGCATCTATGCTTCCTATTATTGGACAAATGCGAGCTTTACAAGCTGTTGGTAAATTAGGAACAATGATTAACGGTGTTGGCCGTTTAGGTTCTGCATTGAATAAAGCAGGTCGTGCATTACAAAATCCTTATACTCAACAGATAATTGGTACTTTATACGGAGCACATCTCGATAGTATGGAAGAAATTGTTCGTGGTTATGATGAACAATATCAATATGCTCTCAATTTAGGTTTCAATGAAGATGATGCTCGTAAGTTTGCATCTGTTTATGCTTCTGAAAGTTACAATGATGCTTGGGCTTATGGAGTATTATTTAACGCTATTGAACTCAATAGTATGCTTCGTGGTATTAAAGAAGCTCCAGTTAATAGTATTTCTATTGAAAAAGGTTTAAGAAGTAATATAAAAGGTCTTGCACAACAAGGTAAGACTTTTGTTTTAGATAGTGAAACATCTAAACTTAATCGTAAACTCATTCCGAGTGTTGGACTTCGTAAAACAAAAGATTTCTTTTCTGTTGCTTTATCTGAAGGTCTTGAAGAGATGCGAGTTGATATGGCACTTAATGAAGGTGTCATTGCTGCAAAAAAAGAACTTGGAATTGAAGATGAAACTGCTGCTTTAACTCCGTTAGCTCGTATGGGAAGACTTGTTGAACAAGCTTCTTCATGGGATAGTTTTATTTGGGGTGCTATCGGTGGTGGTGTAATGTATGTTGGACGTAATGGTGTTACACGAATACTTAATGGTAAAGCTCAACAAGAAGCTGAAAATAAGCGAGCTACTAACATTATAAATGGTATTCAAGATACTGCCGCAGCTATTGCTGATTTTGACGGTGATATGAATATTAAAGTAACTGAAACACCAGTTTTAGATGAAGCTGGTAATCAAGTTATGAATAATGATGGTACTCCGAAAGTTAATAGAACTATTACTGACCCTGCTTCAAGTTTACTTGTTGGTATTATGGGTAGAATTGGTTCTGCTAATGGATTCAATTATGCTGTTGAATATTTTGATGAATTAAGTAAATTATCAGATGCTCAACTTGAAGAAGTTTACGGTGCTAATAAACGACCTGTCGTAGATGCTCTTCGTAGAGAATTTACTATTATGCGAGATATTCATGCTCGTAATATGGGTTTAAGTTGGGGTAATCCTTTCGACAATGTTCTTAAAGTTCAGGCATCAACTGATGATTATTTACTTGACTATTATCGTCGTCAATTAGCTATTGTTGATACTGATATTCAAACTTTCGATATCGAAGCATCTAATCTTCGTAAACAACGAGATGAAGCTCTTAAAGCTATTGATAGTAAACTTCATAGCTTAAATGTAGAAAAAATTGTTCTTGAACAAGAACGTGAAGAACTGCAAAAAGTTATTGAAGATTATAAAACTCAGCTTGAAGATAAAACTCGTAATAAAGCGATTAGTACACTTAAAAGTAAACGCACTCGATTAGTAAATAAGATTAAAACTATTGAAGATACAATTAATGGTTTACAATCTCAAATTGATGAGTTAAATACTTATATTGCTAATCAAGGTGCTATCAGTACAAAACAACCTAATCGCAAAGCTCGTAAACCATATCTTCTTGAAATTAAAAATAGTAAGAAATCTATTTTAAGTCTGCAACAACAAATTGCAAATGCTCGTCAGGCTATTGCAGAATTAGAAGTTGGTAAACTCCAATATGAGCAAGAACTTGCTATTCATAATGGAGAGATTGCTGATACTCGTAGGAAGATTGAATTATTTGAAAATGATTTAGCTGATTACGATGCAAGACTTAATAGAATTAATAGTGATATTGCAGAACAAGGTGAACGTGAAAATAACAATGTAGCTGAATATAATGAAGCTGCAAAACGTTTGCGTGAAACTCGTAATAATAATAACCAAACATATAAATCTCTTGAAGAGGCTCGAACTCAACTAAGTATGGCTGTAATGGCTCTCGAAGAAAATGTTAATAATCGAGATGAGATTATGGCTGAACGAAGTAAGTTACTTAAAAAGGTTTATGATAAACAAGAAGAGATTGAAAAAGCTCGAGATAAAGTAAAAGAAACTACTGAAATTACTAATCAAGAAGCAAGTAAAGAACCCGAAAATGTTACTACCGAGGTGCTAACAGACAGTAACGGGATTTCGTACTCTCTCGATAACAGCGAGGCCCCAAATACCGTCGATATTAAAAATAAGGTATATTCGGTAGGCTCAAAATTTAATGTCGCAGAATCGCCCAAAACTGTGCAAAGAATCGAGGTTGTAACCGACGGCGAAACCGATTTTAGTGCTGTAATGGTTACTATAAAAGATGATGCGACTGGTAAAGAAGATACATATTCTGCAAAAGAACTTGCAGGTATGGATATTACTGAAATTCGAAGTGAAGTTCAAACTAAATTTGATGCTATTTATAAAACACTTTATAGTATTCGAGATAAACTTTCGGCAGATGAATTTGAAAATCATTATTTAGATACTATCATAAATCTGCATAAAGAATTATCTGATTCTAATAGTGATATTTATAAAGCACTATTATCTCCTATTGATAATACTGAACTTAATACGTTACGAACTAATATTATTGGTAATTTTATTGGTTGGATAAATGAATATCAACCTACTGAAATTAGTAATGAGAATTTAGAAAAAGCTAATCGTGTAAAACAGTTATTATCAGATAGTAATGTTCGTATTGCAAACAATCTTAAATTTAATCTTTTCAAAGATTGGATTTGGAATCTTTATGGTGGTGATATAGTTGGTTATCGTGAAGAAGAAAACGCTAAAATGCGTGAAGCTATTGCTGACTATATCGCTAACGTTGCTAATGTTCTTAACAATAATTATACTATAACTGATGGTAAATTAACTCTTAAGAATATTAATGTAGACCTTAATGTAATTCGAGCACTAATCGAAGGTCTTACTCAAATCAAATTTGAGAATCTTAATAGTAATTTTGATACTGTTAGATATTCAGATTTCTATCATAAGATAACACTATTCAAAAATAGTATTATTAATGAAGTAGCTAAAAGTACAACTGAATTTTACAAAACTAATATCGCATATATCAACAGTGTGATGAATAGGTTTATTAGTAAAATTCGTGCTATTAGACAAGATGAAGATAGTCCGTTACATGATGCTCTTGTAAATGATGATGGCTTTGGTAGTCAAACTTCTAAAATTATGGAATTTGCTACTGCCGTAAATAATTTAGCAAAAGAGTTTTTAGATTATGGTGCTATCCCTAATCTTCCTGCTCGTACAAGACTTCATACATTAGCTCAATCAATTCAACCTTATTTGGTATCTGATGTTGATGCTTTGAATCTTACTGGAGTAGATGTTATTACTGCTGTTCGTCAAAGTAATATTCTTGATTTATTAAGAAATGCTCGAATGGCTTATTCTATTCTTTCGAGATATTATAATTTTGAAAGTGGTACTGAATTAAACGATGATGTATCTATTCTTAATAGTCTTGATGTACTTGCTAACAGTGTTTCTGACTTTATAGATGATACTGAATCAAGAGATGAGTTTAATACTAATGACTATCGTTATTATATTAGTGATTCAATGCGTAATGCTCTTGATGCTATTGAAAATACTATTGTAAAACTCGATGGTCGTCAGATATTTACTGATAATCACGTTTATACTTACGAAGATATTCTTGATTCTATATATCAGCAAACAGATGGTCGTAATGATGTTATTAAATATTATGAACCTATTTGGTATGCACTTAAATATTTCAAAAATGATGTAAATGTTAATACAATATATCAACAAATGAGTAAGAATGGTGTTCCACAAGAACAACTTGATGCTCTTAAACGTTTGTTTGATATTATTAATAAACGAATTGCTAATCCTATTCAAACAACAGACGGTGCTTATCTTGATAGTAACTTAAATCTTCGTGGTAAGTTTTTAAGTGATTTCTTCAAAACTCATATTCAACGTGAATTTGAAACTAATGGTTTCAAAGGTTTACGTCGTCTTACACCTGAAGTTTATAAGATTATCACAAGTCCTGAATATTATAATCCTAAAACTCGTGTTATTAAAAACAACATTACAGTTAATGGTGTTAAATTCAAGGCTACTGAATTATTTGATGCTTTAAGAACTTTACACGAAGGTCAGGAATTTGAAGTTATTTATAAAGATGGTAATGTCGATGTCAATTTAGATGTAAATGGTAAGAAACTATTAATTGAACGAATTGGTTTAGGTGATAGTGAAACTTATCATGGAATCCAATTAGGTAGAATTGATGAAAGTGGAGTTAATCAATATGATTCTGCTTTTGGTAATTCTTATGGAACATCTAAATTTATAGATACTATTATCCGAAAAGCTGGTGGAAGTGATACAATATTTAACTTAACAAAAGAGTTTTATAAAGTATATACTGAAGCCTTAACTCGTGAACAACAAACTTCTGATTCAGTTGTTTCAAAACTGAAATCAATTATTAAAGAATTAGATAAATATGGTAATACATCAAAAACTGAACATTCTGAAATAATCAATGCTTTTATTGGAGCTATCCAATATAATACCGAAGTCGAAGGTGTTAGTTCGGAAGCGTTTGATATTGAAGGTCTTGATTTAAATAAGGTTTATTATCTTATTAGTCCTATGTTCTATAACGTAAGACTTAAAAATCTTAATGATTATGTTCGTTATGGACTTAGAATCAAGAACGCTTATCAGAATCTAAATACTAAACTCGGAAACGACTTTATTCAAAGTCAAAAACTTATTACTGAAATTAAAGAAAAAGGTTCTGCAATTTTAGTATTAAAAGGTATTAATAAATCTCCTATTACATTTGCCGATTCAAGTGGTTATCGAGCTAATGTAAATGAAGAGATGCAACGTACTGTTACAGTTAATGGTAAACCTGCTGTTAATATTATTCAACGTCAGCCTGACGCTGATGGTTTAATGTTAGTTTCATCACTTACTACTGACACTGCATTTAATAATCCTATTGTTGAAGATAAAATTACTTCATCTGATAGGCATTTCCAAATGTATGCTGAAATTCAAGCTAATGCTGGTGAAAATGGAAAAAGTTATGTTCCGTTACATCGTGGTAATTTAGCAAGTGATGTTGCAGATACACCGTTTAATGTAGCTGCTATGGAATTTGTTACTCAAACTATGAGTGATATTATTTCAGATGCTACGTTTACATCTCTTCCGACTGATGCTAAATCTGGTCTGTATACTCTTGTAGATGATACTAATAAGACTCGAACTAAAGCTCACAATGCTAATATTCGTAGTCGATTAGCTCCTTTGTCAGAAGCTATCATTACAAGTTATAATCGTGGAGTTCCGGGAGCTGAATGGTTTAACATTAGTTCTCTTTACGAAAATACAGACCCTGCTACTGGAAAAACTCGTTATATTAAACATTTAGATTTCCAAACAGTTGTTCGTAAAAAGAATATACTTGGAAATGGAATAAGTTATATCAATAGAATTAGTATTGAATATACTAAATCTGGTGATAAATTTACTCCTGTTAAACTTCGATTAAGTCGTAGAGTAATTCCAGTTAATAGAACTACTTCAAAAGTTCGTATTGCTAAGAGTCCTTTTACAGCACGAGAACTTGCTCAATTAAATGGTATTATTGAAAAGAGTAAATCTAACAAAGGAACTTACGCTGTAATTGATTTGCAAGCAAAAGGTATTACTGGTAAAGATTTAACTGATTTACTTAATCATAATCTATTCCGTAAACTGTATGGTAATATGCAACGTAGTGTTACTACTGCATTGCAAGGCGACCATTATACTTATGGTGTTAAAACAGATGATGGTTACGCAGCAGTTAAAGGTCAATATAAATCTAAAATACTTGATTGGGCTAAACAACAAGGTATCGTTGATAAATCTGTTTCTTCGACATTTGATTCGATGCAAGATTTTATTCTTGACACCGGCGCTTTAACAACAAGTGTTATTGGAATTAGAGATACCAATGGTAATGTTGTTACCAATTATACTATTGATTCTATTCAACCTGCAATGTTCTTTGAACTTAAATCTGAAAGTTCTGATAATCCTATTCGAGAATCAGAAGATATGACGAAAGAATTTGCTGTTAAAGCAATTACAACATTAAGTTCAATGACAAGTGATACTGAAACAAATTGGTATCAAAAACTTGTTAATATTACAGATGATAAAGTAGCAGGTCTTAGAGTATTAGGTGTTATACCTGATTTTGTATCTGAAGATGTTGCTAACAGAATCGCTGAATTATATGATAGAATTTATACTGATGGTAAAACTAATTTCAGTATTAAGAAACTATCGAGTAAACAAGATTTCATAATTGCTCAATATGATAAAGGTACTGAAACTATCGTTATCAATAGTAATAAACTTACTAAACGTGATTTTACTGCTACTGATTTAGGTGTTAATATTACTCATGAATCTCTTCATAAGTATTTTGAACAACAAGCTAATTCTAAAGAATTATACGATAAACTTGCTACATTAATTAGCGATATTAATGACACTGCATTTAAAGTTGATTCTAAAGAATTTAATGCTAAATATAAGAGCGATTTAACTGAACTTGAACTTGGTTATCTTCGTACATATCTTAAAATATTAAGTGAAACTCCTGCTGAAATAGTTACTTATGCTTTTACAAATAAACAGTTTGCTAATTTGGCAAATAGGATTATTGTAGAAGAAGCTCCGAAGATTAAGAAACATAAAAGTCTTTGGGATAAAATTATTGATGCAATTCTTTCTGTTATTGGTATAGATACAATTACAGATAATAGTTTACTTAATAATGTACGAAATATAGTAATTAATAGTTTGGATAGTGTGAACAGCCGACGCGCAAAAAGTCCGACC